>Ga0136634_10000309_pt1 | contig 23124 bp, 18 predicted proteins | sample AntDrymUQ8332106_2_FD_104654 | JGI IMG/M metagenome (GOLD analysis project Ga0136634, IMG submission 104654) | Polar desert sand microbial communities from Dry Valleys, Antarctica - metaG UQ833 (21.06) | ecosystem: Environmental > Terrestrial > Soil > Desert | place: Antarctica: Dry Valley... | reverse complement strand
CCGCCGCCTCAATATGCGCGAACAGCTCATCCGCGAGGTGGAGATCATCCCGCTGGAAGTCGTCGTGCGCAACGTCGCGGCTGGGTCGATCGCGCAGCGTCTAGGGCTGGAGGAAGGCACTCAACTGCCGCGCTCCATCATCGAGTTTTACTACAAATCCGACCAGCTCGGCGATCCCATGGTTTCCGAGGAGCACATTACCGCTTTCGGCTGGGCCAATCCGCAGGAAATCGACGAGGTGATGGCGTTATCCCTGCGCATCAACGATTTCCTCACCGGGCTGTTCCTGGGCATCGGCATCCGCCTGGTCGATTTCAAAATCGAATATGGCCGGCTTTACGACAATGAGATGGTCCGCGTCGTGCTAGCCGATGAGATCAGCCCGGATTGTTGCCGGTTGTGGGACATCGAGACCAAGGACAAGCTCGACAAGGACCGCTTCCGCCGCGATCTCGGCGGACTGGTCGAGGCCTATCAGGAAGTGGCGCGGCGTCTGGGCATTCTTGTGGAGAATGGCCAGCTCAAGCCAAAGGGTCCCGTGCTCGTCCGGTCCAAATAGGCTAAGGCAGTGTCGTCGGTTACGAGGGTTTGACGATGAAGGCGCGGGTTACCGTGACGCTGAGAAACGGTGTGCTCGATCCGCAAGGGAAGGCGATCGCCAATGCCCTCGCCGCTCTCGGCATAGCCGGCGTCGACGACGTGCGCCAAGGCAAATTCATCGAGGTGAGCATCGCCGAAACCGACCCGGCCCGCGCCCGCGACGTGGTGGAGCGCATGTGCCGCGAACTGCTGGCCAATCCAGTCATCGAGAACTACCGCTACGAGCTGGAGGGCGCATGAGGGCGAGCGTCATCGTGTTTCCAGGCTCGAATTGCGATCGTGACGCCGCGGTGGCGCTGGAGAGCGTGACCGGGGCGGCGCCGCGCATGGTGTGGCATGGCGACAGCGACTTGCCGCGCAGCGACCTTATTGTCCTACCTGGCGGTTTTTCCTATGGCGATTATCTGCGCTCCGGCGCAATGGCCGCGCGCGCGCCGATCATGCGCGCCGTCGTCGAGGCAGCCCGGAAAGGCGCCGCCATCCTCGGCATCTGCAATGGCTTTCAGATACTCACGGAAACCGGGCTGCTGCCCGGCGTGCTGATGCGCAACGCATCGCTGAAATTCGTCTGCAAGGATGTGCATGTGCGCCTGGAAAGCACCGCAACGGCCGTCACATCGGCCCTGAGCGTTGGCCAGGTGCTGACCCTGCCGATCGCGCATAAGGACGGCAATTACTTCGCCGATGAGGAAACGCTGGACCGGCTCGAGGGCGAAGGGCAAATCGCGTTCCGTTATTGCGAGGCGGATGGCGCCGCCACCTGGGCCGCCAATCCGAACGGCTCGCTGCGCAATATCGCCGGCATCCATGACACAAGCGGACGCGTTGTCGGCATGATGCCGCATCCCGAACGCGCCGCGGACCTCCTTCTTGGCAGCATCGACGGCCGCAGCCTGTTTGAAAGCGCCGTTGCCAGCCTTCACTAGCCATGACGGACACCTTCGTCAGGCGCCTTCAACAACTGGGAGAGATGACCATGGGGTTCGATGAAGAGGTCGATCAGCTCAAACGCGATCTGCAAACGCCTAAGCTTGACGCAGCCGGCCGGCAGCAAGCGACCACCAATCTGTGCCAAAAGCTGAACGAGAAAATCCAAAGCCGCAGGCTGGAATTCGCCGCCGACACCGCGGCCGAACCTTCGATCATCATTCGCCACGCGCAGTCCAAGGACAAGCTGGCCAATGTGTTCGTCAATGACGATGGCAGCATCACCTTTCAATCGCGCGTGACCGAAGACGAAAGCGAGGAAGATGCCGAGGACGCGGGCTATTTTCCGCCCTATGTCGAATATTACGACGAGCAGGAATTCCTTGAGGAGGCCCCCGAGATGCTGAAACAAGGGATCGCGGAATATGAGCTCGACCAAGAGGAGAGCGAGACCTGATCGGCGGGGCCGCAGCGCCTCGATCTCGCTGAAACCGGTTTTGGCTGCGATGGACATCGACGAGGAAATCGAGATCGCAAAGCGCGCTCTTCGCGACGAAGCCGAGGGGCAGCGCCAGCGTTGGCTAAGCCGCATGACGTTCCTCGACAAGGGTCTGCTTCCCGCCATCGCCTCCGAGCGCATCGGGGTGCGCTTCGACTGCGGCGATCACTGGATGACGATCCACCTTCTCTATGCCCCGCACGGCGAAGCGTTGGGCACGATCTGCACGGATGGGCGTTTGACGGAGTACATTCCGCCTGACGCAAAATCACAGCCGCTGATCCGCTTCCATGATCAAGCCGAGCAAAAGCTGGTGTTTTCGGACAAGGACGCCGAGTTGGCGGAAAACGGCGACGACTTTTCGAGCAAGGTGCGCCTGGCGCTCGTGAGCATGATCGCCGCCATCGAAATCGAAGCCGAAACGGCCTGACGCATGGGCCAGACCAGCACGACGCCTCCCGCCCTCGCGCCCGACATTGTCGCCCAGCATGGCCTTCCGCCGGGCGAATACCGGCAGCTTATCACCCTGCTCGGCCGCGAGCCGAATTTGACCGAGCTCGGTATTTTTTCCGTGATGTGGTCGGAGCACTGCTCCTATAAATCCTCCAAGATTTGGCTGAAGACGCTGCCCACGGAAGGTCCTCGCGTGATCCAAGGGCCCGGCGAGAATGCCGGCGTCGTCGATCTGGGCGACGGACTTGCCGCCGTGTTCAAGATGGAGAGCCACAACCACCCCTCCTATATCGAGCCGTATCAGGGCGCGGCGACAGGCGTCGGCGGCATCATGCGCGACGTGTTCACCATGGGCGCGCGGCCGATCGCCAATCTTAACGCGCTGCGGTTCGGCGCGCGCGACCACGCCAAGACGCGGCATCTGGTGGCCGGAGTGGTCGCCGGGATCGGCGATTACGGCAATTGTATCGGCGTGCCCACGGTTGGCGGCGAGACCAATTTCGACGCGCGCTACAACAACAACATCCTCGTCAACGCCATGTGCGTGGGGCTCGCGCCCGCCGACCGTATTTTCTACTCCGCGGCAAGCGGGGCGGGGAAGCCCGTCGTCTATGTCGGCTCCAAGACCGGACGCGACGGCATCCATGGCGCGACGATGGCGTCAGCCGAGTTCGACGATGCCTCGGCGGAGAAGCGGCCGACGGTTCAGGTCGGCGACCCCTTCACGGAAAAGCTGCTGCTCGAGGCCTGCCTGGAATTGATGCAGGGCGACACCATCGTGGCCATCCAGGATATGGGCGCGGCCGGGCTGACCTCCTCGTCGGTGGAAATGGCGGGCAAGGGCGGCGTCGGCATCGACCTCGATCTCGATCTGGTGCCGCAGCGCGAGGCGGCCATGACCGCCTATGAAATGATGCTGTCGGAGAGCCAGGAACGCATGCTCATGGTGCTGCGCCCCGGCTCCGAGGGGCAGGCCGAGGCAATTTTCCGTAAGTGGGGCCTCGATTTCGCGGTGATCGGGCAGACCACCCGAACGGGCCGGCTGGTGGTCCGCCATTGCGGCCGGGTCGAGGCTGACATCCCGATTTCCGCCCTCGCCGACGCCGCGCCCGTTTACGAACGCCCGCACACGCCGCGGCCGGCGCCTGCTGTCATAGCCGCCGAGGACGTGCCCGCGCCCAACGCTTGCGGCGACACGCTCTTGAGACTAATGGCTTCGCCCCAGCTTTGCTCCCGCCGCTGGATCTGGGAGCAATACGATCACATGGTCATGGCGGATACGGTTGTCCGCCCGGGCGGCGACGCGGCAGTCGTGCGCCTCCACGGCACGCAAAAAGGTTTGGCGATGACATGCGACGTCACGCCCCGCTATTGCGCGGCCGATCCGTATGAGGGCGGCAAGCAGGCGGTCGCCGAGACCTGGCGCAATCTCACCGCGGTCGGCGCCGAACCGCTGGCCGTCACGGACTGCCTGAACTTCGGCAATCCCGAACGGCCCGAGATCATGGGCGAGCTCATTGCTTGCATCCAGGGCATGGCGGAGGCTTGCCGCGCCCTCGCCTTTCCGGTCGTTTCCGGCAATGTCTCGCTCTATAACGAGACCAATGGCGTGGCTATCCCGCCAACGCCCGGCATCGGCGGCATCGGGCTGATTCCGGATGTCACGCGGGTGGCGGGAATTGCCATGCGCGACGGGCAGACCCTCCTTGTCCTGGGCGCGGAAACCGGCCATCTCGGCCAATCGCTCTATCAGGAGATGGTGGCTGGGCGGTTTGACGGCGCGCCGCCGCCGGTCGATCTCGATGCCGAACGCCGCGCCGGGGATCTGGTCCGCTCGCTCATCCGCGAGGGTGTCTGCGATACCGTTCACGATATCTCCGATGGGGGCCTTTTGGTTGCTCTTGGAGAGATGGCGCTTGCCGGCAATATGGGCATCCGTGTTCTTCCCTATGGGGGTTCCCTGCCCTTGCACGCCCTTTATTTCGGCGAGGAGCAAGGGCGTTACCTGCTCGGCCTCGATGCGGCACGGGTGGACAGCGTGACCGGGCGCGCGCAAGCGGCGGGGCTGCCAATGCGCATCCTTGGTCAGGCGGGCGGTGAGGCGATAGACTTGCCTGGCCAGGCGCCGGTCCCGCTTGACAGGCTGCGAGACGGCCATGAAAGCTGGTTCCCCGCCTATTTCGGCGAGGATCCGCACGGCGCACGCGCGCCGTCCGCAAAAAGGTGAATGCAATGCCGATGAGCGCACAAGACATCGAAAGGCTGATCCGCGCACAGCTCCCGGACGCCGAGGTTTCCATTCAAGATTTGGCCGGAGATGGCGATCATTACGCCGCCCGTGTCATCTCGGAGGCGTTTCGCGGCAAGACCCGCGTGCAGCAGCATCAAATGGTGTACGAAGCCCTGCGCGGCAGCATGGGTGGCGCGCTGCATGCCTTGGCTCTGCAGACGTCGGCGCCAGAGCGGTAACGGCTTGCCCCGGCAATGTAGGCCTTGTTTAACCGCGCGCGAACGGCCATCTCGGAAAAGCGTGTTCGTAAGCCCGGATCGGATGTAAAATGCCGGCGACGCCGAATATGCGGACCAGGCTCGGCGAACGGCTGATGCCGAATCGGCCGTGAAGCCGCCAATGATTTGAGAAAGCCGAGAGGACGGGCATGAGCGCAGAAAATATCCCAAATTGGATCGATCAGCAGGTTAAGAGCAACGATGTCGTGCTGTTCATGAAGGGCACGAGATCCTTTCCGCAATGCGGATTTTCAGGCCGGTTGACGCAAATCCTCGATTATCTCGGCGTGAGCTTTAAAGACGTTAACGTGCTTGACGACATGGCTCTGCGCGACGGCATCAAGGCCTATACCAACTGGCCGACCATTCCGCAGCTTTACGTTAAAGGCGAGTTTGTCGGCGGCTGCGACATCGTCAGCGAGATGTTTCAATCCGGCGAACTCGAACAGCATTTGACCGAGCGCGGCGTGAGTTTTTCTAAGGCGATGGCATAGAAGGAGGGGGCTCGGCTACTTTGAATTGAGGCCCTCGCAATGCGCCGTGCCTTGACCATCCTCGCGCGGCAGGCGGTCTGAGATGGATGGTGTCATGCGCTCATTCATTCTGGGAATTCTGATCGTCGCCGCCACGGTTTGCCTTGTGCTCGGCCTCACCCTGCCGATCATGAGGCTGACCCGCTTTTACGTCTGGACCGATGTCCATTCGCTGCTTTCGATCGTCACGGAGCTGTACAAAGCCCAGGAAATCTTCCTCGCCGGCGTGATTTGCCTCTTCTCCGTGGTTTTTCCCTTTATCAAGCTGCTCTATCTGCTCGCGTTGGCCTCCGCCCGGCACACAAGTCCGCAGCGGCAGAACCGCTTGCTGAAACGCCTGGCGTGGTTGGGTAAATGGTCGATGCTAGACGTGCTTGTGCTGGCGCTCATCATCTTCTACGCCAAATCCACCCAGCTGGCGGATGCCGTGTCGATGCCCGGCATCTACATGTTCGCGGCCGCAGTGGTCTTGACGATGCTGGCCTACGGCATCGTGGAGCATGAATCTCACAAGCCGCCCAATGCGGCGGCTGACGATGACGAAGATCGACCCGCGATCGACGCGGGACAGCGCACGCTGCGCCCGGTCCTGAGCGCATCGCGCGCTGAGGTCTAGAGCGGAGTGCGCTTAAATGGAATCGCGCATTCCGCTCTAGCTTATTGTTTGTCGCATCGCCTTTTTGCGCACGATGCTCTAGCCCGGCGCCGTCGGCACATGCAAGGCAAAGGCGCACAAGGCGCCACCGCCCAAAGCGGCATCGTTATCGCGAGTAAAACTCAACCACCAGATTGGGCTCCATGTGCACCGGATAGGGCACGTCGCTCAGCTGCGGCACGCGCACGAAAGTCGCGCGCATCTTGCTGTAGTCGGCTTCCACATAGTCGGGCACATCACGTTCCGGGCTTTGCGGAGATTCGAGCACAAGCGCCATGTCGCGGGCTTTCTCGCGCACCTCGACGACATCGCCGGCACGACAGCGATAGCTGGGAATGTTGACCCGCCGGCCATTCACATTCACATGGCCATGGCTGATGAATTGGCGTGAGGCAAACGGTGTCGGCACGAATTTGGCGCGATACACCACCGCATCGAGGCGGCATTCGAGAAGACCGATGAGGTTTTCCGACGTGTCGCCCTTAAGCCGGGTCGCTTCCTTGTAGATGTTCTTGAATTGCCGTTCGTTGATGTTGGCGTAATAGCCCTTGAGCTTCTGTTTGGCGCGCAGCTGCACGCCAAAATCCGAAAGCTTGCTAGCGCGGCGCTGACCATGCTGGCCTGGGCCGTATTCGCGCTTGTTCACGGGGCTCTTCGGCCGGCCCCAGATATTTTGGCCAAGGCGGCGGTCGATTTTATGCTTGGCGCTGATGCGCTTGGTCATCTCAGTCTCCAAGATGAATGGTTTTTGCGGATACCATGCCCTCCTCCTCTCCTCCCGTTTCACATGTTGAACGTGGGACGAGCGACAGGCGGACGCCATTACGGCCGCCGCGGGCATGAAAAGAAACAGCCCTTCCTGAGGGCCGTCATCATTGCTTAACCCAAGCTCGACGTGGCTGTCAACCTGCGCCGCGGGCCAAAGGCAAATCCAGCAGAGGCCTTAATTGCCGGCGCAGGCGGAAGCCGAACCGATCGCCCGTGCCTTTACGATTTCTGCGCGGATTTCAGGTAGGCTTCGATATTGGCCTTCACCTTGGCCTTCTCGTCGGCGGAGCAGTCCTTCTTCTCGCCTTTGTCCGGTTCGGCGATGACTGTCGGCTCCTTCTTGCCGTCCTTTTCCATGAACTTCACATTGCCGGTCAACCACATCACCGTGAACAGGTGCAGGCGGTTGATGAACAACATCTGCTCTTGCGACCACTTATTCTTGGACTGCTCCGTGCGCATGAGAGCCAGATAGTTCTCTGCCTGCAGCTCGGCCAAGTCACACATTTGCGCATGCGCCGAATTGCGGGCGGCCAGGATGATGCGCCGCGCGTCATCCAGGGGAACCAGGATTTTCTCCAAATTGCTGCGATCGATCTTAACAATCTTGCCGTCGGGCTGCTTGATCTCGCTCGGTATCGTGGTGAGCGCGAACCCGGTAATCAGCTTGACCGACTTCAAGCTCAGCTCTTCGGCTTCCTTGTCGGCCTTCGGCGCAGCGCTGTCTTGGGCTGCCGCCGCGGTCATCAAGGCAAGGCCGGTGAATAGACAAGTCAAACATGCCAGGCGGCTAATTTTATCCATGTTCATCCCCTGCCCGATGGTCCCCTCCGAGGGCCTCACGCTTACATCAAGTTGAGCCAATCGCAATAGCATAAACGCGGCATAACTATGACACCTGTTGCAAACCTACTCCACCCTGTTGCGCGAACGCCGCAGCCCGGCCAAGGCAACGATGATCCCGCGAAGCGTCCTCACCTCCTGCTCGGTCAAGGCCGCGCGGCCAAACAGATTGCGCATATTGCGGATCATGCTCGACCGCTTGTCGTCCGTCTTGAAAAAGCCTGCCGCACCAAGTTCTGATTCCAGATGCTGAAAAAAAGCAAACAGCTCCTCGCGCGTGGCCGGTTGCGATTTGTTCAGATACAGGCCCTCCGCTGCAGGCCCGTCGAACTGCGTCGCCCGGCCCAATGATGCACCCGCCACAAACTTGCGCCACTCATAGCCCACAAGCAGAACGGCCTGGGCAAGATTGAGCGAGGCGAAGGCCGGATTGACCGGCACGATGATGAGCGCGTCGGCGAGCGCAACCTCGTCGTTCTCCAGCCCGGATCGCTCACGCCCGAACAACACCCCGCAACGCTGACCGCTCGCCGCCTTTGCCGCGATCTGCTTGACGGCGGTTTCCGGCGACAGAATGGGCTTCACCATTTCGCGGATGCGGGCCGTCGTCGCGACAAGGTAATGCAGATCGGCGATGGCCGCCTCTAGGCTGGGGAACACTTCGGCGTTCTCGACCACGTGGCGTGCGCCTGACGCCGCGGCCAAGGCGCTTGCACTGGGCCAGCCATCGCGCGGAGCAACCAGCCGCAAGCTGGCGAGACCAAAATTCGCCATGGCGCGGGCCGACTGGCCGATATTCTCGCCAAGCTGCGGGGCAACCAGAATGATCACGGGCGGCGGGAGGGCCGTCCCGGACGCCACCTCGCTAGCCGTCTCGCTCATCGCGGCAGCGCTCCCCATGGTTTCTGCAGCCAACGCCCTGCCTTGGCTTGGCGGGCGTCAAAGCCTCGATTATGGTGCGACGAGTCCGAGGCAAATCGGGCCTGATCTCTAGAACTCTGGTCGAGGCAGAACATGGGCAAAATCAAGGTCGCGAACCCGGTCGTCGAGCTCGACGGCGATGAAATGACGCGCATCATCTGGCAGCTGATCAAGGATAAGCTCATTCATCCCCATCTCGACATCAACCTGCTCTATTACGACCTCTCCGTCGAGAACCGCGACGCCACAAGCGACCAAATTACAGTCGACGCGGCGCATGCGATCAAGCAGCACGGGGTTGGCGTTAAATGCGCCACCATCACGCCTGATGAAGGCCGTGTGGCCGAATTCGGCCTAAAAAAGATGTGGAAATCCCCGAACGGCACCATCCGCAACATCCTCGGCGGCGTGATTTTCCGCGAGCCGATCGTGTGCAAGAACGTGCCGCGCCTCGTACCGGGCTGGACCAAACCGATCATTGTCGGCCGCCACGCTTATGGCGACCAGTACCGCGCAACGGATTTCATCGTCCCCGGCAAGGGCAAGCTGACCATTCGTTTCGTACCCGAGGACGGCGGCGCGCCCATCGAGCATGAGGTTTTCGACTTCCCCGGCTCCGGCGTGGCGATGGCGATGTACAATCTGGAGGACTCGATCCGCGATTTCGCCCGTGCCAGCATGAATTACGCGCTGCAGCGCAACTACCCGCTCTACCTGTCCACCAAGAACACCATTCTGAAAGTCTATGACGGGCGCTTCAAGGACATCTTCCAGGAGATTTTCGATGCCGAATTCAAGGACCAATACGCGTCCAAGGGCATCACCTATGAGCACCGGCTGATCGACGATATGGTGGCCTCGGCGCTGAAATGGTCGGGCGGTTTCGTGTGGGCGTGCAAGAACTATGATGGCGACGTGCAGTCCGATACGGTCGCGCAAGGCTATGGCTCGCTCGGCCTCATGACCAGCGTGCTGCTGACGCCGGACGGTGACACCGTCGAGGCCGAGGCGGCGCACGGCACCGTCACGCGCCATTACCGTGAGCATCAAAAGGGGCGCGAGACCTCGACCAACTCCACCGCCTCGATTTTCGCCTGGTCGCGCGGACTAAAACATCGCGCCAAGCTCGACGACAATGACGACCTCGCGCAATTTGCCAAGACGATTGAGGATGTCACGGTCGCCACCATCGAATCCGGCTCCATGACCAAGGACCTGGCGCTTCTCGTGGGTGACCAGCAAGCCTGGCTGTCGACATCCGGTTTTATCGACAAGGTTGATGAGAATTTGCAGGCGGCGATGCGCTAGCTTTTGCGGGCGGAATTGCCGCTTCCTTATCTGGAGCACCCTCTGCAAGGCGCGATGCTGCTCTATGTTAGGCCGGTGATGCCGTCCCACAGCAATTTTAGCGAGGTGACAGCAAGCAGACCGTTGACGATCTGAAAGAGCTGCCTCTCATTGAGGCGGTTGTGCAGACGCCAGCCCAGCGCGACCGCGAGCGGAATGACGGGGAGGCACAACGCCATGAGCGCGGTAAAGTGGTCTGGCTTATCGGTGAGCAGCAGCCAGGGAGGCAATTTGATGATATTCCCGGCGGCAAAAGCAACGCTCATGGTTCCGGCAAAGACCTGCTTGGAAAGGCCCCGCCGCAAAAGGTACATCGCCACGGGCGGCCCGCCGGCATGGGCGACCATGGTCGTGATGCCAGAGGCGGCGCCCGCGACCACCCCAAGCGCCTTCGACGGGGGATGAACGGCCGACGGGCCGCGCTTCAAAAACCACTGCGCCGTGAAGGCCAGAGTGGTCACGGCAATAGCGATTTCCGCCATATGCGGGTTCATCACGCGTAGCGCAAAATATCCAGCGACAATGCCCGCGATCAGCGCGGGCACCAAAATCGCAAGATCAGGGAGCGACCATGTCGCTGGCCGGAAATACCGCAAGGCGAAAGCGTCCATGACGATGAGCAGCGGCGCGAGCAAGGCGCCCGCCGTGAGCGGATCCATGCCGAGCGCGAGCAGCGGGATGCCCACGCTGGCCGCCCCGCCTCCAAATGCGCCCTTCATGAAGGCGATCATGAATACGCCGGCGAAAGCCAGTGCGATGACGTGAGCTTCGAGCAGCAACTCAAGCGCCCGCGGCCAGACGCTCCGCGATAGCGGCCAGGGCGGCCTCCGCGCGGCTGCCGTCGGGACCGCCGGCTTGCGCCATGTCCGGCCGGCCGCCGCCGCCGGAGCCGCCCAGCGCCTCCGCTCCCGTCTTGACGAGGTCCACGGCGTTGTAGCTCTTCGTCAGGTCTTCAGTCACGCCGACGACGATGCCGGCTTTGCCCTCATCCGTCACGCCGATGATGGCCACGATCCCGGAGCCGATCTGCTTCTTGCCGTCGTCGACGAGGCCGCGCAGATCTTTCGGGGCGATGCCGTGAACGGTGCGCGCCAGGAGCTTCACCGCGCCAATATCGCGCACTGCGCTGCCGGGGTCGCGATCCGCACCGTTGCCGCTCCCAAGCGCAACTGCCTTTTTCGCATCGGTCAATTCACGTTCGAGGCGGCGCTTTTCGTCCATGAGCGCCGCCAAACGCGCCGGCAGCTCCTCCGGCTTCACCTTAAGCGCGCCCGCCGCGGCCCGCATCAGACTGTCCTGCTCGCTCAAATATCGCCTGGCCGCATTCCCGGTCAGCGCCTCGATCCGCCGGACGCCAGCAGCGACCGCCGTCTCGCCCACAATCTTGACCAGGCCGATATCGCCCGTCCGATAGACATGGGTTCCGCCGCAAAGCTCGATCGAATAGACCCTGCCGGCCTTTTCGCCGCTGGTCTCCGTGCCCATCGAGACCACGCGCACCTCGTCGCCATATTTCTCGCCGAACAGCGCCATCGCGCCGGACTCAATCGCGTCATCGACGGCCATAAGCCGCGTCATCACGCCCTCATTCTGCAGGATCATCGCATTGGCAAGATCCTCGGTGGCTTGAATTTCGTCGGCTGTCATGGGCCTTTGCTGCGAGAAGTCGAAACGCAGCCTGCCGGGGTCAACCAGCGAGCCTTTCTGGGCGACATGCGTGCCCAGCACCTGGCGTAGCGCTTCGTGCAGCAGATGGGTCGCCGAGTGATTGGCGCGGATCGCGGTGCGGCGTGCGTCATCGACGTCCAGTTCCACCGCATCGCCAGCTTTTAACGGGCCTTTTTCCAGTGTGCCGAGATGCACGTAGAGGTCGCCAAGCTTCCTTTGCGTATCGCTCACCGTGAACAGCGCCCCCTTGGGGCCGCGAATCTGCCCCAGATCGCCGACCTGTCCACCCGACATGCCGTAAAACGGAGTCTGGTTGGTGACGATCGCGCCGCCCTCGCCTTTGCGGAGTTGCTTGACCTCCTTGCCGTCTTTGACAATGGCTAGGATCTGACCATTTGCCTCTTCCGATGCATAGCCGAGGAATTCGGTCGCGCCCACGCGCTCTTTAACATCGAACCAGATCTTCTCGGTCGCGGCCTCGCCGGAGCCGGTCCAGTTCTTGCGCGCCTCGGCCTTCTGCCGGGACATAGCGGCGTCGAAGCCGGCCAGGTCGACCGCGAGCCCGCGTGCCTTTAGCGCGTCCTGGGTGAGGTCGAGCGGGAAACCGTAGGTGTCGTAGAGTTTGAAGGCAACGTCGCCGCGCAAATGTTCGCCCTGCTCCAGGCCAGCGGCCGCCTCGTCGAGCAGGATGAGGCCGCGGTCGAGCGTACGGCGGAAACGGGTCTCCTCCATGCGCAAGGTTTCGGCGATCAGCGCTTCGGCGCGGAGCAATTCCGGATAGGCCGGCCCCATTTCGCGTATGAGGGCGGGCACAAGACGCCAGATCAGCGGCTCCTTGGCGCCCAGCAGCGTGCCGTGCCGCATCGCGCGGCGCATGATGCGGCGCAAAACATAACCACGCCCTTCATTGGAGGGCAGCACGCCATCGGTGATAAGGAAGCTCGATGCGCGCAAATGATCGGCGATGACGCGGTGGCTCACCTTATGCACGCCATCGGCGGGAACGCCGGTCGCATCCACCGAGGCGCGGATCAGCGAACGGAAGAGGTCGATATCGTAATTGTTGGTGACGCCCTGCATGATCGCGCTAATGCGCTCAAGGCCCATGCCGGTGTCGATCGATGGCTTGGGCAAATCGATGCGCGTGTTCTCGTCCACTTGCTCGAACTGCATGAAGACCAGATTCCAGAACTCGAGGAACCTGTCGCCGTCCTCGTCGGGTGAGCCGGGCGGACCGCCTTCGACCCCCTCGCCTTGATCGTAGAAAAGCTCGGAGCAATAGCCGCAAGGACCGACCGGACCCATTGCCCACAGATTATCAAGGTGGCCGATAATGCGCTCATCGGGAAGCCCGGCGATCTTGCGCCACAGCGCGCGCGCGTCTTGGTCCGAGGGATAGATTGTGACCCAAATTCGGTCTTTCGACAGCCCCGCCGTCTTGGTGACGAACTCCCAGGCATGCTCGATGGCGACATCTTTAAAATAGTCGCCAAAGGAGAAATTGCCCAGCATCTCGAAAAAGGTGTGGTGCCGGGCCGTATAGCCGACATTGTCGAGGTCATTGTGCTTGCCGCCGGCGCGCACGCATTTCTGCGCGGTAACCGCCCGGCTGTAGGGACGCTTTTCCAGGCCGGTGAAGACATTCTTGAACTGCACCATGCCCGCATTGGTGAACATCAAGGTGGGGTCGTTGCGCGGGACGAGCGGGCTGGACGCGACGACTTCGTGGCCATTGCGCTTAAAGTAGTCGAGGAAGGCCGATCGAATTTCGTTGATGCGGATCATAATGCCTATCCGAGCTCAATACGGACGGCAGCTCATGCCGCCGCGCCGCGTATAGCGTTCCGCCGCCGTTCAATGGGCGCCGCGGGCAAGTGTGGCGGAACTTGGGTCCTGGCCTTCTCTAACGCCGCGGGACGAGGCTGTCCAGCAACAGCAGCGCCGATATCCGCAGCTATAAGCAAATAGTGCCCCGGCAACACAGCCGAGGCACACCCGTTAAAAGACAGAGTAGATCGGTTAAAGCCCCTGGCTGGCCTTTTTGCGCAAGGGCTGGCCATCGGCGTCGTCAGGCGTACCGTCTGCGTCTTCTTCCACCTCGCCAAGGATTTTGCTTGCGAGCAGCCCGGCATTCTGCCTCACCGCTTCCTCGATGGCATGCGCGGCAGCCTTGTTCTGCTTCAAAAAGGCCTTGGCATTCTCGCGGCCCTGACCGATCCGCTGTCCGCCATAGGAGAACCAGGAACCGGATTTCTCCACAACACCGGCCTTGACGCCGAGATCGACGATTTCGCCCTCTTTCGAGATCCCCTCACCATACATAATGTCGAATTCGATCTGCTTGAAGGGGGGTGCGATCTTGTTCTTCACGACTTTCACGCGGGTCTGATTGCCGACAACCTCCTCGCGCTCCTTGATCTGGCCGATGCGGCGGATATCCAGGCGCACCGACGCATAAAATTTCAGCGCATTGCCGCCGGTGGTCGTCTCCGGATTGCCGAACATCACGCCGATCTTCATGCGGATCTGGTTGATGAACACGACGATGGTGCGCGATTTGGAAATCGAGCCGGTAAGCTTGCGCAGCGCCTGGCTCATCAGCCGCGCCTGCATGCCGGGCAGCACGTCGCCCATCTCGCCCTCGATCTCGGCCCGTGGCGTGAGGGCGGCGACCGAGTCGATAACGATCACGTCGAGCGCGCCGGAGCGGATCAGCGTGTCGGTGATCTCAAGCGCCTGCTCGCCATTGTCGGGCTGTGAGAAAACCAGCTCCTCCAGATCGACGCCAAGCTTGCGCGCATAAACGGTGTCGAGCGCATGTTCGGCGTCGACGAAGCCGCAGATGCCGCCCTTTTTCTGCGCCTCCGCGATCACATGCAGCGCGAGGGTGGTTTTGCCGGAGGATTCCGGGCCGAAGATCTCGATGATCCGCCCGCGCGGCAGGCCGCCAATGCCCAGTGCGATGTCTAGGCCGAGCGATCCGGTGGACACGGTATCGACGTCCACGGTGGCGTCCAACTTGCCCAGGCGCATGATGGAGCCCTTGCCGAAACTCTTTTCGATTTGGCCCAGCGCCGCCTCCAGCGCCTTCTGTTTATCCATGTCAGCTCCCTCAACCAGACGCAGCGCCGTCTTCGTCATATCTTGTCTCCGTTATTTCATACCGTCGGGCAGAACGCAATGTCAGGAGAATGTACATGTTTTGTTCCTTTGCGCAAACAAAAATAACCGTAACGAATGGCATATCCGTTCTTGCAACAACTCGGAGTTTTACTCACCAGGAGGGACCACAACTTGACAGGATCAGGGCTTCATGCCTCGTCCAGCATCTCCTTCACGGCAGCGGCAAGCTTCTTCAGGGAGAACGGCTTTGGCAGGAAGGTGAACGTTTCGTCCTCGTCCAAATTGTTGCGGAACGCCTCTTCGGCGTAGCCCGACATGAAGATGATTTTGATTTGCGGGTTTGCTTTGCGGAGATGTTTCAGCAGCGTGGGTCCATCCATCTCCGGCATCACCACATCGCTGATCACGAGGTCGACGTCACCGCCATGCGCCTCCATGACTTCCAGCGCGTGAACGCCGCTATGCGCCTCCAGGACATGATAACCGCGCGTGGCGAGTGCGCGCACCGCGAAACTGCGTACAGCGTCCTCATCCTCCACCAGCAACACCGTCGCCGAGCCGGTTAGGTCACGCGACGCTTCCTTTTTTTGCACCTTGTCCGCGGCGGGATCGATAATCTCGATCGCCTCCTCGGAGCGCGGCAGGTAGATGCGAAAGATGGTGCCGCTGCCGACCTCGCTTTCCGCGTAGATGAAGCCGCCCGTCTGTTTGACAATGCCATAGACGGTGGAAAGGCCAAGCCCGGTGCCCTTGCCGACATCCTTGGTGGAGAAGAAAGGCTCGAAGATTTTGACCATGATTTCCGGCGGAATACCGGTGCCGGTGTCGCTCACCTCGCAAAGCACATAGTCGGCGGGGACCATTTCCGTGTGGCCGAGCTGCGCCGATTCCCGCTCGCTGATATTGGCGGTGCGGATTGTCAGCTCGCCGCCTGACGGCATGGCGTCGCGGGCATTCACCGCCAGATTGATGACGACCTGCTGAAACTGTGTCGGATCGACCTTCACCACCCACAGGTCGCGGCCGTGTATGACCTTGGCCCGGACCTTCTCGCTCAGGAGCTGCGCCAACAGCACCATGAGGTCCTCAAGCGCATCCGTCAGCGAGAGGACTTGCGGGCGCAGCGTCTGCTTACGGGAGAAAGCCAGAAGATGGCGCACCAGGCCGGCCGCGCGATTGGCGTTGTTCTTGATGTTCATAATGTCGGCGAAAGCGGGGTCGCTCGGCCGGGAATTGGCGAGCAGCAGATCGGAGAAACCGATGATCGCCGTCAGTACATTGTTGAAATCATGCGAGATGCCGCCAGCGAGCTGGCCGATGGCCTGCATTTTCTGACTTTGCGCGATCTGTTCCTCCAGGAGACGCTGCTCGGAGGTGTCGATGCCGAAAACCAGAGCCACGTCCTCGGTGCGCTTTTGCTGCGTGATCGAGGTCAGGAAAAGGCGGCCCGTGCGCTTGCCGTCGGCGGCGGAGATATCCACCGGCGGAATGGCGGCCTTGCGGGCGCTTGCTTTCTCGACCGCCTGACGCAAGCGTTCCTTGATCGCCTCATCGACAAGGTCGAAAAGCACCAGCCTTTCGAGCGTTTTCGCCGCGCCCATGAATTTGGCGAAGGCCATGTTGCTGCTCGTGATCACACCATCCCTGGATAGCGTCGCGACCGCGATCGGCGCCGACTTGAACAGCCGCAGCAGACGGCGGGCGTCGGTTTGCTGTTCAGCCGGATGCGCGAACAGAAGCGGGTCGAAAACGGCTCCGAACAGTGCCGGTCCCTGCTGCTGTGAGCCCTCCAGGCTGCGCGCCACGAGAACGGACACGGCGGAGGCGGTGCCATCCCGCTTGATAATATCGGAGGCCACCGCCTCGAAAGCAGCGCCGTCCGCCGCCGGGCGAAGCAGAGCAGCGCCCTGGTCCAGAAAAATGCTCGAGAGGTTGTGGTCGGTATCGTTCTTGTGTTCGCCCAGGTCCAGCCAACCGGCCAGCCTTTCATTGATGCACGAGACTGCCCCGTCGGCGCGGGCGGCGAACAGGCCGACGGGGGCTTGATCCAGCAGTTCCCGGAGGTCGCGCAGATTGCGCGTCAGTTTCGCCTCGCGTTCGCGCTCGGGGGTAATGTCGGTAATTTCCCACAGACAAAGCTGATTTTGGGCCTTGCTGGCGTCGGTCTGCGCCGCGACATGCCGGACGCCGGCGCGGATCCAGCGCTCCGACTTGCCGCCGCGCGATCCGACGGATTGGAATTCCTCCCTGGCGGCCTCACCGCGGCGCGCGGAGCGGATCAGGCGGAAAAGCTGCTCGGACCCACCAAACTGGCGCACCAGCGCGGATTCAACGCTGAAAGGCGCTTGGTCCGTGGAGCCGGTCATCTGCCGATAGGCGGCGTTGGCAAATACGAGCGAGCCGTCGCGTGTCGTCACGACGACGCTGTGTTCGGCATTCTCGGCATAGAGGCTGGCCCAGTCGGGAGGCGAGGACGATTTTATGCCGAAATGCAAAAACCCGGCCGCCACGGCAAACAACGCTGCGACCCCGGAAGCGGCGAGCAGCACAAAGACAGCGAGCACCAGAGGGGCGGCTGCCTCGCGCAGCATAATGGCAATCGCGGCCATGGCGATCATCAGCGCGACGAGGCCAAGAAGCCGGCGCGCTGAACTGGGGTCGCGGCGCACGCTCGCCAGGAATGGAGCGCCGATTTGCGCGGATGAGCGGCTTGGAGTCATGGCTGCACCTTAACCGATTCTTATCGGGTTCCGCCGATCTGCCCGCCCAACCCCCAGGAAAAACGCGGAACCAGCCGCGACATCAATGCTGCTCTCGCGAGCCACGGAGATCCCGTCCGCGATCCAACTTAGATGTTAAAATCAAGCAAAGAAGCCGCTATACCACCCCCGAGCGCAAGCAATTGCTGGAACGGACAATTGCTCTGGCTAGAGGGATGCGCAGGCAAGCTCACGAGGGCGCTTAACCGCCTGCGCAACGGGGAAAGGCAAATTGCATGTCCGACGTTATGATCTACGGCATTGCCTTGTTGCTGTTACTGGGGGTGGGCGGCCTCGGCTTTTGGTTCGCGCGCGAGAACCTGGGGTTTGGGGGCATGACTTTGTTCAATGCCAAGCAGCGCCGCCTTGGCCTGGTTGAGACAACGGCCGTCGACGGACGCCGCCGGCTTCTTCTGGTGCGCCGCGACAATGTCGAGCATCTTATTCTCACCGGCGGGCCCGTCGACGTGCTTCTTGAAACCGGCATCTCGTGGAACCCACGCCCAACGCTGCTCGGGCTTGATCAATCAGGCCCGAATGGACTTGGCGCGGCGGAGCCCCGGCTCAGCGAGGAGACGCCGATCGTCCTCTCCCGCGACCAAGCAAACTGACCGGCCATGACGGCGCTCAAACCGGCGGCGCGCCGCCTCGGCCGCCTCATGGGCTGCGCAGGCTTCGTTTTCGCCGCGATGGCCCTCTTCCTCGGGCCGCTCTCAATTTGTGTGGCGCAAGACGCCGCAGGGCCTACACCCCAATACTCCGCGGCTGTTCAGCCGTCCGCCGCCGAAGCCATCCCAGATTTCCTGCGTCCCGTTCCTGGCTGGGACGCGACCCTCGACCGCGTGGAGCGCCTGCTCGGTGAGCCGAGCGCCAGCGACAACACACTGGCTGCGGCGCGGGAAGACATCACGCGGCTGCAGGATGAAATCGAGGCTCATCTGCGGCTATTGCAGCCTCGTCTTGCCGTTGCCCGCGCGCAGGCGGAAAAATTCGGCCCGGCTCCTGGTCCCGGGCAGCCCATGGAAACGACCACGATTGCGCAGCAGCGCAGCACGATCGCGGCCGCGGTCACAGGCCTGACGGGCGGGATTATGGCAGCCGAGGCTGCCATTTTGCGGGCTGAACACCTTGCCGCGAGGGTGCGCGATATTCGCCGGCAGTCGTTTCAAGACAATGTTCTCCAACGCGGCCCCAGCGCCCTCTCCGCCGAGTTCTGGGGCCAAGTTGCCGAAGATATTCCCGCCGGATTGAACCGGCTGGATCTTATCCTGGGCGATTGGCAGGCCATTCCCGACCTCGGCCGTTTCACCGGGCTTGTGCTTGCAGCGATTGCTTTGTGGGCTGCGCTATCCCTTGCCGCATGGCGCGGAATTTTGCGCTACCGGCGCTGGCATGAGCCAGAGGCGCCATCGGACTGGCGGCGTGTGTCCTCTGCGGGCTGGGTTATTTTGCTGCGCACCCTTCCGGCGGTGGCGGCGGGCGCATTCATTATCTATGGCATCGAGAATTGGGACCTACTCCCGGCGCGCACTCAGCGTCTGGTGGACACGGCTCTTTTCGCCATCATGATCGTGGCGGCGGTTGAAGCGGTCAGCAAGACCGTGCTGGCTATCAACCGCCCGCATTGGCGGCTCTTGCGCCTGTCCGATGAAGCGGCATGCAAACTTTACCACCGCACAGTGCTTCTGGCGGTCGTTTACGGCAGTGACCGCATCGCAAGCGCGGTGTCCGAAGCAGCCAACATGCCTTTCTCGCTGAGCGTGGCGCAAAGCTTTGTGGCCAGCATCGCCTATGCGGCTTTCATTATCTCGATCCTACGGATCCAGGTGCCCGCCGAGGACGGCGCCGGCCGTTCGCAGCGTGTCGGCCGCAGCTATGTGCGGCTGCCGCTCTGGCTGGTGGCCATTGCCATCTTCATTGCCGCTGTCACGGGGTACGTGGCGCTTGCGCGCTTCATAGCCGGACAGCTCATCGTCATCAGCACCATCCTGACTATCGCTTATCTTTTCATCGTTTGGGCCAGCGCCTTCGGGGACAGCCTTAGCGACGACCGCGCGCGCGCGGGCCAGTGGATGCGCGACAGGCTCGGGCTGGAAAAGCGCCGCCGGGAACAGGTGGCATTGCCGATCACGCTGTTGCTGCAGTCGGCCATTCTCGTTGCCGCGATCCCGTTTATCCTCTTGCAATGGGGCTTCGACTGGCAAGACATCGGCAGGCTGTTCCAGCGCGCGCTGTTCGGATTTGATATCGGTTCGGCGCACATCTCGATCACCACCGTGGTTGCCGCGCTCTTGCTTTTCACGCTGGGCTATATCGCGGCCAAAATTTTCCAAGGATGGCTGGACAGCCAGATTTTGGAGCCTGCGGGTGTCGACGACGGCGTGCGCAATTCCATCCGCACAGGCGTTGGCTATCTTGGCGTGGTGGCCGCCGCCCTCCTCGCCATTTCCTATGCGGGGCTGGATTTCTCCAACCTCGCCATCGTTGCCGGCGCCCTGTCCGTAGGCATCGGCTTTGGCTTGCAAAGCGTGGTGAACAACTTCGTCTCGGGGCTGATTCTTCTCGCCGAGCGCCCTATCAAAGTGGGGGATTGGGTCATGGTCGGCGTCGATGAGGGAATTGTCCGCCGGATCAGCGTGCGCTCGACCGAGATCGAGACCTTCGAGCGCTCCAATGTCATCGTGCCCAATTCGCTGCTGATCTCGCAAAAGGTGACGAATTGGACGCTGCACAACAATACGGGGCGTTTCGCCATCCGCATCAACGTGCATTACAAGAGCGACCCCGAGCAGGTCCGCGATATTCTTCTGCAAACCGCACGCGCGCACCCGCAATTGCTGAGTACGCCGGAGCCATTCGTCTTCTTCGAGGAGTTTGGCGCGCACGCTCTTCATTTCATTCTCTATGTCTATCTCAGCAACGTCGCCAGCTCTCACGCGGTGCGCACCGATCTGCGAATCGCCATCCTCAAAGCTTTTCGTGCCGCGCACGTCGAAATACCGTATCCGCAGACCGATGTTCATTTTCGCGATCTACAATGGGTCAAACGCGCCATCACCGACCGGCTCGGCAAGCAGGCATCCGACGATGCCATGACGATCCGGAGTTTCGACGCGGAAAGCGGTCTTGCGGAGAAAGACAACGACAATGGCGACTAGCCGGCCAGCCATTTGCCCTCACACCGTGTTTCGCTGACATCCCATGGATTTCTCCTTTATTCTCGTCCTCGTTCTGCTCGCAATTTTTGGCCCGTACATCGCCGGCGCACTAACGGCGCGGCGCGTGGGGCGGGTCGAAACGGCCGCATTGGCGGCCGGGGCGCGTATCAGCGAACTGGAAGCGGCCTCGGGTGCCCAGGCCGAAGAGATAGCTCGTCTGCGGCGGGAAATCCTGACGTTGCGCGGCATCTCGCCGGATGACGCTGCGTTCGACTCCGTCGCGGATGCACCTGCTTCTGCGGACGCAGCGGACCTTGACGCCGTGCCGCCGGCGTTCGAGCCTGCCCTGACCGCGCGGGACAGATTGGGCGCGCGCATGACGGGATGGATGCGCGGCGGCGGGCTGGAGCGCCAGTTCGGCGCGGTTTTGCCGGTGTGGATCGGCGGCATCGCGCTTGCCTTCGCCGGCTTCTTCCTCGTCAAATATTCGATCGAGAACGAGCTCGTCGGCCCAGGAATGCGGGTTGTTCTCGGCGGGCTTCTGGGCTTTTTGCTGATTGCCGCGGCGCGCTGGATATCGGCACGCGCCGGCCTTGCCAACGGTGCCCGCATCGCGCAGTCGCTGGCGGGCGCCGGCATCGCGGTGCTTTACGTCTCGGCCTATGCGGCAACCGCGCTTTACGGTCTCGCTTCACCCTTTATCGGCTTTGTGGCTATGGCGGGCATCACCGGAGCCGCGGTCATACTCGCCCTGCGGCATGGTCCGGGCATTGCGTTGCTTGGGCTCCTGGGCGGCTTCCTCACGCCGGCGCTGATCCGCTCCGACGAGCCGTCCGCGCTGCTGCTGTTCGTGTACCTCTATCTCGTTTTCGCCGCGCTGATGATCCTTGTCCGGCGGCGGGGATGGTGGCTGCTGGCTCTGCCCGCATTGCTCTTGGCGTTCTTCTGGGTGCTCGCCTGGATCTTTTCCGATGCGTTCCGCGCCGATGAGACACTTTGGGCCGGGCTTTTCCTCACCGCGGTGGCGGGAACCATCGTCGCTGCCTCGCGGGAGCGTTACAGCGCCGAGCTGGCCGGGGTGACATCCTGGCGCGGGGTGTTTTCGCTGCGCAATCGGGCGCTGCTGCTCAACACAGTGGCGCTTGCCGGCGCGTTCGCGATCATGGCCGCGCTCGCCTTCAACGCGCAATTCGGCTTGTATGACTGGGTGCTGTTCGGCGTGCTGGCGGTCGGGGCGGTGTCCCTGGCTTATTTCGATGCGCGGCTGTACGGCTTCGCGCCATGGGCGGCAATGGCGGTGAACGCGGTCATGCTGGCGGGATGGGAGCCGGGCAGCGCCCGCGAAATTATAATAGCAACCGCCGCTTTCGGATCGCTGTACGTGCTGAGCGGCCTTCTCCTGTTTCGCAGCGCGGCCTATCCATTACTCTGGGCCGGGCTTTCTGCCACGGCGGCGATTGGCTATTATTTGCTGGCCTATTTCCGCATGCCCGATGCCGGCGCCATACAAGCCCCTGTATCGCCTGCCATCGATGGGCCGCTCTCCACGGAGCCGGTCGAACCGCTGATCGAAGGCGTGCGCCAAGCCGCCACGGCCATCCCTTATGTCTGGGGCGCCCTAGCCATGGCTCTAGCGCTCCTCTTCCTCGCCGCGGCGCTGCGGGCGGCGCGAATGCTTGCGCCCGGCCCCGCGAAGGAGCGCGTGCTCGCGGTGTTCGCGCTTGCGACCACGGCGTTCATCGCACTGGCTCTGTCGGTGGAGCTGGAGAGGGAGTTCCTCTCCGTGGCCATCGCCGCTGAACTGCTCGCCGTTGCCTGGGTCGCGGGCAAAACGCAGATTGCCTCGCTGCGCCCCATTGCGGGCCTTCTGGGCCTCGCCTTCGCCTTCCTGCTCATCCCGCAAATTCTCTTGCTCATCCAGCTCACGCTTTATAGCCTTTTGGATTGGCGGGTTTATCTGCAGGAGAGCGTCCCGCTTGTCGACTATCCGCTGTTCCAGCTTGCCCTGCCCGCCGGCCTGTTCCTGGTTGCCGCCTATCTGTTGCGAAAGGAACGCGATGACCGGCTGGTACGCAGCCTCGAGGGCGCCGCCGTCGCGCTGCTCGCGCTATGGGGCTATTACGCGGCCAGCAAGATTTTTCACCCGGGTGAAAATGTGCTGTTTGCCGTGGCTGGGTTCCTGGAGCGCGGGGTGATCACCAATGTTCTGTTCGTCTATGCACTGGCCTGCCTCGTTGTTGGCCGGTGGTTTGCGCGGATAGCTTTCACGCTCAGCGGCGCTTTGCTGGCGGCCATCGCCGTTTTCCGGATCGTCTATTTCGATCTCTTCATGAAAAACCCGCTGTGGGTCCACGATGCGGTG
>Ga0136634_10000308_pt1 | contig 23144 bp, 25 predicted proteins | sample AntDrymUQ8332106_2_FD_104654 | JGI IMG/M metagenome (GOLD analysis project Ga0136634, IMG submission 104654) | Polar desert sand microbial communities from Dry Valleys, Antarctica - metaG UQ833 (21.06) | ecosystem: Environmental > Terrestrial > Soil > Desert | place: Antarctica: Dry Valley... | reverse complement strand
GTCGTCGAGGACACGCACCGACACTACCGGAAACCAGGCCGAGTCTCAGCTATTTTCGGGAACGATCAGGTCACGAAAACCCCAGGCCAACACCCGAATCCATCAGCGACTTCCGGAGGTCTGGGGCCTGGGCACAACTCGCCATTGCTGATCAGGATGCCCTGACCGCTGCACTGGCTCGGCTGCTCCTGCGATTCCGGGCCCTTGAGCCGCTCTACGTCTCCCGAAGTGACCAGCACCGCTACGACGTGGCGCTGCGACAGGTCGAAGGCGCCTGTCACACCGACTACATGTGGCGGGCTAGCAACGGCCTGTACAGCGACACCGGGCTACCTGCCGACCTCTCGGTCCGCGAGATATACATGGCCGAGTCGGTGCGCTGGCACCTCGATCGATCCGCGCCCGGGACGCGCATCGTGCTCGCCGCGCACAACAACCACATCCAGAAGACACCGCTGGTCTTCGACGGCAACCTGACCGTTCTGTCCATGGGGCATTACCTGCACCGGATGCTCGACGACGACTACCTCGCCCTAGCCGTGACCAGCACAGCCGATCACACCGCTGAGATGTACCTCGACAAGGACGCCCCGGACGGCTTCAGCGTCGCCGACACCCCCCTCGACCCACCCGAATCCGGAAGTGTCGAAGCCGCCGTCGTCAGCGCCGGGTGCGGACTCAGTCTGGCCGACCTACGACAGGCACCACGCGGTACCACCGATTCACCCGGCCTGGACCGCATCCGCACCCAAAGCACCTACATACACACATCCGTGCGCGACGCCTTCGACGCCGTACTCACCATCCCCACCATGACCATCGAGGCGAACATCGCCTTCTAAGACGCTGACGACGTTCACGCCGACAGGATCCACCGGACACGGGGCTTGCTACTTGATCGCGAAGCCCACCTTGCGCCCCTCCTCGGGGGCGATCTCGACGTAGGAGATCTGTCCGGCTCGGACCAGGTAAAGCCGGCCCTTCTCGTCGGTGAGCCGGAGCAGCCCGTCGTCGCTCTTCAGCGCGTCGTCAACCAGCGCCTGCACCTCATCCGGCGTCTGGTCGCTGGACACCACGAGCTCCCGCGTGCTCTCCGCGATGCCGATCTTGACCTCCACCGAAGACCTCCTGGTCGTGACGAGTGAACTACCGCAGCCCAGGCTAGTCGAGCGGTGCCGGCCCGGATGCCCCGGCCAGCCGGGACAGCTCAGTTCAGCCCGAGGTTCACCATCCGCTTGCCGTGGTTGGACTGCAGGCGTTTGAGCAGCGCGGCGATCCCGGAGAGGTCCCCGGAGCCCGTGACGATGAACTCGGCGAGCTCGTCGCGCTCGGCCACGATGTGCTGCGCCTGGGTGACGGCCTCGCCGAGCAGCCTGCGACCCCACAGCGCGAGCCGGTCGTGCACCTCGCGGCTGCTCTCGCACGCAGCCCTGACCTCACGTTCGGCGAACGCGCTGTGCCCGGTGTCGGCGAGCACCTTCTGCACCAGCGCACCGGTCGGCCCGGGGAGCCAGCCGGCGATCTCGCGGTAGAAGTCCGCGGCCAGCCCGTCGCCCACGTACGCCTTGACCAGCGACTCCAGCCAGCTCCGGGGCGCGGTGGACGCGTGGTAGGAGTCCAGCGGCGCGACGAAGGGGCGCATCGCATCCTCGACCGACACGCCCAGGTCCAGCAGGTGCTCCTCCAGCAGTCGGAAATGCCCGATCTCGGCGGCGGCCATCGCCGACAGCGCCGCACGGCCGGTCAACGTCGGCGCCCTCCTGGCGTCCTCGGCCAGCCGGTCGAACGCGGAGAGCTCACCGTAGGCGAGCACCCCGAACAGGTCGACGGTCGCCCGCCCCGCTCCGGCGGGATCCGCAGCCTGCGCAGTCACCATGGGCGAGAGCGTAAGACCGTCACGGCGCGTCCATCAGCTCGGTGGCGATCGCGTCGGCGATCGGCAGTCCGGTCTCCTCGGCCAGCCAGCCCCACTGGCCGACCGGGTTGCACTCCAGGAACCACCAGCGGCCGTCGGGGGTGACCGAGAAGTCGAAGGCCCCGAAGGTCAGTCCGAACTCGCGCAGGTAGGCCTGCACGCCGCGACGCACGTCGGCGGGTGGCTCGCACACCTCGTAGTGCAGGTCGTCGTGTCGGGAGCGCCAGTCGATCTCTGCCTCGGGGCTGCCGGCATGAGCGGCGACCGCGAAGCATCGGTGGCCGACGGCGGTGAGGCGCACGTCGGACGCCTTGGGGATCCACTCCTGGAGCAGGGGGAAGCATAACGTGATCGCCTCGTCGTCGAGGTCGTCGGCTTCCAGCCGGGAGGTGTAGCCGATGCGGGCCTTGTCCTGGTTGACGACGATCCCGGTGGACAGCGGCTTGTAGGCGAGCGCGCCGACCCTGGCCGCGAACGCGCGCACCTGGTCAGCGACGTTCGTCACGATCGATCGCGGAACCCGCAGCTCGCACTCCGCGGCGACCGAGAGCTGCCGAGGCCGCACGGTGGCCTCGACCACCGCGTTCGGCCGGTCGATCCAGCGCCACGGTTGGTCGGTGAGGACACCACCGAGCCCGAACACCGATTCCAACGCGGTGGGCTGAGCCTCCGGCACCGGCGTCAAGGCCCCGAACGCGAAGCGGACGGGGCTGCGCCGGTACACGCCGCGCACGGCACTCAGGTCGATCAGGCGCTTCCCGGCGCAGAGGTGACCGGGCCCGTCGATCAGATCCGCAGCGGCGTTGGGAGAGAGAACGCGCGGGGCGTCGTCGTCGTCGATCCGCTCGACCGTCGCGCCGTGGGTCAGCAGCGCGTCGACGGCGAGGTCGGCCGCCACGTCCTGAGCCTGCGCGACGACGAGCACGGTCGAGGCCCTCACGCCGCGTCCCCCGCATCCGTCTCGACGGGGAGCGACATGGGCGGGTCCGCAAACCCGGGCACGAGCGGTGTCATGGGGCAAGAGTAGGGCGCGGCTCGGCGAGCTGCTGAGGCGTCAGGGATCGAGCAGCCGGCTCTCACTTGCCAAGCGCGCGTTCCAGCTCTTTCTTCGTCATCCTCGACCGTCCCTTGATGTTGCGCTGCCGCGCTTCGTTGTAGAGCTGGTCGCGGGTCGGCCCGCCGGGGCCCATCCGCTTGCCGGAACGCTTCCCGCCGCGCTCTTGCGGTGACATGTCCTGCAGGGACGTCTTGCTCGCCTCCCGAGCCTCGCCGGTACGCGCCCGGTTCTTGTTCACCGTCCTGGCGGCGATCTCCTCCGCCCTGTCCTCGCCGGCACCGCGTTCCTCCTGGCCGGACTTGATGTGCTCGTACTGGCGTTCCCGCTTGTCACTCCAGGCCCTCGGCATCGTCCCTACCTCCGTTCTCGGTGCAACGACCGTGATCGCTCGGGTACCCGCATGCAGCCAGCCGGTAACCAGGAGATGGACGCGGTCGGTTCCGGCCGAGGCCGGCATGGGCGCCGGACCGGCGGATCGGACCCGGGTGGAGGACCATCGGTGGCAACGCACCATCGTGGAGGTGGACGTGCCGGAGGACAGACCGGGTTTCGGGCCGTTCGATGACCTGTTCGAACGACTGATCGGGAATCTCGAGACCACGCTGGGCGACGCCGTGCGCCGGCCCGACGCAGCGCCCGGGCCACGGGCCCACACCCCGCGGCTCGACCGATTCGGCCGCGACCTCACCGCGGCTGCGACGCAGGGCAAGCTGGATCCGGTCATCGGCCGCGACGCGGAGGTGGAGCAGGTCCTCGAGGTGCTGGCCCGTCGGACCAAGAACAACCCGGTGCTGGTCGGCGACCCCGGAGTGGGGAAGACGGCGATCGTCGAGGGCATCGCCCAGCGGGTGGCCGACGGCGAGGTGCCCGCGACGCTGCGGGACGTGCGCGTGATCTCGCTCGACCTGGCAGGCATGGTCGCGGGCACCCGCTACCGCGGCGACTTCGAGCAGCGGTTGACCGGGGTCATCGACGAGGTCGTCGCCGCCGAGCGGTCGATCGTGCTGTTCGTCGACGAGCTGCACGCGGTCGTGGGCGCCGGTGCCGCCGAGGGCGGGGCGATGGACGCCGCCACCGTGCTCAAGCCGGCGCTCGCCAGCGGCGAGCTGCGGCTCATCGGCGCGACGACGGTGCGGGAGTACCGCCGGCACATCGAGAAGGACCCGGCGCTGGAACGGCGCTTCGAACCGGTCCGCATCGCCGAACCCTCGGTCACCGCGACGGTGACGATCCTGCGGGGCCTGCGGCACCGCTACGAGCAGCACCACCGGGTACGGATCAGTGACACCGCGGTGGTCGCGGCGGCCGAGCTGTCCGACCGCTACCTCACCGACCGGTTCCTGCCCGACAAGGCCATCGACCTGATCGACCGGGCGAGCGCGCGAGCCCGGATCAGGGCGGGCCGCCCGGACGTCGTCGGGGCCGAGCGCGTGGATCAGCTGCGCCGGGCCCGGGACGTCGCCGTCGACGCCGAGGAGTACGAGCGCGCCCTGCTGCTCACCCGAGAGCTCGACGCGGCCGAGGCCACGTTCCAGGTTCCGGCCGGCGACGTCGTGATCACCGCCGACGACGTCGCCGCTGTCGTGGCGCAGAGCACGGGCATCCCGGTCGCGCGGCTCACCACTGACGAGCGGCACCGGCTGCTCGACCTGGAACAGCTGCTGCACCGACGCGTCGTCGGGCAGGACGACGCGGTGGAGGCCGTCGCCGACGCGGTGCGGTCCGGACGCGCCGGGCTCGCACACCCCGACCGACCCGTCGGGTCGTTCCTGTTCCTCGGCCCGACCGGCGTCGGCAAGACCGAGCTGGCCCGTGCCCTGGCCGAGGCGCTGTTCGGCACGGCCGACGCGCTGCTGCGCTTCGACATGAGCGAGTACGCCGACCGCAGTAGCGCGTTGCGGCTGGTCGGGGCGCCGCCCGGGCACATCGGATACGACGAGGCCGGCCAGCTCACCGAGGCGGTCCGGCGAACCCCTTATGCAGTACTGCTGCTCGACGAGATCGAGAAGGCGCACCCGGACGTCACCGGGACGCTGCTGCAGGTGCTCGACGCGGGCCGGCTCACCGATGCCCACGGCCGGGCGGTCGACTTCACCCACACCGTTGTGATCATGACCAGCAACCTCGGCGCGGAGCGGCTGCTCGCCGCGGCGACCGCCGGTCACACCGTCGAGCAGGTCCGGGATCCGCTGATGACCGCGGTGCGCGCGCACTTCCGACCGGAGTTCCTCAACCGGATCGATGACATCGTGCTCTTCCACGCCCTCGATCGCGCCCAGCTGCACCAGATCACCGGCCTCCTGCTCGCGCAGACCGGTGCGCGTCTGGGCGCGCAGGGCATCACGCTGGACGTGACCGACGCGGCGGTCGACTGGCTCGCCGAGCGCGGCTACCAACCCGAACACGGCGCCCGACCGATGCGGCGCACCATCGCGCGCGAGCTGGACCGCAGGCTGTCCCGCATGATCATCGCTGGCGATCTGAGCCCGGGTCAGCGGGTGGCCGTCGACGTGGCCAATGGCCAGCTGACAGTGACGCCCCCTGAGGCGTGATGCCCGCGCACCTGGCCCGGACGTCCAGAGGCCGTCGAGCTGGCGAGACTGTGCGTCCGGGTCCAGGCCCTCGACGCGGGTTCGGCTGCACGGCTCCCGGGGTAGCCGAGGCCTCGAACCGATCACCCACCCGAAGCCCGCTCGTCGCCGAGAAGCAGGTGGTGCCACTTGTCAACGCGGGCAGGGCTGCTGCCGAGGGCAGCCCTGCTTACCCGCCGGTTCGTCCAGTCGTATCAGCCGCCACCCAGCCGAGCTGGTTTAAGCTGGTCTGTTACGGGTAGTCTCTACGCAGGCCTGAGCAGGCCTGTCCGTCGAAAGTGAGAGGAGAGGTGACGTGGCCGAAGAAGACCAGGTGGACCTCGACGAACTTCACCGGCAGCAGACCAGGGCCCAGCCGCCCGGCGGGGCAGCGGCTCGCGGGCCGCAGACCGACAACCCGGGTGGATTCGATCCAGACGCACTGGTTCCCCCCTACGAGGGCCGCAAGGAACAGACCGGTGCGGCCGCTGAGGCCGACTACAAGGCCTTCCGTCCGGATGAGTACGCGCCAGCGCCCGGGGAGGGTCGGGAGATCTCCGAGGAGGAGCGCCAAGGCGTGGACCCCACCGACACCACGGCCGCAACCCCGCTCGGGGTGGGAGAGAGCACGACCCAGAGCGGCGAGGACCTCGCTGAGAGTGACCCGGAGGAGTGGGAGGAGACCGGGAAGAAGGGCGAGAGTCAGCGGCCCTATGGCAAGTCGACCGGCGACCAGGGTAGCGGCTGACCAACCGACTCCTCTGGCGCAGCCCGAACCCCGACGACGCCCGTTGTCGGGGTTCGGCACGTTCCAGCCCGGGCTGGTGCCACTACTACGATCGATTCGCCCGCGATCCGGCACAGTCTGATGTTCTGCACAACCGTTGCACTTCTCCCTCCTCCGTGGCCCACAGCGGTCTTCGCGGTGCTGGCCCCTGTCGCTGATCTAGCTGGTCAGGGCGCTCTACCGACCGCGCGATCACAGACTGCACCGACATATCTGTCCCGGAGGTAGGCGGCGCGTCAGCGACGCTGATCACATGACGCCGTTGGGAGGGCGTCCAACTCAACCGGGGAGTCCACGGTGGCAGTGCCGCATCTGCGGAGTCGGATGACGCAGCGGTCTACGGCCATCGTGATCACCTGTCTTCGACAGCGAGTACGGCATCCAGGCCGGTGATCGTCAAGACGCGGAGGATGATCGAGGCGGGATGGATGAGCACCAGCCGGCTGCCCGCCGCATGCAGGTTCTGGTGAGCCTCCACAAGAACCGCGAGGCCGACGACCGCGAGAAACTGCAGCGCGGCAAGGTCGACCACGACCAGCCGGTGGCCATCGCAGCACAACCGATGCAGGGCTTCACGAAGTTGATCAGCACTGGACAGGTCCAGCTCTCCCCGCAGCTGCACCACACAACGTCCGTTGTCACCGACGATATCGATGTCGAGCAGCGTCGGACGGTACTGGTCAACCGGTCCTGAGAAGCTGCTCACAGTGCACTCCATAGACGGATCGAAGATCACGCATGCGTGAACCAACGGCATCCGAAGGAGCACTGCTGTCCAGCATGTCGCTGTAGCGGCTGTGAATCCAACCTAACGTCACAATAAGCTGCTCCACCGGGGCAGGCAACCCGACCGGACACGCGTCGGGCAGGTTCAGCTTCGGCATACGAGCTCGCAGCCCGGCTGGCGTGGTCCGTGTCGACGCCACGGAAAGTCCAGATCGAGCCCGGGCGGCTGATGATCTCGTTCAGATGTCATCGTCACCAGCTCCGCTGACTGCGCGACGGCCTGTCATGGTCGCACGGATGCCGCCAGGCAGGGGGCCCGCGTGTCCTTGCTTGCCGCAGTTTCAGCCGCCGGCAGTTGCCTGTCCGGCAAACGCTTTCTTGGCAGCCGCCAGTCGATGTTTCTCCACTCGCAAAAATTGATCCTTTGCGCGGACGATGAGGGTGGCCAGGTCCAACGCGGCCACCCGTGAATCCTCGGAACACGACGACTGCAGCGCCTCCCACATCGCCAGCTTGCCGGAGATACCCAACGCCAGGGCCTCGCACTCCAGAAGCCGACGAAGATCATGGGAGCCTACGAGGTACTCATTGATGACGAGCCTGCTGGCCTTCTCGGCCATCCAGCCGACCGCCTGCTTGACGGCGCCGCGCTCGGCACCCAGGACGCCGATGAAGTCCTCGAGAAGCTTCCGGTCCGCCTCGATCTCCTCGGCAAGCGTTCCGAAGAGCTCCTCCTCAGCGGAGTCTCGGGCGTCGGCGCGCAGCTTTCGGGCCATATCGACGCCGACAGCGGCCCCGCCCAGGTGATCGGTGAGGTACTCACCCAACTGCTCACTGGAGATCATCATAGCTCCCAAGATCGAAAATTGAGCCCACCGGCGCTGTTGTATGCACCGCCACCCACCGCTAGCCAACCCTGGACTACCCAGGTGATCGGCTGCCCGCCGACCACCTGGCGCTGGAGTACCAGACACTGAGCTATCGGCCACCTGACGTTTCACTTCGAGCCAGCACGGGTACACCCAGCCTACCCACGCGTTCGCGCACGATACTACACGGAGGCACTCAGATGTCAACGGATGCAATCGTTCTCCTCAAAGAAGATCACAAAGGAATTCGAAAGTTGTTCCGCGACTTTCAGAACGCCGGAGAAAAGGCGATCGTGCAGAAGACTACGATCGTCGAGAAGATCATAGAAGCACTGACCGTGCACACGTATATCGAGAACGAATGCATGTACCCCGCGATCAGGGAATTGCTTCCAGGCATTGAAGACGATATTCTTGAGTCGTACGAAGAGCATCATGTGGCCGACGTGCTCTGCATGGAACTGGCGGCGATGAACGCCAACAACGAGCGCTTCGACGCAAAGACCGCGGTTCTCATCGAGAACGTCACTCATCACATCGACGAGGAAGAGCAGGAGTGGTTCCCCAAGGTACGTGACGGGCTCGGTCGCAAGAAGCTACAGGAGATCGGCGAAAAAATGATCGAGATGAGAAAGAAGGCTCCGCATCGCCCGGAGCAACCCAGTGCGCTGAAGAAAGCCGTGGACGCCACCCTCTCCTGAGCTGCTGACCGATCCGCCATGTGATCACTGCCCGCGTGGTGACGGGCCGGGCTTGGCATCAGGGCGACTGATGGTCTCGACCAGGTCGGCGGCGACAGCGCGTAGCTTGATATTGCGCCGCTGCGAGATCGTGCGCAGTATCGCAAACGCCTCGTCCGAGATGCAGCGACGCTGACCCATAATGATTCCCAGGGCCTGATCGATCACCGAGCGGGATGACAACGCCGTACGCAGATGCTCGGACAGGGTGACCTCGTCGTAGTGGCGCAGCGCCGCGGTAATCGCGATCGCGGCCTGCCCAGCCAGCAGCGCTGCCAACTGACGGTCGAGATCACTGAACGCGTGGGCAGCCCAGCCGTAGATGTTGAGCACTCCGACCGGTTTATCGTCCACCAGCAGCGGTGTGGACAGGACCGACCGAACACCGTGGCTCATGGCGAGCAGCGGGTAGCTCTGCCACCGATCCTCGTCCGCGAGATCCACGGCGTGAACGACCTGCCCGGTGTCCAGGGCTTGCAGGCACGGACCTTCCTCATACTCGTATTGCTGTTCGTCGAGCAGCGCGGCCAGCTTATCGGCCGAGCCCACGGTCAATACCCGACCGTCTTGGGCCAAGCTGATTCCGCACGTCGCCGCCCCCTCGACGACCCGCACCGACAACTCCGCGACGCCTTGGAGCAACTCCTCGAACGACTCGGTCGACAACAACAGCCCGGCCAGTTCTGACAGCGCGGGACCAGTCTCATAAATAGAGGACTCCGCCATGCGGATAACGACCCCGCCCCGGCGGCCCACAGAACGGGCGCCGTATAGCCGATCGCCAAGAACGGCGGGACGGTAGGGCCCGTGACGCGAGGACGCTCCCAGTGCTGGTACCCTACACCCGACCGCTTTCGTCAGCCATCCCAGCGGGAGCGTCGTGTTCGCTGTCCGCGGCGTGCTCGACGGGAGGAGGTGTCACCCCGTGACCCTCCTGTACGGGTGAGGTCCACCGGTTCGAGGCAGGCGAGCACGGCCGCAGCAGTGGGCGCGATCGGAAACAGCTGATCCAGCTCAGCCACGTGCAGCGCCTGGCGCACCGTGTCGTGCTCGGCCGCCAGATGTAGCTGGGTCCCGGCCTCCATGGCCTGCCGGTGCAGGCAACTCAGGGCCGCCACGCCAGCAACCGTCACGGAGGTCACGTCGCCCAGGTCGATGACGACATGCGGTGCTCGGCTCAGCTGCTGGCCGACCCGCTCGGCCAGCAGCGGGGCGGACAGCGTGTCCAGCATGCCGCCGACCCGCACCACCACGACCTCGCGCGTGGGGGAATGCAGCCGCACCTCCAGGTTTGGCTCCGGTGTAGCGCCATCTACGAGGTACTCGAACTCACTATCCGTGCTGACCGTGACACCGAGGCCCGTCGGATCGACCTGCAGATTGCGTTGCGAGGTCGAAAGCTGCGGCTTCATATGAGCGTCCCCTTTGGCCGTCGAAAGCCCAGAGGCGCGACGCGGGAACCATCCGCTTTCACCTGGGCATACCCACCAGAACGGCTCGCGGCCCAACCAGAAGGTAACCTACCACAACCACGTGGCATCGAGCATGTCCCTGCCTCTCGATCCATGATCCGGCGGTCCGTAGTACCGAGCGTCCCTGCAGCTCATCGCGGCAGGCGCCAGCCCAAGCGGACCCGGGTGCCCGCAGCACTGGAACTCAGTTCGAGCTCGTCGGCCAGGTGGTCGAGCAGCATCAGCCCCCGCCCGCGGAAACCGGTGTCGGCCGGCTGTGGACGCCACTGGCCGGTGTCGGAGACCTCCAGGACGAGGTTGCCGCTGACGGTGTGCTCCGCAGTGATCCACACGTGCCCAACCGCGTCCGGGTAGGCGTGTTCCACGGCGTTGGTCACCGCCTCGTTCACCGCGAACACCATCACTTCCACGAGTTCCTCGCCCAGGCCACCCGCCTGCGCCCACCGCTCCAGCCGGCGACGGACCTCGAACAGCTGCGATGGTGCAGCGACGACGTCGAACTGCAGGCGGTCGAACGGCAGGCCATTGCCCGCAGCCCGCGCGGCGCGGTACCGGCCTGGTGTTCCCGGTGAGGCGCGGCCGTCCCAGGACTCAGCCATCACCCGCTCCTCTCGTCGAGTCGTACCAGCGTCGGTCCCACGATCCTGGGATGCCCCGAACCCGGCCACGACAACCCCTGCGGCAGGCATCGATCGACTCGACCCACCCGTGGCGGGTCCCCGCGGTTGCCAACCCGGGTATGCTTCGCCTTAGCGCTGCACCCAGGAGGGGTGCGCGCTCCTGACGCGGCCGTCGGCTGGCGCCTCCGAGACGGGAGTGCCACCGGGCCGCAACGACATGGTGCGTGCAGCGCCTCGTCTGCTCTCCCGTTCGGCACCCTGTGCTACCGAGACAGGGTGGCCGGTGGTCGATGAGCCGGCCCCGGGCTCCTGTGCGCGGAGAGAGGCGATCATCCTGTCCGTCCCCAACGACACTTCGAGCGATACACCCGACAACTCCACAACCGCCGCCGCGGAGCTCCTCGACGAGGCACATCCGCTGCAGGCCGGCGCCCCCGTCCTGCCGGACGCCCCCACGTTCGCCGAGCTCGGCGTCCGCCCGGAGATCGTGCGCGCGCTCGCCGAGGCCGGCATCGAGCGCACCTTCGCGATCCAGGAGCTGACGCTCCCGCTGGCCCTGGCCGGCGACGACATCATCGGTCAGGCCCGCACCGGCATGGGCAAGACCCTGGGCTTCGGTGTCCCACTGCTGCAGCGCGTCGTCCCGCCCGCGGAGCAGCCCGCCGCGAACGCCGACTGCGAGGCCGCCGATCGCACCAGGGACGTACCGCAGGCCCTCGTCGTGGTGCCCACCCGTGAGCTGTGCGTGCAGGTCGCCAAGGACATCGCCGACGCCGGCAAGCACCTGGGCGTCCGCGTCACCGCCATCTATGGCGGCCGGGCCTACGATCCCCAGCTCACCGCCCTGCGCAAGGGCGTCGACATCGTGGTCGGCACTCCCGGCCGGCTGCTCGACCTCGCCGAGCAGCGCCATCTCGTGCTCGGCCGCGTGCGGGCCCTCGTGCTCGACGAGGCCGACGAGATGCTCGACCTGGGCTTCCTGCCCGACGTCGAGCGGATCCTGCGGATGCTGCCCGAGCAGCGCCACACCATGCTGTTCTCGGCCACGATGCCCGGCCCGATCATCGCGCTGTCCCGGGCCTTCCTGAACCGGCCCACGCACATCCGGGCGGAGGAGGCCGACCAGGGCTCCATCCACGAACGCACCCGGCAGCTGGTCTACCGCGCGCACGCGATGGACAAGGTGCAGCTGCTCGCCCGCGTGCTTCAGGCCCAGGACCGCGGCCTCACCATGATTTTCGCGCGCACCAAGCGCACGGTGCAGCGCGTGGCCGATGACCTCGCCGACCGCGGCTTCGCTGCCGCCGCCGTGCACGGTGACCTCGGCCAGGGCGCCCGCGAGCAGGCGTTGCGCGCGTTCCGCTCCGAGAAGGTCGACGTGCTGGTGGCCACCGACGTCGCCGCCCGCGGTATCGACGTCACCGACGTCACGCACGTCATCAACTACCAGTGCCCCGAGGACGCCAAGACCTACATCCACCGGATCGGCCGCACCGGCCGCGCCGGCAAGGAGGGCGTCGCGGTCACGCTCGTGGACTGGGACGAGATCCCGCGCTGGAAGACGGTCAGCGACGACCTGGGGCTCGGCATCCCCGAGCCGGCCGAGACCTACTCCACCTCCGAACACCTCTACGCCGATCTCGCCATCCCATCCGATGTCGCGAGCCGGCTGCCGCACTCGAAGCGCACCCGGGCCGGGCTGGACGCCGAGTACGTCGACACCGAGGGCGACCACGGCGGTCGCAAGCGCGGCGACCGGTCGGCGCGCTCCGCCGGCACCAGGCGCGGGCGCAGCGAGGACCTCGTCCCCGTGCAACGTCGCTCCCGCCAGGAGCGCACCCGTACCCGCAGCCGGGCCGGTGTCACCCTTACCGGCTCCACCGGTGCCGACGGGTCCGCCCCCGACGCCGAGCCGGTCGGCGCCACCACCGCGGCCTCGGACGGAAGCCCGGACACCGGCGTCGGTGCCGGTCCACGCGCCGAGGGCGACAAGCCGCGCCGTCGCCGCCGGCGTGGGGGCACTCGTCGTCGCGGGGGCCCCGGTGGCGAGGGCAGCGAGCAGGCCTCGGACGCGGCCGCCAGCTGACCCAGTTCCCGGTGCACACGACGAGGCTGCGCCCCGCGAGACGGCGACCCGAGAGGCGTCGCCGCGGTGACCTCGTCGTGGTGGCTGTGCTGGCGGTGCTGCTGCTCGGCGCCGCCACCGCGCTGTGGCAGACCAGCGCCGTCACCGACACCACGGCTGAACCGTCCGCGACCCCGATCGTCGCTCCACCGGCGGCGACGGGTGTGCCGGACACGTTCACCGAGGTGTGGCGGGCACCGAGTGCCGCCACGGCCGGTCCCGTCGTCGCCGGTCCGGCTGTGGTCACCGCCGACGGATCCACGGTCGTCGGGCGCGATGCGGTGACCGGCGCCGTGAGCTGGAGCTACGCCCGCGACCTCGCGCTGTGCACGGTCGGCTCCGGCTTTCCCGGGGCCGACAGCGGGATGGGGCGGGTGCTCGCGCTCTACGCCGGCGAGTCCGGCTACTGCAACGAGCTCACGGCGTTGCAGCCCGACACCGGGGCCAGGGTCGCCGCCCGCAATCCCGACGTACGGCCCGGTACGCGGCTGCTGGGCGCGGGCACGTTCGTGGTCGCGACCGGAACCGACTACCTGGAGGTCCTGCGCTCCGACCTCGTCAAGACCCTCGAGTACGGCGCCGTCGCCACCCCGGTGCAGGTCGGCCGCCAACCCCGCACGGGCTGCAGGTACGGCTCGACGGCGCTGGTCGACGGACGGCTCGGGGTCCTCGAGCGCTGTCCCGACGAGGCGACCGACCGGCTCACGGTGCTCGTCCCCGACGGCTCGGACGGCTCCGAGACGCCGCAGGAGGAGTTCTCGGTGCCGCTGCCCGCGACCGGCGCGACGCTGGTGACACTGTCCGCCGACCGGGCGGCGGTCGCGCTGCCCAACCCGCCGCGACTGCAGCTGCTCGACGGGACAGGTCACCAGGTCGGCATGGTCTCCCTCGACGTCCCGGACGCCGACCTGGCGGCCGATCCTCCCGGCGGCGTCGCCGCGGTCGAGCACGATCCCGAGCGGGTCTACTGGTGGACCGGCTCGCGCACGCTCGCCCTCGGCGCCACCGACCTCACCCCGCGCTGGACGCTCGAGGGAACCCTCGGCCCCGCGCTGGCCTACGGGGGAAGCCTGCTGGTGCCCGTACCGGCCGGGCTTGCGGAGATCGACCCCGCGCGCGGCACCGTGGTGCGCACCCTGCCGGTCACCCGAGCCGATCCCGCCGCGCCGGTGCGGCTCGCGGCCGCAGGGGAGGTCCTGCTCGAGCAGCGCGGCGGCGAGGTCGTCGCGCTGCGGCCCGCTCCGTGATCGACTGGCGGTGCCGCCGGGCACCGGCAACGCTGACGTGGTGAGCACCGCGCAGGACGCCACGGTCGACCCGGGCGGCTACTTTCCCCCGGGCAGCACGACACGCAAGGTCATCGGCGACCCGGCCGCGCTGGTCGGCGGGTTCAGCGCCCTGTTCCTGCAGGCTCTGCACCCGCGCGCGATGGCGGGGATCCACCAGCACTCCGACTTCCCCGAGGGCTTCTGGCCCCGGCTGCACCGCACGGCCGAGTACGTCACCACGCTCGCCTTCGCCGACACCGCCACCGCGGACCGCGCCGTGGCGCGCGTGCGCGGTATCCACCGACGAGTGCACGGCATCGACCCGGTCACCGGACGGAGCTACTCCGCCGACGATCCCGACCTGCTGCGCTGGGTGCACGTCACCGAGGTGAGCTCGTTCGCCGCAGCCGTCCGCCGGCTCGGCCTGATCGACGACGCCGAGCAGGACCGGTTCCTCGCCGAACAGGTCCGGGCGGGCGCCCTGCTGGGTGCCACCGAGCTGCCGGCGAGCCGCGCGGAGGTGGCGGAGTACTTCGCCGCCGTCCGTCCCGAGCTGGTGGCGAGCCCGGTGGCACGGCGCGCGGCACGGCGCCTTGCGATAGCCCCGCTGCCGCGCCACCTCGAGTTACTGACGCCGGCTCGACCTGTCTGGACGGCCGTCGCCGCGGTCGCGATCGGACTGCTTCCGTCCTGGGCCAAGGACCTCTACGGCCTGCCGCGGGTACCGGGCACGGGCTGGGCCGTCGAGCTGACCACCACGGCGGGGCTCGCCACGGTGCGGGCGGGGCTGCTCGGGTTCAGGCGAGCCACTGGGCGGCCAGCACCGCCGCGCTGACGCCGATGACGGCGAGCGCGGCGACCGTCCCGCCCGTTCCGGAGTGCCGGTCGGCGTGGCGCTGCGCCAGGACGGCCGCAGCGGCGGCCACGCCGTGCCATGCCAGCGTGCCCGGCCCCGGCCCCGGCCCCGGCGCCGTGGTCCCGGTGCGGCTGGCGATGAACCACGCAGCGCCCAGCACTACCACCAGCGCGACGAGACCGCCCGCGAGGAGCCCGGTGACCGCGCGCAACCGGACACCGATGCGACCCGTTCTCATGTCCTCACCCCGACGGATGTCGCCAACCTCACGATGTCGTCGACGTCACGGCGCGAGCAGGGCCCACGACGACCGCTCCGGACCGGCGGCCCGGCCCTCCGGGCAGTTCCGGCGCACCTCGCACGTCGAGCACCGCAGCGCGGGCCGCGGCGGGAACAGCGTCTCGGCGTCACCACCGGCGGCGAGCGCGGTCGTGGCAGCGGCCAGCTCGCCCGCGGTCTCCTCGGCCTGCCGGACGTACTCGCGCAGCGAGGCGCGGTCGTGCTGCCAGGTGAGCACCTGCCCGCTCGGCAGATGGTGCAGCTCGACCTGCGTGCACGGGCGGTGCAGGGTGCGCTCGGCCGCCACCGCGTACAGCGCGAGCGCCGGTGCCGCCCGGGTGTCCTCGACCGTCGGTACCACCCGTCCCGTCTTGTAGTCCACGATCACCAGTTCGGCGCCGCGCCGATCGATCCGGTCCACCCGCCCCTCGGCCACGATCCGCTCGGTCGCGACGGTGACCCACTGCTCCAACCCGACGGGCGCCACCACGGGATCGGGACCGGCGGCCAGTCCAGCCGTGTAGTCGGCGACCCAGTCGCGTGCCCGCCCGCGGTACACCGCGGCCTGCGCGGCGTCGCGGAACCCCTCGCTGGTCCAGTGCCGGTCCACCAGCGCGGCAGCCACCCGTGGCGTGCGCTCCGCGACCGGCACGTCGAACAGCGCGCGCAGGGCGAGGTGCACGACAGCGCCGAGGGTGTGGTGCGCCCACGCTCCGCCGCGCGGCGGCGGCGGCCGGTCCAGGTAGGTCATCCGGTAGCGGCGGGGGCAGTCTGTCCAGGTCGCGAGCCTCGACGGCGTGACCTTCACCAGCCGGGGGGTCGCGAAGTCGAACCCGAGCTGTGCACCGCCGTCCATCGGGAGCACCGTAAACCCCGGCCCGCGAGCCCGGTCAGCCGGTGAGGAGCTCGGCGCCCGTGGCACGGGAGAGCAGGTCCTCCAGGGCGTCCGCGGCAGTGGTCTCGGCGGCCATGGGTGTGATCTTGTTGGTGCCGTGGTAGTCGCTGGAGCCGGTGATCGCCAGGTCGAGGTCGGTGGCGAGCCCCCTGAGCAGGTCACGATCGGATGCGGTGTGGTCGGGATGGTCCACCTCCACACCACCGAGCCCGGCAGCGGCCAGCTCGACGATCACCGAAGGTTCGACGACCTGCCCGCCCCGGCGCGCGAGCGGGTGCGCGAACACCGCGACGCCACCCGCGGCGCGCACCATCGCGATGGCGGTGTCGACCGGGGTGTCGACCCTGGACACGTGGTAGGGGCTGCCGTCGTGGAGCAGCGTGGCGAACGCCTCGTCCACCGAGCCGACCACACCCGCCGCGACGAGCGCGCGGGCCAGGTGCGGCCGCCCGGCGCTGGCACCCGTGGGAAGCGCGGCGAACACCGCATCGGCGTCCACGGGGTAGCCGTCGGCCGCCATCTTCTCGATCATCCGGCGCAGCCGCTGCACGCGCTCGATCCGCAGCCGGGCCTGCTCGGCGACGATCTCGGGGTGGCTCGGGTCGAACAGGTAGCCGAGCAGGTGCACCGAGACGTCGAGGTCACCCCGACCGGTCGGGCTGGCACAGGAGAACTCCGCGCCACGCACCAGTGTCAGGCCCCTGGGCAACGCGGCGGCGGCCTCGTCCCACCCCGCGGTGGTGTCGTGGTCGGTGATCGCGAGGACGTCGACCCCGGCCGCGGCGGCCACCGTGACGAGCCCGGCCGGGCTGTCGGTGCCGTCGGACGCGGTGGTGTGCGTGTGCAGGTCGATCCGGGGACGGGTCACCGGCGCCAGCGGGGCCGCGCCAGCGCGCCGGTGGAGCGGGTCCTGCCCTTATCCCCGAACACCAGCTCGGAGAGCGCCTCGTAGACCTCCTCGGGGCGCGGCATGTAGTCGATGCGGTTGAGCGCCTGGATCTGACCCGCCGACTCGACGACCAGCGTGCCGTAGCCGAGCATCCGCCCGCCGAGGGAGCGCTGGAACGTCAGGTCGGTGACCTTGCCCAGCGGCATCATGCCGACCTTGTGCACGATGAGGCCCTCGGCCAGCATCAGCCGCCTGTCGGTGATCACGATGCGCTCGATCCACCACAGGATCGTCAGCACCGTGAAGCGCAGCACCGCGACCAGCGCCAGGTAGAACGCGACGTTGTCGATCAGCACGCTGTCCGGGCCGTAACCCTCGACGAGGACCACGGCCAGCAGGAACAGCGTCGTCTGCGTGACGTGCTTCCACATGAAGGCCCAGTGCTGGCGCACGCGGATGACCCGCCGCTCCGTCGGGAGCAGGTACTCGTCGATCTCGCGGGGGGCGAGCACGGACTTACACGAGCCGAGTGAAGAAGGTGGTGACGGAGTCCGCAGCGTCGCGCAGGACGCTCCCGATGTTCTGCACCGAGTTCGCCGCCCCGTCCGGCCGGGTGATCACGAAGAAGATGAGCAACCCGATCGCGACCAGCCCAGCGATCTTCTTGATGTTCACCGCACCCACCGTTCTGCGTCAGGAGACTCGACCGCTACTTTGTACCGCACCCACGCGGCTCATGGTATCCGGCACGCGGGCCCGTATGGTCGTGTTCGATGACCGAGCGTGATGTGAGCATCCCCTGTGTGGGGGCCTTGACTTATGCGGCTGACGGGCGGCTGCTGCTGGTCCAGCGCGCCAACGATCCAGGCCGCGGGCTGTGGTCGCTGCCCGGAGGCCGGGTGGAACCCGGCGAGGACGAGCTCGCGGCGCTGGTTCGGGAGATGGCCGAGGAGACCGGCCTGGTGGTGGCGCCGGGTGCGCTGGTCGGTCGGGTCCGCCGCGAGTCCTACGAGATCGCCGACTACCGGTGCGCCGTGGTAGGCGGCGCGCTCCGCGCCGGGGACGACGCACTCGACGTCCGCTGGTGCGATGCGGCCGAGCTGGCCGAGCTCCCCCTCGTCGAGCACCTCCTCGAAACCCTCACCACCTGGGACGCGCTACCGCGCCCGTGCGCGGATAACGCTGTTCAGGCGACGGTTTCCGCGCACGACCCCCGCAGGCCCCGGTCGGGTGGGAGTAATCTGGTCGGCGGCCCGGGACCAGCCTGGGACCCTGAGCACGGGTGAGGAGGTGGGCGCGGTGCCGACGGCACCCGGTTGCAGTAGTTGCCGTGTCCTCGACACGGTGACCTGCTGACGGTCTCCCCGGTCGGGACGCGAGTTCCACACGTCCGCGCGACGAGCACGGCTCTACGCGCGTCCCGAACGGCCTCCTGGAGGTACCCCGTGCCGACGCTGTCTCTGATCCGCCCGGCGATCCGTGCCGCATCGCGCCGGTCCGCGCACAGCCGCACGCCGCTGCTGTCCGATCTGCGCGTCCCCCATGTCGTCGACTGCGCTGTCTACGTCGACGGCGAGCGGCTGCCCGGACGGTGGACTCACAGCCACGCCCTCGCCGAGGTCCGTCGCCGCGACGAGGGGTTCGTCTGGATCGGGCTGCACGAGCCCGACGCCAGCCAGATCAACGGAATCGCGGAGATCTTCGACCTGCACGAGCTGGCCGTGGAGGACGCCGTGCAGGCGCACCAGCGGCCCAAGCTGGAACGCTATGACGACACGCTGTTCATGGTCCTCAAGACGGTCTGCTACGTCGGGCACGCACAGCCGACCACGGCCCACGAGATCGTCGAGACCGGCGAGGTGATGGCGTTCGTCGGGCCGGACTTCGTGATCACGATACGGTACGGCGACCACTCGTCGTTGCAGGATGTGCGGAACAGGCTGGAGGCCGAACAGCAGCAGCTCGCGCTCGGCCCCGCTGCGGTGCTGCACGCTGTCGCCGACCGCGTCGTGGACACCTACCTGGAGGTCACCACCGCCATCGAGAACGATATCGACGAGATGGAAGCCGAGGTTTTCACCCCGCGGTCGACGATGGACGCCGAGCAGATCTACGTGATGAAGCGCGAGGTGCTGGAGCTGCGCCGCGCCGTCGTCCCGCTCGGCCCGCCGCTGCGCAAGCTCACCGAGGGCTACAGCTCGCTGGTGCCGCACGAGGTGCGCTCGTACTTCCGCGACGTCGACGACCACCTGGTCACCGTCACCGAGCGCGTCGCCGGTTTCAACGAGCTCCTCACCACGCTGGTCGACGCCGTGCTCGCCAAGATCACGATGCGGCAGAACAACGACATGCGCAAGATCACGGCGTACGTCGCGATCATCACGGTACCGACCATGATCGCCGGACTCTACGGGATGAACTTCGACAGCATGCCCGGCCTGCATTCCGACCTCGGCTACCCGGCAGTGCTGCTGGCGATCGTCGGGATCTGCGCGGGGCTGTTCCGCGTGTTCCGCCGCAACCAGTGGCTGTGAGCCCGCGCTCCCGACGCCCGGCCGGCCCGTTGCGTCGGCTGCGGCCCCCCGCCTGGGCCGACCAGCAGCCGACCTGGGCAGACGCGAAGCCCGGGTTGATCCGAGCCGCGCTGTACCGGGCGGCGCGACGGCCCTCGGGCGGCTGGTTCGTGCTGGCCGCCAGCCGGGAGGTCCGGCCCGGGCGCGCGTTCGGTCGCGTCGTCGCCGGCCGGGAGCTCGTGGCGTGGCGCGACGGCGCCGGTGTGCTGCACGCCGGCCCGGGCGCCTGTCCCCACCTGGGCGCTGCGCTGTCCGACGCCCCGGTACACGAGGGACAGCTGGTGTGCCGGTGGCACGGGCTGAGGCTCGGCGCGGGCGGGCGGCCGGGCTGGCGGACGCTGCCCACCCACGACGACGGCGTGCTGGTCTGGGTTCGGCTCGACGACACGGCCGGCGATGCCGTCACCGGCACCCCCGTGCTCGGCCCGCGCCCCCCGGCAGAACGCCGTCTCGCCGCGGTCGCCACGGTGATCGGACGCTGCGAACCCGAGGACGTGATCGCCAACCGCCTCGACCCGTGGCACGGCGCGTGGTTCCACCCCGGTTCGTTCACCGCGCTGCGGGTGCTGTCCGCGCCGCCACCGGACTGCCCGGCTGCCGCGGACCGGTTCCTCGTCGAGGTCACCTTCACCGTCGGCAGGCGACTCGGGGTGCCGGTGCACGCTGAGTTCAGCTGCCCCGACCCGCGCACGATCACGATGGAGATCGTCGACGGGGAGGGCACCGGCACGGTCATCGAGACCCATGCGACACCGTTGCGACCGGGCCCGGACGGCCTGCCCCGCACCGCCGTCATCGAAGCGGTGCTGGCCCATTCCGACCGTCCGGGCTTCGTCCGCGTGCAACGCCTCGGCGGCGCGCTGCGACCGCTGCTCAGCGGCGCCGCCAAGCGCCTCTGGCGCGACGACATCGCCTACGCCGAGCGGCGCTACGAGCTGCGCGCCCGCTCCTGAGTCCGGTCACCGGCCCCCGCCGGTCAGCCCGCTCCCTACGGCTTCGTCATGTCGATGCCCTCAGGCGGTGTCGGCGCGTCGGGGTCGGCATCGAGGTCGGCAGCCACGGGCGGATCGGGAGCTGCGGGCCGGCGGCCGAGGAACGTGTGCACGATGTGCTGCTGCCAACCCGGGACGGTCTGCACCCGCACGTCGTCGAACCCGGCCGCCGTCATCCGCCCGGTGAGCGCCTCGACCCCGTCGAACTCGAGCACGTTGCGCCACAGGAACCGGTACAGGTCGGCCGAGCCCGCGCGGATCCGCCCCATCGGGATGATCACACCCCAACTGACCACCGTCCACACCATCCGGCTGCGCAGCGAGTCCCGGACCGAGTAATCGTGCAGCGCGAGCGGAGCACCGGGCCGGAGCAGGCGGTAGAACTGGCGCAGCGAGGCGTCGCGGTCGACGAGGTAACGCAGCAGGTACGAAGCGAGGATGCCGTCGTACGGGCCGACAATCTTGATCTTCTCCAACTCGTCGACGTTGCCGTGCACGAACCGCACCTTCGGGGGCCACACCTTGCGCTGGGCGTAGGACAGCATCTCCGCAGAGGCGTCCACAGCGGTGATCTCGGCGTCCGGCGCCGCGTCCAGCAGCGCTGCGGTGGACGCACCGGTGCCACAGCCCAGGTCGAGCAGCCGCAACCCGGCTCCGCGGTTCGGCAGGCCCATCCGCCTGGCCGACATCCGCAGGTGCTCGTGATAGCCCGGATTCGCGCCGACGAGCTTGTCGTAGCTGCGGGCGTGGACGTCGAACGCGCGGGCCGCTTCTGCCGGGTCGATGCGGCCGGGTTTGGGCGGAGTGGGATTCACGGCTGGCATCCTCGCGCATCCCGGGCGCCCCGTCACTGGTGACGCGGAAGGTGACGACGAACCACCCTGACGGCGGACGTGTGGGCGAAAGCCTGACCACGATCGAGACGCCTCGACGGTGGGCGAGAGGAGAACCTCCGCACGGTGGTCACGGCCCCCTGCCCTTGCACTCACGGGCGTCGAGTGCTAAAACCGGACTGGCACTCGGCCTGTCCGAGTGCCAGTGTCGGGCCGGTGAGATCGGCGCAGGGTTGTCGGTCGTCCGTCGCGGGCGCCGGGCTCGACGTGAGACCTCGTGTCATCCCAATGGAGGACAACACCCCATGGCGAAGATGATCGCTTTCGACGAGGAGGCGCGCCGCGGGCTCGAGCGCGGCATGAACGTCCTCGCCGACGCCGTCCGAGTGACGCTCGGCCCGCGCGGCCGCAACGTCGTGCTGGAGAAGAAGTGGGGAGCGCCCACCATCACCAACGATGGTGTGTCGATCGCCAAGGAGATCGAGCTCGAGGACCCGTGGGAGAAGATCGGGGCCGAGCTGGTCAAGGAAGTTGCCAAGAAGACCGACGACATCGCCGGTGACGGCACCACCACCGCCACCGTCCTGGCGCAGGCGCTGGTCCGCGAGGGCCTGCGCAACGTGGCCGCGGGCGCGAACCCGATGGCGCTCAAGCGCGGCATCGAGAAGGCTGTCGAGGCCGTCTCGCAGCAGCTGCTCAAGACCGCCAAGGAGGTCGAGACCAAGGACCAGATCGCGGCCACCGCCTCGATCTCCGCAGCCGACACCTCGATCGGCGAGCTCATCGCCGAGGCGATGGACAAGGTCGGCAAGGAGGGCGTGATCACGGTCGAGGAGAGCCAGACCTTCGGTCTGGAGCTCGAGCTGACCGAGGGCATGCGCTTCGACAAGGGCTACATCTCGCCCTACTTCGTCACCGACGCCGAGCGCATGGAGGCCGAGCTCGAGGACCCCTACGTCCTCCTGGTCAGCTCCAAGATCTCGACGGTCAAGGACCTGCTCCCGCTGCTGGAGAAGGTCATGCAGGGCGGCAAGCCACTGGCGATCATCGCCGAGGACGTCGAGGGCGAGGCCCTGGCCACACTCGTCGTCAACAAGATTCGCGGCACCTTCAAGTCCGTGGCCGTCAAGGCCCCGGGCTTCGGTGACCGCCGCGAGGCGATGCTGGCCGACATGGCCATCCTCACCGGTGGCGAGGTCATCTCGGAGAAGGTCGGCCTCAAGCTGGAGAACGCCGACCTGTCGCTGCTGGGCCGCGCCCGCAAGGTCGTGGTCACCAAGGACGAGACCACCGTCGTCGACGGTGCCGGTGACGCCGAGCAGATCGCGGGCCGGGTCAGCCAGATCCGCAACGAGATCGAGAAGACCGACTCGGACTACGACCGCGAGAAGCTGCAGGAGCGCCTGGCCAAGCTGGCAGGCGGCGTCGCAGTCATCAAGGCTGGGGCGGCCACCGAGGTGGAGCTCAAGGAGCGCAAGCACCGCATCGAAGACGCCGTGCGCAATGCCAAGGCGGCCGTCGAGGAGGGCATCGTCGCCGGTGGCGGCGTGGCACTCATCCAGGCCGGCGCGGGCCTGTTCGAGGGTCTTGGCCTCGAGGGTGACGAGGCCACCGGCGCGAACATCGTCAAGGTCGCGCTGGAGGCTCCGCTCAAGCAGATCGCCATCAACGCCGGCCT
>Ga0136634_10000307_pt1 | contig 23200 bp, 19 predicted proteins | sample AntDrymUQ8332106_2_FD_104654 | JGI IMG/M metagenome (GOLD analysis project Ga0136634, IMG submission 104654) | Polar desert sand microbial communities from Dry Valleys, Antarctica - metaG UQ833 (21.06) | ecosystem: Environmental > Terrestrial > Soil > Desert | place: Antarctica: Dry Valley... | reverse complement strand
CTGGAACCCGCGGTCGCAGCGAAAGCCGTCGATGACGTCGGTGGCCATCCGCCCGCCGGGCCGGTCGCCGGCCTCCAGGACGGTCACGTCGAGGCCGCGCCGGCACAGCAGCTGCGCGGCGCGCAGCCCGGCCAGGCCCGCGCCGACGACGATCACATCGTGATCGCTCACCCGCCGTCCGGGAGCGGAGGTCATCGATCTACGGCGGTCGCGAGCGCCTCGCCGACCCCGTGATGGTGAAACCGGTAGCCGGCCGCCTGCAGCTTCGCCGGCACGGCCCGCTGACCGAACAGCAGCATCTCCTCGCCCATCGCGCCCAGCGCACCCTTGATCGCGAACGCCGGCACGGCGACGAACGGCGCCGGCCGCCCGACCGCGGCGGCCAGCGCCGTGGTGAACTCCGCGTTCGTCACCGGGGTCGGCCCGGTGAGGTTGACCGGCCCGGCGATGTCGGGGTGCTCCAGGACGAAGCGGATGGCGCCGACCTCGTCGTCGAGGGAGACCCACGACATGTACTGCCGCCCGCTGCCCAGCCGCCCGCCCAGGAACCCCTTGAACAGCGGCCGCAGCCTCCCGAGCAGTCCACCGGCCGGGGCGAGCACGAGGCCGGTCCGCAGCAGCGCCACCCGCGCGCCCCCGTCCCGGGCCGCCGCCGTGGCGGCCTCCCAGTCCCGGCAGACCTCGGCGAGGAACCCCGCACCGGACGGCGCGTCCTCGTCGACGGCGCGTCCACCGGTGTGGCCGTAGTAGCCGACCGCGGAACCGGACAGGAACGCGGGGACGCCGTGCTCGGCGACGGCCGCGGCCACGACCTCCGTGGGCACGTTGCGGCTGTCGCGCACCAGCTGCTTGCGGGCTCCGCTCCAGGGCCGGTCGGCGATGCCGGCCCCGCCCAGGCTCACCACCGCGTCGACGCCGTCGAACGTCCCGGCGTCGACGCGGCCGGCGGGTGGGTCCCAGCCGCGCTCGTCGGGGGCCGCCCGGGCCCGGCGGACCAGCCGGAGCACGTCGTGGCCGGCCTCGCGCAGGTGGGCGACGAGAGCGGTTCCGATCAGACCCGACGATCCGGCGATGACGACGCGCACGTCGTGATCCTTGCCGACACGGACGGGGCGCGCGACTCGGGCGCGGAGCCGGTGTCGGCCGGGAGACCGCTGCTAGAGACCGAGGTCGGCCTCGAACGCGCCCTCCTCGAGCCGGGTCTTGATCGCATGGACGAACCGGCCGGCATCGGCGCCGTCGACCAGGCGGTGGTCGTAGGTGAGCGGCAGGTAGCAGACCGAGCGGATGGCGATGGCATCCTCGCCGTCCGGGCCGGTGACCACGACCGGCTGCTTGGTGATCATCCCCGTACCGAGGATCGCGACCTGTGGCTGGTTGATGATCGGGGTGTCGAACAGCGCACCGGCGCTGCCGATGTTGGTGATGGTGAACGTGCCACCGGAGAGCTCGTCGGGCCCGATCCTGCCCTCCCGGGTGCGGGCGGCCACGTCGGCGATCCGCTTCGCCAGCCCGGCGATGTTGAGATCCTCGGTTCCCCGGATCACGGGGACAAGGAGCCCGCGAGGGGTGTCCACCGCGATCGCCAGGTGCACGGCGTCGTGATAAGTCACCTCCCCGGTCTCATCGTTGATCGACGCGTTGAGCTGCGGGAACGCCTTCAGCGCCTCCACGGTGGCCTTCACGAAGAACGGCAGGTACGTCAGCTTGACGCCCTCGCGGCGCTCGAACTCCGCCCGGGCGCGGGCGCGCAGCGTCGCGACCCGGGTGACGTCGACCTCCTGCACGGTGGTGAGCTGCGCCGAGACCCGCAGCGACTCGCTCATCCGCTGCGCGATCACCTGCCGCAACCGCGGTAGCTTCACCGTCGAGCCCGGCTGCGGGCCATCGCCGGCCGGCCTGGCGACGGCGGTGTGCGGCGCGGGTGCAGCGGGTGCCGACGATGTGCCGGCTGGCGCTGCGGCGGCCTGCGTCTCAGCGGTCTCCTTCGCGGCGGCCTGCTGTTGGGCGGCCTCGGACACGGCCAGCACGTCCTGCTTGCGGACGCGGCCGCCGATGCCCGAACCGGTGATCGTGGTGAGGTCGACGCCGTGCTCGCTCGCGAGCTTGCGGACCAGCGGTGTGACGTAGGGGGTGCCGCTCCGGACGGTGACGTTGTCGCGTCCGGTCTGCTCCTCGCCCCCGGAGTCCGGGGCTTCCGTCGCGTCCTCCGTCGTGTCGACGGCGCCGTTGGTCGTGCCGGTGCCGGTGCCGGTGCCGGTGCCGGTGGTCGGGTCGGTCCAGACCTGCTCGGGTGCGGGCTCAGGTCGGGGTGTGGGTCTGCGTCGGGGTTCCGCCGCCGGCGCCACCGGGGCGTCGCCGATCACGGCGAGATGCCCGCCGATTTCGACCGTCTCGTTCTCGGCGGCGATGATCTCCAGCAGGGTGCCGACGAGGGGCGAGGGGATCTCGGTGTCGACCTTGTCGGTGGACACCTCGAGTAGCGGCTCGTCCATCGCCACACTGTCGCCGACCTGCTTGAGCCAGCGGGTCACCGTGCCCTCGGTGACACTCTCGCCCAGCTCCGGCATGGTGATCGTGGTACCGCTGCCCGCCGTCGCCGTGGGGGCGGCGGCCGGCGCGGGCGCCGGTTCGTCGGAGGAGCTCGGGGTGGACGCCCGGCTCGGCGACGCAGGCGGGGCCTCTGCGGGGGCCTGCTCGGCGGGCGCCGCGTCGCCGTCGTTGTCGCTGATCACGGCGAGCTCACCACCGACCTCGACCGTCTCGTCCGCATCGGCGACGATCCGCTGCAGCACGCCCGCGGTGGGCGAGGGGATCTCGGTGTCGACCTTGTCGGTGGAGACCTCGAGCAGCGGCTCGTCGACCTCGACCCGGTCACCCACTTGCTTGAGCCACCGGGTGACGGTGCCCTCGGTGACGCTCTCACCGAGGGCGGGCATCTGGATGGAGAAGGCCATGGCGGGTCGGAGCTCCTCTGGCTACGCGGGCGGGCGGGCGGGCGGGCGGGCGGCGAACCGGGTCAGTTGTGGCTGTGCAGCGGCTTGCCGGCCAGCGCGAGGTGCGCCTCGCCGAACGCCTCGTTCTGGGTGGGATGCGCATGGATGAGCGCGGCCACGTCCTCGGCCTGGGCGTCCCAGTTGTAGACGAGCTGTGCCTCCCCGATGAGCTCCCCGACGCGGGCACCGACCATGTGGATACCGACGACGGGGCCCGGCGTGCCCTCGGCACCGGCCTTGATCAGTTTGAGCGCGCCCTGGGTCTGCAGGATCTGGCTCTTGCCGTTGCCTCCGAGGTCGTAGGTCAGCGTCTGGATCTCGCCGTGACGCTGCCTGGCCTGCGCTTCGGTGAGCCCGACGGAGGCGACCTCGGGCTCGCAGTAGGTGACGCGCGGGATGCCGGTCTCGTCGAGCACCGGCGGGTTGAGCCCGGCGAGGTCCTCGGCGAGGAAGATGCCCTGGGCGAAGCCGCGGTGCGCGAGCTGCAGGCCTGCGACGATGTCGCCGAGCGCGTAGACGTGGTCCAGGTTCGTGCGGAGCCGCTCGTCGGTGCGGACGAACCCGCGGTCCATCGCGACGCCGGCTTCCTCGTAGCCGTGGCCCGTGGTGTTGGGGCCGCGGCCGACGGCGACGAGCAGCAGGTCGGCCTCGATCTCCTCACCGGACTCCAGCGAGACGGTGACCGCGTCGTCGGTCTGCGTGGCGCCGGTGAACCGCACGCCGGTCTTGAAGGCGATCCTGCGGCGGCGGAACGCCCGCTCCAGCAGTGTGGAGGCGAACTCGTCCTCGTTCGGCACGAGATGGGGCAGCGCCTCGACGATCGTGACCTCGGAGCCGAAGCTGGTGAACACCGACGCGAACTCCACGCCGATCACGCCGCCGCCGAGCACCACGACCCGGTTGGGCACCTCGTCGAGGCGGATCGCCTCGTTGCTGGTGATGATGCGCCCGCCGATGTCCAGGCCCGGCAGCGACTTGGCGTAGCTGCCGGTGGCGAGCACGACCTTCGCGCCGAGGTAGCGCTCTCCGTCCACCTCGACGGCGTTCGGGGCGACGAACCGGCCGGACCCCTCCACAAAGTCGATCTTCCGGGAGGCCACCAGCCCCTGCAGGCCCTTGTACAGCTTGGCGACGACCCGGTCCTTGTAGGCGTTGACCCCGGCCATGTCGATGCCGGCCAGCGAGCTCTTCACGCCGATCTTGTCACCCTCGCGGGCCGCGTCGGCGACCTCGGCGGCGTGCAGCAGTGCCTTGGTGGGAATGCAGCCCCAGTGCAGGCAGGTGCCGCCGAGCTTGTCGCGCTCCACCAGCACGACGGACATGCCCAGCTCCGCCGCGCGCAGCGCACAGGCGTACCCGCCCGATCCGCCGCCGAGAACGACCAGGTCCGCGTTGTGCTCGGACACGCGAGTACTCCCTCACCGAAGATTTCGTTCGCGGCAGGTCGCGCCGCTGATCCCATCTTGTCATCCGTCGGGTCGGCGTGTGGGGCTGGTCCGAACGGGGGAGAAAATCGCTACCCTGGCACGTTGAACGGGCGGGAGGTGGATCGCGATGGGGCTGCTGGGAAGGCTGCGTCGGCGTCGTGCCGGTACGTTGCGCGCGGCCGACGGCGGTGACGAGGCACACCTGCGCGCCTGGGCGGCAGCGCACGAGGGCGTGGAGGCGTTCGTGGAGCCGCGCACCGCGGTGACCGACACGACGATGCTGCTGGTGGCGAAGGACGGGGAATGGACCCGGCGCCGGATCGCCGGCCCCGACGGCGCGCGCAAGATCGCGCGCTCGCTGAAGATGCCCGTCTACGACGTGCAGCTGGTCGGCTACCCACAGCGGATGCGCGACCACGATGCCCGGCAGCGGATCCTGCGCGAGCGGGAGCGCCGTCGCGACCTGGGGTGAAACGGCCTCGGTAGGAGGATCCCGGCGTTACCCTGAAGGGCATGTCACCGGACATCTCGCCGCCCTACGTGCTGACCAAGCCTGTCGCGGACGAGCAGGAGTACTACGCCCTCGGGGAGGACTCGCCGTTCGAGTTCCTCGACGGGCGGCTGGTGATGAGTCCCTCCTCCTACCGGCAGGAGGACCTGGGTGGATTCCTCATCGCTCTTGCCCGGATCTGGCTGGAGGAGCGGGGCGGCGGTGTCGTGCTCGGCTCCCGGTACCCGATGCGACTGGATCCGCGGTGGTCGCCCGAGCCCGATCTGCTCGTCGTGACCGACGCGCTGCGGGACCGGCTGCTGCCGACCCGCCTGGAGGGCCCGGCCGCCTTCGTCGTCGAGATCGCCCCCGACGGCGATCCGCGCCTCGACGAGCGCGAGAAGCGGCCCCGCTATCACCAGGCGCGCATCCCGGAGATGTGGTGGATCTCCCCGCAGACCGGCACCGTGCTGGTCGACCAGCTCGACGGCGACACCTACCGCACCCGGCGGCTCACCGACGGCCGGCTCCCGTCGGTGGTGCTGCCCGGGTTCTGGATCGAGGTCGGCTGGCTCTGGCAGGACCCACTGCCGTCCACGATGGCCTGCCTGCGCGAGCTGTTGGACTAAAGCGGGTCGGGTCGCGCGTCAGCCGTTCTCGGCGATGTCGGAGAGCACCGCGAACAGGGTGCGTACCGGCACCCCGGTGCCCCCCTTGGTCGTGTAGCCGTACGGACCTCCGGGGTGGAACGACGGCCCGGCGATGTCGATGTGGGCCCACGGCAGGTCCTCTGGTACGAACTCGCGCAGGAACGTCGCGGCCACGAGCATGCCGCCCCAGCGGCTGTCGGTGATGTTGGCCAGGTCGGCCACCCGCGAGTCCAGCTCGGCGCGCAGGTGCTCGGGTAGCGGCATCGCCCACCCGTCCTCGCCGGTGGCGCGGGCGTGGGCGGCCACGCGGTCGCGGAGCTCGTCGCTGCCCATGACCCCGGCCGTGCGCAGGCCGAGCGCCACCTGCTGGGCGCCGGTGAGCGTGGAGGTCTCGATCAGGTAGTCGGGTGCGTCCTGGGCGGCGCGGACGATCGCGTCGGCCAGGACCAGGCGGCCCTCGGCGTCGGTGTTGAGCACCTCGACGGTCCGGCCGCCGTACATCCGCAGCACGTCACCGGGCCGGTAGGCGGTGTCGCTGGGCATGTTCTCGGCCATCGGCACGGTCGCGGTGACGGCCACCGGCAGCTGCAGCTGCGCGGCCAGCACCGTTGTGGCGATCACCGCCGCGGCGCCGCCCATGTCCGAGGTCATGTAGTCCATGTGCGCCGCGGGTTTGATCGAGATGCCGCCGGTGTCGAACGTGATGCCCTTGCCGACGAGCGCGACCTTCGCGCGGGGTTGCGCGCCGCCCGGGTAGTGCAGCCGCACGAGCCGCGGTCCCCGGGACGAGCCGCGCCCGACGCCCAGCAGCCCGCCGAACCCACCCTCGGCGAGCGCGGCGTCGTCGAGCACCTCGACCTCGACACCCGCCGCCTCGGCCAGCTCTCGTGCCCGCGCCGCGAACGACTCCGGGAACAGGTCGTTGGGTGGGGTGTTGACCAGGTCCCGGGTGGTGCGCACGGCGTTCGCGACGGCCACCGCGGTGCGCAGCGTCGCGTCGGCGTCGACGTCCGCGGTCATCAGGTCGACGTGCTCGACCGGCGCGCGCCCGTTCTCCGTGCTGCGGTAGGTGGTGAACGCGTAGGCGCCGAGCAGCGTGCCCTCCGCCGCGGCGGCGAGATCGAGCCGACCCAGCGTGCTCACCGCATGCCCGGTTCCGGCCAGCGCGCGGGCCGCGGCCCCCGAGGCCCGCCGGACCTGCTCGGCGCTCGACGTCCCGTCCTGGCCCGGCGCGCCGAGGCCGACCGCGACGAGCAGCGGCGCGGTGATCGCCCCCCGGGTGAGCACCTTCACGACGTCCTCGGCCTTGCCGGTGGCGCCTGCCATCGCGAGCAGCGCGGCGAGCTCGGAGTCGAAGGCGGCGTCGAGCTCGTCGGCGCCCGGTGCGAGTCGCGGTGTCGAGTCCGCGTCGGTGGCGGGCAACAGCCCGATCACCACGGCGTCGGCCTCGGCGGTGGCGGGGGAGCTGCTCCCGATATGCAGATCGGTGGACACGTCCGGTTCCTCTCCGGTGTCGCGGCGTCGATGGTTGTCCCGGCGATACCGCTTCGAGATGGTAATGACACCAGTGTGCGTCCGGCGAAGGCCGGGGAAGGTGCAAGGGTGTTCGCCGTGTCTTCGAGCGTGCATCGCCGCCTCGGTACGGTCGACGCGGCCGTGCTCGGGCTGGCCGCCGTGCTCGGCGCCGGGGTGTTCGTCGTCTGGACCCCCGCAGCGGCCGCCGCGGGACCGTGGTTGCTGCTGGCCGTCGTGCTGGCCGGGATCGTCGCGGCCTGCAACGTCACTTCCATGGCCGATCTCGCGGCCGCCCACCCGGGCAGCGGGGACGGTTTCGGCTACGGGCGCGAGCGGCTCTCCGCCGGCGCCGAGCGGCTCGCGGGTCTCGCGCTTGTCGTGGGCAAGACGGCGGCGGCCGCCGCGGCGGCCGGGGTCTTCGGCAGCTACGTGCTCCCGTCGCAGCCGCTGCCCGCGGCGATACTGGTGATCGTCGCGGTCGCGGTGCTGAACACCGCGGGCGTGCGGTGGACGGTCCGCGGGGCGTACGCGCTGGTCGGCGGCACGCTCACGGTGCTGCTCATCGTGATCGTCGTCGGGCTGCTGGGCTCTGGGGGAGCCGAGATCGCCTCGGCCGCGGCGCAGGAGCCGGAGCCGGTGGCGGTGCGCGGGGGGGTGCGCGGGTGGCTGTGCGCCACCGGGCTGGTGTTCTTCGCGTTCGCCGGGTACACCCGGGTCGCCACGCTCGGCGAGGAGGTCCGCGACCCGGCCCGGACGCTGCGCCGGGCCGTCGTCGTGACACTGGGCGTCGCGCTCGTCGCGTACCTGCTGGTCGCGAGCGCGTTGCTGGTCGGGCTCGGGGTCGAGCGGCTCGCCACCGAGCCCGCGCCGCTGGTGGCGCTCGTGGACACCGGGCGGGCGCCGGCGCTCGGCGTGCTCGTGCGGGTCGGTGCCGCGGTCACGGCCGGGTCGGCGCTGCTGTCGGTGCTGATCGGACTCAGCGCCGCCACCCGGGCGATGGCGCGGCACGGCGAGCTGCCCGGCGCGATCGCGGTGCTCGGTACTCGGGGCACCCCGCGTTGGGCCGACCTCGCCGGTGGGCTCGCCGCGATCATCGTCGCCGTGCTGGCCGGGCCGGTCGCGGCCATCGCACTGTCGGCGTGCAGCCTGCTGGTGCACTACGGGCTGGTCAACCTGGCCGCGCTGCGACTGCCCCCCGCCCAGCGGCGTTGGCCGCCGTGGACGTCGTGGCTGGGCCTGGCCCTCTGCGCCAGCCTCGCGGTCCTGCTGCCACTACCCCAAGTCCTGATCACCGCCGCCGCCCTAGCCGCGACATGGACCACCTGCACCCTCCTCTCCCACCACCCCCGCTAACCTCGCGAGTCGGTACGAGTTGGCGACTGAGTCGCGACGAACTGGCTGTGCCCTTGGGCACGGATGGGAGGAGGAAGCATGGAGTTCGAGCACGTCGTGACGATCGACGCGACACCCGCGCACGTGTGGTCGGTGCTCGCCGACGTGGAGCGTTGGGCGGAGTGGACCGTGTCGATAACCACCGTGCAGCGCCTGGACGCGGGCCCGCTGGCGGTCGGCAGCCGCGCGCTGGTGCGGCAACCGCGGCTGCCGCTCGGCCGCTGGCAGGTCACCGACCTCGATCCCGCCCGCGGCTTCACCTGGGTGGCGACCGGTCCCGGGGTGCGGACGATCGCCGAGCACCACATCGAGCCCGGTCCGGCGGGAACCCGGGTACGGCTACGGGTGGTCCAGTACAGAGCGGTAGGCCGGCTGATCGGTCTGCTCACCCGCGGGCGCACCCGCCGCTACCTGGAGCTGGAGGGCGACGGGCTGAAACGCCGGTGCGAGCAGTAACGTGCCTGTTCGTGGGCGATCTCCTGACCAGTCCGTTGCACGACCGGCACACTGCGCTCGGGGCCACCCTCGGAGCGTTCGGTGGCTGGTCGATGCCGCTGTCCTACCCGTCGGGCACGGTGGCCGAGCACGCGAGCGTGCGCGAGACCGTCGGCGTCTTCGACGTCAGCCACCTGGGCAAGCTCGCGATCACCGGTCCGGATGCGGCGGAGTTCGTCAACCGCTGCTTCACCGCGGACCTCGGGAAGATCACCGCCGGGCACGCCCAGTACACGCTGTGCTGCACGCCGGAAGGCGGCGTCGTCGACGACCTCGTCGCCTACCTCGTCGGGCGCGACGAGGTGCTCGCCATGCCCAACGCCGCCAACGCCGCACGGGTGGCGGAGCTGCTGCGCGCCGCCGCCCCGAGCGGGGTCGAGATCATTGACCGGCACCGCGACCTGGCCGTGCTCGCCGTGCAGGGGCCACGCTCGCCGGAGGTACTCGCGACGGTCCTGCCCGAGGCGGGCCTCGCGGAGCTGGACTACATGGCCTTCGTCGACGTCGCCGCGCGTAACGCCGGCGCCGACGTCCGCGTCGGCCGCACCGGCTACACCGGCGAGCACGGCTACGAGCTGCTCGTGCCCGCCGACGACGCGCCGCGGGTCTGGGACGCCCTGCTCGCCGCGGCCGAGCCGCTCGGCGGGCGGGCGGCCGGACTCGGTGCCCGCGACACCCTGCGTACCGAGATGGGCTACCCGTTGCACGGCCAGGACCTCTCGACCGACATCTCGCCGGTGCAGGCCCGCAGCGGATGGGCCGTCGGCTGGCGCAAACCCGAGTTCTGGGGACGCGACGCGCTCCTCGCCGAGAAGGAGGCCGGGCCGGCACGGCGGCTGCGCGGACTGCGGGCCACCGGCCGGGGGATCCCGCGCGCCGGGATGGACGTGCTCGCGGACGGCCACAAGGTCGGCGTCACGACGTCGGGCACCTTCTCCCCGACGCTGAAGGTCGGCATCGCCCTCGCCCTGATCGACACGGCCGCGGGTGTCGGGCCGGAGGACACCGTCGACGTGGACGTCCGCGGGCGGACCCTGCCGTGCGTTGTGGTCGCGCCGCCGTTCGTGCCGTCCCACGTGCGCTGAGCGCGACACTCGGACGTCCGATCGTTGCCCGACCCAGTACCGTCTGCGTCATGAGCACGCAGTTCACCCGGACCCCCCACCCAGCGCCGACGCCGGAGTCGCGGCGCGCGGAGATCCTCGCGAACCCCGGATTCGGTCGGTACTCCACCGACCACATGGTTACGATCCGGTGGGCGGCGGCCGAGGGCTGGCACGACGCCGCGGTGGTGCCCTACGGGCCGCTGTCGCTGGACCCGGCGACCACGGTCCTGCACTACGGGCAGGAGATCTTCGAGGGGCTCAAGGCCTACCGGCAGACCGACGGTTCGGTGGCCTCGTTCCGGCCGGAGGCCAACGCCGCGCGCTTCCGCGGCTCGGCGGCCCGGATGGCGATGCCCGAGCTTCCTGACGAGCTGTTCTTCGCCTCGCTCACCGAGCTGCTCACCGCCGACCACGCGTGGGTGCCCTCCGTGGACGGCGAGAAGTCGCTGTACCTGCGACCGTTCATGATCGCGACGGAGGTCGGGCTGGGGGTGCGGCCGTCGTCGGAGTACCTCTACGTACTCATCGCCTCGCCCGCCGGTGCGTACTTCCCGGGTGGGGTCAAGCCCGTCGACGTGTGGTTGTGCACCGACTACACGCGCGCCGCGGTGGGCGGCACCGGTGCCGCGAAGTGCGGCGGCAACTACGCCGCGTCGCTGCTCCCGCAGGCCCAGGGTACGGAGAACGGCTGTGCCCAGGTGGCCTACCTCGACGCCGCTGAGCGTAAGTGGGTCGAGGAGATGGGTGGGATGAACCTGTTCTACGTGTTCGGCAGTGCCGACTCCGCTGATAGTGACTCCATCGAGGTGGTGACGCCCGAGCTGAGCGGCAGCATCCTGCCCGGCATCACCCGCGACTCGCTGCTCGTGCTGGCCAAGGAGCTCGGTTGCCAGGTCAACGAGCGACGTATCTCGGCGCAGGAGTGGCTCGACGGCTGTGCCGACGGGCGGATCAGTGAGGTGTTCGCCTGCGGTACCGCCGCGGTGATCACCCCGGTGGGCCGGGTGAAGCACTACGACGGCGAGGTCACGGTGGCCGACGGTGAACCGGGACCGATCACCATGACGCTGCGCTCGATGCTGACCAACATCCAGCACGGCGACGCCCGGGACACGCATTGCTGGATGCGCACCCTCGTCCCCGCCTGACGCGGCGAGTTCCCCGTTCTGCCCCGGCGAGTTCCCCGTTCTGCCACGGCGAGTCCGCGTTGTGACACGGCGAGTTCCTCCCTTCATGCGTGGCGTGTGGTGGGAGACTCACCGTGCTGGAACGGGGGACTCGCCGGGCTCGGAAGGGGGACTCGCCGGATTAGGATGGGAGACTCGCGGGGTGGGGGCCGTGGCGTTGTTGCGGCGGTTGAAGGTGAACTGGAGGATGGTGTCGGCCCAGTGGGCGTGGGCGGACAGGTCGGTCTTCGCCCAGTCGGGGTGGGCGTCGAGCCAGGCCGTCAGCCGGGCGCGCTGCTCCGCGGCGGGATCGGTGAGCGATCCGGCCGTCGGGACGGCGGACCCCAGGGTCAGCGGTGCGGTGTCGGCGTGCAGCGCCGGGACGAGTGCCTCGGTCAGCTCGGGCATCGTCGTGGCGAGGGCGAGCAGCAACGCGACCTGCCCGCCGTCGGGTACCGGCCATCCCCGGCCCCGGCCCAGGGCCTTCACCAGCAGGTAGACGTTCACGTACCGCTTGAGGGTGCGCGGGGTGGCGCCCAGGAGGTCGGCGAGCTCGTCGATCTGCGCCACCTCGGCCGTGGTCACGGTGAGGTCGGCGGCGGTGGACCAGCGTCGATCCGGAAGCTGCGTCCGGCCCATCTCGGCGAGCACCTCGTCGAAGTACGGCCGGTCGGCCACCGAGACACCCAGGCGGCCGGGTGCGTCGAGAGCCTCGGCGCCCTGCTCGGGGCTCTCGACTGCGGCGCGGAGGCTGGGGGTGAGCAGGGCCCGCACCATCTGCCGCCGAACGCCGCTGTCGAGGGACCGGACGCGGAAGGGCACCTGGAAAATCTTCTCGAGGTAGTCGGCCGGCGCCGCGCCCTGGTCGCGCAGCTGCGCGTAGTGCTCCCGCAGCGACGACTCCAGCCAGCGCGAGTCGACGGCCACCACGACCACGAACAGCGGGAACGCCAGCAGCAGGTGCACCGCCTCCAGTACCTTGATCACCAGCTCGGTCGGGCAGCGGTCGAGGTCGTCGATGTAGAGGACGACGCGCTCGACGGCGTGCGGGGCGTCGCAGCCGGTACCGGCCCGCTGCTGGCCGATGAGCCGGGACAGCCGCTCCAGGTCCTGGCGCACGACCGCGGGGATGCCGAGGTGGCTGCGGTAGTCGTTGCTGCCGGTGCGCTCGGCGATGAAGTCGTTGAGCACCTTGGCTGGGGTCACGTCGGCGAGCTGTTCGGTCAGCTTCCCGGCCCGCTCGTCGAGCGAGCGCTCCTGCTCGATCGCCGTGGCCAGGGAGCTCGTGACCTCCGTCAGGTGCTGCTCGGCCTTGGCGACCTTCGCGTCCAGCTCGGTGCGCGCCTCCTTCGTGTCCTCGGCGAGCTGGCGTTCCGCCTCGGCGACCTTGTCCAGCCCGGAGCGCAGGAGGCTATTGCCGATCTTGAGGTAGCCGGCGACGGTGGCGAGCACCCACGCCGCGCTGCCCGCCGCGCTCGTGACGGCGGAGAGGTCGAAGAAGTCCAGCGCGATCGTGATGCCCGGGGTGACCAGCAGGGCGACGATCAACAAGGTCGCGTATTTCCATCCCCGCTCCCGTAGCGGGGCGAGCAGCGCGCCGACCTCCCGTAGCGCCTCGCCGGAGCGTGCCAGCTCGGCCGCGACGCCCGCCGCCTCGGTCGCGACGTTGTCGAAGCCGGTGCGCTGCGCGACCTCTTCGCGCAGGCCCTCCAGTTCTGGTGACGGCTCCCAGCGCGGGCGCTCGCGCTGGCGGCGTTCCAGCTCGGCGATCGCGATGTCGCGCTCGGCCAGCCGACGGCCCACGTCGGCCGCCGCGACGTGGCGCTTCTCCTCGAGCGCGACCCGGTCGGTGCGGGCCTTCGCCCGGTCGGCCGTGGCCTCGTCGATCTGCCGGAGCCAGTAGTTGCGACGCTCCTTGAGCAGGTCGTCGGATTCGTCGGGGGAGATGCGTAGGTTGCGGAAGAGGTGTTCGAGCAGGCTGGCCCACAGGTCGCCCTCGACGTACTGCCAGGCGTTGAACTCGATCTGGGCGATGGCCGTGTGGAACGGCGTGGGCTGCTCGGTCGCGGCCGCTGCGGTGGCGGCGACCTGGTCGATACGGCGCTGGAGGCTGCGCAGGAAGTAGCTCTTGCCCGACCCCCAGTTGCCGAACAGGCCCACGGCCAGCGGTGGGGTGAGCCGGCGGGAGGCGATGAGGTAGGCGAACGCGTCCACCTCCGGGCCGATCCCGACCAGGTCGGACGCGTCCGGCTCGGTGGTGTCCGGTAGGCGCGCGAGCGGCTCGTCCGCCGCGTAGGGCGGGAGTTCGAGTGGGCGGCGGGGATGGCGCCGGCGCAGGAACTCCCGGTAGGGCTCGCGGCCCCCGAGGAACTCGGCGTAGGGGCGGACCACGGCCTCGGCATCCTCGCCGCGCTCGGCCAGCCGGCGCCGGATAGCGGCCGAGGCCGGGTTGGTGGTCTCCAGCAGTGCGCCGAACAGCATCGACAGCGTCGTGAGGCCATCGTCGCTCGGCGGGAACGTGGTGCTTGCGTGACGGATGATCTCGTCGAGCTCGGTGTCCGGCGGGACGACGGCGTCGGGTGCCTTTGCGGCCGCTTGTAACAGCGCCTCGGCCTCGTAGCGGCGCCTCCCGTCGGCGGAGAGCACCGCGCCGAGCGGGATGTCGAAGTGCTCGAGCAGCTCCCGGGCCGGGCTGTCGCGCAGGTGGGCCAGCGCGATGCCAGCGAGCAGGTCGAGGGTGTCGGGAGGCAGCTCCTTCCCGGTCCGGGCCGTCGCGGCGGCCCACGCCCAGCGCAGCGCCAGCCGGGACGACGCGGTCAGCGACTCCGGCTCGTCAGCCACGGAGCACCACCGCGTCGTCGGCCAGCGGGCGCAGGTGCGGCTGGTAGGGGAGCAGCGCCGGGAGGTCGTGGGCCTCGAACCGGCAGAGCCCCGCCGCCCACCAGAGCCCGGCCGGCTGACCGTGGACCTTATAAGAGCCGTCGGGCAACAGGGCGGCCCAGCCGTCCTCCGAGGCGACGAGGGTGACCAGCAGCTCGCCGGTGGTGGGGTCCCAGATGCGGACGGTGGCGTCGTCGCTGGCGGAGGCCAGCCAGCGGCCCTGGGGGTCGGCGACCAACGCCCGGACCGAGCCGGTGTGGCCGGTGAGGGTGTGGCGGTGCTCGCCGGTGGTGGGGTCCCAGATGCGGACGGTGGCGTCGGCGCCGGCGGAGGCCAGCCAGCGGCCCTGGGGGTCGGCGACCAACGCCTGGACCGAGTCGGTGTGGCCGGTGAGGGTGTGGCGGTGCTCGCCGGTGGTGGGGTCCCAGATGCGGACGGTGGCGTCGTCGCCGGCGGAGGCCAGCCAGCGGCCCTGGGGGTCGGCGACCAACGCCCGAACCGGTGCGTGATGACCCCGGAGTACCCGGAGTGCGGTTCCAGTGGACGGATCAGACAACCGCACAGATCCGTCGTCATGGCCGGTGGCCAGCAGATCGGCCACTGCAATCGCAGTGAGAGTCGGTGACGCCATTCCCAGTTGGTTGACCACCGACGATCCGGGCAGCGCCGCGCCGGCGCTCCCCGCGGCGCGGGTGAGAGCGTCGTTCGTCAGGCCGGTGCCGAGTAACACCGTGCGGTCGAGTCGGGCGTCCTCGAGCTGGACGCCGGTTAGGTCCGCGCCGAGTAGGCGAGCTCCGGTCAAGTCGGCATCCGAGAGGTCGGCGTTGGTCAGATTGATACCGTCGAGCAGGCTGCCGATCAGTCGGGCCTCCCGCAGGTCGGTGCCGCGCAGTGACCGGGGCAGCGTCGCGCCGGACAGGTCGGCGCCACGCAGGTCCGCTCCGGAAAGATCCTGGCCGGACAGGTCGCGTCCCCGCAGGTCCTGCCCTGCGTAGCTGACCGCGGACACCGTGACGCCGCGTCGTTGCAGCACCAGTGCGGCGTTCGCCTTCGTCACGAGGCCGTCGGCGCGATGGGCACGCGCGATCCTCCGCGCCCAGTCGACCACGGCGGCGTCCCCGGCCAGGTCGCACAGGAAGTCGACCGTGAGCGGACTCAGCGACCGGTGCCGCAGCCGTTCGTCCGGATCATCGGCGATCCACCGTGCCACGAACCACTCCTGCACTGACTGGTGGATGAAGCCGAACGCGTCGTCGTCGCGGCGGACCAGCACGGTGCCCGATCCGACGGCGTGCGCGGCCTCGCCGGTGCGCATCTGCAACGCGGCTAGGTCGCTCACCTGTTCGGCGAGCTGTCCGAGCTCGACCGCCCGGACGCCAGCCTCGCCGCTGTTCCACAGATGCAGCGCGACGTGCGTGAGGGCCTCGAATCGCTGGTCGACGGAGAAGACTCGTGGCCCACCCGCCGTCGTCTGCCGATCCTGTTCATGCTGGAGCCAGGTGGTCATGAGCCGCTCGTACAGCAGGCCCGCAGTGATCCGCTCGCCGGACGCGGCGGCCTCCTCGGTCCAGTCCAGCAGCCCCTTCCGGTACCAGTGGATCATGAACGACAGCATCCGCGGATTGCCGGCCAGATCGAGCAGGTCGCGGACGTCACCGAGGGTCTTCAGGAACCGGTCGGCCGCGCTCTCGTCGTCAAATGCTTCCACCACCAGCTGGCGCCGCTGCCCCGAATCGAGGGGCAGCAGCCGCATGGTGCGGGAGCCCGGCAGGGCGCGGGCCTCACCGCCGAGCGCGGTGCGGGCGTCGCTGTCGGTGGCGAAGTGCTGGTGGCGGCTGGTGACGATCACCTTGGCGTCGCCGCCCGCGGCCTCCCGCAGCGTCGCGAAGTGGTCCTTGACCCGGTCGTAGTCGGTGCGGGCCACCAGCTCGTCGAAGCCGTCGAAGAGCAGCGCGATGCGGCCGTGGCGCAGCAGGTAGCGGAACGACGCGTGGTGGTAGCTCTCGTGCCCGCTCATGTGCTGGGCCAGCAGCTTCTCCAGGGTCAGGCCCTTGCTCAGCTCGCGCATCGTCACCAGCACGGGCACCAGGTCCGACTCGCGGGCCAGCCGCGCGGCCAGCGACCGCAGCAGGAAGGTCTTGCCGGTGCCGAAGTCGCCGAGCACCAGCACGAACCGGGGGCCGATGGCGGTGAACCAGTCCATGATCTGCTCGGACGCCGTGGTGGCCCGTGCGGACGTCTCGCCGAGGTCGGACCAGCGCTTGTCGACGTGCCGCTGCAGCGGGTACTCGGGATTGTCGGCCAGCAGCCGGGCGGTCTGCTGTTGTACGTAGCCGGAGTGCTCCCAGACCTGCTGGTACTCGGCGACCTCGCGCAGCCAGATGCCGCTGTCCCTGGCCAGCTTCGTCAGTTCTTCGCCGGCGGGCGGACCGTTGTGCACCAGCTCCGGCTCGCGTTCGGTGGTCGCACCGGCGCACACGCCGTCGCGAAACCGGCTCACTACCTCGGCGCTGACGGGACCGTCGTACGCGCCGACCAGCAGTTCCTTCGGCCACATCCACCCACGGGTGTAGCGGACCACGAGGTGGTCGAACGCGGTCCCGTCGGGTCCGTGGGAGCGCTCGGTGATCTCCGCGTTGACGGTCGAACGGTCGTGGTCCATCCGGAGCCGGCAGACCTCCCGGACGCGGCTCAGGAAATCAGCACGACGGCGATCGAGGCCAACCTCGTCGAGCCACCGGTCGCGCTGTTCCATCGCTGCGCATCGTAGCGATCTGTTCCCCGGTCGGGGTACAGCGTGTCAGCCGGTGGCCAGGGCTGTCAGCTTGGGGATACCTCGGGCGGGGCGATGAGCTCGTCACGGCACGTGATTTTCCGGACCTGACCAGCTGTCTCGTGACAGGCGATGACCAAAAGCTGATCAGTTGCAAATTCCAGGTTGTGATCGTCGTCTGCCAGGATGAGTCGTCAGACTGTTGCGAGGATGGGAGCGTTAACGGTGGTGCGAAAAGGAACCACGGTCCGGAGGGTGCAGCTTGCTCGGCGGCTGCGGGCGCTGCGGGAAAAGGCCGGACTGACCCTGGAGGCGGCGGCGCCGCTGCTCGACTGGTCACCCAGCAAGCTCAGCCGGATCGAGAACGCCCACCAGCGCGTGGACGTGCACAGCGTGCGCGGCATGCTGGATCTCTACGACGTCGGCGGCGAGCAATGGACCGAGCTTGTCGCTCTCACCCGGGCGGCGAGCCAACGCGGCTGGTGGCGTGCCTACGGGCTGAATGACCACGGCTACGTGCCGCTGGAGGCCGAGGCCAGCATGGTGCGCATCTTCACCCTCGCCTACATGCCTGGATTGCTGCAGACCGCCGAGTACGCCCGAGCGATGTTCCGGGCGGGCCAGCCGCATCGGTCGGAAGCTGGGCTGGAGAACGACGTCGTGGTGCGGATGATCCGCCAGGAACGGCTGACCTCCGACGAGCAGCCGCTGCAGCTGGTGGCCATCGTCGACGAGTCGGCGCTGCATCGCCCGGTCGGCGGGCCGGACGTGATGTGCGCCCAGCTCGTCCGGCTAGTCGACGCCGCAGCGCTGGACTCGGTCACGCTGCAGGTGCTCCCGATCAGCGTCGGAGCCCATCCGAGCCTCGCCAGTGGGTTTGCCCTGCTCAGCTTCGACACGCTCGCCGTGCCCGACATGGCCTACGTGGAGCACTCGCGGGGCGCGGTGCACCTGGAGAAGGAGGATGACGTCGCCCCTGCTAGCCTCGTGTTTGACCATCTCCGTTCGGAGGCCCTGAGTCCTGGCGACTCCGTCGCCCTCATCGAGCGGGTGGCAGCCCAGACGTAGAGTCCAAGGCCGCGAAGAAGGTGTCGATGCCCGCCCCGACCCCCGCCGACGCTACGTGGCGGACGAGCAGCTTCAGCGGTAGCCGGGGCGAAGGTACCGGTTGCGTCGAGGTGGCGTTCCTCCCCGGCGGCGTCGCGGTCCGGGACACCAAGGACCGCGAGCTGCTCCCGCACCGCTACACCCCTACCGAGTGGGACGCGTTCGTCGCGGGCGTCCGCGCTGGCGAGTTCGACCAACGCCACTGAGCTAAGTCGACCAAACGCCCTGAACTGCACTTTCTTGTCATCGCTTGGCCAGCCCGGGGCGCCGCAACGCTCACCGCCGGCCAGCGGGTCCCGGTTCGACTGCGGCAATGCCGTCGTGGCCATCGCCGCGGCAGCCGAGCTCGGCAGCGACCCCGACACCGCCGCGGACGCCATGACCAACATCGAGCAGGTAGTAGTGCACTACCGGATCCTGTACGACGGCCAGCACGAGGTGCGGCTCAGCCACGCCGATATCCCGCCACTCACCGTTGCACCACGTCGCCGCCTCCGGCCGTCCGCGCCGGCCGAGGATCGACCGCCCCTCGACGGCGCACGAACGGATCGGCCACCTCAGCGAACCGTCGCGGATCACTCCTTCCGCCCGTGATCGTCCTTCGGCCCTGCGCGAGGACTCGTGCACTTTCGGTGCCGTCCGCTCACCGTCTTCTGGCCGAGGGTTTACCTGACGCTCTCTAACGTTGCCGGAGTCGCGGTCTCGGCTCCCGCTCCTCCAGATCGTCTGTCGCGGGGCCCTGTTCGCGTCAGGTCGGGCACCAGCGTGTCCGCGTTCACCGTCACCTGCCGTCTCGGCGATCGGGCCGTGACAGAGGAGTCTCATGACCACATACCGCGCTCTCGCCCCGAGTCGTCCGCTTCTGAGCAAGGTCCCAGAAGTCACGCTGTACTTCTGGATCATCAAGGTGCTCTGCACGACCGTCGGTGAATCAGCCGCCGACTTCCTCAACGTCAACCTGAACTTCGGCCTGACCGGTGTGTCCGTCGTCACCGGCGTCCTGCTCGTCATCGCGCTGATCGTCCAGTTCCGCACCGACCGCTACATACCGGCGACGTACTGGCTCACTGTCGCGCTCGTCAGCGTCTTCGGCACCCTGGTCACCGACAACCTGACCGACAACCTCGGCCTGCCCCTCGAGACGAGCACGCTGATCTTCAGCGTGCTCCTGGCCCTCACCTTCCTCGCGTGGTACCGCAGCGAGAAGACGCTCTCCATCCACTCCATCCACACCAGCAGGCGCGAGGCGTTCTACTGGCTGGCCATCCTCGTCACCTTCGCCCTCGGGACCGCGACCGGTGACCTCATGGCCGAGGTCCTCGGGCTCGGATACCTGGTGACGGGAACCATCGTGGTCGCGCTGATCGCCATCACCGCGATCGCCTGGCAACGCGGTCTGCACCCGGTCCTCGCATTCTGGATCATCTACATCCTCACGCGACCGCTCGGGGCATCGATCGGCGACTACCTCTCCCAATCGTCCAACCTGGGCGGACTCGGCCTCGGGGCGACGGTGACAAGTCTGATCTTCGTGGTCGGCATCCTTACCATCGTCACCTACCTCTCGATGACGAAAGCCGACGTCATCGCCGGTGCGGCCACGACCGGCACTGCCGAGCCTGCTGCGCGAGGAGGCTGGGTGCAGACCGTCGTTGTCGTGACGCTGGTTCTCGTCGGCGCCAGCACGGGCTACCTTGTGCGCGAATCCGCGCTGGCGCAGGACGCCTCAGCCTCGGCCGCGGCCGAGCCGTCGGTTCCTGGCGGAACCCCGGCAGCGCATCGCTCACCACTCGGGGACCTCTCGACATTTCGCGGGATCACCCAGGACACGTTGACCCTGCTGAACACCGGCGACCAGTCCGGCGCGACGGCCCGCATCGACGATCTCGAGATCGAGTGGGACAACGCCGAAGCGCGCTTGAAGCCCAAGGACACCGCCGCCTGGACAGAGATCGACGGCAAGATTGACACCGTGCTGCGCGAGCTCCGAGCGACAAGCCCGGACCCCGTCAGTGAGAAGACCGCACTCACCGCATTGCTCACCGCGCTCGGCTGAGCTGTCGCGCCTGACGTGGCGACCCCACCAGCGCGGCGCCGCTTGCGAAGCAGTGTTCAGCCGGTCGCGAGGGCTACCAGTGCGGCGGTGCTGGCCAGCTCGCTCGCGGCGCCGAGGACGTCACCGGTCATGCCTCCGAAGCGGCGGGCGGTGTGCCACGACAGCGCCATGACCAGCGTGGCGCCGAGCCCGACCGCGAGCACCCCCCGCCAGCGCAGCGCGAGCATCCCGGCGACGGCCAGCACCACCCACCACGCCGCGGCGGCCCACCACGGCTGCGAGCCGGCCACCGTCGCCCCCAGCCCACCGGGCCGGGCCGCTGCGACCCCGCGCCGGCAGACCCAGGCGAACCCGGCCCGTCCGGCGGCCGCGGCGAGCGTGACGGCCGCCAGCGCGATCAGCGGCGGGCCGGACGCGAGGGTGGCCATCGCGGCGGCCTGCACCCCGAGCGCGAGGACCAGCGTCACGACCGCGAACGGCCCCGCCCCGCCCTCGCGCATCACGGTCAGCGCGCGCTCGGGCGGGCCGTAGCAGCCGAGGCCGTCGGCGGTGTCGGCCAGGCCGTCGAGGTGCATGCCGCGAGTGGCCAGCGCCAGGAACGCGACGGTGAGCAGGCCTGCCACCAGCGCAGGGACCCCGAGCGTGCCGAGGCCCAGCAGCACCCCGCCCGCCGCCGCCCCGAGCAGCGCCCCCACCAGCGGCGCCCATCGGATCGCCGCCGCCGCTGCCCGCGCGTCGGGGGCACCGGCGCGCACCGGCAGCACGGTCAGCCAGCTCAGCGCCAGCGCGAGACCTTTCACCCGAGTCCGAGGTCAGCCGCCGTCGCGGTCTCGGCCAGCAGCCGGGCGGCCATCTGCAGCAGTGGGATCACAGCCGTCGCACCCGTCCCGTCGCCGAGCCGGACGCCGAGGTCGAGCATCGGTGACAGGTCCAGGTTCTCCACGGCCAGCGTCATCGCCGGCTCCGGCGACTGCTGCGTGACCAGCCACCAGTCGCGGGCACCGGGAGCGAGATCGTCGGCGACCAGCGCCGCGGCGGCGACCACCAGGCCGTCGAGCAGCATCGGGGTGCGGCGCAGCGCAGCCTGCACGCAGAACCCGGCGAGCACGGCCAGGTCGGCCCCGCCGACGACGCGCAGCAGCGCCATCGGGTCCTCGCGGTGCGGGCGGGCCCGGCGCAGCGCGTCGCGCACCGCGGCGGCCTTGCGCATCCATGCGTTGTCGTCGATGCCGCTGCCCCGACCGATCACCGCCACCGGCTCGATCCCGGTCAGCGCGGCCACCAGTACCGACGCGGGCGTGGTGGCACCGACGCCGAGCGAGGCCGGCACGAGCAGGTCGGCGCCCGCGTCCACCTCCTCGTCGGCCAGCGCGCGTCCGACGGCGAACCCGCGCTCGACCTCGTAGTCGGTCAGCGCGTCCTCGCGGTCGATGCGGCCGCTCGAGCGCCGCAGGTGGTGGGTGTCGCCGCTGTCGTGATCGAGGCCGACGTCCACCACCCGGATCGACGCCCCGGCGACCGGGGCGAGCACGGCGACGGGGGCGGTGTGCTCACGCACCGCGGCAAACTGTTGCAGTGTCGCCCCGCTCGCGTACCGCGACACACCGGCCGCGGCGATGCCGTGGTCGGCGGCCACGATGATCACTCGGGGCCGGGCGGGTGGGCGCGGTGGGCACATGCCCTGGACTGCGGCGAGCCAGACGCCCAGCTCGGCGAGGCGGCCGAGCCCGCCCGTCGGGACGGCCAGCTCGTCATGGCGAGCTACCGCCGCGCGGCGGGAGTCGATGTCCGGGGCGGTGACGGCGGGGAGATCCACGGAGCCTTCTTACCGCGCCGGACCCTGGACCCGCGTAGCGGGCCCGCGTTCGCGGCGGTGGTGCGGTGACGGCGGCGATGAGCTCGGCCACCGGGTGGGTCGGTGTCAGGTGCTGGACTCGGCGCGGAGCAGGGCGTAGCGCTCCTTGAGGGCCTGGTCCTTGTTGATCGTGTCGTGGGCCTCGTCGGGTGCTACGTCACCGGCGATCGCACAGGTGTTGAGCACGGCGAACATGCCGATGAGGTGGGTGATCCGGGTGTCGTCGTGATCTGCGGGCTGGCGGTCGTGCGAGGCGAGCGCGATGAGCCGGTCGACCCACGGCACCTCGGCGGACAGGTCGGCTTCGTGCAGGGCTGCTACCAGTCGCTCCCGTGTCTCAGCGCGCTCGTGAAGGTGCAGTGCAGTGATGGCGTGCTCATCGAGCGGGAACAGTGTGTCGTGCTCTTTCAGGTAGATCAGCTGCAGTGCATAGGCGGTGCCGAAGGTGCAGTACGCGCAGCTGTTGATGAGCGAGATGGTGATGCCGAGCAGGTGGGTACGCAGCCGACCGAAGACCGTGAGCGTGCGCTGATACCGGGGCATGTTCCACAGGAACCAGGCGATTGCTCGCCTGCCGCCGAGCTGTGCGACGAGCACCGGCATCAGATGCGGTGGGAAACCCCACAAGCGTTGGGTGACGCCTTGAAGCACCGCGACCGCAAACCGGTCCAATTTCTGGTGCGGAATCATATTGCGGCGCTGGCGCGCAGTCCAGCGTAACGGAGCTTCAGGGCATCGTCCCTGTTGACGCGGTCATGTGCCTCGTCCGGAGGCGTCTGGCTGGCGATGCCGACCGAGTTCAGCACTCCGATCATGCGGACGAGGTGTGCCAGCCGGATGTCGTCGGCTTCGGTCGGCCGCCGGTCCTCGGCGAGGGTCAGCTCGATCGTTCGGTTCAACCACCATACCTCGCTGTACAGGTCGGCCTGCTTCAGGGCTTTGATGAGGTGGTTGCGAATAACCGCAGGCGCTTGTCCACACAGCTGTCCGACCTCGTGCTCATCGAGCGGGAACACGGCGCCGCGCTCTCGAAGATAGATCAACTGAAATGCGTAGACGTCAGCATAGGTGCAGTGGGAACAGCCGTTGATCAGCGAAATGGCGGTGCCGAGGAGATGGGTGCGCAGCCCGCCAAGAATCTTGAGTGTTCGTTCGTAGCGAGGCATGTTCCCAGGGACCTGACCAAAGTCCCTGAATCTGGGTGTTGACCTGGTCTGATACGCCGGCTGGACAGATGGGCGTGGTTCTGTTACACAGGTGGCTGTGGTGGCGTCGTGGCGGGCTTCGTTGGT
>Ga0136634_10000306_pt1 | contig 23211 bp, 21 predicted proteins | sample AntDrymUQ8332106_2_FD_104654 | JGI IMG/M metagenome (GOLD analysis project Ga0136634, IMG submission 104654) | Polar desert sand microbial communities from Dry Valleys, Antarctica - metaG UQ833 (21.06) | ecosystem: Environmental > Terrestrial > Soil > Desert | place: Antarctica: Dry Valley... | reverse complement strand
CCTTGCCGTCCAGCGCTGCGAGCGGCCTGCGAGGCGTTGCAAGCGAGCGCTGCGCGTAATCAAGCCGTTGCGCGACGGCTTGTACTCGATGCGCCTGCAGTTTCTGAAGCTGCGCAACACCCTGCTGAAATTCGCCGATTAATTCGCTTGCTGCCGGGGCAACCAGCTCTGCGGCAGCCGTCGGTGTTGCAGCGCGCAGATCTGCCGCAAAGTCCGCAATCGTGATATCGCTCTCATGACCCACGCCAACGACGACCGGAATCACGCTTGCCACAATTGCGCGCGCGACCCGCTCATCGTTAAATGCCCAAAGATCCTCGATTGAGCCGCCGCCCCGCACCACCAGGGCAACCTCGACACCGTCCGCGCGCGCTCGCCCTGATACCCGCTTCAGCATCTCAGCGATCTCGCCTCCGGCGCCCGCCCCCTGCACCGGCACCGGGTAGATCACCACGCCCACGTACGGCGCGCGGCGACACAGCGTCGTCACCAGGTCGCTTAGCGCCGCGGCCTGCAGCGACGTTATGACGGCAACACGCTGGGGAATTCGTGGCAAGGCGCGTTTGCGTTCGAGGGCAAACAATCCTTCGCTGGCAAGCAAGGCCTTGAGCCGCAAAAATTCCTCAAACAAGCGACCCTGCCCCGCGCGACGCATGAACTCAACGCCTAGCTGAAACTCGCCGCGCGCCTCGTAGAACGAAACCACCGCACTCACCTCAACCTCGTCACCCTCGCGAGGACTCCAATCCATCAATTGGCTGCGCGTGCGAAACATCACGCACCTCACCTGGGCATTCCTGTCCTTCAGAGCGAAGTAGGAATGCCCACTGGCGGCACGGGTGAGGTTCGCAATCTCGCCGCGAACCCGCACCAGTGGGAAACTGCGCTCGAGCAACCCGGACACCGCGCGGTTCAGCGCGGAAACAGTCATCGCAGACCGCGTATTTGTTGCGTCGGGCTCGTCGAAGTCAGGCGCCATGCGGGTTTCCGAGTGGAACCTGTCCACACAGTGAGGTATTTTGCGGATCGCGCGGATGCGCGAGCTTCGATAACGACACGATTAAGTTAACGTGTTCCAAATCATGAGCTTACAAACATTGCTTAACCGCTGTGCAGTCAAGACAAAGCACGTTGCAACAAAGGGTTAGGGACTTCGGCCCCGACTTCTTCACATACTTGTCCACAGGTTCTGTGGAAACTTGCCGCACATCTAAGGCATCTCTACAGTGCGCGCTGCAACACGCACTCGACTACGCACACTTTTCTCAAAGGATCTCCGTTGTTTGCCATCATCGCTGAACTCGGCTGGCCAATTTGGCCGCTAATCCTCGCGTCCATTCTTGCATTGGCGCTGATCATTGAACGGTCAATTGCGTTGCAGAGGAAGAAGGTGGTCCCAGCTGCCCTGCTCAGTGACGTACTGGGTATCTGGAAGAAAAGGCAACTTACGCCCGAGGTGGTCGCCAAGCTGGAAGCCAATTCGCCGCTTGGGCGCGTGCTCGCAGCGGGCTTGCGCAATGAGCGTACGAGTCGTGAAGGGGCGATGCAGCAGATCGAAGCCGCAGGCGCTGTCGTTGCAAACCGGCTGACCAAAAATTTGACGCTGCTGGGTTCGATCGGCTCGATTGCGCCGCTGTTAGGCTTGCTGGGAACGGTGATCGGCATGATCGCGATATTCGCTTCTCAGCAGGCCGGCTCAAACCCGCAGGATCTCGCGCGCGGCATTTCAGTGGCACTGTATTCAACCGCACTCGGCATTATCATCGCGGTGCCCGCTGTGCTGTCCTATCGTTACTTCAAGCGACTCGTCGACGATTATCTGGTCGACATGGAGGAGCAAGCCGAACGCTTGCTGGAGGCCGTCCACGCGAGCCCCAGGACCGACCGTCCCGAGCGCGGTTGATGCGATTTCGCCGAACGCTCGACGAGGAGCCAGAACTCAATCTGATCCCATTGATTGATGTGCTGCTGATCGTGCTGATATTCCTCGCGGTTAGCACGACTTACTCGCGTTTTGCGGAATTGCAGATCACGTTGCCGTCGGCGGACGCCGCGCAGCCGCTGACTCAACCGAACGAAATCAACGTCGCGGTTACTGCAGACGGTCGTTACGCAATCGAGCGTCAGCTGCTTGCCTCGAACGACGTTCGCTCGTTCGCAGAGGCCTTGCGCGCCGCGAGCAACGGATTGCAAAGGGGTGCGTCGAGTCCCCCATTGTTGATCATCAACGCGGACGCCCAGGCGCCGCACCAGTCAGTCATTGGCGTGATGGAAGCAGCTCGCCTGGCTGGCATTGTGCGCATCAGCTTTGCGACCCAGCGAACCACCGGAAGCAAGTAGAGTTCGATGCCGCCGTTCAAAGGCTTTCTACTGTTTCCACGTCCACCTATTGACTGACGTCCGCACCCGGTTGCACCTTGCGCTGGCAAAGGTATGGCAGCGACGCGGCTGGGTTGCATGGCTGCTGACGCCGTTGTCGCTGTTGTTTGTTGCCGGTTACTGGGCGCGGCGTGCGGTCTATGCACTCGGGCTGAAGCGGCCGACGCGGCTAGATGTGCCCGTTGTCGTCATCGGCAACCTCTACGTGGGTGGCACCGGAAAAACACCTCTGACCGTCGAGCTGGTACGTGCACTGAGAGCACGCGGCTGGCATCCCGGCATCGTGTCGCGCGGCTACGGCGCCAGTGACTCGAGCACGCGACTCGTGCGGCCCACCGACCATGCGCGGCATGTCGGCGACGAGCCGTTGCTGATCGTGCAGGCGACCGGCGTACCGGTGGTGATTGGCAAGCGACGCGTCGAAGCCGCGCAGCTCCTGCGGCGCATGCATCCTGAATGCGACGTGATCATCGCTGACGACGGATTGCAGCATCTGCCGCTCGCGCGCGATGTGGAACTTGCATTGCTGAATGAGCGCGGCCTGGGCAACGGATGGATGCTTCCCGCGGGGCCACTGCGCGAGCCGCGTGGCCGCCTCGATTCCGTCGATGCCATTGCACTGAATGGCAACGTCCCGGAGGTTGCCGCCTCGGCGCCCCGCTATCAGATGCACACGCGACTGGCCGCAGCGTTTGCATTGCACTCACCAAGGCTGCGCATCGAACTGGCATCGTTAGCCGCAGAGCAGCGTGCACACGGATGGAGGTTCACGGCCGCCGCCGGCATTGGGGCGCCTGAAAAATTTTTTGAAATGTTGCGCACCGCCGGTCTCGAGGTCGAAGCGCTGCCGCTGGCGGATCACTACGACTATGTCGCCAACCCTTTTGCCGACTGCTCCGCGGACCGCATCCTGATCACGGAAAAAGACGCCGTAAAATGCGCCGACAACGCAGCACTCGCCAACGACCCGCGGTTGTGGGTCGTTCCACTGACCACCGAGGTCGATCCAAAACTGGTCGACGCAGTTATTGCCCGTATCTCATCGAGGAGAGTTTCCGGTGGACCATCGCCTGCTTGACATCCTTGTGTGCCCTGTATGCAAGGGACTGCTCGAGTATCGCAAGACCGCACAGGAATTGGTGTGCAAGGCTGATGCTCTGGCCTATCCGATCCGCGACGGAATCCCCGTGATGCTCGAATCGGACGCACGAAAGGTTGAGCTTTCCGAGATCGGCCGCTAGCGCTGCGTCTCGTCCTCGTGGACTTCATCGTCATCGTGCCGGCGCGGCTGGGTTCGACCCGGCTGCCGCGCAAGCTACTGCTGGATATTGATGGCGCGCCAATGGTCGTGCACGTAGCACGACAGGCGATAAAAAGCGGAGCCAGCAGAGTCCTCGTCGCCGCCGATAGCGAGGAGATCCTCGAAGCGTGCGCCCGGCACGGCGTCGAATGCATTCTGACCTCGACGTCACACCCGACCGGTACGGATCGGCTGGCAGAAGCGGTGGCCCAGCTCGGCCTTGCGCCCGAAACGATCGTCGTCAACGTGCAGGGCGATGAACCGCTGCTGCCGCCCGGCGTCGTGCGCGATGTCGCTTTGCTGCTGCACGCGCGCACCGATTGCGAGATCGCTACGGCTGCGCATCCGATCGCAGACGCCGGCGAGTTTTTCTCGCCTGATGTGGTCAAAGTTGTGATTGATCAGCGCGACTGCGCAATCACGTTCTCGCGGGCGCCGATTCCATGGTCGCGCGATGCATTTGCGCGCGATGCATTTGCAGAACGCCGCACTACCCTGCCTGAGGACCTGCCAGCCTGGCATCACGTCGGGCTGTATGCGTATCGCGCGGCTTTCCTGCTGCGCTTCGCGAAACTGACCCCGCCCGCGATCGAAACGCACGAGAAGCTCGAGCAGCTGCGTGCGATTGCGCACGGGATCGGCATCGTCATTCTTAAGCTCGACCGCGCGCTGCCATCGGGGGTGGATACCCTCGACGACCTGCAGCGGGTACGGGCGCTGATCCGCGGCTAAACTGGACGCAGTTCGCGCATCCTTCCGCAGTACCGCATTATTTCCGCGTGCTTTTGCTTTATTGGAGATCGTATGAACCCCATCGTGCGCCGCGTCGCATTCTTTACCGCTTCGGTGGCTGCCGCACTGACGTGCGGCGCGCTCAACGCTGCAACGCTGCGCTGGTCGTCGCAGGGCGATCCGCAGACCGCAGACCCTTTCTCGCAGAACGAAGGCCTGACCAACATGTTCTCGCAGTCGGTGCACGACACGCTGGTGATGCGCGACAACGCGCTTAACCTGGTGCCGGGCCTGGCAACGAGCTGGCAACAGGTCAACCCAACCACCTGGCGCTTCACGCTGCGCAAAGGCGTCAAGTTTCACGATGGGTCCACGTTTAACGCCGATGACATCGTGTTCTCGTATGAACGTGCAAGTCACCCGAATTCTCAACTGCGCCAGTATTCGATTCCGGTCGGCAAGCCGCGCAAGATCGATGACTTCACTGTCGAATTCGTGCAGGACAAGCCCAATCCAATCACGCTTGAGCATGCCACCTTGATCTACATCATGAGCAAGGCGTGGGCGACAAAGAACAAGGTCGAGCGTCCGCTCGACTTCAAGGGCAAGGAAGAAACCTTCGCGTCCCGCAACGCCAACGGCACTGGCGCTTGGATCCTTGGAACGCGCGAGCCGGGTATTCGCACGGTTTTAAAGCGCAACCCGGACTGGTGGGGGATCAAGGAGGGGCGCGCAAACGGAAATGTGACCGAAGTGACCTACACGCAGATCAGTGCGGACGCTACCCGCACCGCTGCGTTGCTGTCGGGCGAAGTCGACTTCGTGCTCGATCCTCCGCCGCAGGATTTGCGCCGGATTGAAGAGAACAAAGGAACCAAGGTGGTGCGTGGGCAGGAGAACCGCGTTGTCTTCTTTGGCTTCGACCAGATGCGCGACGAACTCTTGTATTCGAACGTCAAAGGGAAAAATCCATTCAAGGACGTGCGAGTACGCCAGGCGGTGTATCACGCGATTGATATCGACGCGATACGTTCGCGCATCATGCGAGGCTCGGCGGTCCCCACCGGCGGCATTACGCCGTCGATTACCGCTTCGAACCCGGAAGCCGAAAAACGATTGCCCTATGACGTGAACCGGTCGAAGCAGCTGCTCGCCGAAGCCGGGTATCCCAACGGCTTCGAAGTGACGCTCGATTGCCCGAACAATCGTTACGTCAACGACGAAGAAATCTGCATCGCGGTCGCATCGATGCTCGCCAAGATCGGTATCAGCACCAAGGTGAGCACTCAGCCACGTGCCACCTATTTCCCGAAGCTCGAGAAGTTCGACACCAGCATGTACATGCTTGGTTGGGGTGGAGCCATCACCGATGCGCAGACGATGCTGTCACCCGTGCTGCATTCCAAGGACGACAAGACGGGGTATGGCTCCTTCAATTACGGCCGCTACGTCAATCCCAAACTCGACGAATTGATCGATGCCGCCGCCACAGAATCTTTGCCCGAGAAGCGGCGCGAAATCATTCGTCAGGCGCTTGCCGAGCACAATGCAAAAGTCCACCACGTGCCGCTGCATCGCCAGATGATCCCGTGGGCAATGCGCAGCAACGTGACAGTCGTGCATCGGCCCGACAATGCGCTGAACATGGAAACGGTCAAAGTCGAATAGGCGCGAAGTTTCGTTCTAAAAAAAACGGGCCGGTCACGGTCCGTTTTCATTTGCTGAGCCCATTTGGGTAAACTCGCCCGCTTCGTTGCAGTCGCGTAAAACTAAAACATTCGTCAGGACAGGAGCATGCGACTGATACTGCTCGGGCCACCGGGCGCCGGCAAGGGCACGCAGGCGGCGTTTATCAAGGAGCGATACAAGATTCCGCAGATTTCCACAGGCGACATGCTGCGCGCGGCCATTGCAGCGGGGTCGCAGCTTGGGATCGCCGCCAAGAAAGTGATGGATACCGGCGCTCTCGTGTCCGACGACATCATCATCGGTCTGGTCACCGAGCGATTGCGTGCCGCTGACACCCGCGATGGATATCTATTCGACGGATTTCCGCGCACGATCCCGCAAGCCGAGGCGATGCAGGATGCCGGCGTCAGCCTTGACTATGTTCTCGAAATGGACGTGCCGCATGCCGACATCATCGATCGCATGAGCGGGCGCCGGGTCCATCCGGGCAGCGGTCGCGTGTATCACGTCAAGTTCAACCCGCCGAAGGTCGACGGCCGCGATGATCAGACCGGCGAGGCGCTGATCTTGCGCGACGATGACAAGGAAGAAACCGTACGCAAGCGTCTACAGGTCTACTGCGACCAGACCAGCGCACTGGTCAACTATTACTCGAACATGGCCAAGGCCGGCATCGCAGGCGCTCCAGGGTACCGGCGCATTTCAGGCGTCGGCAGCGTCGAAGAAATCAAGCAGCGTGTCGCTGCAGCATTGGCGTCCTAACCCTTTTTTGTTTTGAACTAGAGAGTTTCAACAAGGAGAACAGCATGTCTGGATTGGCACTCGCGCTTGTCTGCGGCGTCGCTGCCGTGGTCTTCGGCGCGTGGTCTATCACCTGGATTTTGAAGCAGCCCGCGGGGAATGCTCGAATGCAGGAGATTGCGGCCGCGATACAGCAAGGAGCGCAGGCGTATTTGAATCGCCAGTATCGAACAATCGCGATTGTCGGCGTGGTGCTGGCCATCATTATCGCGATCGTTCCGCAGCTCGGCCTGTGGACGGCGCTTGGTTTCGTGCTTGGTGCAGTGTTGTCCGGGGCTGCGGGCTACGTCGGCATGAATGTTTCGGTGCGCGCCAACGTACGCACCGCCCAGGCCGCAACGCTGGGTCTGAACCCGGCGCTCAACGTTGCATTTCGCGGCGGCGCGATTACCGGCCTGCTGGTGGTCGGTCTCGGACTGATCGGTGTTGCTGGGTTCTACTGGGTGCTTCGCGAGATGCATTCGGCCTCGAGCGTGCGCGAGCTGCTGCACCCGATGATCGGTTTTGCCTTCGGCGCGTCGCTGATTTCGATCTTCGCCCGGTTGGGTGGTGGCATTTTCACCAAGGGCGCTGACGTCGGTGCCGACCTGGTTGGCAAAGTCGAAGCCGGTATTCCGGAAGATGATCCGCGTAACCCGGCGGTGATTGCGGACAACGTTGGCGATAACGTCGGCGACTGTGCCGGGATGGCTGCCGACCTGTTCGAAACGTTTGCCGTCACCGTCATCGCAACAATGTTGGTTGGGGGTTTTGTCTTCCGCAGCGCCGGTGACGCCGGCATCATTTATCCGCTGGTGATTTCCGGCGTGTCGATCCTGGCCTCCATTGTCGGTTGCATGTTCGTCAAGGCGCGCGAAGGTGGCAAGATCATGAACGCGCTGTATCGCGGGCTGCTGGTAGCAGGCGGAATATCGCTGGTGCTGTTCTATCCGGTGACCGAATGGATTCTTGGTCCTGTCATCGGCAGTGCAGTGTCGAGCAAAGTCACGGTGATGAGCCTGTATCTGTGCGCCGTCGTCGGTCTCGTGCTGACCGCCGCGCTCGTCTACATCACCGAGTACTACACCGGCACGCAGTTCAAGCCCGTGAAATATGTTGCGCAGGCTTCAACCACCGGTCACGCGACCAACATCATCGCGGGCCTCGCGGTGTCGATGAAGTCATGCGCATGGCCGGTGATTGCAATCTGTGCCGCGATCCTGAGTTCGTACTGGCTGGCGGGGCTGTACGGCATCGCAGTCGCCGCAACTTCGATGCTGTCGATGACCGGCATCATCGTTGCGCTCGATGCTTACGGGCCGATTACCGACAACGCGGGGGGCATCGCTGAAATGGCCGGCCTGCCGAAAGCGGTGCGCGATGTCACCGACCCACTGGACGCGGTCGGCAACACGACCAAGGCGGTCACCAAAGGCTATGCAATCGGATCGGCGGCGCTGGCCGCGCTGGTGCTGTTTGCTGATTACACCGGCGGCCTTGCCGCTGCCGGACTCAACGTGACGTTTGACTTGTCCGACCCGTACGTGATCATCGGGCTGTTTATCGGCGGCTTGATTCCGTTCCTGTTCGGCGCAATGGCGATGGAGGCGGTGGGTCGTGCGGCCGGCGCCGTCGTCGAGGAAGTGCGGCGGCAGTTCCGCGACATCAAAGGCATTATGGAGGGCACAGCGAAGCCCGACTACAGTCGCGCGGTCGACATGCTGACCACCTCGGCTATCAAGGAGATGATGATCCCGTCTCTGCTGCCGGTGCTGGTTCCGATCGTGGTCGGACTCTTGCTCGGACCGGCTGCGCTCGGTGGCGTGTTAATGGGGACGATCGTCACCGGACTGTTCGTCGCGATTTCGATGACAACCGGCGGAGGCGCTTGGGACAACGCCAAGCAATACATCGAGGAAGGTCATCATGGCGGCAAGGGATCCGACGCACACAAGGCTGCTGTGACCGGAGACACTGTCGGAGATCCTTACAAGGACACCGCTGGCCCGGCGGTCAACCCACTGATCAAGATCATCAACATCGTTGCGCTGTTGATCGTCCCGATCATTGCAAGCGTCTATGGTGGCCAACCGGTTTCTGGCAACGCGCCACCGGCGGTATTGACGGCGCCAATGCAACCAAGGGCCGGCGCGCCGGCCGCGGGCGCCACCGACGTGCGCCCCGCAACGGTGCCCGCTGAACCGAGCCGCACCAACTAGTTACGGGCATCTGCGCGACCCAGCGAGGTCGCGCAGATGCCGCCCGGTGACCACGGCGCACTAATCGCTTCGTATTCATGCAATTAATGGCGCTACAGCGTGTGATTATTCATCCAATCGGATACTTGCCAGCAATGTTCAGAGGGGCCAAATTGTGTCGGTCGCAATCCATATGAACCGGCATCGCGTGTTGCGCACCGGATCCGCATCAAGGCTTGCTGTGCAGCTAATCGGGCTGGCTTTGGCCGCCACGTCGCTGCCGAGCTTTGCTCAACTGCGGCTTGAGGTGCTGCCCGAAATGACGCTGCTGGCGCCGCGCGAGCATTACGCCAGCGACTATTCGGTGATGCCAGTCGTTTCGAGCACGCGGCAATTCTCGGGCGCGCTGCCGTCGGACTCCACATGGCTGGGCACTGCAGTTCAACTGGAAGCACCGCGCGTTACAGCCACTGGCCAGTACACGCGTCCGAAGTTTCACGTTGGAGTCCCATCCGAATCGATGCGCGGCTTCCTGAATTCGGCAGGATTTTCCGCAGAGAAGTGCCAACTACCGATGGTCCGCGCCAGAACAAAATCCAACGGCGATGGCGACATCAACGGCACTTTGTGGCTCTACGCCCGCTGCACGTTTCGGTAGCACTCACTCGCCTCTAGAATCCTGCTGATTCCGCGGACCGTCGTCCGCCGCCAGTGAGGGTTGATGCAGATCAAGGGCAATGCGTTCATCGTCACCGGAGGCGCCTCCGGTTTGGGTGAGGCTGTATCGCGCATGATCGTGGCCAACGGCGGACACGTGGTGATTGCCGACGTCCAGGTCGACAAGGGTGAAGCGCTCGCGCGGGAACTCGGCAGCTTTGCGCGATTTGTACAGTGTGACGTAACACGCGAAGAACATGCACGCTCGGCGGTGACTGTTGCGACTGCCATTGGCGTGTTGCGAGGGCTGATCAACTGCGCCGGCGTTGCCATCGGCGAGAAAACGGTCGGCAAGGATGGGCCGCACGCGCTTGAGAGCTTCGCGCGGGTCATCGGCATCAATCTGATCGGCACATTCAACATGATTCGTGTTGCTGCCCAGGCTATGTCGTCTCAGGAGACGACCTCTGACGGTGAGCGCGGCGTTTTGATCAACACTGCTTCAGTGGCCGCGTATGACGGTCAGATCGGCCAGGCGGCGTACGCGGCGTCCAAAGGGGGCGTGGTTGGAATGACGCTGCCGATCGCGCGCGACCTTGCCCGCCAGGGCATCCGGTGTGTGACGATTGCGCCCGGGCTCTTCGCAACACCGATGTTGCTTGGCATGCCCCCCGAGGTGCAGGAGGCGCTTGGCAAGCAACCGCCGTTTCCGTCCCGACTTGGGCGACCGGACGAGTACGCGGCTTTGGCTCAACACATCATTGAGAACATCATGCTGAACGGCGAAACAATCCGCCTTGATGGTGCGATCCGGTTGCCGCCGAAATGAGAGGAGACCTTATGAGTATCAATTGGATCGCCCGCACCGCGCTCGCTTCGCTGATTGCTTCCTTCGGGCTCTCAGGTTGCACAGTTCCATCCGAGCGGCCGTCGCAGCCGGAGGCTTCATCGACCTTCCGGGCCGGAATGAACAGCGCGACGGCGACCCGACACCTAGTTGCTGCAGCCAATCCGCTCGCCACCGAGGCAGGGTTGGAAATTCTGCGTGCCGGTGGCAGCGCCGTCGACGCCGCCGTTGCAATCCAGATGGTGCTGACGCTGGTCGAACCTCAAAGCTCCGGAGTCGGCGGCGGCGCTTTCATGATGCATTGGGACGGACGCAGCGTCATCGCCTACGACGGCCGCGAGACGGCGCCGATGGCGGCGGACGAAAAATTGTTTCTGTTGCCCGACGGCAAAGCGATGCCGTTTTACGACGCAGTTGTCGGCGGGCGATCGGTTGGGACCCCAGGGACCGTGCGCATGCTCGAGACGGCCCACAAGCGTTACGGCAAGCTGCCTTGGGCCCGATTGTTCGAGCCGGCAATTCGCCTTGCCGAAAACGGATTCGCGATGTCGCCGCGGCTCAATATGCAGTTGACGTCTGAGAAATATTTGAAGAGCGACGCAGCGGCGGCTGCCTATTTCTACAACGCCGACGGTTCAGCAAAGGCGGTCGGCACATCAATGCGCAATCCAGCGCTCGCTGGAACGCTGCGCGCGCTGGCGGCCAGTGCGAACGCGATGTACGTGGGTGACATTCCCGCAGACATCGTCAAGGCCGTGCGTTCTCATTCAAACGCCGGTGCGCTCGCGGTCAGCGATTTCGCCGCGTACCAGGTCAAGCAACGCGAGCCCATTTGCACCGACTATCGGCAATGGAGAGTCTGCGGCTTTCCGCCGCCGTCTTCTGGCGGGATCGCCGTGGCGCAGATGCTTGGTATTTTTTCCGCGCGCAATATTGGGGTCGTGCCACCGTCGCGCGAGAGTGGCAACCTGCAGCCGCAGGCCGACGCCGTGCATCTTTTTTCCGAAGCAGGCCGGCTCGCATTTGCCGATCGCGGTTTGTATGTTGCCGACAGTGATTTCGTCAACGTCAACGCTGCCGGTCTCCTGGATCCAACCTATCTGAAGCAGCGCGCTGCGTTGATCGGCGACCGAAGCATGGGAACCGCCAAACCCGGCGTGCCGCCTGGAACCAAGGTCAGCGCCGCTTCGGATTTATCGCCTGACAAGACAGCGACTTCGCATATTTCCGTGGTCGACAGCTTTGGCAATGCGATTTCAATGACGACCACGATCGAGGATGTGTTCGGCTCGCGCGTGATGGTTCGTGGATTTCTGCTCAACAACGAGCTGACCGACTTTTCACTCGCGCCAAGCGTCGATGGCGTGCCGATCGCTAACCGGGTGCAACCCGGCAAGCGACCCCGCAGCTCAATGGCGCCGGTATTGGTGTTCGATCGCGCCAGTGGCCAGCTGGTTGCGACGATGGGGTCGCCCGGAGGCTCTCAGATCATTGGGTATGTCACCAAGACGCTGGTGGGCGTGCTTGACTGGAATCTTGACGTGCAGCAGGCGATCTCTCTGCCGAACTTTGGTTCTCGCAATGGGCCGACGGAGCTCGAACGCGGCCAGTTCACGCAGCCCATCGTGGAAGCGCTAAAAGCACGCGGACATGATGTGCGTGAGATCGACATGGGAAGTGGCCTGCAGGGCATCGTGCGCGTGAAGCTGCCCAACGGGGCTCTTGGATGGTCGGGAGGCGCCGACCCACGGCGTGAAGGCGTGGCACTGGGGGACTGAGTTCGAACCGGCCCGCGGTAGACTTTCATTTTGTGCGCGCGGCGGGGAATCATGACCATCAAAGTTGGAGACAAGCTGCCAGAAGGTGAGCTGCAGGAGTTCGTCGAGACCGAAACCGAAGGATGCTCGCTCGGGCCCAACACGTTTAAAGTCCAACAGCTGACCAAGGGCAAGAAAATCGTGATCTTTGGCCTGCCCGGCGCCTACACGCCCACATGCTCAGCCAAGCACGTTCCGGGTTATGTGGAGCAGTTTGGCGCGTTGAAATCAAAGGGTGTCGACGAGGTGTGGTGCCTGTCGGTCAATGATGCTTTTGTAATGGGAGCGTGGGGACGCGACCAGAAGACCGGCGGCAAGGTTCGAATGATGGCCGACGGCTCGGCCGCTTACACGAAGAAGCTCGGGCTCGAATTCGATCTCAGCGCGCGCGGAATGGGAATACGTGCGCAGCGCTTTTCGATGCTCGTTGACGATGGCGTCGTCAAATCATTGAACGTCGAAAGTGCGGGCAAATTTGAAGTCAGCGGCGCAGATACGATCCTGAAACAGATGAACTGATCGACGTTTACGCGGGAGCGGAGATGAAAACGCTGGAAGAGCAGATGTCGGTTTACCTTCAGTACCATCGAGATCCCCGCAATCGGCTTACGCATTTCGTGGGTGTTCCGCTGATCATGTTTTCTTTGTTCGTCCTGCTTGCGCTGTTGCGCGTCGAAGTCGCAGGTTTTTCGATCTCTGCCGCTACCGTGCTCGCAGTGGTCGTACTGATCTACTACTTCAGGCTCGATGCTGTCCTCGCAGCGGCGATGACGCTCTTTGTAGCCGTCCTGCTGCTGGCCGCACACGCGGTGGCGAGCGAGGGCGTGCGGCCGGCGCTGATCGTCTTTGCCGCCGCATTCATCGGCGGCTGGATCTTTCAGCTGATCGGGCACGTTTTCGAAGGCAAGAAGCCCGCTCTGGCGGACAACTTTTTTCAGGTGTTTATTGCCCCCATCTTTCTGATGGCCGAAGTGTTCTTTGCGTTTGGATACAAGCGCGAGGTTGCGGAGCGGATGGAAAATTTCGCTTCGCGCTCTTGAGATAAATCTCGTGCCCTGCTTGTGTCAGGGCTAGCTAGCTGCGGCGTACGCGAAAGTCGTTTGACCTGAATCCCAGCATCAGCAACGCAGCGAAGTAGCTCAGCGTCGCTACGCTGATTACCGCGGTCAACCAGCCGGCGCGCTGCCATGGCGCGTCCTGCATCGCGGTCCAATTGAATGACTGCTGCGCTGCCCACAGGACACCAGCGAGGACGATCAGCGCCACTGCCAGTCGCAATATGAATTTCCCCCAACCTGCAGCTGGGCGATACAGGCCTTTGCGTTTGAGTCCTACAAAAAGCGCCAGCGCGTTGGCGCAAGCACCGAGGCCCACCGACAGCGCGAGCCCGGCATGCGCAAAGAGCGGGACGAGCGCGAGATTCGCGATCTGCGTTGCAATCAGAACCACGATCGCAATCTTGACTGGGGTCCGAATGTCCTTGTGCGCATAAAACCCGGGCGCAAGAATTTTCACTGCGATTAACCCGAGCAGGCCCACTGCGTAGCCGATAACCGCCAGCGATGTCTGGCGGACGTCCGCAGCAGTGAACTCACGGCCTTGAAACAAAACGGACACGATGCCTTCAGCGGCGAAGCCAAGCCCCACCGCGGCGGGTAACGCCAGCAGGAACACCAGGCGCAGCCCCCAATCGAGCAGATGCGAATACTCGTTCGCACGCTTTTCGGCGAATGCGGTCGACAGGCTCGGCAGCAGCACGGTTCCAAGAGCAACGCCGAGCAATGCGGTCGGAAACTCCATCAGCCGGTCGGCGAATGCCAGCCAGGTCACGCTGCCCGTGGTCAGGTGCGACGCGATGTTGGTGTTGATGATGATGCTGATTTGCGCAACCGAAACTGCGAACAGGGCCGGAACCATCAGTCGCCCGACCCTCCGCACGTCGGGGTCGCGAAAGGCTGCCAGCGGTGAAGACCCCGTGAGCCTGACGCCGATCCGGTGCAGCGCAGCGACCTGCATTGCAAGCTGAAGCGCGCCGCCAATCACCACCGCAAAGGCAAGCGCCAAGATCGGCTGTTCGAGCCGGGGCGCCAGCCAGATTGCGCAAGCGATGAATGAAACGTTCAACAACACCGGAGTAAACGCCGGCACTGCAAACCGCCGGTACGTGTTCAGCACGCCAGCGGCGAGCGCTACCAGCGACATGAAGAGGATGTAGGGAAACATCCATCGCGTCATCAACGTCGCCAGCGTGAATGCGTCGGGGTTGCGTGCCAGCCCAGAGGCGATCATCCACACCAGGATTGGCGCCGCGATCACGCCAAGCACCGAAACGGCTATCAACACGCAAAAGAGCGCCGTTGCGATACGGTTGACGAACACGAGGGACTGCGCCTCATCCTGGCGCCCGCGCACGTCGGAGAGCATTGGTACGAAAGCCTGCTGAAACGCCCCCTCGGCGAACATCCGGCGCAGCAGGTTGGGGATCCGGAAAGCGACGTTAAATGCGTCGGTCGCTGCGCTGACCCCGAAGATGCGCGATATCAGCATGTCGCGCGCAAGCCCCGTGACACGGGATACAAGGGTCAGACCGCTGACGGTGGCAAGGGCTCGAAACAATCTGTCGGTGGATTACAAAATTTTAGTCAGGGCCGGGCCGATTTGCTATAGTGCCCGGCCCTTGAAATCACACATTCCGCAGCAGACGCTAAGCGGTCGCTTCGCTGGACACGAATCTTATGGCTAATACCAAACAAGCCCGCCACCGGGCCCGACAATCGACGGTTCGCAACGCCCACAACTCGGCTCAGCGTTCGCGCCTGCGCACGGCAATCAAGTCGGTTCGCAAGGCAATCGAGGCTGGCGACAAGAACGCTGCAATGGAGACGCTGAGTCGCGCTACTGGCGTTATCGATTCGATCGCCGATAAAAAAGTCGTTCACAAGAACACTGCTTCACGCAACAAGAGCCGACTGGCCGCCGCTATCAAATCGATGGCGTAGGGATGAAGGCGGGGATCGCTCCCTGACTTGGCGGCATTGCTGGCGTTTAGCGGCCGCATGATCAACTAAATCGTTGTGAGTGCACGTCCGACCGCGTAGCGTTCGCGCATGGACGCACACTGATCATGGTCAAGCCATCATCCAAGGTGCTCGTCATCAACGACGAGCCACTGATCCTTCGGGACTTCCTCAAAGGTCTCAACGCCGCGGCGCGTTCGCTCGATAACCCGTTCGGCATTTCGTTCATCGGTGCGTTGACAGCCAAGGAAGCACTGGCCCTGATCGAGCGCGACGGCGATATTCAGACCGCCATCGTCGACGACAAGCTGTACGCAGTGTCGGACGGTCGCACGAACGGCAAACCCAGTCGCAAGAACGACTCAAGGCGCAACCTGCAGGTATCGGCACTGAAGCTCGTGCAGAGAATCACAGCACTGCGTCCCGAACTCGATATCTACATCCTGATTGAGAAGGAAAAGGAAGACCAGGTGGTCGACGCGCTCTTCACCGAAGCCGTCGACGGCTACTTCTATCGCGAGGAGCGCGACTATCGCGGCATGTATCGCATCGTGAATGCGCAGATTGCCGAGCGCGCGCGCACGCCTTTTTACGACGCGCTGAAGTCTTACGTGATGGCAGCGAAGGACGCGTGGCACACGCCGGGCCATTCGAGTGGCGACTCGATGCGGGGCAGCGCCTGGGCCAGCGAGTTCTACGACTTCATGGGCGAGCACGTATTCGACGCCGATTTGTCGGTGTCGGTCAAAGCGCTCGATTCACTGATGGAGCCGACCGGCGTGATTGCCGAGGCGCAGCAGATGGCAGCGCGGGCATTTGGCGCGCGCAGGACGTTTTTCGCCACCAATGGCACATCGACCGCGAACAAGGTGATCCTGCAAACCATGATCGCACCCGGCGAGACGCTGCTGCTCGATCGAAACTGCCATAAGTCGGTGCACCATGGTGTCGTGTTGTCGGGCGCGCAGCCAATCTACATGGACTCGTCGGTCAATCGCAAGTACGGCGTGTTTGGGACGGTTCCGAAGAAGACGATTCTGAAGGCCATCGACGAGCACCCCGAAGCTCAGCTGCTGGTTCTGACCTCGTGTACGTACGACGGCCTTCGCTACGACCTGAAGCCGATCGTCGAGGCGGCGCATGCACGCAACATCAAGGTGCTGATTGACGAAGCGTGGTTTGCGCACGCGCGATTTCATCCGGCGCTGCGACCCACCGCGCTTGAATCGGGTGCCGACTACGTCACTCAGTCGGCGCACAAGACGCTGTCGGCGCTGTCACAGGCGGCGTACATCCACGTCAACGACCGGACCTTCGACGAGCATATTTTTCGCGAAAACTTCAACATGCATACGTCGACCAGCCCGATGTACAGCATGATCGCGAGTCTCGATGTCAGCCGCAAACAGGCGGTGCTCGAAGGCTACAAGCTGCTGCAGCGGACGCTGATGCTGGCCGACGAGTTGCGCGAGCAGATCAACTCGACCGGCGTGTTTCGCGTGCTCGAGCTCGACGATCTGCTGCCCGAGGAAGTCAAGAACGATGGCATCCGGCTTGATCCGACCAAGATAACGGTCGATGTCGCATCGTGCGGAATGACGGTCGATGACCTGCAGAGCGAGCTTTTTTCGCGCTTCAACATCACGGTGGAAAAATCGACGTTCAACACGTTGACGTTGCTGCTGACAATCGGCACCACGCGATCGAAGTGCTCGCGCCTCTACGACGCATTGATGCGGATCGCGCGCGAGAAGCGGGCGCCGCGCCGTTTGTACCGGACGCCGGATCTGCCCCCCTTCACCGAACTCGTGTTCCTGCCGCGCGACGCGTACTACACCACCGGCGAGCTGGTTCCGTTGCTCGACGACAACGATCAGGTCAACCAGAAGCTGGCCGGCCGCATCAGCTGCGATCAGATCGTCCCGTATCCGCCGGGCATCCCGGTGCTGGTGCCCGGGCAGCGCATCACCGACAATATTGTCGAATATCTGGTGCGTTATCTGCGCGTACAAAACAAGGTCGAGCTTCACGGCGTCGTCTATCAGGGGTACGTGCCATCGGTGCGCGTGCTTTCGGCCGACGAGGAGCACCAGTTGATCGCGTTGGTCGCAAGCCGGCCGCTGCGTCGCCGCGCCGCCTAGCACCTATAATTCGGAGAACGCGGCGGTGTTACGACTGCCGCGTTTCTTTTTTTTAGGGAGCGCCGACATGACGCATCTGATAAACACCTACAACCGGTTGCCGGTGGCTTTTACCCACGGCAACGGTGCCCGGTTGTACGACGAGCAGGGAACCGAGTACCTCGACGCACTGGCCGGCATTGCCGTCAACGGCCTCGGGCACGCGCACCCGAAGCTGACCGCCGCGCTGACTGATCAGATCAATCGCCTGATTCATACCTCCAATGTGTATCGCGTGCGCGAACAGGAGCTGCTGGCCGATCGCATTTGCGAGCTCTCGGGCATGCAGGACGTTTTTTTTGCGAACTCGGGCTCGGAGGCCAACGAAGCGGCGCTGAAGCTGGTTCGCATGCTCGGGCACAAGCGCGGGCAACCCGAAGCACAGACGATCGTGATGGAGCGCGCATGGCACGGACGAACGCTCGCCACGCTGGCGGCGACCGGTAGTGACAAGGCGCGCAAGGGGTTCGAGCCGTTTCCGACCGGCTTTATCCAGGTTCCATACAACGATCTGGGCGCGGTGCAGCGCGTGATCGATACCGATCGGCGCGTGCTGGCTATCTGGCTCGAAGTGCTGCAGGGTGAAGGGGGCATCTACGTTGCCGATTTGGAGTACGTCAAGGCACTGCGACGCTTATGCGACGAACGCGGGTTGCTGCTGATGATCGACGAAGTTCAAAGCGGCATTGGACGCACCGGAAAATGGTTTGCGCATCAGTGGGCCGACATTCGCCCGGATGTGATGACGCTGGCGAAAGGGCTGGGGTCGGGCGTACCGATTGGTGCGTGCGTCGCAGCCGGACCGGCAGTTGGCGTATTCGGCCCTGGCAACCATGGCACGACGTTCGGCGGCAATCCATTGGCAATGCGGGCCGGAATCGAAACTCTTGCAATTATCGAAAGCGATGGCTTGATGGCGAACGCGGTGGCGCAGGGCGAGCGGATTGTCGACGGACTGAAGCGCGCGCTGAACGGTGTCAGCGGCCTTGTGCAGGTGCGGGGAATGGGATTGATGATCGGCATCGAACTCGACCGCCCGTGCAATGAGCTGGTTCGACAAGCGCTCGCGCAAGGTCTGTTGATCAACGTGACACACGACAATGTCATCCGCATGCTGCCTCCGCTTGTTTTGAGCGCCGACGAAGCGCAGATGATCGTCGACCGGCTGGCACCGCTGATCCGCACGTTCCTGGCAGCACCGCTATCGGCAAACGCAAATGTGCGTAGCACGCAGCAGAAAGCTGCCTGACGGTTGATGGCCGGCAGCATTCGTCACTTTCTACAGTTCGCCGATCTCGATCGCTCCGAGCTCGAGTGGGTATTCGACCGCTCGCGCATCATCAAGGACCGGTTCAAGCGCTATGAGTTTTACCAGCCGCTGGCTGACCGCACGCTTGCAATGGTCTTCGAGAAGGCATCCACCCGGACGCGCGTGTCATTCGAAGCGGGGATGTACCAGATGGGCGGCTCGGTCATCCACATCACAACCGGCGACTCGCAACTGGGGCGCGCCGAGCCGATCGAGGACACTGCCCGCGTGATTTCACGCATGGTCGACATCGTGATGATCCGCACCTACGAGCAGGCGAAACTCGAACGCTTTGCAGCTCATTCGCGCGTGCCGGTTATGAACGGGCTTACCAACGAATACCACCCGTGCCAGATTCTGGCCGACATATTCACTTTCATTGAACACCGGGGGCCGATTGCAGGGCGCACCGTGGCATGGATAGGCGATGCCAACAACGTGGCGTATACGTGGCTGCAAGCCGCGCAGACACTGGGGTTCCAGCTCAATGTGTCGACGCCTCCGGGCTATGCACTGGACGCAGCGCATGGCGGCACCGGCCCGCACTTGCAGGTGTTCGCCGACCCAATGGACGCTGCGCGTGGTGCGCATCTGGTAACGACGGACGTATGGACGAGCATGGGCTACGAAGCCGAAAATGCTGTGCGTTCGCAGGCTTTTGCTGACTGGCAGGTCGACGGCGAGATGATGCGGGCCGCCGAGCACGACGCGATCTTCATGCACTGCCTGCCTGCGCACCGAGGTGAAGAGGTTACGGCGGATGTCATCGACGGCGAACAGTCAGTGGTTTGGGACGAAGCAGAGAACCGGCTGCACGTTCAGAAAGCTCTGATGGAATATTTGCTGCTGGGAAAAAATGTCCGTTGAACGTTCAAACAAACTACAACGTGCGTTTGTGGCGCTCGTTTGCCTTGGGACGTTCTTCAGTGCCCATGCGCAGGAGAGCGGCATTTGGATAAATCCAAAGGAATTCAGGGCAGCGCCGGCTGAAGCCTCGATTGCAACGCCCGCAGCGCCGACGGTCACCGGTGAGAAAAAGGCCGTCTATGCGATCGCGTCAGCGATTGGCGGCCAACTGAGTTATATCGTCGCCAAGCAACAGGTCGGGTCGCACCTTGATCCCTACCAACGCACCACGCTGGCGGTGCCTGATTACTCGCTCGACGCGATTGTGATGCGCGGTATCGATCGAGTTGTTGCGCGCCGGTTCCCGGAGACTGACCGCGTTTTCATGCGGCTGAACCCGGGTGAGCTGGAGGGCGTCGCGCCACCCGACCGCGAGCGTGTTGCATTCGATCGGCTCACTGCCGAGCTGCAGAAGATGCCGGCGCGGGAACAGTGGGATCGAATCGTCATTGTCACGCCCCACTATCGCGCGTTCGAACGCGCCGGGCTCGGCAGCAAAATGCATGGCGTCGGCATGTTCGTGCAGGATCTGAATGATGGATCGAGTCGCGATGGCGGTCCGTGGGAAGGCAAGTACGAGGTCATCGAGCCCGACGGCAGTCCGGGCCAACAACGCAGGAGCCGTTACGTCGCGCTTTACTACTACGCCAAACTATTCATTCTCGACGCGAAGACGCTGCAGGTTCTTGAGTCGGCACCGTGGCTGATCGACGAAAAAATTCATAACTCGAGCTCTGATGCAGTCAACATCGCACGCTCAATGTCGATCGAACAACTGTCGAGCCGGCTTGAAGTGTTTGCAGAGAAAGCCAGTAGTGATGCGCTCGCCCGCACGCTCGGCGGCTCAGTAGTGCCCGGTGAGATCAAGCCGGTGCCCGAGCGAGGCCGCTGACACATGGCGTTCGGCGTCGCCCTATAATCCTGCCGCTGCGCGACATCGCAGCGGAGCAAGATCCCGCGTCGGAAATGAATCTGTCGACTCGGTGACCCATCGTTTGAGGAACATATGAACAAGTCGAAGAAGGTCGGCGCCGAGGGCGTCGGCAAGGTTGTGCTGGCTTACTCCGGCGGTCTCGATACGTCAGTCATTCTGAAGTGGCTGCAGGACAACTACGACGCAGAGGTCATCACGTTCACGGCCGACATCGGCCAAGGTGAAGAACTCGAGCCCGCGCGCGCCAAGGCGCTCCAGCTCGGCATTAAGAAAAGCAACATATTTGTCGAAGATCTGCGCGAGGAGTTCGTGCGCGACTTTGTATTTCCGATGTTCCGCGCCAATGCGCTCTATGAGGGTGAATACCTGCTCGGCACTTCGATCGCTCGCCCGTTGATCGCCAAGCAGCTGATAGAGATCGCTCGCAAGACCGGCGCCAATACCATTTCGCACGGAGCCACCGGCAAGGGCAACGATCAGGTGCGATTTGAGCTTGGCGCGTACGCACTGATGCCCGACATCAAAGTGATTGCGCCGTGGCGACAATGGGATCTCTCATCGCGCAAAAAGCTGCTGGCATACGCGGACAAGCACGGCATCCCGGTCGACTTCAAGAAGCGCAAGGGCGGCGCGCCGTACTCGATGGACGCCAATCTACTGCACATTAGCTACGAAGGCGGCGTCCTTGAAGATCCCAACTTCGAGCCCGAAGATTCGATGTGGCGGTTGACGGTCTCACCCGAACGCGCCCCCGACAAGCCTGAAGTTGTAGACCTCGAATACAGGCGCGGTGACATCGTTGCCATCAACGGCAAGAAGTTGTCACCCGCAAAAGTACTGACCGAGTTGAACCGAATCGGTGGCAAGCACGGCGTTGGCCGTCTCGACCTCGTCGAAAACCGCTATGTCGGCATGAAGTCGCGCGGTTGTTACGAGACGCCGGGCGGGACGATCATGCTGCGTGGTCATCGCGCCATTGAATCCATCACGCTCGATCGCGAAGTCGTTGCTCTCAAGGACGACCTGATGCCGCGTTACGCGCGAATGATCTACAACGGCTACTGGTTCAGCCCGGAACGACAGCTGCTGCAGACCCTGATCGACGAATCGCAGAAAAACGTGAACGGCCGAGTGCGCTTGAAACTGTACAAAGGCACCATCATCGTGATTGGGCGCGAATCGAAAACCGACTCGTTGTTCGACGAGGCGATTTCGACCTTCGAGGAAGACGCCGGCGCTTACAACCAGGCCGACGCGGAGGGATTCATCAGGCTCAACGCATTGCGCCTGCGCATTGCTGCACATGCGAGAGCGCGTCGGCCAGCCTGATGTGCAACCGGCAACCGACCAGTCGTCGGCTGCTGACGAAGTTGACCGTTTGGATGAGTGCGCGACGCTTTGATCATTGGTTATATTTCGATTGTCTGTGGTGCCGGTGCTCTACGCGTACTCCTCCGCGAGCGAGCTCTCCGACCTGCACGGTAGACACATCTTCATAAGTCCTGGCCCGCGCACGCGGGCTTTTTTTTCGCCGGTGGCAGTCGGTCGCGCGCGCAAACCGTTAGCATGCACGCGCATGGAAAAGCGAGTTCGCTTCCGCTCAACCTGGCTGCCCTGGGCGCTGCTTGCGCCGCAGTTGGCGGTCATTGGCATCTTTTTCTTCTGGCCGGCCGCCCAGGCGCTGCTGCAGTCTCTGCAGATCCAGGATGCATTCGGTTCGACGCGCGAGTTTGTCGGGCTCGATAATTTTCGACAGTTGTTTGCCGACGAAACCTACGTCGAGTCGTTCAAGACAACCGCTATCTTCTCGGTGCTCGTAGCGGGATGTGGGCTTTCGATCGCGTTGATGCTCGCTTTCTTTGCCGACCGGGTCTTGCAGGGTTCCTCGGTCTATAAGACTTTGCTGGTATGGCCGTACGCGGTGGCGCCCGCCGTGGCCGGGGTGCTGTGGCTCTTCATGTTTGCGCCATCGATTGGCATCATTCCGTATGCGCTCCGATTAATTGGCTATGAGTGGAACCATTTGCTGAACTCGGACCAGGCAATGGCCCTGATCGTGATGGCCGCCGTCTGGAAACAGATCAGCTATAACTTTCTATTTTTTCTTGCCGGGCTTCAGGGCATTCCAAAGTCGTTGATCGAGGCAGCGGCAATCGACGGCGCAGGCCCATGGCGGCGCTTCTGGACGATCGTGTTCCCACTGCTGTCGCCGGTGACGTTCTTCCTGCTGGTGATCAACGTGGTTTACGCATTCTTCGAAACGTTCGCCATTATCGATGCGTCCACACAAGGGGGGCCGGGAAAGGACACCGCGATTCTCGTTTACAAGGTCTATTACGACGGCTTCAAGGGCATGGACCTGGGCGGTTCTGCCGCGCAGTCGGTTGTGCTGATGGTGATTGTCATAGCGCTGACCGTAGTGCAGTTTCGCTACGTCGAGAAAAAGGTCCAGTACTGATGGTCATT
>Ga0136634_10000305_pt1 | contig 23225 bp, 15 predicted proteins | sample AntDrymUQ8332106_2_FD_104654 | JGI IMG/M metagenome (GOLD analysis project Ga0136634, IMG submission 104654) | Polar desert sand microbial communities from Dry Valleys, Antarctica - metaG UQ833 (21.06) | ecosystem: Environmental > Terrestrial > Soil > Desert | place: Antarctica: Dry Valley... | reverse complement strand
GTCGCCGGGGTCCAACAGGCCCGCGGCAACCTCGACGCCGCCCTGACCGGCTACACCGAGTCCCTCGACCTCGCCCGCCGCATCCACACCACCTACGGCGACACCCCCGAAGCCCTCCGCGACCTATCGGTCTCCCACCAGTACGTCGCCCGCGTACAGGAGGAACGGGGTGAACTCGGCGCAGCACTGACCGCGCATCGGGAGGCCGAGCGAGTGATCGAATGGCTACGCGACCGCTTCGGTCCCCCATACTGGACACCCGCGCTCGCCCAGGTGACCACCGACGCCCTCGATCGCCTCGGATCCGACGGCGTGTCGGGCAACCCGGGAGTGGCACCATCAGCGATGTGACGTCCGACCCCGTCGAACCGCTGCCGCGCGCGGTGTTCCGTGTCTCGCCGCTCGTCGTCCTCGTGGCACTGGTGCTCGCCGTCTGCGTCACCCCGATCGCGGGCGCGGGGCCGTACCTGTGGCTCGTCTACCTGGTGCCGGTCGGGATCGTCGTATGGACACTGCGGGTGCGCACCGTCGCCGATCCCGACGCGCTGACCGTGCGACGCGTCGTCGGCCGACGGCGCGTACCGTGGACGCAGATCAGCTCGCTGCGGCTGGGTACACGCGCCCGGGTCCGCGCGGTGCTGACCGACGGCGCCGAGCTACCGCTCCCGGCCGTCCGCGTCCGCGACCTGCCCCAGCTCGCCGCCGCCAGCGGCGGCAGGCTGCCCGACCCAGCTGGAGAGTGAGCACCCACGGGGGCCTCCGTCCCCGTGCACCCCCGGCGCTCAGGAGGAACCGATGCCGGCTCTGCGTTCCCGCGTCACCACCCACGGCCGCAACGCCGCCGGGGCCCGCGCCCTCTGGCGCGCCACCGGCATGGGTGACGACGACTTCGACAAGCCCATCGTCGCGATCGCCAACTCCTACACCCAGTTCGTGCCCGGCCACGTGCACCTCAAGAACATGGGCGACCTAGTGGCCGGCGCGATCCGCGAGGCCGGGGGGGTGCCGCGGGAGTTCCACACGATCGCCGTCGACGACGGCATCGCGATGGGCCACGGCGGGATGCTCTACTCGCTGCCCTCGCGCGAGGTGATCGCCGACGCCGTCGAGTACATGGTCAACGGGCACGCCGCCGACGCGCTGGTGTGCATCTCCAACTGCGACAAGATCACGCCGGGGATGCTGAACGCGGCGATGCGGCTCAACGTCCCGACGGTGTTCGTCTCCGGCGGGCCGATGGAGGCGGGCAAGGCGGTCGTCGTCGACGGGGTCGCGCACGCCCCGACCGACCTGATCACGGCGATCTCGGCGTCGGCGTCCCCGGGCGTCGACGAGGAGGGCCTCAGCGCCGTCGAACGGAGCGCGTGCCCGACCTGCGGTTCGTGCTCGGGGATGTTCACCGCCAACTCGATGAACTGCCTCACCGAGGCGCTCGGGCTCGCGCTGCCCGGCAACGGCTCCACGCTCGCGACGCACGCGGCGCGCCGGGAGCTGTTCCTGGCCGCCGGGCGCACCGTGATGGACCTGGCGACGCGCTGGTACCGCGACGACGACGCGTCCGCGCTGCCGCGGGCGATCGCCACCCGCGCCGCGTTCGAGAACGCGATGGCGCTCGACGTCGCGATGGGCGGCTCCACCAACACCGTGCTGCACATCCTCGCGGCCGCCCAGGAGGGCGAGGTCGACTTCGACCTGGCCGCGATCGACGAGGTGTCGCGCCGGGTGCCGTGCCTGGCGAAGGTGTCGCCGAACTCGGACTACCACATGGAGGACGTGCACCGGGCCGGCGGCATCCCGGCGATCCTGGGCGAGCTGTGGCGGGCCGGGCTGCTGCGCACCGACGTCCATGCGGTGCACTCCCCGTCGCTGACCGCCTGGCTCTCGGAGTGGGACATCCGGTCGGAGTCGCCGTCGGAGACGGCCGTCGAGCTGTACCACGCCGCGCCGGGCGGGGTGCGCACCACCGAGGCGTTCTCCACGCAGAACCGCTGGTCCACGCTCGACACCGACGCCGCCGACGGGTGCATCCGGGACCGGGAGCACGCCTACACCGTCGAGGGTGGGCTGGCCGTGCTGCGCGGCAACATCGCCCCGGACGGCGCGGTGATCAAGACTGCGGGTATCCCCGAGGACCTGTGGCACTTCGAGGGTCCGGCGCGGGTCGTCGAGAGCCAGGAGGAGGCCGTCTCGGTCATCCTCGGCAAGCAGATCCAGCCCGGCGACGTCCTCGTGGTGCGCTACGAGGGGCCGGCAGGCGGGCCGGGGATGCAGGAGATGCTGCACCCGACGGCATTCATCAAGGGCACGGGGCTCGGGAAGGTCTGCGCGCTGATCACCGACGGCCGGTTCTCCGGCGGGTCGAGCGGGGTCTCGGTGGGCCACATCTCCCCCGAGGCCGCCGCCGGCGGGGTGATCGGGCTGATCGAGAACGGCGACCGCGTCCTCATCGACGTCCGGTCGCGCACCCTCGAGCTGCGCGTCGACGACGCGGTGCTCGCCGAGCGCCGGGCCAAGATGGAGGCCTCGGAGCGCCCGTGGCAGCCGCACGACCGCGACCGCCCGGTCTCCAAGGCCCTGCGCGCCTACGCCGCCCTCACCACCTCCGCCCACACCGGCGCCATCCGGGCCGTGCGCGGATAACGTTGTTCTGGCGACGATTTCCGCGCACGAGCAGGGGTACGGGGATCACCGGCGGAGCAGCAGGAACACCAACACACCCGACGCGATCCCGATAATCAACGCAAGGACGCCCCACGACGCCGGACGCCGGTGCCAGGCGCGGCCGTTGTCCAGAGCGACCCGGCCAGGCCCGGTGAACACGATCGCGGCGGCCGCCAGCCCGAGGACGACGTCGAGCTCCACCGCGTTCGCCCCTGCCGGCGACCCGATGAAGAACCCGTTGCCGATCTTGAGCAGAACTGTATTGATCATGATGGCGAGCAGTCCGGCCGCGGCCAGCGGCGTCGCGACACCGAGCACCACGAACGCACCGGCCACCAGTTCGGTGATCCCGGTGACCCAGGCGAGCGCCGTCGTCTGTTGGAAACCGAAGCTGTCGAGCACGCGCGCAAACCCCGCGATCCCCGGCCCGCCCCACAGTCCGAACACCTTCTGCATGCCGTGCGCAAAGAACGTGCCACCCACGACGAACCGCAGGAGCAGCAACCCGATGTCGGTGCCGCCGTTCCATGCCAACGGGCGGCGCGTGGGTCGGATCGTCGACCCGGAGTCGCCGGCGCCATCGCTGTCGGGGTTCGGGAGGATCGAGGTCGGGTGCTCACTCATGGCACCGAAGGGTAATGTCGGCAGCTCATCGACGCTGGTGAAACAGCCGATCAGTACCCGTTCTCGACGAGATTCGGTGGACGCTCACCGCGCGTGAACGCGGCGATCTGCCCGGCGGCCACCCGATACGCGCGGTGCATGCCACCCGGGACGCTGCCGCCGACGTGCGGGGTGAGCAGCAGACCCGGCACGCGCCACAGGGGGTGGTCGGCAGGCAGCGGCTCGGGATCGGTGACGTCGACGGCGGCGCGCAACCGCCCCGACCCGAGCTCCGCGGTGAGCGCCTCGGTGTCGACGACGGGCCCGCGCGCGGCGTTGACCAGCACCGCGCCGTCGGACATCGCGGCGAGGAAGGCGGCGTCGACCAGGCCGTGGGTCTCGTCGGTCAGCGGCACGACCACCACGGCGGCGTCGTGGTCGGGCAGCAGGTCGTGCACCTCGCCGATGCCGTGGACGCCCTCGCGGGCGCGACGTCCGACCAGGGTGGTGGTGACCTCGAACGGCGCGAGGCGGCGCACGGTGTTCTCCGCGACGTCCCCGGCGCCAACGAGCAACACCCGCTTGCCAGTCAACTCCTCGGTCTCGTGATAGTCCCAGCGGGCCTGTGCCTGCGCGTGGACGAAACCGGGCAGGTGCCGGTAGACGGCCAGCAGCGTCGCGACGATCCACTCCGCGGTGGCCCCGCCGTGGGCACCACGGCAGTCTGCGAGCGCAACGCCGGCAGGCAGCCGCCCGACCCAGTTCTCCGCTCCCGCCGAAAGCAGTTGGACCAGCCGCAGCGCCGGAAGTCTCGCGGTCATCTCGACCATCTCGGTCGTCGCGAGGAACGGCGGCACCAGCACCTGCGCCGTGGCCGCCTGCGCAGGCAGCTCGCCGTCGGGGTCGTAGCGCACAGCGGTGACGCCTGCGACGTCCGCAAGCGCCTCGATCCCTTCCTCGTGCGGGACCAGAACGCCGATGTCGGCCATGGGGAGGACGGTACTCACCGCCCGCTCACCTGGCCGTGCCTAACCTGGGCGCCGTGGCGGAACGGGTGCGACGCGGGCTGGCCGCGGCGCTGCTCGGGCTGCTGCTGGCCGGCTGCGCGAGCTTCCCCGACGCGGGCCCGCGCGAGTGGCAGGAGAAGCTGGAGGGTGCGGGCGAGCTGGGCGGACCGCCAGTGGTGCCCGGGCCCAGCTCCCCCGACCCGCCGCCGCCCGGCAGCGGCGCCGCCCAGAGCGGCGTGCCGCCGGTGCCGCCCGCCTGTGTGGACCCGGATCCGCAGGTCGTCGCGACGTGCCTGGAACCGGTCGGCGCCATCGCCGTACTGCCCGACGGGCGCTCGGCGCTCGTGGCCGAGCGTGCCACCGGCCGGGTACTGCACGTGGAGCGCGGCAGTGACCCGGTGCTCGTCGCGACGGTGCCGGTGGACACGAACGGGGATGGCGGGCTCACGGGTCTGGTGCTCTCCCCCTCCTACACCGAGGATCACCTCGTCTACGCCTACGCCACGACGCCGGTGGACAACCGGGTGGTGCGCCTCGCGAAGGGTGAGCCGGCCAAGCCGGTGCTGACCGGCATCCCGCGCGGGTCGACGAACAACGGTGGCGCCCTGGGCGTCGACGTCGACGGGTCACTGCTGGTGGCCACGGGTGACGCGGGCGGCGACCCGGCCGCATCCGGTTCGCTGGCCGGCAAGCTGCTGCGCATCGACACCCTGGGCCGTCCCGCCACCGGCAACCCGGACCCGACCTCGCCGGTGCTCAGCTCCGGGCTGCGGGCTCCGGGCGGGGTGTGCACCGATCCGGTGAGCACCGCGGCCTGGGTGACCGACCACACGAGCACGCAGGACGTGCTGCACCGCGTGGTACCCGGCCCGCTCCCGGCGCCGGCGTGGACCTGGCCCGAGCGGCCCGGGGTGGCAGGGTGCGTAGCCCAGACCGGGCTCGTGGTCATCGCGCAGACCGGGGCGGCCGCGCTGTTCGTGCTGCGCCCCACCGACGACGGCACGTTCACCGGCGACCCCGAGACGCTGCTGGCCGGCACGTACGGCTGGTTGTCGGCGGCGACTCTCGCCCCGGACGGGCTGCTGTGGCTGGGCACCGTGAACAAGGCAGGCGGCACCCCGGTACCCAGCGACGACCGAGTGATTCGGATCCAACCCCCCTCCGGCGGCGGCGCCTCACGAGCTTAACCGCCCGTGCGCGGATAACGCTGTTCCAGCGACTATTTCCGCGCACGACCGGCGGTCAGCCGCACCGAGGACACGGCGTGAGCTCTCCCGCCCAACCGTGTCGGCGAAGGACGCGCATCACCTCGTCCGCTCCCCCGCAAGGATCGGTCGAGAGATCCGCCCAGCCGAAGGTCAACCGGGACCGGCCGGCCAGCTCCGCCGCGTTGTCCCGGCGCCGGTCCCGGAAGGCGACGTCGTCACGCAGGTGGGTGCGTCCGTCGAGCCGAACGGTCAGCGGGATGCCGACGTGGTCGTACACCGCGTCCTCCCACAGGGTCACGCCGTCGACCACGAACGGGCTCTGACGACCCGCCGTCGGCAGCCCGTGCGCCTGCTCCACCTCCACCGCGTAGAGCTCCTCGAGGGCGGACTGCACGCCGTCACGTACCAGCTGCACGGCCGCGGCCAGGGCACGTCGGTACCGCCGCGGCGGCCGTTCCAGCAGCCGTCGCTCGACATCCAGCGGACGAACGCCGCCACCGGTGAGCAGGCTCGTCAGCACGGTCCGCGCGCTGCGGGCGTCCGCCTCCTCCACGGCAAGATCGATGGCGGTGTCGGCACGCGAGGTGCGGGGTGGATCGGCGGCGACCACGATGTGGCGGTAGGCGCGTGAGCGGTGCACCACGACGAGGTCCGGCTGCGAGATCGCCGAGGTCCCGTACGGCACCGTGATGTGGACCGACCCGTCGGTACGCCGAACGAGGTGCCACTCCTCGGCCGCCGTGCGGTGGCTGAGGACCGCCGCCGCGCCGCCGTAGAGCAACGCCGCCGCGATGCGGGAGGCTCGCGGCAGCGGTCCGGTGAAGGTCGCGTACACACCGTGCACCACCCGCTTCCACCGAGCACCGACGACCTGGGCGACCACCGAGCTCCATGTCACGCCCAGTGCCGTGAGTTGCTCGAGGTGCACCACGCCGCCCTGGGCAGCCAGCAATGCGTGCCACGCGTCGAGCTGGCCGGTGGAGACGATCGCGTCGGGCAGGGCGCGCTGAGCCGTCGTCATGCCTCGACGATGGGCGACGTGCGGCCGTCCGCGTGGACGGGTCGCGCCGCTGTGGACAACCCGACCTGCTTGTGGACAACTAGTCGTGCGCGGAAATAGTCGCCGGAACAGCGTTATCCGCGCACAGGGGCACAGCGCTGGAGGACGAGCTCGCGTACGCGTTTGGCGTCGGCTTTGCCGCTGGTTGCCTTCATGACCGCGCCGACGATGGCGCCTGCGGCGGCGACCTTTCCGGACCGGATCTTCTCGGCGATATCGGGTTGTGCTGCGAGGGCCTCGTCGACGGCGGCGACGAGCGCGCCGTCGTCGGAGACGATCGCGAGCCCGCGGCCGGTGACCACCTCGTCCGGCGACCCCTCACCGGCCAGCACGCCGTCCACGACCTGGCGGGCGAGTTTGTTGTTCAGCTCGCCCGAGGCCACCAGCGCGATCACCCGCGCCACCTGCTCCGGGGTGACGGGCAGCGCGTCGAGCGTGACGCCGCGGCTGTTGGCCTGCTGCGTCAGGTAGGCCACCCACCACGAGCGCGCCTCGCCCGCGGGCGCGCCGGCCGCGACGGTGGCCTCGATCAGGTCGAGCGCCCCGGCGTTGACCAGGTCGCGCAGCTCCTCGTCGGTGAGCGACCACTCGGCCGAGATCCGGCGGCGCCGCTCCCACGGCAACTCGGGCAGGGTGCCGCGGAGCTCCTCCACCCACTCCACGGGCGGCGCGATCGGCACCAGGTCGGGCTCGGGAAAGTACCGGTAGTCCTCCGCGGTCTCCTTGCGACGGCCCGGCCGGGTGGTGCCGGACGCCTCCTCGAAGTGCCGCGTCTCCTGGACGACCGCCTCGCCGGCCAGCAGGACGCCCGCCTGCCGCGTCATCTCGTAGCGGACGGCCCGCTCCACCGAGCGCAGCGAGTTGACGTTCTTGGTCTCGGTTCGGGTGCCGAGCACGCCCGAGTCGCGCGGGGACAGCGACAGGTTCACGTCGCAGCGCATCGACCCCTGGTCCATCCGGACGTCGGAGACGCCGAGGGCGCGGAGCAGATCGCGCAGCGCCGTGACGTACGCGCGTGCCACCTCCGGCGCGCGCTCGCGGGTGCCGGGGATCATCTTCGTGACGATCTCGATCAGCGGCACGCCCGCCCGGTTGTAGTCGAGCAGCGAGTACTCCGCGCCGTGAATACGGCCGGCCGCACCCCCCACGTGCAGCGACTTGCCGGTGTCCTCCTCCATGTGGGCGCGCTCGATCTCCACGCGGACGGTGGACCCGTCGTCCAGCTCGACGTCCAGGTAGCCGTTCACGGCGATCGGCTCGTCGTACTGCGAGGTCTGGAAGTTCTTCGGCATGTCCGGGTAGAAGTAGTTCTTCCGGGCGAACCGGCACCACGGCGCGATGGAGCAGTTCAACGCCAGCCCGATCCGGATCGCCGACTCCACGGCGCTCCGGTTGACCACCGGCAGCGAGCCGGGCAGCCCCAGACACGTCGGGCAGACCTGCGTGTTGGGTTCGGCGCCGAACTCGGTGGGGCAGCCGCAGAACATCTTCGTGTTCGTGCTGAGCTCGACGTGCACCTCGAGTCCGAGCACCGGGTCGAAGTGCTCCAGGACCTCGTCGTAGCCGACGAGCGTGGGGGTGGTCATGCCGGTACCTCCGGGACACGGTGGATCAGCGGCCCGCCATCCTCGGCGTCGCGAGCAGCCTCGTACGCGGCCGCCACCCGGTACATGACGGCCTCGCCGAGCGCGGGCGCCATCACCTGCAGCCCGACGGGCAGCCCGTCGTCGGCCAGCCCCGAGGGCACCGACAGCGCGGCGGTGCCGGCCAGGTTCGTGGGGATCGTCGCGAGGTCGTTGAGGTACATGGCCAGCGGGTCGTCGACCTTGTCGCCGATCGGGAACGCCGTGGTCGGCGCCGTCGGGGACACCAGCACGTCGGCGTGGGTGAACGCAGCGGCGAAGTCGCGCGCGATGAGCGTGCGCACCTTCTGGGCCTGCCCGTAGTAAGCGTCGTAGTAGCCCGACGAGAGCGCATAGGTGCCGAGGATGATGCGACGCTTGACCTCGGGACCGAAGCCGGCCTCGCGCGTGGCGGCCATGACCTCCTCGGCACTGGCACCGGTGCCCACGCGCAGCCCGTAGCGCATCGCGTCGAACCGGGCCAGGTTGGACGAGACCTCGCTGGGCAGGATCAGGTAGTAGGCGGCCAGACCGTACTCGAAGTGCGGGCAGCTGACCTCGACGATCTCGGCGCCGAGCTTCTGCAGCTGCACCACCGCGGCGTCGAAGGAGCTTCGGACCCCCGCCTGGTAGCCCTCGCCGCCCAGCTCGCGGATCACCCCGACGCGGACGCCGGACAAATCGCCCGACGCCCCGAGCCGCGCCGCCGCGACGACGGCCGGGACGGGCTCGTCGATCGAGGTGGAGTCGAGCGGGTCGTACCCGGCGATCACCTCGTGCAGCAGCGCGGCGTCTCCCACCGTGCGCGCGCATGGCCCGCCCTGGTCCAGTGACGACGCACAGGCGATCAGCCCGTAGCGGGACACGCCGCCGTAGGTCGGCTTGACACCCACGGTGCCGGTCATCGCGGCGGGTTGGCGGACCGAGCCACCGGTATCGGTGCCGACGGCCAACGGCGCCTCGAACGCCGCGAGCGCTGCAGCCGAGCCCCCGCCGGAACCGCCCGGGATCCGCGCGGTCGCCCACGGGTTGCGGGTGGGCCCGTAGGCCGAGTACTCGGTGGAGGAGCCCATCGCGAACTCGTCCATGTTCGTCTTGCCGAGGATCGTGACGCCGGCCGCGCGCAGCCGCGTGGTCAGCGTGGCGTCATACGGCGGGCGCCAGCCGGAAAGGATCTTCGAGCCCGCGGTGGTCGGCATGTCAATGGTGGTGAACACGTCCTTGAGCGCGAGCGGCACGCCCGCGAGCGGCGACGCCGGTGCCACTCCTGCGGCCAGTCCATCGTCCACCAACGCGGCCGAGACGAGCGCGGCCTCGGACGCGACATGCAGGAACGCGTGCACGGTGCCGTCGACGGCGGCGATCCGATCCAGGTGCGCCTGCGCGACCTCGACCGCCGACACCTCCCGAGAGTGGATCTTTTCGGCCAGCTCGGCGGCGGTGAGGCGGATGAGCTCGCTCACTCCTCCCCCAGGATGCGCGGCACCCGGAACCGCCCGTCCTCGGCAGCCGGCGCGCCAGCGAGTGCCTGCTCCTGGTCGAGGCCGGGATGGCGTTCGTCAGGACGGAAGACGTTGCGCAGCGGTACGGCGTGCGACGTGGGCGGGATGTCGTCGGCCGCGACCTCACCGACGCGGGCGACCGCGCCGAGGATGACGTCGAGCTGGGTGGCGAACACGTCCAGCTCAGCGTCGGTGACGGCGAGCCGGGCCAGCCGGGCGAGATGCGCGACCTCGTCGCGGGTGATACCCGATGTCACGGGATCGGCGGACATGTCCCTCCAGAGCGGTTGACGGCCGGGCGTCGAAGACCGGGCGGCGATGCCACTGCGCGGCGGGACCGGACGGCAACACCCGCGCGTACACGTGACAATGAACGAGTCTACGGATCCGCGTCGGGTCGTTCCCACCGCCCGGTTCGGCGCGGACGACGGGGCGTTGACACGCCCGGAGCTACCGATGTTGCGCCGGAGGGGCCGGGGCCTGACAGAATCGCCCGGTCAAGTGCCGCGTCGGCCCCGCCCGAGAGGCACCGGTCGCCGTGCGGCTGGGGGTTTGTCGGTCGAGGAGGGATGCTGCGTGTCGTTTCTGCTCCGGGTAGTGCTGCCGGACAAACCGGGCAGTCTCGGGGCCCTCGCCACAGCGCTCGGCAACGCCGGGGCGGACATCCTCGGCGTCGACGTCGTCGAACGGAACCACGGATACGCCGTCGATGACCTGTCCGTCGAGCTGCCGCCTGGGCGACCGCCCGACGTCCTCATCACTGCGGCCGAGTCGGTGCCCGGAATGCAGGTGGAGTCGGTGCGCCCGCACTCGGGACGGATGGAGACCCACCACGAGCTCGAGCTCATCGAGGAGATCACCGGGGATCCCGCGCACGGGCTGGAGCTGCTGGCCGAGGGGGTGCCGCGGATCTTCCGGGCCGGGTGGGCGCTGGTCGCCGCGAGGGAGGGGACGCGCGCGTACCGGCTCGCCGAGAGCGCAGCGGCCCCGGAGACGATCGCGGGCGACCTGCCGTGGCTTCCGTTGAAGCGTGTGATCGTCATCGATCCCGCGGTGCACTGGGTGCCCGAGCCGTGGAGCGCGCTGGACACCGAGCTCGCAGCGGCTCCGTTCGGGCCCAACCCGCGGGCGCTGGTCGTCGGGCGCCCGGGTGGGCCGGCGTTCCGGCCGTCGGAGCTGGCGCGTCTGGCGCACCTCGCCGGCATCGTGACCACGGTGCTGGGCAGCTGAGCGGGGAGCCGCGCCCGAGTGGCGGCGGCGCGGGCGGGCGACGCCGAGCTCAGGCGCGGATGGCCAGAGCCGCTCGCACGAGGTCCTCGTTGCCGGTGGCGAGATACCCGGTGCGCCGGACGAGTACGTCCTCGAAGCCGATGCGGGTGTCGATACCCATGCGTATCGCGTACTCCAGGACGGGCCAGGCGCCGTTCTCCTCGCCGTGCAGCAGCATTCGCACCGGCAGCGAACCGAGCGCTCGCAGAATGCGGATCGCCTCGGCGACGGAGGTCTCCGGGTCGGACACGGTGGACTCGGCAAGCACGCGCGTGATGCCCGGCGGGACGCCTGCGGCACGCAGGGTGACCGCGTCGCTGCTGGTCCAGACCCCGAGCTCGACACCGATCCCGACCGAGTAGGCCGCGGCGCAGACGTCGACCCACCCCTTCTCGTGCACGTTCACCGAGCACACGTCGGGTTTGCCGACGCCCAGGCCCCCCCAGGCCCGCACGGCCTCGATGCGCTTGAGCGGGTCGGGCTGGATCCACCGCCCCGTGGTGACCCCGATCTCCATACCCGGCACCTCACTGCGGATGGCCGCGACGGCGTCACCGACGTGCATCGGGTCGAGGGTCTCGTGCGAGTCGGGCCCGCGCGGGTGCACGTGAACCGCGGAGATGCCCAGCCGGGCGACCGCACCCGCGTCGCGCGCGAGGTGGCGGGCCTGCACGGGCAGCGCGGGGTGTGCGTCCTCGGGCCGCGAGCCGTTCAGAACCGCCTGTAGCACGGTGACACTCCCTTCTGGGTAACGCAGTCCTCGGCGACCGGTGCCTACCGTCTTCGACCGATGACTCCCGCCGCGGGAAAATGATCATACCGAACGGGTCAACCGACAATGAGGCCGTCACCCCTTCGAGGTTGCGACCCCCCTGGCGGCGACCGGACCACGTTCGAGCAGAACACGGAAGCCCGCCTCGTCGAGAACCGGCACGCCGACCTCCAGTGCTTTGTCGTACTTGGAACCGGGCGCGTCGCCCGCCACCACGAAGGCCGTCTTCTTCGACACCGAGCCCGCCGCCCGCCCCCCACGGACGGTGATCGCCTCCTTGGCCTCGTCGCGGGAGTACCCGTTCATGGACCCCGTGACGACGATGGACAGCCCGTCCAGCAGGCGCGGGACCGAGCGGTCGGCCCGGTCGACCATCCGGACGCCCGCGCTGCGCCACTGCGCAACGACCGCCCGGTGCCAGTCGACGGTGAACCAGTCCCGCAGGGCAGCCGCGATGGTGGGACCGACACCGTCGACACCGGCGATCGGCGCCAGGGCGGCGGCCAGCGCCTTCGCCTGCGCGCGGAGGGCCGCCCGGGTGGCCTTCTCGGCGACGGCCGCCCGTTCCTCGCCGGACAAATCCACCTCGGCGTCGACGGTCGCGTCCTTCGCCGTAGTGGCACCCTGATCGATGGTGGCAGCGATCCCCAGCGCCTCGGTGGGTGCGGCGACGTCGCCGTATGGCCCGGTGTCCTCGGTCGGGTCGCCTGCCGCGCCGTCGGAGGTGATGGCCATCCCGGTGGCAGCCGTGTCCCGGGCCGCGGCCTCCGCCGCTTCCTCGATCGCGTCCATCGACGAGAACTCGCGCGCCAGCGCCTGCGCCGCCGTCGGCCCGACGTGCCGGATCGAGAGCCCGACCAGCACCCGCCACAGCGGCCGGTTCTTCGCCGACTCCAGGTTGGCCAGCAGCTTGCGGCCGTTGATCGTGAGCTCGCCGGCCTTGGTGCGGAACAGGTCGACACGCAGCAGGTCGTCCTCGGTGAGTGAGAAGACGTCGCCCTCGTCGGTGACCACGCCGGACGCGAGCAGCGCCGTGGCCGCCTCGTAGCCCAGCCCCTCGATGTCGAACGCGCCCCGGCCGGCCACGTGGAACAGCCGCTCCCGCAGCTGGGCCGGGCAGGACCGGGCGTTGGGGCAACGCAGGTCGACGTCGCCTGCCTTCTGCTGGGCGAGCAGGGTGCCGCACTCCGGACAGTGCGTGGGCATCGCGAACCTACGCTCGGAGCCGTCGCGCAGGTCGACGACCGGGCCGAGCACCTCGGGGATGACGTCGCCGGCCTTGCGGATGACGACGCGGTCGCCGATGAGCACACCCTTGCGCCGCACCTCGTCGGCGTTGTGCAGGGTCGCGAGCGAGACGGTGGAGCCCGCTACCGTGACCGGCTCCATGAACGCGAACGGGGTGACCCGTCCGGTGCGGCCGACGTTGACCCGGATGTCAAGGAGCCTCGTGGTGGCCTCCTCTGGCGGGTACTTGACGGCGATGGCCCAGCGCGGGGCCCGGGAGGTGGAGCCGAGCCTGCGTTGCAGCGCGACCTCGTCGATCTTGACCACCACACCGTCGATCTCGTGATCGATGTCGTGGCGGTGCTCGCGCCAGTGCTCGATGTGGGCGACCACCTCGTCGACGCCGTCGCGCACCACCGTGTGCTCGGAGACCGGCAGCCCCCAGGCGCGCAGCGCGTCGTAGCCCTGCGACTGCCGCTGCAGCGTGAAGCCGTCGCGCTTGCCGAAGCCGTGGCAGATCAGCCGCAGGTGCCGCGACGCGGTGACCCGCGGGTCTTTCTGTCGCAGTGACCCCGCGGCGGTGTTGCGGGGGTTGGCGAAGGGCGGCTTGCCGGCCTCCACCAGCGCCGCGTTGAGCGCCTGGAAGTCCTCAAGTCGGAAGTAGACCTCGCCGCGGACCTCGACCAGCGCGGGGACACCGAACTCGGCCGACACGCGAAGTCGGTTGGGCACCTCGGCGAGGGTGCGCATGTTGAGCGTGATGTCCTCGCCGGTGCGCCCGTCGCCGCGGGTGAGGGCGCGGACGAGCGTGCCGTGCTCGTAGAGCAGGTTGACGGCCAGCCCGTCGATCTTGAGCTCGCACAGGTAGTGGACATCGTCGGCGCCGACGGCCTTCGCGACGCGCTCGGCCCAGCCGCGCAGCTCATCGGCGGTGAACGCGTTGTCCAGGCTGAGCATGCGTTCGAGATGGTCGTGCGCGGCGAAGTCGGTGGAGAACCGGCCGCCGACCTGCTGCGTCGGCGAGTCGGGCGTGGCCAGCTCGGGGTGCTCGGCCTCCAGCGCGAGCAGCTGGCGCCACAGCTCGTCGAACTGGCCGTCAGAGATGGCGGGAGCGTCGAGCACGTAGTAGCGGAACTGGTGGTCGGCGACCTCGGCGGCCAGCCGGGCGTGGCGCTCGCGGACCTCGGGTGCTGGTGCGGTCACGTCGGCTCCCTTCCGGTGCTCATCGGTGCCGCGCCTAGCGGGGCCGCGCCTAGCGGGGCCGCGCTGACGGGTGACCTCGCACGTTCGTTCACACCGGAGAGGTTATCGAGCCCCACCGACACTTTCGGTCCGGTGACACCGTGGCCGCCACCGCTGGCGGGCGGCGCGGATCCAGCGCAAGATCGTGCCGACTCACGCGCCAGATCGTGCCGACTCGCGGGGCTCGGGGTCAGGCTTTCAGGAGGTTCTGGACCGCGGCGAGGAGTGTGACGACGGAGCGCTCGGTGGCCGCGTGCCCCATCAGTCCGATCCGCCAGACCCGGCCAGTGAACTCTCCCATCCCACCACCGATCTCGATGCCGTACTCCGCGAGCAGCCGTTTGCGGGACGGGCCATCGTCGAGACCTTCGGGCAACAGCGCCGCCGTGAGCTGCGGCAGCCGGACGTCGGCGGGGGCAAACATCGTGAAGCCCAGCTCCGGCAGCGCGGACTGGAGCAGCGTGCCGATCCGCGCGTGCCGGTCCCAGACCTGCTCGACGCCCTCCTCCAGCAGCCGCCCGAGCCCCGCATGCAGGGAGTACGCCAGCGTCGAGGAGGCCGTGTGGTGATAGCGCGTGGGACTCGACAGCAGGTGGTCGCGCAGCAACCCGAGGTCGAGGTAGAAGGAGTGAATGGGCGTGGTCCGGGTGTGCATCTTCTCGACCGCACGGGGCCCGAGCGTGACCGGGGCCAGCCCGGGTGGGGCGCCGAGGCACTTCTGCGACGCGGAGTAGCAGGCGTCGATCTGCCAGGCGTCGACCTCGAGGCGGGTACCCCCCAGCGCCGTGACGGCGTCGACGAGCAGCAGCGTGTCGGTCTGTGCGAGCTCCGGGCCGAGCGGCGCAACGTCGTTGCGGACACCGGTGGACGTCTCGGCGGCGACGACGGCGACGAGCGCGGCCTGCGGGTTCTTCCGGCGGGCGGCGAGCAGGTCGGCGGGGTCCAGGGCCTCGCCCCACGGCGCCTCGACCCGGACGACCCTGGCCCCGCCGCGGTGGGCGACCTCACAGAGCCGCTCGCCGAAGTAACCGTTCACGCCGACGATGACCGTCTCGCCGGGCTCGAGCAACGACGCCAGACACGCCTCCATACCGGCCGAGCCGGTGCCGCTGACAGGCAGGGTGAGGTCGTTACGGGTGCGGAACACCGCCCGCAGCTGGTCGCTGATGTCGGCGACCACGCCGAGGTACTCGGGGTCGAGATGGCCGAGTAGGGGCCGGTTCAGCGCCTCAAGCGCCTCCGGGTACGGGGTGGACGGGCCGGGGCCGAGGAGCAGACGGTCACCGTGCATGGCGCGGAGAGTACGCCCGGACGGCGCAGCGCCGCACGATCACATTGAGACCGGAACGTACCGACTCGCGCACCAGAACGTACCGACTCGCGGGGTCAGGGGTCGTGGAAGGCCGTGGCGAGGTTGTGGGAGAGGGTCAGGGCCTGGCGGGCCCAGGTGGGGGTGGCGCCAGCGAGGCCGCAGGTGGGGGTGGGGACGGCGAGTGCGGGGAGCCGGGAACGGTCGAAGCCGAGCCGGTCGGCCAGGTCGAACGCGGGCCGGGCCAGCTCCCGCCATGTCACCGGCCGCCCCGGGTCGAGCGCCGGGACCAATCCCAGCAACAGCGGCGTGCCGGTGTCCCACACCTCTCCCAGCGCGTCCAGCACCGCGGGCTCCGCGGTGTCCCCCGAGACCGCGGGCTGTGTCGCGTCGATCCCGATCCCGGCGGCACCGATCCCGGCCAGCAGCCCCAGGGGCGGGCGCGGCGCGCAGCAGTGCACGACGACCGGGACGCGCACCGCCGCGACGAGCTCGCGCAGCGCGTCCTGGGCGTCGTTCTCGGGGATCGACCGGACGGTCCCGTAGCCCGACGCGGTGGGCAACGTTCCAGCCAGCACCGACGGCAGGCTCGGCTCGTCGAGCTGCAGCAGCACCTGCGCTCCGGTGCGGTCCGCGACCTCGGCGACGTGGCGCCGCAGCCCCTCGGTGAGGCTCGCCGCGAACTCGCGCACCGCGCCGTGGTCGGTGAGCACCCGGTGCCCCCGGTGCAGCTCGACGGCGGCGACCAGCGTCCACGGTCCGGCCGCCTGCACCTTCACCCAGCCCGGACGCGCCGGCTCGCACGCCTCGCCGAAGGCGTCCACGTCGAAACGGAGCAGGTCGACGGCCCGGCGGTGGTCCCGGCCGGGCCGCGCCGTCACGCGGTACGCGGTCGGCACCACCTCGACGGCGAGGTCCACGAGCAACCCCGCCGTCCGACCGATCATGTCCGCGCCGACACCGCGGGCAGGCAGCTCGGGCAGGTACGGCAGCAGCGGCAACTCCCCGACGACGGTGGCTGCGGCCTCCTGCGGGTCGCCGCCGGGCATCGAGCCGACCCCGGTGGCGGCACCGTCGGGCCAACGCGGCGGCAGGGTCGTGGGAGCGTCGTCGGTCTCATCGACAGGTCCGGGCACCACGATCGCACCACCGCCCGCCGACTGACCCGGGGTCGTCCCTGCCAGGCCAGCCGCGGCGAGCGCGGCCTCGAGGGGGTCGTCGGTACTCACGAGCGCTGTCTACCAGTACGCCCGGGTCCGAGGTCACGCACCCGCTGGCCCGCGATCCGGTAGTCGTCCTCACGAGCAAGCATTGCCAGCACCTCGGCGACGTCAGCAGCAGTGAGCAATCCGAGGAGCCCCGAGCGTCCAGCCCCCGCCATCGCCCTACCAACCCGGCGCGCCGCGTCCCAGACCGTCTCGAAGATCCGGTCCGACCGCTCCGAACGGGCCAGCTGGGCCCACATGTCCACAGCACGATGTGCACGCACCCCAGATAGTCGAAGCCCAACCGACCCACGGCGCACTTCCACCGCACGTCGAGCGCCGACGCCAACCCATCACGCGTCCCACGCAAGGCGCGCACTACCTGGACCGTCGCGCAGCTCACAGCATTCCTCCGTGCGGCAAACACGGCCGGTTCTTCCCGCTGTGGGTCCTCGAAGCCACCACCGGCATGCGCCGCAGCGAACTCGCGGCGCGTCTCCGAGGCGACCTCACCTTCGACGCCCAGACCCTCACCATGCACGCGACACGCGTCGTCATCGACGGACGGTCATCGCGGAGGACGGGAAGTCCGACGACAACCGCCGCCACCGCCAGCCGCCACGCGCAGGTCGATACCAAGGCACTGAGCCTTCACCATGGCCACGTACATGCACGGCCATGCTGCCGCCAACCGCGAGGTCGCACACCCTCGCCCCGTTCATCTTCGCCAGCCTGGCCGATCCTGACTGCACCGGGAGCTTGCAGCGGACCTGAGATCATATAGGGCAGTCTCCGTCACGTCGCGATCTCTGTAACGGCGTGACAGACCGCTGAACTGCGGGAACGGGCCACGTAGCGCTATAGCAGCAAGACGGGGCACCAGAGCGCTACAACCCGGCCAGGCCACAGGGGCCGGAGGCCGGGACTCGACCGCGCGGGGCGCCCCGTTGCACATCTCGTTGCACATCGGCAGAAAAGGGCCCGGTCGCCGAGGCGAACGGGCCCTTTTCTGCTGGTAGCGGGGGTAGGATTCGAACCTACGACCTCTGGGTTATGAGCACGTCGAGAGTCGTCTCAGCTGTCCGGAGAGCACCCAGGAGTGCAGGTCAGGCCGTAATACCCGCCGCCTCCGTCGCGGGTTCTTCGGGTCGTCGCATGCTTCCGGTGGTGTCCCATTGCACGGCCTATTGCACACTCGGGCGACAGATCGCGCTCCTGTGGCGTGCAGTTAGCCGCGACGAGTCAGACGCGCGGAGCGCACTCACCGACGTGGCGGACGCCGGGTCGTGCTGAGCATCGCGACCGGCCATGACGTGGGTTATCTGACCGGGCCGGTGGCCGGGGGTCGGGAGGGGTACTACACCGGTGCGGTCGCGGCGGGGGAACCCGCCGGGTTGTGGTACGGGGCCGGGGCGGAGGATCTCGGGCTGGCCGGTGAGGTGAACGCCGAGCTGATGGAGGCGGTCTACACCCAGCTCCTCGACCCCCGTGACCCGGCCGCGCACAACCGGGCGACGTGGGGTGAGGCGGCAGCGCTGGCTGCCGGGCACCGTTCCTACCGGTCCGCCGAGCAGGTGTACGCGGCCCTGCTGGAGAACAATCCGGGTGCGGGTCCGGAGCGACGCGCGGAGCTGCGGGCGCAGGCGGAACGGTCCGCCCGGCAGGCGGTGTCGTTCATCGACGCGACCTTCTCCGCGCCGAAGTCGGTCACGGTGATGGGGGTGGCGTTCGAACGCGCCGCCAACGACGCCCGCACCGCGGGTGACGAGGCTGCGGCGGCGGCATGGACGGCCCATCAGCGGGCGGTGGAGGACGCGGTCCTGGCCGGGGCCCGCGCGTCGCTGGACTACCTCCAGGAGCACGCCGGTTACTCCCGGGTCGGGCACCACGGCGGCGGCGCGGGCCGCTGGATCGACGCCCACCGCTTCGTGGTCGCGCAGTTCCTCCAGCACGACTCCCGCGACCGCGACCCGCAGCTGCACGTGCACCAGGCAATCCTCAACCGCGTCCTGTGCGCCGACGGGATCTGGCGCACCCTGGACTCCCGCGCGATCCACACCCTCCGCGCCGCGGCGGCGGCGATCGGAGAACGGGTGATGGAGGCCCACCTCACCGGATCGTTGGGGGTGGAGTTCGCGACCCGCCCCGACGGCCGCGCCCGGGAGGTCCTCGGCATCACCCAAGCGGTGCTGGACCTGTTCTCCTCCCGGCGCCGCGCCGTCACCGCGAAGACCGCCGATCTGCTGGCCGAGTTCCGGCAGCGCTACGCGCGGGAGCCCTCGGCGGCCGAGCGGTTCCACCTCTGCCAACAGGCGACCCTCGCCACCCGCGCGGGGAAGTCCCACGACGGCGAGACCCGCGCCGAGCAGCTCGACCGCTGGACCACCCAATGCGCCAACGCGGTCGCCGGTGGGCTCGCGCAGGTCGCCCGTGACGTCCTCGACCGCGCCCAACACGCCCGCCCCGCCACCACCTGGTCACCGCGCGACGTCATCAGCCGGGCGCTGGCCGGGGTCGCGGACACGAAACAGGCCTGGACCCGCTCCGCGCTGCTGCGCGCGATCTCCGACGCGCTACCCGGGAACCTGCGCCTGACCCCTGACGAGATCCAGCCGCTGCTCGACGGGCTCACCGACACCGCCCTCACCGAGGCCGTACCGGTGTCCGCGGTGGCCGACACCACCCACCTGCCCGCCGCGGGCTTGTTGGACAACGGGCAGTCCGCGCACACCGCGCCCGGCGCGCAACTGTGGACCACCACCGGAGTCCTCTCGGCCGAACACGCCCTGCGCGCCGCCGCGGTCACCCGCGGCGCCCCCACGCTGTCGGCTGCGGAAGCCGACGCCGTGGTGACCCGGTTCGCCGATTCCGGTCGGGAGCTGGGCGCGGACCAAGCCGCCACGCTGCGCGGGGTCCTGACCTCCGGGGCCTACCTGGAGGTCCTGTCCGCGGCCGCGGGGACCGGGAAGAGCTTCACCATCGCCGCCCTGGCACAAGCCTGGACCGAGGTCCAGGGCCGCCGCGTCGTGGGGTTGGCGCCGAGCCAGGTCGCCGCGGGTGTCCTCGCCGAGGACGGTGTCACCGCCACCAACACCGCGGTGTGGCTCGGCGCGCAACACCGCCTGAACACCGCCCGCCCCGGCACAACCGACACCTACGGCGACGAGCGGTGGCGGCTGCGCCCCGGGGACCTCGTCGTCGTGGACGAGGCCGGGATGGCCACCACCGACCAGCTCGCCGAGATCCAGCAGCACTGCGAGCAGGCCGGGGCGAAACTTCTCCTCACCGGCGACCCCCGCCAACTCGCCGCGGTCGGTGCCGGCGGCGCCATGGCCGACCTGGCCGAGCACGGCATCCGCTACGAGCTCGCCGAGGTCCGCCGCTTCACCGCCGACTGGGAACGCTCCGCCTCGCTGCGCCTGCGTGACGCCGACCGGACCGTGCTCGCCGACTACGCCAAACACGGGCGGCTGATCGACGGGGGCACCGCGGAGCAGGCCGAGGCCGCCGCCGCGCGGGCCTGGCTCGCCGACACCCTCACCGGCCGGGAGTCGCTGCTGCTCGTCGGCTCCAACGACGCCGCCGCCCGCGTGTCCGCCTCCCTGCGCGCGGAGCTGGTCGCGCTCGGGCACGTCGCCGAGACCGGGGTCGCGTTGAGCGCGCAGGGCACCGTGGCCGGGGTCGGGGACCTCGTGCAGGCCCGCCACAACGGCTGGGACCTGATCGGCTACGGCGGCAACACCACCGCGCCGGTCAACCGTGAGACCTACCGTGTCACCGGCCTGCGCCCCGACGGCGGCCTGACCGTCACCCCCCACCACCACGACGCCGGGGAGGAGCGGGCGTCGATTGCGCTGCCCGCTGGCTACGTCGCCGAGCACCTCGCGCTGGGCTACGCCAGCACCGTCCACGCCGCGCAAGGCCGCACCACCGATACCGCCCACGCCGTGCTCGGCGCCGCCACCGACGCCACCGCCGCCTACGTCGCCATGACCCGCGGTCGGGACCGCAACACCGCCTGGACCATCACCCGCCCGGTGGCCGCCGACGCCCCGACCGGGCAGACCCTCACCACCACCGCCCGCACCGCCGCCGCTGTGCTCGGCGACGTCCTCGACCGCGCCCGGGAGGCGCTGTCCGCGCTGGCCGAACAGGCACAAGCCCGCCTGGCCGCGGTCTCGGCCATGACCCACCTCGACCAGCTCATCGACCATATCGGCCGCCACGTCACCCCGGGCCGGGCCGCCGCCACCCTCGACCGGCTCACCGCACACGGTGTCCTCACCGACACCCATCGCGCGGAGCTGGCCGCCGACGACGCGTTCGGCTCCCTCGAACGGCTACTCCGGACCGCCGAGCTCGCCGGGCATGACCCCGACGCGGTCCTGACCGCCGCGGTCACCGGCCACCGCAGCCTCGACGACGCCCGCTCCCCCGCCCAGGTGCTGCACCACCGCATCACCCACACCCTCCGCGGCCGGCTCACCTCCCACATCACCTCCGCCGCCGACCTCATCCCCACCGACACCCCACCCGAGTGGACCCCGGAGCTGCACGCCCGCGCCGAGGCCGCCGATACCCGCCGCCACCAGCTCGGCACCGAGACCGCCGCCACCGCCCCACGGTGGGCGGTGGACGCGCTCGGCCCGGTCCCCGACGACCTCATCGAACGCGCCGAGTGGGAGCAGCGCGCCGGGTGGGCCGCCGCGTGGCGGGAACTCGTCGGACGCACCGACGACACCGACCCCCTCGGCCCCGCCCCACCGGCCGGGGTCGTGGAGAAGGCCGCCCTGTTCCGCGCCGCCCACCACGCCCTCAACCTCCTCGACGCCGGCGCCGAGGAGGCCGAACTGTCCGACGGACAGCTCCGCGCCCGCCACCGCGCCCTCGCCCGGGAGGAGACCTGGGCACCCCGATGGGTCGATGAGGACCTCGCCGCCATCCACGAACAGGCCGAGAAGGCCCGCATCGACCACCAGGTGTGGCTCGCCCGAGCTGAGGTCACCGCCGACCCCGACGAGCGGGACCGGCTCCGCTCCGACGCCTACACCGCGCGGCAAACCGCACAGACCCTCGCTGTCCGGGCGGAGGTGGTGGAGCAGGCCGACCGGGCCCGCGGGGCCTGGTACGCCCACACCGCCGTCACCCGCGACAACGCCCACCGCGCCCGCGCGGAGCTGGCCGCCCGCGGCATCGACCCCGACGACCCCGCCGAGCAGGTCACCGCGCAGGAGTGGCTCGACGCCCACCGAGCCACCCAAGACGTCGAGGACGCCGAGCGCGTCATCGGCGAACACGACCTGCACGACGAGACCCACACCACCGACGTCACCGACCAGGCGGCCGTGCCCACCACCGTCGCCGAGACCGGTGTCGCCGACATCCGCGCCACCAGCACCCCCGACGCCGGCGAGGCAGCCGATCCCACCGACCGGCACCGCGTACCGACCGTCGAGCAGGTCACCGCCGACGTCGCCCGCGCCCAAGCCGCCCTCACCGAGATCACCACCCGCCAGGCCGCCGAAGCCGACCAAGCCGCCCGCCTCGCCGCGGAGGCCGCGCGCCGCGAGCAACTCACCCGCTGGGCCGAACACGACGACACCGACACCACCGACCGCGATACCGAGGCCGCCGTGGAACGCTGAACGGCTCCCCTCGCCCCGAGGCCCACTACGCGTGGGTGGGGCTCCTCGGCCGAAATCGTCCACGTCGCGGTAACGGTGTCAAGGACGCCTACGGCGTCGCTACGCGATTGCCCCCGGCCACCACCCTTGACACCCCCACCGCGACGAGCAAAGCGGCCAGGACGAGGGAGCGCCGGGGAGGTGTGGGCCGACACCCCAGACCGAGTCGTACCTGCCAGGAGCGCGCTGCCCACCGCATTTGGTAGCTGGGGTACCCCCTGCGTGTCGTGGGATCGCTGTCGTGCATGAGATCTGGCGCGTCTAGCTCTGCGGCGGTGCTAGACGGTAGGCTTCGCGTGTAATAGGTGCGCCTCCTGGTGCTTCTGTCCTGAGGAGGCCTGATGAGCCCCGGTGCAGCTGGGACCCCGCCGGCTGGCAACGAGACTGCCGCACGCGTATCGGTGAGGGTCGAGGCTGACATGCACGGCGCGACTCCGGCGGCACGGACGGAGTTTGCCACCGCTGTTCAGGCCTATGCGGACTTTCTAGCAGGGGAGAGCCAGAAGCAGGAGCTCTCGTTGAGGCCACCGGGCGCTATGAATCTTGAGGTGACGGCCAATGCTGTTTTCAGAGCTCGACATGCGATGAGTCGGTATGGTGAGCGCGCCAAACCTCGCCCAGCAGAGATGGCAGTGCTCATTTCGGCTCCATTATTTTCAGGTGCTGCTGGTGTCATGGGAGGGTACCTTGGCAGTCGAATAGGCGTGGTGTCGTTTATCGCCCTTACAGTCATTGAGGGTTATTCAGCCGTATGTATAGAAGTGCAAAGCGACGACAGTAGAAATGGTCTCCTGGAATGTAGTAATCGGGCGACGGTAGTCGGTGTGCAGGATTCGCCAGGTCTTGAAGTTGGC
>Ga0136634_10000303_pt1 | contig 23264 bp, 16 predicted proteins | sample AntDrymUQ8332106_2_FD_104654 | JGI IMG/M metagenome (GOLD analysis project Ga0136634, IMG submission 104654) | Polar desert sand microbial communities from Dry Valleys, Antarctica - metaG UQ833 (21.06) | ecosystem: Environmental > Terrestrial > Soil > Desert | place: Antarctica: Dry Valley... | reverse complement strand
GCCGCCAACCACCTGTGGTACGTCGATCTGCCGAAGCGGTACGCCGAGGCGGCGGTGGCGGCCGGGCGGGGGCTCAACCTCGGGCAGCCACCGGGTGCCGGCGCTCCCACGACGAAGCGGCTGTTTTACGTCGACTGGCCGCTGCTCGACCGGCACCGCGACGCGCTCGCGCACCGCGTCGATTGCTGGATCGACATCCAGGATCGAGATTTCCCTACGTCGATTGACGGATCGACACTCCGCTCGACCGCTGGCGTCATCGCTCGCCGCCCGTTCAGAACGCGTCCGACGTTCAACACGACGCCGTGGGGCGGACATTGGGCGCAACGTCAACTCGGCATGAACCCGGATGCGTCGAACACCGCCCTCGGATACGAGCTGATCGCGCCGGAGAGCGGTGTGCTGATCGGCGACGGCACAGCTGCGGTGGAAGTGCCGTTCCAACTGCTCGTGTCGCTGCAACCGCAGGAGATTCTCGGCACGTACGGACACGAGCTGTTCGGCATGTCGTTCCCCGTCCGGTTCGACTATCTCGACACCGTCGAGGGCGGAAACCTCTCTGTCCATTGCCATCCCCGGCCCGCGTACATGGACGAGATCTTCGGATGGCCCTATCCGCAGCACGAGACGTACTACCTGATGGTCGGCGGCAAGAGCAGTCGAGTGTTTCTCGGCCTGCGCGCCGATGTCGACGTCGCCGAGTTCCATCACGCGGCGCACGAAGCGGAAGCGCACGGGACGGAGCTGAGCATCGAGCGCTACGTCCAAGCTTTTCCGGGCGAGCCTCATCGACTGTTCTGCATTCCCGCGGGAACGCCGCACGGGAGCGGCGCCGGCAACGTCGTCCTCGAGATCAGCGCGACGCCGTACCTCTACTCGCTGCGCTTCTACGACTGGCTCCGCCGCGATGCCGAGGGCGAGCAGCGGCCGGTGCATGTCGAGCACGCGTTCAAGAACCTCGACACTGCGCGTATGGGCGCCGCCGTCGGCGCAGAGCTCGCGCAGGAGCCGAAGACAGTGCGGGCAGGCTACGGGTGGCGCGAGGAGCTGCTGGGGTCCTTGCCCGAGATGTTCTTCGAGGTGCGTCGCCTGGTGTTCGAGTCGGCCGAGGTCGAGGAGGACACCGCCGACCGCTTCCATGTCCTCAACGTCGTCGAGGGGGACGGCGTGGTGGTCCAGCCGTACGACGGGCCGGCTCACGAGCTGGCGTACGCCGAGACCCTGGTCGTGCCTGCGGCTGTCGGCCGATACGGCATCCGACGCCTGGGCACCGAACGCGTACGGGTGGTGAAAGCGCTCCTGCGCTGACCCCGGCTGTGCAGTCGTCTCGCCTGCGGACCGTGGCGTGTCGGAGGCGTTGTCTACGGTGGCTGCCATGAGTGAAGGCAGTGCTTGCCCGGCGGACCAGGCAACGTGTGACGACACCGAAGGCGGCCGATGACTGCGCTGTGGCCACCGGGGGCGGCAACCGGTGTGGGTTCGATGCAGGGCACTCACCCGCTCGACGCCGCTCGGCTCGTGTTCGATGCGCTGCCGGACCTGCCGCACCTGCCCGAGCTGCCGGCGCGCGGACCGGCAGCCGACATGATCGGGCGGGCGACAGCGCTCCTCGTCGACATGCCTGTCGACCTGCAGCCCTCGGGGTGGCGCCTGGTCGACCACGTCGGCTCCGACCTGCGTCGAGCGCGCTCGTTGCTCGCGGAGGATCTCGATGCGCTGGAGGAGGTGGCGGACGGGTACGAGGGTCCGCTCAAGCTCCAGGCCACCGGGCCGTGGACGCTCGCAGCGGTGGTGGAGAAGTACCGCGGCGACAAGGTGCTGTCCGACCACGGCGCGAGGCGTGACCTGGCGGAGTCCTTGACCGAGGGATTGCGGCTGCACGTCGCCGAGGTCGGGCGCCGCATCCCCGGCGCACGGGTGCTGCTGCAGCTCGACGAGCCGGCCATCACGACCGTCCTGGCCGGGGGAGTCCCGACCGTCAGCGGTTTCGGCCGGTTGCGGACGATCGAGGAGGTGGAGGCGAGGCGAGTGCTGCGGGCCGTCGTCGACGTCGTCGAGGTGCCGGTGCTCATCCACTGCTGCGCGGCCGACCCGCCGATCGATGTGTTCCGTACGGCCGGCGCGGCCGGTGTCTCGGTCGACCTGACCCTGGTCGACATCGACCGCGACGAGGAGCTCGAGCCGCTCGCGGCAGGGATGGAGGCCGATCTGGTGCTGCTGGCCGGCGTCGTCTCCGCGGCGCCGTCCCAGCCCGGGCTGGCGGAGGTGCCCGGCAGCGTCGGCTCGACACGTCGGCGGATCGCGACCATGTGGGAGCGGCTCGGCCGGCCCGCCGACGAGCTCGCCGCGCGGGTGGCGATCACACCGACCTGCGGGCTCGCAGCAGCGTCACCGGCCTACGCCCTCGCGGCGCTGAGACGAGCCCGCGATGTCGCTCGTGCCCTGCACGAAGAACCGGAGGAGTGATGGCCGAGCACGACGACGCGCCACCGGCGGCCCGGGAGGAGCATGCGCGGCGGGTCGAGGAGCTCGAGGGTCATCTCTACCGCTATCACGTCCTGGACCGCCCGACCGTGAGCGATGCCGAGTACGACGTGCTCTACCGCGAGCTGGTCGCCCTCGAGGACGAGCACCCGGAGCTGCGCACGCCGAACTCGCCGACACAGCGCGTGGGCTGGACGTTCTCCAACGAGTTCACGCCCGTCGAGCACCTCGAGCGGCTGCAGAGCCTGGACAACGCGTTCACGGCCGAGGACCTAGCCGCCTGGGCCACTCGGGTGGCGCGGTCGGTCGGCGCCGACGCGGAGTACCTCTGCGAGCTCAAGGTCGATGGGCTCGCCGTCGACCTGGTGTACGAGACCGGCCGGCTCGCGCGGGCAGCCACCCGCGGCGACGGGCGTACGGGCGAGGACGTCACGCCGAACGTCCGGACCCTCTCCAACGTCCCGGACCGGCTGACGGAGACCGACCAGGCCTACCCGGTGCCAGATCTGCTCGAGGTGCGGGGGGAGGTCTACTTCCCGGTCGAGGCATTCGAGGAGCTCAACGCCTCCCTCGTCGCGGCCGGCAAGGTGCCGTACGCAAACCCGCGAAACACCGCGGCCGGATCGCTGCGCCAAAAGGACCCGCGGGTGACGGCCAGCAGGTCCCTGCAGCTGGTGGTGCACGGCACCGGCGCGCGCGAGGGTTACAGTCCGATCCGGCAGTCGGAGTCGTACACCGCGATGCGCTCCTGGGGCCTCCCGACGAGCGACCGGGTCACGGTGGTGGCCGACCTGGGCGGCGTCCACGACTACATCGAGCACTACCGCGAGCACCGGCACGCCGTCGAGCACGAGATCGACGGAGTGGTCGTCAAGGTCGACCAGGTCGAGCTGCAGCGGCGACTGGGGTCCACGTCGCGGGCACCGCGCTGGGCAATCGCGTTCAAGTACCCCCCCGAGGAGGTCACGACCAGGCTGCTCGACATCCGCGTCAACGTCGGGCGCACCGGCCGGGTGACGCCGTACGGCGTGATGCAGCCGGTCAAGGTCTCGGGCTCGACGGTGGAGATGGCGACGCTGCACAACGCGAGCGAGGTCCTGCGCAAGGGCGTGCTCATCGGCGACACCGTCGTGCTCCGCAAGGCCGGTGACGTGATCCCGGAGATCGTAGGGCCGGTCGTCGACCTGCGCGACGGGTCCGAGCGGGCGTTCGAGATGCCAACGGAATGTCCCGAGTGCGGCACGCCGGTGCGGGTCGAGAAGGAGGGCGACGCCGACATCCGCTGCCCCAATGCCCGCGGTTGCCCAGCCCAGCTGCGCGAGCGGGTGTTCCATGTCGCAGGGCGAGGCGCTTTCGACATCGAGGCGCTGGGCTACGAGGCGGCGATCGCGCTGACCAAGCCCGACGCGCCGGACACGCCGCCGTTGCAGGACGAGGGCGACCTCTTCGCGCTGACACTTGATCATCTGGCCGATGTCGCGACGTTCCGGACCGTACGCACGGCGGCGGCGCGCGACGCCGATGCCGAGGCGCGCGAGCTGGTGCCGTACTTCTTCACCAAGCCCGGGCCCAAGAAGCCGTCGGTGCCGACCGCCAACACCATCCGGCTCTTCGCCGAGCTCGAGAAGGCGAAAACCCAGCCGCTCTGGCGGGTGCTCGTTGCGCTGTCGATCCGCCACGTCGGGCCGACCGCGGCCCGCGCTCTCGCGACCGAGTTCGGGTCGATGGAGCGCATCGAGATCGCGACGGCCGAGGAGCTCGCCGCTGCGGACGGGGTGGGGCCGACCATCGCCGATGCCATGGTGGAGTGGTTCGCCGTCGACTGGCACCGCGACATCGTCGCCAAGTGGCGTGCGGCCGGGGTGCAGATGGCAGACGTGCGGGACGCCGCGGTGCCACGAACCTTGCAAGGACTCACGATTGTCGTCACCGGGTCGATGACCCGCTTCTCCCGGGACGAGGCCAAGGAGGCGATCCTCGCCCGCGGCGGGAAGGTGTCCGGCTCGGTGTCGAAGAAGACGTCGTACGTCGTGGTCGGTGACTCGCCCGGGTCGAAGTACGACAAGGCCGTCCAGCTGAAGGTGCCGGTGCTGGATGAGGGCGGCTTCAGCGCCTTGCTCGAAGGGGGCCCCGACGCGGCCGCGAGTCACGTACCGCTCCCGGCCCAGGCCGATCCAACGTGAGCGCAGGCGCGACCCTGGTGGCACTCAGAGTAGCGTTTCAGTGATCGCAGAGTAGCGAGCGGCGTACGGTTGAACCGGGGGAGCAGCGCTCAGCAAGGGCTGACCGGGTGGTGCGGGCGCACCGCGACGGCGATCGTGTCTCTCGCCGCACCCGCCCACCGAGAGCAGCGCGCATGGCCAGGCTCCTGACCCGACGGCACGCGCTCGGCCTCGGATCCGCGATCGCGGGCGGGGTTGCGACCGGGTCCCTCGGCCGCCCGCAGCCGGCCCGTGCCGCGTCCGCACCGCTCGCCATAGGCGGCCGGAGCGACCCGGTCAGCATGGCGATGCACATCCACGCCTGCTTCAGCGAGGGCACCGCCAGCATGCACACCCACCTCGACCAGGCTGAGCGCAACGGCGTCGACGTGATCTGGTGGACCGAGCACGACTTCCGCGTCCAGGCCCACGGCTACCGCCGCGCAGTCCACTTCGACGGCATGGTCGAGACGCAGGACGGGTTCGACTGGACCTGGCGCGAGACCCAGGCCGGCCCCGTCACCAAGGCGGCCGGCATGTTCGTCGACGAGCCGCACTCCCCGCACGAGGCGGGCAACGCACTGCGCCTGACCGCGATGGGTCCGGCCGAGGAGTGGGGTCGGCTGCAGTACGAGGGCGAGGCGTACAACTCGACGTACTCCACGAGCATCGCCGAGACCACCGTCGTGCTCGACGTGCTTTCCGAGTCGCTGGGCGCCGACGCCGAGCTGCTCGTCGAGGTCGTCTCGTCCTACCGACCGGCGACCTCGGGCCGGCCGGCCGGGCAGTACACGCTGCAGTATCGCGTCGGGTCGCAGGTGGGCCGGTTCACCGAGGAGTCGGGCCTGCTCGGGGTCGTGGCAACCAAGCCGGGCGTCGGCTGGCAGCGGCTGGAGCTGCAGCCGGAGGAGGACATTGCAGCGCTGTGGCCGGATCTCGTCGCCGGTGACGCGTCCCTGTGGCGGCTGCGGCTGGCCGTGCGCGCCCGCCGCGGGGCAACAGCGACCGCGGTCGTGGACCGCCTGCGCTTCCACCGGGAGCGGCGCCGTAAGCAGAAAGCGCTGGGACTGCAGGCAGAGCTAATGGACGCGTACGCAGCTCGCTATCCCACGGTCACGCAGCACCAGGGTGGTGAGCTCTCCCTCGTACGACACATGAACCGCTTCGGCGGCAAGGCCTTCCTGCCCGACTACGGCGACGGCCCGCCGATCAAGGACAACTCGCTCGAGGCGGCATTCGCCATGGTCGAGCGCGTCCATCTGGCGGGCGGGCTCGCGTCGTACAACCACCCGCTGGCAGGCGATCTCCACGATGCGCAGACACTGGCGCGGGAGCTCGTGGAGACCTACAACCTCGGCGCCGACATTCTCGAGGTCGGCACCGGCAACGTGGAGGGCGTGGCGTACGCGTTCGACGTCGCGGCGCGCAACGGTGTCTACATCACGGCGACCGGCGTGAGCGATGACCATGCCGGCACCGACTGGCTGCTGCGCAAGAACCGCTGGCTCACCAACGCCTGGGCCGCCTCGACGGATGCGCCCGAGCTGCTCGATGCCCTGAGCGCCGGCCGCGCCTGGTTCTGCGACCCCGCCGCGTGGCGCGGGACGATGGAGATCTCGGCGCAGGGTCGCGCGGCGATGGGCGGCGTCCTGGTGACGCCCGATACGTCGGTGCCGTTCGAAGTGGCGGCCAGCGACCTCCCGGCCGACTCGACGCTCGAGCTCGTCACCGGCGCGGCCGACTTCGCCGGGGCTGACAACCCGGAGCCGGCGATCACCACCCGACGGATCCCGGCTGACGAGGTGCTGCACGGCAGCGTCGAGTGGGACTTCGAGCCGGGACCCGGCCGCTACCTTCGCGCGGCCGTACGCGACAGCGCCGGCGCGATCATCGGTTTCTCCAACCCCACGTGGGTGTTCCCGACCACGCCAGCCGGCGGCGTGCCGCCGCAGCGCCTGCTCTGAACCCCGTTGTCGAGTCCTCCGCGTGCTTCACTGCAGTGCCCCGTAGGCACGGCGATGCCAGCTGCCGAGACTCGTGCGTGCCACCTGCCTGACGCCACTGGTCGTGGGTTAGGTTCGCGGCCGTACCCCATCGCGCAGGGAGGAACACGGATGACCGACGGCACCCAGACGATGATCGACAACCTGCCGGCGAAGACCGGCCGCAGCCTCGACGAGTGGTTCACCGTTCTGGCAGCGACCGGCCTGGACAAGCACACCGAGCTGATGAATCACCTCAAGGCAGAGCACGGGGTCACGCACGGCTTCGCCAACGGCATCGTGCTCCAGTACCGCTCGCGGGGGGAACAGCAGACGGCGGACGACCTTGTCGACGCCCAGTACGCCGGTGCCAAGGCTGCGCTCCGTCCGGTCTACGACGCGCTGGTCGAGGCCGTCACCGCGTTCGGCGCCGATGTCGAGGTGGCTCCGAAGAAGAGCGGCGTCTCGCTGCGACATTCGAAGCAGTTCGCCGTGATCGAAGCCGCCAGCTCGAAGCGCATCCAGCTGGGAATCCAGCTCAAGGACGAGGCGCCGACCGATCGGCTCCTCACCGGCAACGCAATGTGCTCGCACAAGGTGTCGCTCACCTCGCCGGAGGACATCGACGACGAGCTGCTCGGATGGCTACGGGAGGCGTACCGGCGCGCGGGCTGAGCGCAGCGGGGCGCGCAACACGGCCAGCGGCCGGCAGCCAGCCCATCTGACAGCGATCACGCGACGAGGACGCAGCCGGCCACCGGCCGTACTCGCCGCCTCGGCAACGGCCCCGGCTTGCCTGCCGGGCGCCGGGCGGGCGATTCTTCGCGGATGGACCGATCAGCACACATCGAGGTGGACGGGCGCGGGGCGTACCTCGCCGTCCCCGTCGCGACGTCGAGAATGCCCGGACCGTGGCCCGGCGTGGTCGTCGTCCACGACCTCTTCGGCGTCGGCGACGACATGCGGGAGCAGGCCGACTGGCTCGCCGCGGCTGGGTACGTGGCAGTGATCCCCGACCTGCATCAGGGCAAGGCAGCGGTGCGCTGTGTCCGCAGCATGTTCGCCCAGCTCAGCGCTCGCCAGGGCCCGGTGTTCGGGCAGATCGACTCGGTGCGAGCTTGGCTCGCGGGATCGGATGACTGCACGGGCACGGTCGGCGTCATCGGCTATTGCCTGGGCGGGGCGTTCGCGCTCCTGCTCGCGGGTCGACCCGGCTGGTCCGCCTCGAGCGTCAACTACGGGATGGTGCCCGACGACGTGGCCGACATCCTTGGGGGCGCGTGCCCGATCGTCGCGAGCTTCGGCGGCAAGGACCGGTCCCTGACCGGCGCTGCCGAGAAGCTGCGCGAGGCAGCCGCGGCGGCCGGCGTTCCCGCCGATGTGAAGGAGTACCCGCAGGCGCGGCATGGCTTCATCAACCGCCTGACCGCCGCATCACCGGCGACGCCGCTGCTCAAGGTCACCGGCGTCGGCTACGACCACGAGGCCGCGGCCGACGCGAAGCGACGGATCCTGGCGTTCTTCGACCTGCACCTCGCCTGATCTCGCAACAACCGCAGGCAGATCTCCCCTGGTTGCGGGCTCATCAACGATGATCTGCATCTATCTAAGGGGATACTGCAACGCGACTTCCGTCGCTCCGTGCGGGTCCCCTAAGGTGACTGCCGCCGGCACTTCCGTGCCGGCGCGGTCCGCACACTGGAATCCGGCTGCAGCGCGCCGCACTGCACGTCCCGACCGAGGACTCGATGCAGATGGCGTCCCCATCCCACCGCACCCGACGTCGCGCCAAGGCTGTCGTCGGCCTCACCGCCGTGATCGGCCTGCTCGGAACCAGCGCCGCGATATCGGGCAGCGCTGCGACCCAGCCGGCGCCCGCGGCCGCCACGGTGCCGAGCGGCGTCACGCCGCTCCAGACGCGCAAATCGCTGTTGGGAGAGCACGTCTGGTATCGCCAGACACGGGACGGTTATCCGGTCGTCGGCGGTCTGTACGCCGTGCACATCGCCACCGCCGGCGCGCGAGCGGGCGACGTGAGCGGGTGGGACGGTCGCGTCGAGGTCGGTGCTCTGACGGCGACGAGGGCAACCGTCACGAGCGATGCGGCAGTCGAGGCAGCGGTGGCGTACACAGGCGGCACTGCCCGCACGTTCGTCGCGCCGAGCCTGTGGGTGCTGCCCGGCCCGGAGTCACGGCTCGTGTGGCAGGTGACCACTGTCACCAGTGGAGAAGTCGGCGCCAGCAATGTCACGTACGTCGACGCCGTGACCGGCGCGGTGCTCGAGAGCGTCGTCGAGTCGCAGAGCGAGTCAGCCCCGGACGGTGATTGGCACAAGGGCAGCGGCGACACCTTCGACCCGAACCCTGTGGTGAAGCTGCAGAACGAGGACTTCACCGACCAGAACGACTCGAATGCTGCCGTGCCAGCCGAGGGATACAGCGTGCGCAACATCCGCCACCTCGACAAGTCGCACACGTTGGTCGGCCGGTGGGCGAGGATCGTCAACCCCGACATCGCCATGTCGCCCGACGACGAGTTCTTCTACGAGCGCGCCGACGACGACTTCGAGCAGCTGATGGGCTACTACGGCTTGGACCGGCAGCAGTCCTTTTACCAGAGCCTCGGTTTCACCGACGTCAACGCCGAGTCACAGATGATCGAGACCAACACGATCCCGGACGACAACTCGTTCTTCTCGCCGTCGCAGGACCTCATCACCATGGGCGCCGGCGGCGTCGACGACGCGGAGGATCCCGAGGTCACCTGGCACGAGGGCGGGCACGCCACGCAGCACGACCAGGTCCCGGGCTTCGGCGCCAGCATCGAGGCCGGGGCGATCGGCGAGGGCTTCGGCGACTACATCGCGGTGACGCTCAGCCAACGGCGTGCGAAGAACACTGAGCTCACACCCTGGGCCTGCGTCATGGACTGGGACGCCGTGTCGTACTCCCCCGGGCCGACGCACTGCCTGCGCCGCACCGACACCGACAAGACGTACCCCGACGACCTCGTCGGGCAGGTGCACGCCGACGGCGAGATCTGGTCGCGCGCGCTGTGGGACATGAACCTGTCGATGGGTCGCCGCGACGCCACCACAGCGATCCTCGAGGCGCAGTTCAGCTTCACGCCGTCGATCACGATGCCGGCCGCGGCGGCGCTCATCGTCTCGGCCGCGACCGACCTGTACGGCGAAGCGGCCGGCGAGCTGGCCCAGACGGCGTTCGAGGACCGCGGCATTCTCTGAGCCCACCCCGAGCTGTCGACGCGCCGTGCAGCCTCAGGCGTCCTGGGTCGAGTCGGGCGATGTCGAGGACCTCCGCCCGGCAGCTCCTGCGGTCTGAACATCATCGGGACCCGGTCCAGCTGGGGCATCCCGATCGAGACCCGGGCACGGTCAGCCGTCGCGGGGCAGGATCCGGAAGGCCGGATGCTCAGTGAGCGGGCGGATGGCTCCGAAGTCCCGATGGTCGAGCGTCAGCACCACATCCGTACCGAACTGAGCGGCGAACACCACGTTGACGGCATCGGCCAGATCGAGCCGGAGGTCGCCGTACTGCTTACGGAGCGCTTGAGCCCTGTCGAGCACGGACGGAGTCACCGCAGGCATCACTGCGCGACCTGCGCCCGACCAGCGGGCGATGTCGTCGATGGCCTGATGAGCAGCCCCGCGACCGAGCACGCGACGCGCCATGTGATCCAGCTCGCTGAGCAGCACCGGTGACACGACGACCGTGCCTGCGGTCTGCAGGACCCTGCGGGCAGCGACGCCGTCAGGATGCGTCTCGTCGAGGGCGGCCAAGAGCCCTGACGTGTCTGCGACGACCATCAACGCGCAGGGCTCTTGGTCCGTTCATAGGCCTCCACCTGATCGGCCCAGTCATCGTCGGCCACATGATTGTCGGGCGGGGCGTCGTCGCCGTCAGCCCGAGACGTCGGTTGGGACGCGGCAGGTCGGTGCGTACGGCTGAAGAACGGCTCGTCCCAGGTCCGATTCGCCATCGCGGCGAGATGGATTGCGTCTCGAATGAGCTCCGCCTCCGCGACACCCCGACGTGCCGCAGCTGCTTTGAGGATCGCGAGATCTGTCTCGTCTGCAAAGACTGTCGTTCGCCTCATCGCCACGAACGTATGCTAGCAACAACATACGTCCATGGCGATGCAGTGCGACCTCCATCGGTGTGCCTATCCGATGGTCACGCGGCGAGCGCGGGCGCTTTGCTCGACGCAGGCTCGAGAGCGACGGCGAGCACCTCGCGTACGTCCGACATCAGGTGCACCGTCAGGGCGTCGCGTACGGCCGCCGGCACGTCATCGAGGTCCGGCTCGTTGCGGGCGGGGATCAGGACGTCGGTGATGCCGGCGCGGTGCGCTGCGAGCAGCTTCTGCTTGACCCCGCCGATCGGGAGGACGCGGCCGGTGAGGGAGACCTCGCCGGTCATTGCGACATCGGAGCGGACCGGCCGCCCGGACAGCAGCGACGCGAGCGCGGTCACCATCGTGACGCCGGCGCTGGGGCCGTCCTTGGGCACGGCACCCGCAGGCACGTGCACGTGCACCTCGCGATCCTTCAGGTCGGCGACCGGGAGCTCCAGCTCGGCGCCGTGCGAGCGCAGGAAGGACAGGGCGATCTGCGCCGACTCCTTCATGACCTCGCCGAGCTGGCCGGTCAGGCGCAGGCCGGTGTCGCCGGTCTCCGGGTCCGCGAGCGACGCCTCGATGAAGAGGACGTCACCGCCCGCGCCGGTGACGGCGAGCCCGGTGGCGACGCCCGGCAGGGCCGTACGCTCCGCAGACTCGGGCAGGTGGCGCGGGCGGCCGATGTAGGGCACCAGGCCGGCAGCGTCGATCACGATCGCGGAGTCGTCCGCGGTCGCCGTGTCCGATGTCTCAGTGTCGACAGCCAGGCGCGCGGTGACCTTCCGGAGCAGCCGCGCAATCTGACGTTCGAGGTCACGGACGCCGGCCTCGCGGGTGTACTCGGCGGCGATCCGACGCAGCGCGTCCTCGGCGACGTCGACCTCATCCGGCGTCAGCCCGGCATGGTCGAGTTGGCGCGGCAGCAGGTGGTCGCGGGCGATGACGACCTTCTCGTCCTCGGTGTAGCCGTCGAGGCGTACGACCTCCATCCGGTCCAACAGCGGCCCCGGGATCGTGTCGAGGACGTTGGCGGTCGCCAGGAACACGACATCGGACAGGTCGAGGTCCACGTCGAGGTAGTGGTCGCGGAAGGTGTGGTTCTGCGCCGGGTCGAGCACCTCGAGCAGCGCCGCCGCGGGGTCACCCCGGAAGTCGGTGCCGACCTTGTCGACCTCGTCCAGCAGCACGACCGGGTTCATCGACCCGGCCTCCTTGATGGCGCGGACGATGCGGCCGGGGAGCGCGCCGACGTACGTCCGGCGGTGGCCGCGGATCTCAGCCTCGTCCCGGACGCCGCCGAGCGCTACCCGCACGAAGTTGCGGCCCATCGCGCGCGCGACGGACTCACCGAGGGAGGTCTTGCCGACGCCGGGCGGGCCGACGAGCGCGAGGACGGCACCGCTGCGCCGCCCGCCGACGACGGCGAGACCGCGGTCGGTCCGGCGCTTGCGCACGGCGAGGTACTCCGTGATGCGCTCCTTGACGTCGTCCAGCCCTGCGTGGTCCGCATCGAGCACAGCGCGCGCGGCCGCGACGTCGTACGAGTCGTCTGTGCGCACGCCCCAGGGCATCTCGAGCACGGTGTCGAGCCAGGTCCGGATCCAGCCGACCTCGGGCGACTGCTCCGATGTGCGCTCGAGCTTGTCGACCTCGCGCAGCGCTGCCGTCCGTACGGCTTCCGGCAGGTCCGCCTCCTCGACCCGGGTGCGCAGGTCGGCCGGCTCGTCGCCGTCGCCGTTGCCGTTGCCCTCGAGCTCGCGCAGCTCCTTGCGTACGGCCGCGAGCTGCTGTTTGAGCAGGAACTCGCGCTGCTGGCGCTCCATCCCGTCGGACACGTCCTTGCGGATCGTCTCGGCGACGTCGAGCTCGGCCAGGTGGTCGCGGGCCCAGGCGATGACGAGCTCGAGGCGCGCGACGACATCCGGGGTCTCGAGCAGGGTGAGCTTCTGCTCCTCCTGGACGTACGCGGCATAGCCGGCGGTGTCGGCGATCGTCGAGGGGTCGCTCAGCCGCTGGATGCCGTCGATGAGCTGCCAGGCGCCGCGCTGCTGCAGGATCGACACGACGAGCCGCTTGTACTCGCGCGCAAGGTCTCGCGCCCTGTCAGCAGTGCTGCTGTCGTCGCCGCTCGACGTGACGTCGACGGTCGTGGCGTCAACCCACAGCGCGCCGCCGTCGCCGGTGGTGCCGGCACCGATGCGCGCGCGGGCGACACCGCGGACGAGCGCGCCGGGCTCGCCGCCCGGCAGCCGGCCGACCTGGTCGATTACCGCGATCGTGCCGACGGCGGCGTACCGGCCGTGTAAGCGAGGAGCGAGCAGGATCCGTGCGCCGTCGCTGGTGCGCGCTCGCGCAGCCTCGACCGCGACCCGCGACTCGGCGACGCTCAGGTCCAGCGGCACCGCCATGCCCGGCAGGACGACGACGTCATCGAGCGGCAGCAGCGGCAAGCTCTCGGTGGTGGACATGGGGAGGCTCCTTCGGCTGTGCGGTCCGGCCCTGGGGAGCGGGCTGGGCCGGTTGTGGCCTGCACAACGCTTACACCGTTACAGCTGTTTCCGGTGTTCGCTCCGAGCGAAGCGGAGGCGGTCATCGAGTGCGCCTGAGGTTTGCGTGACGCTGTGCCCGGCCCGCCGAGTGGTCGCTACCGGTCCTCTCACGGACCGTTAGCACAGCGCAAAGTGACCACTCGACGAGTCCGACGTAGCAACGACTGGCCCGGGGGCTTCACCGACGGGAAGACCTCACGAAGTGCGCTTCGATGCCGGTCGAGCGCGTACATGCAGGCGCTCGCCCTGCGGACCGAACAAGGAGAGGACCTCCACCGGCGTGGAGGTGGCGTTGGCGAGCGCGTGGGGCAGGTGGGTGTCGAACTCGGCGACCTCGCCCGGGGTCAGCTCGATGTCGTGGTCGCCAAGCAACAGGCGCGGGCGGCCGGACAGGACGTACAGCCACTCGTAGCCCTCGTGGGCCTGCAGCTCCGGCTCGTGCGCCGGCCAGTTCGGGGGGAGAACGAGTCGGTACGCCTGCAGCCCGCCGGGCCGGCGGGTCAGCGCGGTGAAGGTCATGCCGTGGCGCTGGAACGGGCGGGGGAGGACCCGCGGATCGTCGGACGCCGGAGCGTCGACGAGCTCGTCGAGCGGGACCTGGTGGGCGCGCGCCAGCAGCAGCAGGAGCTCCAAGGTGGGCCGCCGCTGGCCCGACTCGAGGCGGGACAAGGTGCTGACCGAGATGCCCGTGGTCGCGGAGAGTTGGGCAAGGGTCGCGCCGCGCTCTTGGCGCAGCGCGCGCAGGCGCGGGCCCACGGCTTCGAGGACGCGATCTACGACGGGGGCCGCGCCCGGCGGGCTGTCGTCGGGCTCGTCCCTCATCCCGGGATCGCGCCGAGCCCGTCGTAAGTGCCGGAAGTGCCCTTTGAGCGGCTCCGGACGGGACGGAATGTCGATCTTCGGCGCAGCGCATCACCCGTACGGTCGACTGCCTCGTTCATGGACCTAGTTTGCCAGTCCGGCAACAGAAGTTGTCAAGTGGCGATGGAGGTCGGCACAGTAGCCACGGGCGGGCGTCGTTGGCTGCGCTCGCCACTCAAAGTCGAGGAGCAGGCATGAAGCAGAGGTCGTACGACGTGGTGGTGATCGGTGGTGGCGCGGCGGGGCTGAGCGGTGCGCTGGCGCTGGCGCGCGCTCGCCGGTCGGTGTTGGTGGTCGACTCCGGTAGCGCCCGCAACGCCCCGGCGGGGCACGTGCACAACTATCTCGGTCGCGAAGGAACGCCTCCCGGGGAGTTGCAGGCGATCGGCCGCGGCGAGGTCGAGAGCTACGGCGGCGAGATCGTGGCGGGGGAGGTGGTGGCCGTGGAACGGCTCGAGGAGAGCGACGGCGGCGTGGGCTTTCGGGTGCTGCTCGCCGATGACGCGCCCGTGACGGCGCGGCGGCTACTGGTGGCGACCGGCCTTGCGGACGAGCTGCCCCACGTGCCGGGCGTGGCCGAGCGGTGGGGGCGCGACGTGCTGCACTGCCCGTACTGCCATGGCTGGGAGTTCCGCGACCAGGCCATCGGCGTCCTGGCGACCGGGGCGTTCGCCGTGCACCAGGCGCTGCTCTTCCGGCAGTGGAGCGCCGACGTGACGCTGTTCCTGCACACCGGCCCCGAGCTGAGCGACGACCAGCGCGAGCAGCTTGCAGCCCGCGGGATCGCGGCGGTCGAGGGCGAGGTCGAGGCACTGGAGATAACGAACGACCAGCTCACCGGCGTACGGCTGCGCTCGGGCCGGACCGTTCGGTGTCGGGCCGTGACGGTCATGCCGCTGTTCATGGCCCGCGCGGACCTGCTCGCCCCACTCGGGTTGGCCGCGGTCCAGCAGCAGGTCGAGGGTCACGTCATCGGCAGCCAGGTGCCCGCGGACATGCTCGGGGCGACGGCCGTCGCCGGAGTCTTCGTGGCGGGCAACGTCGCGGACCCGTACGCCGGTGTGATCAACGCTGCCGCCTCGGGTCTGAGGACCGCCGCGGCAGTGAACGGGGATCTCATCGCCGAGGACACGCGCCTCGCGGTCGCGGCGTACCGCACCGCTCAGGCCGGCCTGATGGAGGCGGCCCGATGACCTATGACCATGGAGCTCACCGCCGCAGCGACGCGCCGGACTCGGAGTTGCAGGGCGTTCTTGAGTCGGCGCGCCACTGGGAGGACTTCTATGGCCAGCAGGAGCTGCGCTGGAGCGGTAGACCCAACCCGGTCCTTGTCGACGTGGCGACAAGGCGGCTGCCCCGAACGGCGCTCGACGTCGGCTGCGGGGAGGGCGGCGATGCCATCTGGCTCGCACAACGGGGCTGGCACGTCACCGCGGTGGACATCTCGACGACGGTGCTGGCGCGCGCTGCGGCGACGGCCGAGAGGGCCGGCGTCGGCGCGCGCATCGACTGGCAGCGCCATGATCTCGCGCGAACATTTCCCGCCGGCTCGTACGACCTGGTGTCCGCGCAGTATCTGCACTCGCCGGTGGAGTTCCCTCGCGAAGATGTGCTGCGAGCGGCGGCACGCGCGGTCGCTCCGGCCGGGCTGCTGCTGATCATCGGCCACGCCGCGGCCCCACCGTGGGCGGAACACCACCACCACGAGCCGGACGTGCACTTCGCCACCCCCGACGAGGTTCTCGAGTCCCTCGCCCTGCTCCCGGCACAGTGGCGCATCGATGCGGCCGAGACGTCTGTACGTCAGGCCACCGGACCGGACGGCCGGGCCGGCATGCTCAGCGACAGCGTCGTCGCGGCGACGCGGCTGGGCATGACGGCGCCGGACTGAACCGCTCGACTTCGCGATAGACGACGTCGTAAAGCTCATCGGCAGCACGGTGGTCGCACGAGGACCGGCGAAGGCTGGATGTTCGGACACCTATGGCCGTGCCGCCCGGCAGCGGCCCGTCTCACGTCGCCGGCGGCATCTCTGCGTAGAGGTCGACTGCCTGGCCGTCCGGGTCGGCGACCTGGGCGTACCGCTGACCCCACGGCGCGTCATAGGGCTCGGTCCGAGCGAAGCCGTCGGCGGCGAGCTCGGCGTACAGCGTGTCGACGTCGCCCGGCGAGTCGAGCCGGACCGCGAGCCCGATCCGGCCGTGCGGGCTGCCCTCGAAGGCTGGGTCAAGACCCTTGATCATCGCTTCGCTGTCGAGCATCACGCGGACACCGGTCGTGCCGATCGGAGCCTCGACATGCTCCTCCGGCTCGCCGTCGGGGAAGGGAAGCCCCAACCGACGGTAGAACGCGACCGAGGCCGCGACGTCGGACGCGACGATGCCGATTGCGTCGATTCTGGGTTCGGGTGCCATGGCCGGGCTCCTGTTGGTCAGGTCGTGGCGGCCGGGACCGGCCGCGCGAGCGACCGTACGCGGCCCCACCGACAGGCAGCGTGCGGCGTGTCGAGGCCACGGTCGTCGAGCGCGCTGCAGACGCCGCCGCTCAGCCGGTTCATGCGGACGCATTCTTGACGTCCGAACACTCGCGATATATCGTCGGAGTATCGAGATAGGTCGACATTGACTCCCCCCGTGTGCCGAAAGGACGACACTGATGGTGAACCGACGACTTCAAAGCGCTCTGTTGGCCGGCTGCGGCCCCGCGACAGCGCATCCGATTGGCCTGCGCGACTTCGTCGCCCAGAACATCAGCCTCCGCGACTTCGTCGCGATGGCGGGTCGAGGCGGGCGTGACCGCCACGGTGAGGAGCGCCGCGGCGGGCCGCCGTGGGCACGGCAGGGCGGGCCAGGCGGGTTCCCGTTCGGGGGGCCGGGCGGCCCGCCGTTCGGTCGGCCGCCGTTCGGGCCGTGGCGGGCGAACAAGGCGCGCCGCGGGGACGTACGCACCGCGATCCTCGCCGTCCTCGCCGATGGCCCGCTCAACGGATATCAGGTGATCCAGCAGATCGGTGAACGTACCGGCGGTGCTTGGAAACCGAGCCCCGGCTCGGTCTACCCGACACTGCAACAGCTCGAGGACGAGGCACTGGTTCGTGCGGACGAGTCGGACGGGCGGCGCCTGTTCCACCTCACGGACGCCGGCCGTACGTACGTCGAAGAGCACGCCGATGAGCTCGCCGCCACCTGGGAGACGGTGTCCGACGACCCGGAGGGACCCGCCTCGGACATGAAGGGATCGATCGGGCAGGTGATGGCTGCGGTGTGGCAGGTGATGCACAACGGCAGTGACGCTCAGCGCGCGCAGGCTCGCGAGGTGCTCGAACGCACGCGCCGTGACCTGTACCAGATCCTCGCCGACGGCACCTCAGCCGGCTCCGAATCCGACGACACGTCGACGTAGAGAACGGGGTGCGTGATGTACGGACGGACCGGATGGTCGGCCGGCGCTGCTCCGACCGAGCCGAGCGAGCGCGCTCCCGGCGTTGACCGCGAGACCCGGATCGGGGACGTCGAGCGCGAGCGGGGCGGCTCGAGGGGCCGGCTTTCGGGCGGCGGCGTCACGCAGCAGGCATACATCGCCCGCCGCTGAGTCCCTCGAGCATGGCCACCGCGGGCTACCGCAGCAACGCTGTCGTCCTCAGGCAGGCACCAGCGCCGGCAGGCCGAGGTCGAGCAGCAGGGCGCGGCCTGCGATGCGCGCCTCGTCTGCGGCCGCCCAATCGCCCCCCTGCTGCAGTGTCTGGGCCAGACCGTCCAGAGCCCGGGCCTGCTCGAACGGGTCGCCGGAAGCGGCAGCAAGCTCCAGCGCTCGCGCATGGAGCGGCGCCGCCTCGGCGGCACGACCGGCAGCGGTGAGCGCGCCTCCCAGCTCGTTGAGCGCGCCCGTCTCGCCTTCGGCCTCGCCGAGGGCGACGGCCAGGGCGAGGGCTCGACCGAGCTGGTCGACCGCGCGGTCGTGCTGACCGAGCCTGCTCGCGACCACCCCCAAGCCGCGCAGCGCATCGCATTCGCCGGCGCGGTAGCCGGTCTCGCGGCTGAGCGCCAGCGCCTCGTCCAGATGATCGAGGGCTTCGGCGCACCGTCCCTGCCCCTCGCAGCTGAGTCCCAGGTTCGTGAGCGCCACAGCCTGCGCCACCCGATCCCGCTTCTCCCGCTGGACCTCCAGTGCCTGCGCGATGTACGTCGACGCCTCTTCGTAGCGCCCGAGCCGGATGAAGACCACACCCGCGTTGCTCAACGCCCGACCCTCGCCGGCTCGATCGCCGATCTCGCGCAGCACGTCCAATGCCTGCTGGTGCCAGTCCAACGCTGCCTGATACCGGCCGAGCCGGCGGTAGACGATGCCGAGGCTGTAGAGCGCCGCACCCTCCGCCGCCCGGTCGCCACTGTCGCGGTGGATGTCCAGCGCCGCGTGCAGCGCGTCCCGCGCCTCCCGGTACCGGCCAGATCGCCACAGGACGATCCCGATGTTGTGCCGTGACCTGCCCTCGCCCCTCCGGTGGCCGACCGCGAGGTCGATCTCGAGGGCGCGGCGATGGTGGTCGAGTGCCAGGGCATAGTCGCCCAGCCGCCGGCGAACGGTCCCCAGCAGGTTCAGCGACATGGCCTCGCCAAGTCGATCCCGCCGCGCGATCGCAGCCGCACGCGCCACCCCGTACAACGCGAGGGCCTCGCCATAGTGCGCTCCGACATCGAGGTACGGAGCCAGCGTCTCGGCCAGTGCAATCGGGTACGCCGATAGGCCGTCGATCTGGGCGGCACCCGATGCCGCTGCGACGATGTTCGCCCGCTCGACGTCGAGCCAGCCGAGCCACTGGCTGGGGTCCGGCGCGGGCGCCCGGGTCGTTGGTGCCACCCCGTGGGAGCCGCTCGAGGTGATCAGCTGGACCGCCGTGGCGGCGCCCGTCCCATAGTGCTCGAGCAGCTGGCTCAGAGCCAGCTGTCGGGCCGAGGCAGGCAGCTCAGCCGCCAGCTCAGCCGCGTACGCACGGAGCAGGTCATGCATGGCGTACCGGCCTCCGGCACGGCGCTCCACCAGATGCGCGCGGGCAAGCGCGTCGAGCAGCCGCCTGGCCCGAGCCGGCTCGGCGCCCAGGAGCGCCGCTGCTGCCGACTCCCCGATGTCGACGCCGGGGTGCAGACCCAGCAGCTGGAATGTCGCAGCCACGGGTGGCGGCAGGTTGCGGTAGGACCACGAGAAGACAGACCGAACGGCGGTGTGGTCGTCGCCCGCGTCCAGGAGGTCGAGCCGGCCCGGCTGGTCGTCCAACTCGGCGACCAGGTCGCCCAGCGCGTCGTCCGGGCGGGCGGCACACATCTCGGCCGCCAGCCGCAGGGCGAGCGGCAGGTGCGCGCAGCGGCGGGCAAGCGCCAGCCCGTTGGCCGGGTCGTCGCGGACGCGGGCATCCACCAATGTCGTCAGCAGCTCCACCGACTCCGCCGCCGACAGCAGGTCCAGGTTGAGCCGCGTCGCGCCATAGCGCGCGACCAGCGCGGGCATCGTCTCCCGGCTGGTGACCAGCACCAGGCATGACGGCGACCCGGGCAGCAGGTCACGGACCTGGTCGACCGATCGAGCGTTGTCCAGCAGCAGCAGGACCCGACGGTCGGAGAGCAGGCTCCGGAAGCGTGCCGCCCGCTCGGCGACGCCCGCTGGGATCGACGTGCTCGTGTCGCCCATCCCGCGAAGCGCCTGGCCCAAGGCCTCCGTGGACGTCAAGGGCTGGTCGGGGTCGTACCCGCGCAGGTCGAGGTAGAGCTGCCCGTCGGGGAACGCCGCCGCCACCCGGTGCGCCCAGTGCACCGCCAGTGCCGTCTTGCCCACGCCCGCCGTGCCGGAGATCACCGCGACCGCCATTGTCGGCGCCGGCCGGGCGCGCCCCGTGAGGACCGCATCGAGCAGATCGAGGTCGTCGCGTCGACCGGTGAACCCGGCGACGTCCGGCGGCAGTTGATGCGGCTGCTGCCGTGGCTGCGGAATGTCCCCGCGATCGGCCGGCCGGACCGAGGCGCATTCCTCCCGCGGCGGGACCGGGCCGCCCGGGGCAGTGGCTGTCAGCCACAGCCGGTGAAACGTGTCGGTGTCGCCCCCGAGCGCCTCGACGAGGAGCTCGACGAGACCCCACCGCGGGACGCGCGGCTGCGAGAACGCGGCGGAGACGGTCGTACGACTGCAGCCCACCTCCCGCGCCAGGTCGCGCAGGCTCGGCCAGCCGGAGCGATGGTGCAGGTCATGGAGGGCGTCGAACAGCACTTGCACTGGTCCGTCGGCCACGGTCGGCCGCGCCAGGGCGCCCATCGGTCCTCCTTCCCCGGCACGCCGCCGCGAGGCAGGTAAACGTCGGCGTTCTCCGTTGTCAAGAGCCTGGTACGGCGGGCCGAAATACACGTCGGTCCTGGCGTCACCGCACGTCAGGTTCACCGGGTCACCACACATCGAGCCTTGGCGTCACGTGTCGTCCTGATTCGTCCGCGTCCGTCAACCGCCGTCGGGGCCAGCCAACACTCGGAGTCGACCGGCCGTACGGCTGGGCAAACCGAGGAGCGACGCTCCTCCCACACTGGACTGGAGGTGAGCCGCCCATGGCCGCTCCCCGCTACCCGCCCGGCAGCTGGCGCCCGCTCGGCGAGCAGACTCAGCCGCCGATGCGATCGCACGACATCATCTGCCTGCACACCATGGTCGGCTCGCTGCACGGCACCGACGACATGTTCCAGGGCGCCGGGTACGGCGGGACCGAGTCGCACTTCGGTGTCGGACACGACGGGGAAACCCTGCAGTGGCAAGACATCACTCACACCGCTGACGCGAATCTCGACGGGAACCACCGCATCCTGTCGATCGAGACTGCCGACTTCGGTCCCGGCTTCGCGGCGTGGAACACCAAGGACGGCTCCCAGGTGCCTGCCTGGACCGACGCGCAGCTGGAGCGCCTGGCGCACCTGCTGGCGTGGCTGTCCTCGCGCGAGACCCACGCGCAATGTCCCGCGACATGGGACTGCCACCGGACCGGCATCCCGCTCGAGACCGTGCCCGACTCGAAGCCGGGACGCCGAGGGGTCGGATGGCACCGGCTCGGCGTCGAGTCCGATCCCCCGGACCGGTCAGGCTTCCGTGTCGCCGGCGGCGAACGCTGGTCGAGCGCCGACGGGAAGGTGTGCCCGGGTGACCGGCGCATCGCCCAGATCAGAGCTGTCATCGCACGAGCCCGCGTCATCGCTGGCGACCCGAACGCTCAGCGCACACCACCTCAGGAGGACGACATGCCCATGTTCACCGTGTACGGCGACGCAGCCGACAGGAAGAAGCCGGCCATCCTGGCCGGGGTCGGTGTCTGGCGCGCGATCACCGCCGAGTACCTCGATGTCCTGTCCGACGCCGGCTACTGCAAGAAGGAGATCGTGTTCAAGAACGCCCGCGAGCTGGACGTCATCAAGGACGTCCTCGACGGGGCCACCCGGACGCTCGCCGCCGCGGTCCGCGCCGCCTAGGACCGACCCGACTGGCTCCCCGTGGTGACCCCCGATTGGCACGGGGTGACCCTGTGCCAATAGGTATGGCACGGGGTCACCCAGTGCCATACCGCGAATAGCACAGGGTCACCCAGCGCCATGCCGCGAATGGCACAGGGTCACCCCGTGCCGAACCGGGAAGGCAGCAGTGCCGGCGCTCGCAGCCGAGTCGCGGACGCGCACGGACGCAGTCATCAGGGGATCTAGGATCGTGACTCGCCGCCCGACCCTCGCGAGGAGTGACGCCGCCATGCCCGAGATCACCCGCGAGGAGGTCGCGCACCTGGCTCGCCTCGCCCGCATCGACCTCACCGACGAGGAGCTCGAGCGGCTCGCCCCGCAACTGGGCCAGATCCTCGCGCACGTCGCGAAGGTCGGCGAAGTGGCGGCCGACGACATCCCGCCGACGTCGCACTCGCTGCCGCTGACCAACGTGTTCCGGCCCGACGTCCCGGTGCCGGGGCTTGCCGCCGACGCTGCACTGGCCGGTGCGCCGTCGGCCGAAGGCGGCCGGTTCCGGGTGCCGCGCATCCTCGACGAGGAGCTGTGACGGTGGCAGGAGACGACACGGGCGCGGACGACCTCACCCGCTGGACCGCAGCGCGTACGGCCGAGGCAATCGCGGGCGGCGAGGTATCCGCGCGCGAGGTGACCGAGGCGCACCTGGACCGCATCGCCTCGCTGGACGGCCGCATCAACGCCTTCCTGCACGTCGACCACGCTGGTGCGCTGGCCACCGCGAGCGAGGTCGACGCCAAGCGCAGCGCGGGGACGACGCTCGGTCCGCTCGCCGGCGTCCCCCTGGCTTTGAAGGATGTCTTCACCATGTCGGGCACCCCGACGACGGCGGGCTCGAAGATCCTCCAGGGCTGGCGGCCGCCGTACGACTCTGCCGTCGTCGAGCGACTCCGTGCCGCGGACGTGGTGATCCTGGGGAAGACGAACTGCGACGAGTTCGCGATGGGGTCCTCGACCGAGAACTCCGCGTTCGGGCCGACGCACAACCCCTGGGACGAGACGCGGGTCCCGGGTGGCTCGGGCGGCGGGTCGAGCGCCGCCATCACGGCGTACTTCGCCCCACTCGCTCTCGGCACCGACACCGGCGGCTCGATCCGCCAGCCCGCCGCCGTCACGGGAACGGTCGGGGTCAAGCCGACATACGGCGGGGTGAGCAGGTACGGCCTGATCGCCTGCGCGTCGAGCCTCGACCAGGCAGGGCCGTGCGCGCGTACGGTCCTCGACGCCGCGCTGTTGCACGAGGTGATCGCCGGGCATGACCCGCGCGACTCCACGAGCATCGACCAGCCGGTGCCGGACGTCGTGGCCGCAGCGAGGCCGACCTCCCTGGCCGGGCTGCGGGTGGGGGTCGTACGCGAGCTGGGCGGCGATGGCTACGAGCCGGGAGTCGTGGCTCGGGTCGGCGAGGCGGTCGATCTGCTGACCGAGCTCGGTGCCGAGGTCGTCGAGGTGTCGTGCCCGCACTTCTCGTACGCGCTGCCCGCGTACTACTTGATCCTGCCGAGCGAGGTGTCGTC
>Ga0136634_10000302_pt1 | contig 23264 bp, 15 predicted proteins | sample AntDrymUQ8332106_2_FD_104654 | JGI IMG/M metagenome (GOLD analysis project Ga0136634, IMG submission 104654) | Polar desert sand microbial communities from Dry Valleys, Antarctica - metaG UQ833 (21.06) | ecosystem: Environmental > Terrestrial > Soil > Desert | place: Antarctica: Dry Valley... | reverse complement strand
TTCGCCATCGAGCCGGAGAGGAAAAACTCCATCGTCGATTGCGCCTGGCTGATGGAAAAGGCCGAAGCGATGGTGCCCGCCAGGCTCTGCGCGCCGCCGAACACGACCACGAGGAACGTATCCACGATGTAGAGCTGCCCGGCGGTGGGCCCGGTCGAGCCGATCATGGTGAAGGCGCTTCCCGCGACGCCGGCGATACCGCAGCCGATGGCGAAGGTCGTACGGTCAACGCGCTCGGTGTTGATGCCGACCGCGCCCGCCATCGTTCGGTTCTGCATCACGGCGCGGACCTGCTTGCCCCAGCGCGAGCGCGCCATCATGACATAGACGGCGATGGTGATCAGCATCGTCAGAACCATCACGAACAGGCCGTTGATGGGCAATTCGATCGTGTCCGTGATCTGCATGGAGCCCAGCATCCAGCTCGGCACCTCGACGCCAACCTCGCGGGCGCCGAAGGTCGAACGGTAAACCTGCTGCAAGATCAGGCTGAGGCCCCAGGTGGCGAGCAGCGTGTCAAGCGGACGTTTGTAAAGGTGCCGGATCAGCGACCATTCCACGAGTGCGCCGAGCAGCCCCGAGGCCGCGAACGCAACCGCCATCGCGATGAAGAAATAGCCGTTGTAAAGGGTCGGCAGATAGCTTTGGAAGAGCTGCGAGGTGAGATAAGTCATATAAGCGCCGAGGATCATGAACTCCCCGTGCGCCATGTTGATGACGCCCATCTGGCCGAAGATGATGGCAAGACCGAGCGCCATGAGCATGTAAACCGAGAACAGGATCAGGCCCGCAAACCCTTGCATGGCAAAGATGGAGCCGAGTTCGGTCAAGGAATAATCGGAGAACATGATGCGCCTCTGTTGCCTTGTTGCCCTCTCCCCTTGTGGGAGAGGGCGACGAACGGCGTGAGCCGTTCGGCGGATCAGGGGTAAGACACTGGGTTCGGATTCGCGGCCCCCTCACCCGGCCGCCTGCCGGCGTCCGCCCTCTCCCACGAGGGGAGAGGGCTTACAATAGGAGGGGATAGCGAGCTGCGGCCCGAGCGAACCTACTGATAGCCCTTCGGGAACGGGTCCGGCTCCATCAGCTCCGCCGTCTCGAAGATCACCTCATACTGACCGTCGAGCTTGGCCTTGCCGACGCGCGTCTTGCTCCAGAGGTGATGGTTCTCGTGGACTTTGACGTAGCCCTCCGGCGCCTCCTTGAACTCTATGCCGGGCGAGGCGGCGGCGATCTTGTCGATATCGAACGATCCGGCCTTCTCCACTGTCAACTTCCACAGCCACGGGCCGAGATAGGCGGCCTGCGTCACGTCGCCGATGACGATGTCCTTGCCCCACATCTTCTTGAAGGCTTCGACGAAGGCTTTGTTGTTCGGATTATCGAGCGACTGGAAATACTTCATGCAGGCATAGGCGCCCGCGATATTTTCGCCGCCGATGCCCAGGATTTCGTCCTCGGTCACGGAAATGGTCACCAGGGTTTGCTTGGTGAGGTCTATACCCGCCGCCTTCATCTGCTTGTAGAAGGCCACGTTCGAGCCCCCGACAATGATCGCGTAGATAACGTCCGGCTTTTTGAGCTTCATTTTGTTGATAACGGAATTGAACTGCGTGTGGCCCAGCGGGAAATATTCCTCGCCATCGACCTTGAGGCCCAGCTTCTCGATGTGCTTGCGGGCGATCTTATTCGAGGTGCGCGGCCAGATATAGTCCGAGCCGAGCAGATAGAAGGTCTTGGCACCCTTCTCCCTCACCACCCAGTCGATACCGGCGATGATTTGCTGGGTCGCTTCCTGGCCGGTATAGATGACGTTCTTGGATTGCTCCAAGCCTTCGTAAAAGGTCGGGTAATACAGCATCCCGTTATATTGCTCGAACACCGGCAGCACCGCTTTCCGCGAAGCGCTGGTCCAGCAGCCGAACACCGACGCCACTTTGTCATTCACCAGGAGCTTGCGCGCCTTCTCCGCAAAGTTGGGCCAGTCGCTGGCGCCGTCTTCCTGAATGAACTGAATTTTCCGGCCGAGCACACCGCCTGTGGCGTTGATCTGCTCGATAGCCAGCTTCTCGGCCTGCACCGATCCGGTCTCGGAAATCGCCATGGTGCCAGTGACGGAGTGGAGGATGCCCACCGTTACGGTCGTGTCGGTCACGGCAAGGCCCGTCGTGTTCACAGCGGCCGTCGCGCGGGATGGCCACGCTCCAGGCAATAACGCGGCGGCGGGCAGTGCGGCCATACCCTTCAGCAGCGTGCGCCGGAATGGGCTTTTCACTCCGCCGTTGTTCGTCGATGACATTGCAGTCCTCCACATGAAATCTGACCCGAAAGCGCATCCGGCGTCTTTCTGGCCATGAGTGTGAGGGGGAATGCTGCAACGCAACAATGGGTCGAATGACGTATACCGCCCGCATCTCGGTCTCGATACCCTGAAGAGACGATGGACTTCACGCGCGCGTGCCCGCGCGAGTTGCTTTGCCTGTTGGCACCTTATTTGCACTGCACAATATACGGACATTGGCTGATGATTTGAGGCGCCCCGCAAGGCCTCAACGAAACACGCCTGAGGAGATCAAGGGACGTTACAACCGGGAAAAGCTGACATGGCCGGGCAACAGCGGATCGTCCGTGTCCGACGCGACTACAATCAGTGGGTCGCCAATCAGACGCTGGAGGACTATGCGCTACGCTTCACCGCCGAAGGCGCCCGGCGGTGGTCTGCGGCGCGCATTGCCAATACGGCGCTGGGCTCGATCTCCTTCCTCGCGCTGGAGGCTATTGGCGCTGCCATCACTCTGAGCGTCGGTTTCAACAATGCCGCGTGGGCGATTGGCGTCGTCAGCGTGCTGATTTTTCTCACCGCCCTACCGATCAGCTATTACGCCGCACGCGACGGCGTCGATATCGACCTGCTCACGCGCGGCGCGGGCTTCGGCTATATCGGCTCGACCATCACATCGCTGATCTACGCGACCTTCACCTTCATTTTCTTCGCCATCGAAGCGGCGATCATGGCGCAAGCGCTCGAGCTGTGCTTCGGCCTGCCCTTATCGGTGGGCTACATTGTGAGCGCGCTCGCGGTCATCCCGCTCGTCACCCACGGCATCACCTTCATCAACCGCTTTCAACTTTGGACGCAGCCGTTTTGGATCGTGCTGCACCTGTTGCCGTTCATTTTCATTGCATCGGCAAGCTTGCAGCCTTTGAACGAATGGACCGGCTATCAGCCAGCGGACGTCCCTGGCGCTGACGCCTTCAGCCTGCCCTTGTTCGGCGCGGCGGCGGCGGTAGTTTTTTCCTTGATCGCGCAGGTCGGAGAGCAGGTGGATTTCCTACGTTTCCTGCCCAGCCAGCGACGCACCGGCCGCATCAAATGGTGGACGGCGCTGCTTTGCGCCGGGCCGGGCTGGATCGTGCTGGGCGCGGCGAAATTGTTCGCGGGGTCGTTTCTCGCCTATCTCGTCATCAGCCAAGGCTATTCCGCGGACAAGGCCATCGAGCCCGCGCATATGTATCTCGTCGCCTTCGGTTATGTCATCCCGGCGCATTCAGCGGCCCTTGCCTTGACCGGCGTCTTCGTCGTCCTCTCGCAGCTCAAGATCAATGTCACCAACGCCTATGCCGGGTCGCTTGCCTGGTCGAATTTTTTCTCGCGGCTCACCCACAGTCACCCGGGCCGTGTGGTTTGGCTCGTCTTCAATGTCGTGATCGCCCTCGTCCTGATGGAATTGGGCATCTACAAGGCATTAGAGCAAATTCTGGCGCTTTACTCCAATGTCGCCGTTGCGTGGGTGGGCGCGCTGGTCGCGGATCTGGTCATCAACAAGCCGCTTGGCTTAAGCCCGGCGCGGATCGAGTTCAAGCGCGCCCATCTTTACGATTTCAACCCGGTGGGCGTCGGGGCCATGCTCATCGCCTCGACCGTGTCGATCACCGCTTTCTCCGGCGTGGCGGGCGAAACATTGCAAGCTCTAGCGCCATTCATTGCGCTGGGCGTCGCGTTCGCGGCCGCGCCTGTGATCGCCTTCGCCACCGGCGGCTGGTTCTACCTGGCGCGCCAATCCAGCCCCGGCGGCGAGCGGCGCTGCTGCATTTGCGAGCATCCCTTTGAGCGCCCCGATATGGCCTATTGCCCCGCCTATGCGGGCACGATCTGCTCGCTCTGCTGCTCGCTCGATGCGCGCTGCCACGACAGCTGCAAGGTGGATGCCCGCTTTTCGGACCAGCTGTTTGCCGTCCTTGGCGCGGTGTTGCCGGCATGGCTGACGCAGCGTTTATCCTCCCGGTTGGGGCACTATCTGGCGGTGCTGAGCCTGCTCGCCGCGGTCATCGCTCTCACGCTCGGCTTGATCTTCTTTCAGCAGACCCTCGATCCGGCGGTCGACAAGCCGATGCTGAAGACCGCCATCTTGAACCTTTTCTTCGTCCTCATGATCATCGCCGGAGTGGCCACATGGCTGTTTGTTCTAGCGCAGGAAAGCCGCCGCGTCGCCCAGCAGGAATCCACCCGCCAAACCGCATTGCTAATACAGGAAATCGAAGCGCATAAACGCACAGACGCTATGCTGCAAAAGGCCAAGGAGATCGCCGAGGCGGCCAATCTGGCCAAGAGCCGCTATGTGGTTGGCATCAGCCACGAATTGCGCACGCCGCTCAACGCCATTTTCGGCTATGCGCAATTGCTTGAGCGCGACCCGACCATCCCCGAGCCACGCCGGCATGCCATCCGCACCATGCGGCGCAGCGCCCATCACCTCTCCGGCCTCATCGAGGGCTTGCTCGACATCTCGAAAATCGAGGCGGGCCGCTTGCAACTCAACCGGGATGAAGTGCGCATCAACGAGTTTCTCGACCAGCTCGTCGATATGTTTCGGATGCAGGCCGAAGCACGCGGCATCGCGTTCCGCTTTCATATGGCGCACGGGCTGCCCGCGGTCGTGCATGCGGATGAAAAACGCTTGCGGCAGGTGCTCATCAACCTGTTATCCAACGCCATCAAATTCACGGCGGAGGGCTCGGTCACGCTCAGCGTCAAGTGCCGGAATGAAGTTGTCGAGTTCAAGATCGAGGATACTGGCATCGGCATTTTGCCGGAAGACATGGAGCGGATTTTCGAGCCTTTCGAGCGCGGCAGTCAAGCCGCGGTCGCGCCGTCGCAGGGCACCGGCCTTGGCCTCACGATCACCAAGCTCTTGACCGAAATCATGGGCGGCGAAATTGCGCTAACCAGCACGCCAGGCAAAGGCACATGCGCGCAGGTTAAACTGCTTTTATCGCGGGTGGCGCAGCCTCGTGCGCCCGCCCCAGGTGAACGGCGCATCACCGGCTATCAGGGACCGCGCCGCACCGTGATCGTTACGGATGACGATTACGCGCACCGCGATCTGATGCAGGACCTTCTTGCGCCGCTCGGCTTCATTTTGTTCACAGCGGCGGATGGGCAATCCTGCCTGACGCTCGCGGCCGAATGTGACCCTGATCTGGTGCTGCTCGATATCGTCATGCCCGGCGTTAGCGGTTGGGAGGTTGCCGAGCGTCTGCGCGCGCGCGGCGCTCCGCGCGCGGCAATCCTCATGCTGTCCGCTAATGTCGGCGATATCGGGCATTTACGCAATGGCGGCGACTGCCACGATGGGATGATCGCCAAGCCCATCGACATCAGCCAATTGCTCGAGCGCATCCGCGCCGCTCTCAATCTAGAGTGGGATTTTAGCCCGCAAGAACCAGCGCAGTCCTGCGCTCTCCCCGCACTTGGTGCGCTTCCTTCGCCCGAGCGCCTCGCTGAGTTGATGAAGCTCGGCCGCATCGGGCACGTCAAGGCTATCGAAAGCACTTTGGGCGAGATCGAGGACGCCGACCCGTCCGTCGCCGCGTTTACAAGGCGGCTGCGCAGCCTCGTAAAGGATTTCGACCTGCGCCGTTACATGTCCGCATTGCAGGAGGTGGCAAGCCATGATGCATGAGCCAAGACCATCCGCCATTGTCCTCGTGGTGGATGACTCGCCCGACACCTTGAGCTTTCTCACCGATGCGCTCGACGCTGCGGGCATGACCGTCCTGATCGCCGTGGGCGGCGAAAATGCCCTGGCGCTCCTGAACGAGGCAATGCCGGACGTGGTGCTGCTGGACGCCGTGATGCCGGGCCTTGACGGGTTTGCCACCTGCCGCCGTATGAAAGCCGACCCCCGGCTTTCGCATCTCCCGGTGATTTTCATGACTGGGCTGACCGAGACCGAACATGTCATCGAGGGGCTGGAAGCTGGCGGCGTCGATTACGTCACCAAGCCGATCATCGCGGACGAGCTGATTGCCCGCATCCGCGTGCACCGGGACAATGCCCGTATCGCTCGCTCGTCAAGCCTTGCGCTGGATGCCGCGGGACGGGTTTTGATGGCGATGACTGACAAGGCCGAGGTGCTGTGGACGACGCCGCAAGCGGCCGCGCTGTGGGCGAGCGCCTTTCCGGGCGGGGATGAGGCCGTCGTGAAATCCGCCATCAGCAGATGGCTGCAAAACACGAATGAGGCGCCCCGCGCCAGGCTTAAACTCCTTACCGCGAGCGGGAGAAGTTTGAGCCTGAGCGTGATCGCTGCCACCGGCCCGGATGAGTTCTTGCTCACCGCCGCGGAGACAAAGGATGCCGATCCGAAAACGTTGTTGCAGCGCCGTTTCGCGCTTACGCCGCGCGAAGCGGAGGTTTTGGTGTGGGTAGCGCGCGGCAAAGCCAACCGCGACATCGCCGAAATTTTGACACTGAGCCCGCGCACGGTGAACAAGCATCTAGAGCAAATCTACGCCAAGCTCGGCGTGGAAAACCGAACCGCGGCCGCCGCGTGCGCTCTCAACGCGTTTGCCAGCGAGTAAAGCAAAAAAAGCTGCCCAGGAAAAATCGAGGCACATTGTCGGATCGCGGTTCGCCAGATCGTCCTTAGGGCAATGCTAACCAGAGGAGACTGCCATGCCCTATGTCGACGGGTTCATACTTGCCGTGCCGAAGCAAAACATTGAGGCCTACAAAGCGATGGCGCGGAAAGCCGGTGAGGTCTGGAAGGAGCTCGGCGCGCTCACCTATGTCGAGTGCATTGGCGATGATGTGCCATATGGGAAACTGACCTCCTTCCCGCGCGCCGTGGAAGCGAAGGAGGACGAAATCATTATCTTCTCCTGGATCACCTATGAGTCTCGCGCGCAGCGCGACGCCATCATGGCTAAGGTGATGGAGGATCCCCGGCTCAAGGAAAGCATGGCGAATGCGCCGTTTGACGCCAAGCGCATGATCTTTGGCGGCTTCGAGACGTTTTTGGAAATGTAGCGCACAGCGGCGGCGGTTTGCGCCCTGCAACGCGTCGCCGCGCTTCCGCCGGACGAATTGCTGCGGCAGGCGCTTCGCCTTTGCTCGCCTGCGAAGTCCAGCCATGCGAGCCCACCCTTCAGCTGCAAATCTGTAAAACGTGCTTTGCACGGGCGTGCATCATCTAAGAGGGTGATGTACACGCGCCAAACCCTGTGCATTCTGAATTCATCGTGTGCTAGCATGCGTGTGGGGGGCAATGGGCGTTGCCCTGTCGTGCCAGCCGGTGACAGCGCGCATGCGGGGGAGATCGATGTTTGCAGGCACCCAACGCCGAGCGATCTGGCTTGCTCTGCGCCAATTTGCCCTCTTCATTGCCGCGCTCTGTCTGGGCGCCATGCTCGTCTCCCGAACCAGCCAAGCCGTCGACGCCGTTGACCTTGCCGTAGACGCATTTGCGGCCGGTGGGGCTGCGGCCGGCATTCCGATTACCGAGGGGGAGAAGAAGTTTGTAAAGCCGCTGGTACGGTGTATCGCGGATGGCAAGCCGGTGGTGGATTGCACCAAGGAAGCCGTTATCGCGCAGCTTCCCGCTGAAACGCGAACACTGGTGGATTGCATAACCGGTGGTAAGAATGTCGCGCAGTGCGCCGAGAACGAGGTGATCAAGCGCCTGCCGCCGCAATCCAGGGAGCTTGCGAACTGCATCGCATCGGGCACCAATGTCGCCGAATGCGGGCAGAAATTTGCGACCACCCAGGCCGAAAAGGCCGTTTTCGAAACCGTCAACAAATACAAGCTCGATTCCCAAGATAAGTTCAAGGAAGCGACGAGCGGCATTCAGAATATCGTCAATGTCGTGGACGGCATTGTGCGCGAGGACTGGCAGAAAGTTCTTGAGAATGGCGGAAAGGCCGTTGCGAAATACGTCGTCAAGGCGGTTCTTACCACCTTCTTGACCTCAGCCACGACCTACGTTCTTGGTCCTGTCGTCGATACAATCATCGACAACCGCTTCGATCTTGTGAAAGACCTTGTCAACGCGCTTCAATCCGGAGACTTCGCCGCGCTGCCCCGCATTTTGGGCGAAGCTTATCTGACGTCGTATGTCGAGGTCGCCTGCGCCCTCATCCCCGCCGGAGCGGTGAAGGAAGCGATTTGCGGCACGCTGGGCAAGGTCATCGGCGCGCTAGGCGGCGTGGTCGGCGACATCGCGGGCGCCGTTGTTGGCGTCATCGAGGATATTTTAGGATTTGCGGGCGGCCTTTTCGAAGGGATCGGCAAGGGATTAGCCGGCAAGGACAGCAATTGCGGCAGGCCCCAGGACTATTACGCCACAAATACCCTCATGTGCTACAACCGCGCGGCCTACCTGAAAACAGTAGATCCGGCGCAATTCGATTCCTTCGAAAACGATGTTTATCATCGATGCCGGAGGCATTTTATCCGCTGCGAGTTCAGCGAAACCGTTACGCGCATTTGCGAGCCTATGCGCAATCTGTTCAAGAAGCACACACAGGACCTTCACGCGGCGCTGAACGAGTCCGCCAACGCTTATGCCCGGTCCCGCCAGTCCTATATGGAGGCCAACCGCAGCCGCATATGCAGCCCGCAATTCTTCGAGGGCGAGCTAAACAACTTTATCAATGGCTGCGAAGGCGCGCTGAAGAAATCCTATCCGCTGAACGGCGATGCGATGGCCCCGGACTGCAAGCCAGACCCAAAAAGATGCGCCGGGGTATTCGGCTGCTCGACGGCCAGCGCGCAGCAAGCCGCCTGCCGCAGTGCCGCCGACGGCGACATGAAACGCACCACCGCCGAGGTCTGCAAGGGCGCGGGCAAATGCTTCATGATCGAGACCGCGCCCAAAAACGAGATCTATCTGCGATGAGGCAAGTGAGCCGGCGATCACGCTTGTCCAGGTGGAACACAGGCTGTCGGAAGCTGGCGGGCTGGCGCCAGGTTGGTTTGCTGGCAACCGTCATATGCGCGTTGGCCGGCTTGGCCGCGCCTGTCCGGGCCGATATTTTGGAGCGCGGTCAGCTCGCGATCACTGGCTTCTCCGGGACCGCGCCCGGCTCTGCCGACGCAGGAAGCGCGGCAATCGACACCGGCGGAGCTGTTTTACGCATCCTCGACGTCACCAATCCGGCCGGCCCCCTTGAAGCGCGCCGGTTAACGCCACGCACGCGTTTCAAAACCAGCGCCGGCGAGATCGGCCAAGTCTTCGGCATCGCGCTCGACGACGGGCGCACGCCGGACGGGCGGTTCGGCGCGCCAAACATCTATCTCGCCGCGACTTCTGCATTCGGCCTGCGCATAGCCGGGGGTACGCCCGAGGGTTCCGCGCTCAGTCGCGGGCAACCCGGCGCGGTCTGGATGGCGGGGCAATTCGGAACCGCCAAGAGCGGCGGCCCCGGAACGATCTGGAGGGTCGACGGCCGGACGGGCGAGGTCTCGCTCCTTGCCAATATCCGCACCTATGGAGCGGACACCGGAGCCCCCAGCCTGGGCGCTCTCGCCTTCGATGCCGACAGCCGGATGCTTTACGTCTCCAACCTGCAAACGGGCCTTGTCCACCGTATCGATCTGAACGGCGTCGATTTCGGCTATTTCGACCATGGCGTGGAAGGGCGAACGCTTGCCCAGCTTGCCGCGGTCCCGCCCGATTCGGCGCAAGCGCGTGCGATCACCGACCCCGTTTTCGAGCCCGGCAACCCGGAAAGCTGGGGTTTCGCCGCGCGCGAACGTTTGGTCTATGGACTTGCCGTTTATGAGAAGCGGCTCTATTACGCCGTGGCCGAAGGTCCGCAGATCTGGTCCGTTGGGCTGAATGCCGACGGCAGTTTTGCCGGCGATGCGCGCGCTGAAATCCTGCAAACCGGCACCGCGGCGGAATCCGTCATCGCCGACATCACCTTTGATCAGGCCGGAGTGTTGCATATTGCCGAGCGCGTCTTCCCAGGCCTGGAGGCCGCTGCAAGCGCGGATGGACGCAATCCGAGCGCGGTTCGCCGTTTCGCGCTGACGCCCTCGACGAGCGGTCCGGCGGGGCAATATTGGGCGCCGCTCCCCGACATCGTTGCGGCGGACGCCGCGCTCGGCCCGAAGGCCGTCAGCGGCGGCGTTGCTTTGGCCTATGCATATGATGCAAGCGGTGCGTTGAACACCAGCGTGTGCGAGGGAACGCTTTGGTCGACGGCCGGGCCCACCCGCCTGCCAGCCGGCACTGAAGCCGCATCCCCTCAGGCAGAGAATGCTGCTTATGCGTTGCGCGGGCATCCCCTCGCCCCATCGGCAACAGCCGAGGCCCCCGTCCCTTCTATCATTGCCGATGACGCGCACGCAGCCAATCCGCGCGGAATTCACGCGCTCGGCGCGGTCAAGGCCTATGCTCCATGCGCCGACACGGTGGCGGGCTTTGGCGCATCTCCTACGGGGTTGCCACAAGCCGAGGCGGCAAGCAGGGGACCGCTGCTATTTGTCGAGCATAGCTGCAAGCCGTGCCCCGTGGGCGCAAGCTGCACCTGCCGCGTGTCTATCGTCAATCGAGGCCGGGAGGCGCCTAAACAGAGTATCGGCTTCCGCTCGGCTGCGACGATCCTATCAGGGCCGAGAGCCGGAGAATTGCGCGGCGTCCGGCAATCGACTCCCGACGGCGCGCAATGGACCTGCGATTGGCTGACCTCCAGCCGCTATGATTGCCGCATTGAGGGATCGTTTCTGCGCCCCGGGACGCGGCGTTATGTCGATCTGCTGATCGATACCCGAGATCTGGTCGAAACCGGCAATTTCGGTCTGCAAAGCTGCGCCACTTTGCTTTTGCAAAACGGCGAGGTGGACGGCCAGCGGGCGTGCACCGAAACTGGCCTCGACATGTCGGTCGTCGAAAGCGGCCAAGATCAATGTGTCGCCGGCGCGCCTTGCTCATCGCAGACCACGGTCGTCAACCTGTCACCCGTCCCGTTCGAGGGCGAGGTGAAACTCACGCATTCCGTAACAGTCCCGGGGCAGGGCAATCTGGCGGGCAGCCTTACGATAACGCCGCAGCTGGACTGCAAGCCCGAGGCGGCAGCCGCGTCGCCGTTCGAGTGCAAGGCGCGTATGTCCTTAGCGCCCGGCGAATCGCGCATTTATGAGATGAGCCCTACCCTCGCAGGCGATGGCGGGACGCTTCCCCTGTCTGCTGTGATCTGCGCCACCGTGACGGATGGTTTTCTCGATATCAGCAAGCTCCTGCCTGGCTTACCGCCTGTTCCCTGGAGCGGCCCCGGCTATCATTGCCGGCCTCTGACCGTCCTGCCCGAGGGGTCGGCGGTTCCGGGCGGCACTCCAAGCAGCGGCGGCGGCTCCGCGCAGACCAGCCCGGATGCCGCAGGCGGCGGACAAGGTTCGGGAGGCGCACAACCGGGCCAAGGCGGCTCCGGAACGGGGCCAGCCGGCGCCACCCCGGCTGCCGATGGCGTCAATTGCCCTCAAGGAACCATCCAACAAGGCACGCAATGCTTTTGCCCGAGGGGCGCGCGCTGGGCGGAAAACGGCTGTGTTCTGGACACCGCCGCCGCAAACGGGACTGTGGCCTGCGCCGATGGCGCGCTCTGGAATGGCGTGGCATGCATTGCGGCTGGCGGCTCGACATCACAGGGCGGGCCGTCCTCCACCGCGCCGCAAAATATATCCTGTAAGCCCCCGCTGCAGGCGGGCGCGAACGGCTGCGCCTGCCCCAAGGATACCAAGTGGAGCGGGCTGACCTGCACGCCCGCCGCCGACTACGAGTCGCCGGTGGACTATGGTGGCTTGGGCGCCGGCCCCGGCGCAGAGACAAAGACAAACCCCAGCGGATCCGGCGCCGGCCAGGCCAACGACCGTGTGGACTATGGCGGCATGGGCGCTCCTTTACAGCCTTGCCCCGATGGTCAGGTTCGCGACGCCAAAGGCGTATGCGGCTGTCCGCCCTATCTCGAAGCGGTGGTGGAGGCGGGCAAACAGCTTTGCTGCCTGGTGCCGTGCCCTCCCGGTATGAAGCGCGAGAACGCGCAATGCGTGCCGCAAGTCATTGCCACGCCTGTTGTGTTGAAATGCCCGGAAGGTTGGAGCGGCGTGCACCCGGCCTGCTGCCAGCCAGGCATGAGCTATGCCAATGGCCGGTGCGAGCGCCCCGCGGCAACGCCGGTCCTGCAATGCCCTGCAGGCTGGAACGGAGTTCATCCAAATTGCTGCGCACCGGGAACAACTTTCGTCAACGGACGCTGCGAACGCCCCATTGTGGCGCTTTGCGAAGGCGGCATGACCGGCACACCGCCGAATTGCGCCTGCGCCGCCAACACGCAGTGGGACGGCGGACGCTGCGCGCCGATCCTTTGCCCGCCAGGCACGAACGGCGTCCATCCGGTGTGCTGTCCGCAAGGCGCGACTTACGTGAACGGCCGCTGCGAGCGGCCATCTGCGCCTCCACCTCCACCTCCACCGCCCCCGCCGGTCGTGACAAAATGCCAGGGCAACATGCTCGGCACGCCGCCAAATTGTTATTGCCCACCGAACACGCAATTTGACGGACGCCGCTGCGTGCGCAATCCTCCCCCTCAGTGCCAGGGCGGAATGATTGGCACACCGCCGAACTGCGAATGCCCGCCCGGTGCCCAATTCGACGGACGCCGTTGTGCGCGCATTGCTCCAGCGCGATGCGAGGGCGATATGCTCGGTACGCCGCCGAATTGCTACTGCCCGCCGAACACGCAATTCGACGGGCGCCGTTGCGCGCGTATCGCTCCGCCGCGATGCCAAGGCGATATGCTTGGAACGCCGCCGAATTGCTACTGCCCGCCGAACACACAATTCGACGGGCGCCGTTGCGCGCGTATCGCTCCGCCGCGATGCCAAGGCGATATGCTCGGCACACCGCCGAATTGCTACTGCCCACGGAACACGCAGTTCGATGGCCGGCGCTGCGCTCCCGTTCGTCGCGATTGCCAGCCCGGCTGGAGCGGCGTGTTCCCGAATTGCTGCCCGCCGGGCACCAACTTCGTGGGCGGACGCTGTCAGCAGCCTGCGCCCGAGCCCTGCCGTAATGGAATGGTCGGCACGCCGCCGAACTGTTCCTGCCCGCCCGGCACGCGCTTTTCGCGGTACCGGCGGGGCTGCACGCCCATCAGGGACGTGCAGCCCCAACCCCAGCCAACGGGGCCGAATTGCCCACCCGGCTTCCGCGTGCTGACCACGCCAAACAGATACGGTGCGTATTGCGAGATCATCCCGCAGCCGGGACCAACGGCTCCACCGCCGCCGCCACCGCAGCAAAACTGCCGGATGGAGCAGGTCTGCGCTCAGTGGGTGCCGCAACCAAACGCATTCTCCAAATGCGGTCGGTATGAGAACCGTAGAGTCTGCGGCAGCGGTCCTGTGGTAAGATGATGACGCCATTCCACTCCTTCAGGAGAAGTACATGTCGGCCAATGGTTACCTGAGTGCTTTCCGCTCCGCGCGCCATAGCGCTTCGGCGTTGATGGCCATGGTGCTTTTCCTGTTTGGCAGCAGCATCCAGCCGGTAGCGGCGCAGGATGGCCGCGGCGGCGGCATTGTCATCGACGGCAACGCCCTCGGCGCGTTCATCGCCAATCAGCTTGGCTGGCAAAAACGTCAAAGACAGCAGAATTACCAGCGTAACAACGTGCCGAGCACCAGGAGCGTCAAATCGCAAAGCAAACCGAAGCGTGTGAGCGAAAAGGCGCAACGTTCGAACCGGGTCAGCGTGACCGGTGAGCGCGCGAAACGCTCTCGCGATGCGGGACAGCGCTCGAAGGCACGGAAAAAAGGCAACGCCCTCGCGCGCGGCCCGGCGCAGGTCATCCCCAGCGAGATGCAGACCAAAGGAGACGGCACGGTGGATGTCGACACCGCCCCGGAGAGCCAGACCGTGGTCGCCCCCGTCAACATTGCCCCGTCTCCGAGCTTGGCCCCAGCGGCTGCTCTGGAAGCCCAGCCCGCGCCGGCCTTAGCTGGAAATCCAACACCGACTCCAACAACGCCTGCGCCCGGCACGTCGCTGCAAGTCATATCGACCCCGGCGGAGATCACCTCGGCGCAAAATCACTTGAAGTACATGGGCTATGCCGTTCCGGAAGCGACCGGAACGATCGATCTCAAGACCAAGATCGCGATCATGCAATTCCAGGACTCCATCGGCGGGCCCGTTACAGGCGTGCTGACGATGGACCAGATGCAGACGCTGTTCCAAAAGGCAGCAGCCAAGCAAAGCACTAAGACGCAGTAGCGGGATGCGCCGCCTGTTGGTTGAGCAATGGCGCTATCACAGTCGCTGCGACAGGCTCAGTGCATTCTGGCATGCCTCTCCAAGCGCTGTGTTGTCGAATATACACCAGTTCTCGCGCGTGTGTTTAGCCGTCTCACGGATGACAGCCGCCGTGGCTTCAAGCTCCGTCTCGGAATAGGCCGAGTAGTACATTTTCGGCGAACCATGCAGGCGACGGTAAACAATCCCTGACCAACCGCCTGGCGCGGCGGCAGGTGGCGCGAGGGCCGGATCAGCCGCGACGCGTGCGATCTGGAACTTTACCAGCAACCGGTCGGCAGCATGGGCGAACCAGCTAAAGTGGCGTGGTTCACAAACCACATCGCCTGCGAACCGAACGCGGAGAGCTTGGAAAAACGGCTCAACTGATCCCGCCTCGTACTGGTGGCTGGACGGCAGCTGCCCGAGAAGCGGTCCGAGCGTGTTGCCGAGCGCTTGGATTTCGTACAGAAAACGTTCGAGCGGTTCCACGACATCGACGAGCTTGCATATGTGGGTTATCTCACGCGGTATCTTGACCGCGAAACGGAAATGCGGCGGAACGCTCGCCGCCCAGCGCGCATAGGTGCTGGATCTGTGCGGCCGGTAGAACGAGCTGTTGATCTCGACAGCCGTGAAGCACAGCGCATACCGCTCGAGATGGGTTCCTTCGCCGTGAAACGCGTCAGCCGCCTTCGCCGGAATGCTCCATCCCGCAGTTCCGATCTTGATGTTGTCCTGCATCCGCGCGACCTGCCCAGTCCTCGATACCGGACCAGCTTGCACAAGGCTTTAGGGCAGCAATACGATCTTCGCGGCGGCTACGGTACCGCGATCGATGTCGGCGAACGCGGCTGCTCCCTCGGCGAGCGGGCGCGTATGGAACCAGGCTAGGTTGCCGAGGCGGCGCCCGGCCAAAGCCGCGACGGTGTCACTGAAATCTGTGGGTGTGTAACAGTAAGAGCCGGTGAAGGTGACCTCCTGCAGCGTGACCTTGCGAATATCGAGGCCGTCGCTGCCGGGCAAAAGGCCGACGTGGACGATCACGCCGCCAGGGCGAATCATGCGGCTCGCCGCGGCCCGCGTCGCTGCCGCGCCGACCGCGTCTATAATGAGGTCGACGCTGCTCTCCGCCGGCTCACCGGCTCCGCCGGGCGCGTAGGATTTGACTCCGAGATGGTTCTCGATCGTGCTGCGACGCAGACGATTTGACTCGCCAACCGACACATCGACGGCTCTAAAATAACGTAGAACCAGCGCCGAGGTCAGACCGATTGCGCCTGCCCCCAGCACCACAATCACGGCCGACTCTAGCGGCCGATGCAGCCTCTCCACGCCAATTCGGACCGCGTGCCAAGACACCGCGATCGGTTCGGCGAGCGCTGCGTGCTCGAATGGCAGATCGTCCGGGATGGGGAGGACATTGGTCTCGGGCAAGCGGACATATTCGGCGAATGCGCCGGGCCTTGGCGGCATGGAGAGGATCTGCCGGCTGGGCGACAGGTTCGAGCGGCCTTCGATCGCGTAGGGGCAGGCAGCATCCACGACAAGCGGGTTTATCGTCACGCGCTCCCCGGTGCGGGGGCCCGTGATGATACGGCCCGCCGCTTCGTGTCCGAGGATCAAAGGAGGCGGCCGGCGCGCATCCTGTCCGTGATAGGCGTGCATGTCGGAACCGCAGATGCCCACGGCCTCGACCTTAACGACCACCTCCCCGGCTAGCGCCTCGGGATCGGGCTGATCTTGAAAAGCGAGGCAGTTTGGTCCGGTATAGACCAGCGCCTTCATGGCTGGCTCCTGTCTGGGGTCACTTGGCGGTATATCCCCCGTCGACAGCCAGCGTCTGACCCGTAACATAGGCGGAAGCCGCGGAGGCCAGGAAGACGGTCGCGCCGAACAGGTCCTCCAGGTTGCCGTTTCGCCCGATGGCCGTCCTGGCCGCATGGCTTGCCGCGAGTTCGGCATCGGCAAAAACTGGGGCCGTGAGCGGGGTCGAGAAATAGCCCGGGGCGAGCGCGTTACAGGTCACGCCGTGGCGCGACCACTCTTCGGCGATGGCGCGGGTGAGTTGAACCACGCCGCCCTTGCCCGCGCCGTAAGGCGCAGAGTTCGGGAACGCCCGGTAGCTTTGCAGTGAAGCGATATTGATGATGCGCCCGAAGCCGCGTGCGACCATACCAGGCGCGAGAGACTGGGTCAACAAAAAGGGCGCGCGCAGATGCAGCGCCATGTGCAAGTCGAAGGCGGCGGCCGTGACCTTTTGGAAAGGCTGCCGCAGGTTGACGCCTGCCGCATTGACAAGGATGTCGATGGCCTCGTGGCCCATTCCGGCCAAGGCGGAGACGACGCCAGCGACGCAATCCTGGCTGGCCAGGTCGGCTGCCGCCGCATGGGCCGCAATGCCCTTGTCAGCCAAAGCGGCGGCGGCCGCATCGAGCTCGATCTGCCTGCGTGCCACGAGCACAACGCGCGCGCCCGCGAGGCCGAGCGCGTGGGCCATCGCCAACCCGATCCCGCTATTGCCGCCGGTAACAAGAGCGGTGCGGCCATCGAGGTCGAACAGGTGCGACAAGCGGTTCGGCGGTGTCCCGCGATCGGTGTCGATTGCCGCTGTCATGACTGTCTCACCCGTGTTTCAGCTCGTCACCGGCGTGCCAAGGTCGGGATTGGCGTCGGGCGCATATTTACGCATGCGCACGTCCGATGTCCGCGCATGGGCCTCCATCCCCTCAAGCCGCGAGATGCGGGCCGAGTAGGGCGCGATCCGGCTGCAGGCATCGCGCGTCATGCGCTGCCAGGTGAGCGGCTTGAGGAATTTGTGCACCGAGAGGCCCGCCGAATATCTGGCCGCGAATTTGGTCGGCAGGATGTGGTTCGGACCCGACACCTTGTCGCCAAATGCGACATTGGTTTCCTCGCCGAGGAAGAGCGAGCCGTAATTGGTGAGATTGGCGAGCCACCAGTCGAGATCGGTGCAATGGATTTCGAGGTGCTCGCTGGCGTAGCGATCGGAGATCGCGACGAGCTCTTCGCGATTGTCGCACAGAACGATCTCGCCGTAGTCGCGCCAGGCGGCCGCGGCGGCGTCACGGGCGGTCGGCGGCAGGGCGTCGATCAGTTCCGGCATCAGGCGGGCGACGTCGTCCGCCACGCGGCGCGAGGAGGTAAACAGCCATGCCGGGCTTTCGTGGCCATGCTCGGCCTGCCCGGCGAGGTCGGTGGCCACGAGGAGGGAATCGGCAGTGTCATCGGCGATCACCGCGACTTCCGACGGGCCGGCGACGACATCGATGCCCACCTTGCCGAACAGCTTGCGTTTCGCCTCCGCGACGAATTTGTTGCCTGGGCCGGCGATGATGTCGACCTGATGGCCGGTAAACAGGCCGAAGGCCATCGCCGCGATCGCCTGGACGCCGCCGAGACACAGGATGATGTCCGCGCCAGCGACCTTCATGGCATAGAGCACATGCGGATGCACGCCTTCGCCCTTATAGGGCGCGGAACAGGCGACGACGGTCTTGACGCCGGCGGCTTTGGCGGTCGCCACCGACATGTAGGCGGACGCGATATGGGCGTAACGCCCGGTCGGCACGTAGCAGCCGGCGGTGTTGACCGGCACCAGCCGCTGACCGAGGGTAAGGCCCGGGCTGATTTCGACGGAAAACTCCTGCATGGAAGCGCGCTGGGCTTCGGCAAACCGGCGAACCTGGCCGGTCGCGAAAGCGATATCGTCCTTGATCGTCTGAGGGATTTCCGCCGTGCGTTTCTCGATCTCCTCCGGGGTGACGACGATTTCGCCGGCCCACTTATCGAGCTTCAGCGCGTAGTCGCGCACCGCCTGCTCGCGACCCGACTCGATCGCGGCCAGCATCTCATTGACAACTTTCGTCGCCGTTTCCGTCTCGGTTTCCGGCGTTTTCGACGCTGTCTTTAGGTAGACGGTTGCCATCGCGGATCCTCGGCGTTGCAGTCCCGAAACTGACGGTTTTTTGCGGCCGGAATGTCATCCCGGCCGCGCTTTGGTAAAACCCTATTTCTTGTCGAATTCGGTGGCGAAGGCGCGCAGCTTGGGATCGGCGGCGACGCGCTTCATATAGTCGTCGGTGATGAAACTCTTGGCCTCAGGGTTCGCAGGGATCGTTCCAACGTCGGTGATGAACTTGCCGATCTCGCCTATCCAGCCGTCCACGGTCGACGCTCCGCTCTCGCGCGACATGATCTTGAGCTGCTCCTCGAGCGTGAATACCGGGCGCAGTGCAAACTCTTGATCCATTGCGCGCGCGGTCACTTCAAGCCCGCCCTGCTTATAGAAGTCGAGCGCCAGCGTTTTCGCCTCGGCGGGGTTCGCCTTCGCCCAGGACCAGCCGCGGACATAGACGGCAAGGAACTTGGCGACGTCTTCCGGACGCTCCTTGGCAAAATCGCCGCGCACGATCAGGGCGCCTGGAACGACGGCCCCGGCATCGGCCCCCGAGCACAGATATTTTGCGTTGGCCCGGTCTTCGAGCGTGTATGTGTTCGGAGCCCAAACGCCGGCCAAGTCTCCATTGTTCGAGGTCATGGCGGTAATAATCTGCGCCTGGCCTAAATTGACGAACTGCATGTCGTTCGGTTGCAGGCCGAACTTGACCAGGCATTTGCGCGCGGCGTAGTCCACCGTCGAATTGGTGGTGAGCAGAAGTTGCTGGCCCTTCAATGATTGAGGGTTGGCTTTGATGGCGTCGAACTTGTCGCCGCGCACCATCATCGCGTTCGCCTTCGACTCGTCATTGGTGATGCCGATGGTGAGGATATTGAAGCGAACCGCCCCCAAAACGGCCGGCACGGAGCCGGTCCCGCCCACGTCCCACGACTTTGCCGCCGACGCCGCGATCTGCGGCGCTCCGGCGGGGAAGGTGGAGAAGTTGGGGGCAAGACCCACATCTTTCCACCACCCCTTCACCGTCGCATAGTGAAACGGCAGCGCCCAATAGAGCGATGGCTGGTAGCTCACGCCGATCGGGGTCTGCGCATGTGCAGGCGAGCCAATTGCGGCAAGCGCCAATACTGCACTCGCTGCAAGCGCTTTCATTGCGGATGTCGTCTTCATGTTTGCACTCCCTATTCTATTGTATCGCGACAGTTGGCCTTACGCGTCAGACGGTTCAGCGGCCCAACTCCACCGCCAAAAGCTGAATCGGCGGTTGGGTGCGCGTCACTGCGCCTCCGCCTTTTCCTCCCGCAGAGATTTCCAGATGTGCGTGCGCAGATGCACGAAGGATTCCAGATCCATGACCTCCTCGATGCGCTGGAACCGATCCCAGTTTTCCGTCTCGCGCAGGGATTTGATGTCGAGGATCTCTTTGATGCGCCCAGGCCGGCGGGTCATAATCGCCACCCGGTCGGCGAGATAGACCGCCTCCTCAACCGAATGGGTGATAAACAAAACTGTGCGCGGATTGACTCTGGCGAGCCGCACCAGCTCTTCCTGCATGACCACGCGGGTTTGCGCGTCGAGCGAACCGAACGGCTCGTCCATCAACAGCACTTCAGGATCGAGAACATAAGCGCGCGCGATCGCGACCCGCTGCTGCATGCCGCCGGAAAGCTGGTGCGGGAAGGCGTCGGCGTGGCTTTGCAGGTTCATGAGATCCAGCGATGCCGCGATGCGCCGCTGGCGCTCATCGGCCGGCAGCTTCTTGTTGCGCAGACCGAGATCGATATTTTCGCGCACGGTCTTCCATGGAAACAGCGCGAATTGCTGGAAGACCACGGCGCGGTCCGGACCGGGAGCGACCACCGCCCGGCCATTCACGCTGACGATGCCGCCCGACGGCGCCTCGAAGCCCGCAACCATTCTCAAACAGGTTGTCTTGCCGCAGCCGGAAGGGCCGACGATCGCCAGAAACTCCTTATCGGCGATCTCCAGATTGATGGTGTCGAGGACCTTGACGCCGTTGCCATGGCCGCCGAAGACCTTATCGACGTTTTCGAAACGGATCGAACCCACCAAGCCCCTCCTCTAAGCGTTGAGCCCGCGCCGGCGGCGGATGATGGCCTCACCCTGGCGGAGGAGAACGTCGATCACAAGCCCGACCGCGCCGATCGCCGCCATGCCGGCCATCACGGTCGCGGTGGCGACATTTGCTTGGGCTTGAACCATCATGAAACCAACGCCCGCCGCGGCGACGATCAGCTCCGCACCAACCAGAGACTGCCAGCCAAGGCCGGCCGCGACCCTGAGCCCAGCCACAATGGAAGGAATCGACGCCGGCAGCAGCACCTCCATGATCATGCGCACATTGTTCGTGCCGAGCATCTGTCCCGCCTCAAGCAGGCGCGGCTCGACGAAGCGCGCGCCGCGATAGGCATTGATCAGGCAGGGGGGGAAGGCGCCCGCAAAGATGATCATCACCGGCCCACCTATTCCGGTGCCGAACCATAAAGCGGCAAATGGAACCCATGCGATCGGGGCGATGAAGCGCAGGCCGTCGAAGAGCGGCGTGACGACGACATCGAGCAGCCGGAACCAGCCCATCATAAGGCCGAGCGGAACGCCGATCACCGCCGCGAGCAAGAAGCCGTAGGCATAGCGCTGGAGGCTCGAAGCAAGATGCTGCGGCAGGGTCGAACCGGCGAAGGGCTGGCTCAGAAGCTCGATGAAGCGCGTCACGAGATCGAGCGGCGTCGGCAGAAACTGGCGCGGCACAATGCCGGTCACCGACAGCAAGGTCCAGATGCCGATGAAGGCCGAAAAGCCAAGCGCTCCCAGCAACACGATCTCGGAAAGCGCGAGTCTGCGGTCCATGGCTTAGTCCCGCCCCGCGACGTTCCAGGCCAGCGCGCGCCGCTCCGCTTGCCCCAGCACCCAGGTCGTCGCCCAGCCGAGCACGGCGACCGCGACCATGCCGACGAGGATCATGCCGGGATAGATATCCTGCTGAGCCATGTTCAGTACAAAGCCGATTCCCAGAAGCGCGCCGACGAGCTCCGCGGCCACCAGCGTGGTCCAGCTTGCCTGCAAAGACAGCCGAAGCCCCGTGAAGATCATGGGCGACGCGGCCGGAACAAGCACTTCGCGCACGAACCGCCAGCCGGGTGTACCGAGCATATTGGCGGCCTCCAAGACCGGCCGTTTGATCGAGCGCACGCCGGCAAACGTGTTGATGACAGAGGGAACGAAGGCGGCGAACCAGATCACCATGATCTTTGCGGCATCGCCAAGCCCGAGCCAGAGAATGGCCAGCGGGATCCAGGCAAGCGGTGGGATTGGGCGGATAAGCAGGAACACCGGGTTGATCAGCGCCTCCGCGCGGCGGCTCCATCCCATGAGTAAGCCGAGCGGGACGCCGGTCACGACCGCCACCGTGAAGCCGAGCGCCACCAGCCGCAGGCTATGCAGCGCGTGGCCGAGAAGCGTGCCGCCGGCATAGCCGCGCGTCCAGATCTGGCTCGCGGAGGTCCAGAAATCCGATGGCGATGGAAAGCGACCCGGCGAAATCGTGCCGGTCAGCGTGGTCAGCACGAACCACAGCCCGATTACGGCTGCGATCGTGATCAATCCGACGACGCCGCGCCGGTGTCTCATGCGCTCCCCCAACACCGCTCGTCGCCCATTCACAGGAAGGACGGCAACGTTCGATGGCACAAAATGCTCCTAGCGTCTTATGAAAGCGCTTTCATAAAGGTTTTGCAGAGCGCTGTTGACGTGTCAACATCGAACTGAGTGATTTACCAAGGCCGTTTCGCACGCTCCACGTCCAAGGGCGTATAACCCGCTTGTTTGCTAACACAGTGTGTTGAAAGTATTCAGTCTGGTCATGGCGTGAGCAATACAAAGCGGACCAAACTCGTCGATGTAGCGCGCGACGCTGGCGTGTCGCCGGCGACCGTTTCCCGCGCCCTCACCGCGCCATCTCTCGTCAATGCAAAGACGCTCGAGCGTGTCCGGCTAAGCGCGCACCGGCTTGGCTATGTGCCTGGCGGGGCGGCGCGGGCGCTGGCCTCGGGGCGGACCTTGACCATCGGCGCGGTAGTGCCGACGCTCGACAGTCAGATTTTCTCGCGTGCTTTGCAGACCATGCAGGCCGCGCTGACAAAGGCGGGCTACCAGCTGTTGGTCGCGTCGCACGACTACAGTGCCGCCGCCGAGGCAGAGGCGGTCCGCGCCCTGCTTATGCGCGGCATCGACGGCTGCATGCTGGTTGGCGCTGAAAGATTGCCGGAAACGCGGGCGATGCTGCGCGCCGCCGGCATCCCGGTCGTGCTGACCTGGTGTTCGGACGGCGAATTCGACGCCGTGACCATCGACAATGAGCGTGCGGGGCGGCTCGCAGCCCAACATTTGCTTGCGCTCGGGCACCGCCGCATTGGCGCCGTGATCGGTCGCCGGCGCGGGAACGACCGTCAGCAACAGCGCCTGCTTGGTATCAGCCGAGCGCTGGAGCATGGCGGCATCGCGCTCCCGCATTCGCAATTATGCGAAGAGCCGTTGACGATCGCAGGCGGACGCGCCGGCTGCGCCCGCCTCCTGGCGCTGGCCGAGCCGCCGACGGCCATTGTATGCGGGGTCGATACGCTTGCCATTGGCTGCCTGGCGGAAGCCCAGTCACAAGGACTTAGGGTGCCGGATGCGCTGTCGGTGGTGGGCATCGATGATCTCGAAATTTCAGCGCAGATTATGCCGCCGCTCACAACAGTTCACCT
>Ga0136634_10000301_pt1 | contig 23293 bp, 20 predicted proteins | sample AntDrymUQ8332106_2_FD_104654 | JGI IMG/M metagenome (GOLD analysis project Ga0136634, IMG submission 104654) | Polar desert sand microbial communities from Dry Valleys, Antarctica - metaG UQ833 (21.06) | ecosystem: Environmental > Terrestrial > Soil > Desert | place: Antarctica: Dry Valley... | reverse complement strand
CGCCACTATTTATTTTTTTAATCAGGATAAAAAGAAAAGGAAAGTAAAAACATATGTAGGTGCCAGCATGGCCTATCTATGGACAGGAATGGGGATTTCGTTTTTTGTGCTGAGCATGTTATTCGTAAAGTTAGGCTGGTTTTACTGTTATCCTTTTTTCATTTTATTATATGGTTTGGGCGCTTTTGTGTCTGGCAAGTTTTTGCAGTTTACTCCTTTTGTTGTGGGTGGTATTGTATGTTGGTTCCTGGCCATGTTGGCCATTTGGTTTGGATTCGATTACCAGGCACTGTTTGCTGCGGCTGCTCTTTTATTCAGCCATATTTTGCCAGGTCATCTGCTGCGAAGGATGCATTCTGTATCATCAAAAGGATAATGATGACGACCGATGAAACTTTTTCACAGATCGAATGCCTGGCATCCATGCAGGGAAAATCAATATGGCAAAGACTGGTTCATTCAGAAAGGTCATTTGTACTTTACTATGGCACTGGCTTACTCTTGGATAGGCTGTTGATGACCGAAGGCCACTGTGTGCAGAATGTATAATACCTGGGTATAAGCTAACAACACGCTATAAAAAAATAACTACCTGATTATGGAAGAACAAAAAATTACGGAACACGAAAGTTTGCAACTCATTCATCAAATGATACAGGTTGCCAAAGCGGATCATCGTGAAAATGGCGACGGTTGGCTCATTTGGGGATGGCTGCTTTTCATTGCATCCATATCATCCGCCGTACTTTCTTATTTGCAGATGAAGGAATACATAGCGTGGATTTGGACCGGAACGCTGATCGTTGGTATGATAATCTATATCCTTTTTCATGTGCTAAAGAAAAAAGTAGAAAAAGTTAAAACGTATGTACAGGAATTGCTCGATCGTTTGGGAACCGGATTTTTTATAAGCTTGTTTGCTATAATAGCCGCCGGCTTTATAAATAAAACAAGTTTTGGTTTCGGATATTATTTTATTCTCTATGGTTTCTGGATGTATATACATGGTAGCGCGATTCGATTCCGGCCTTTGATCGTAGGAGCCTTCGTTAACTGGATGTCAGCGATTGCCATTTTTCTCCTTAGTGATATGGGGCAAATAATGATAATATCATCTATTGCTGTGTTGATCGGTTACCTGATACCCGGTTATATGTTACAAACAGGGTACAGAAAAAAAATGAAGTTGTAAGAAAGAAGAAATGGAATTTAAAGAACTGGATCCCATATTGCATTCGCAGCTACGCCTGGCAGTCATATCACTTCTTATCAGTGTAAAGGAAGCGGAGTTTACTTTTATCAGGGAAAAGACAAATGCCACCGCGGGGAACCTCAGCGTTCAGATTAACAAATTGAAGGAAGTAGGGTATATTGAAGTGACTAAACAATTTAAAGACAATTATCCGCAGACCACCTGTAAAATAACTTCCCACGGCATTATTGCATTTGAAAAGTATGTAAAAAACCTGCAGTCCTATCTCGGAAAATAAATAACCCTCGCTACAGACTTGCCGCAGCGAGGGAATTTACTACCTCTGAACGTATAAAAAATTATTCTTTCATCAATTGTACTACCATTCTTTCTTTGCTATTAATAATTACTTCCAGTACATACATCCCACGTTGCAGATTGCTGGTTCCTTCGAGCATATAACTATTAGCTCCTGCTTCAGCCTTCAGCGATTTTTTCATCACCACGGTGCCATTGCTGCTGATAACCTTCATGACTATAAATGAACCTTCGTTGAGCTGAATGTTAACACTGATGTCATTTTTTGCGGGATTGGGAGTTACGCTGATCATTTTTGTGGAGCGGGTATTATAAACCCGTACTATTAAAAGTCTGCTATAAGCCGCTTTATTATCGAGATCCACCTGCTTTAACCGGTAGTATAAGTCTTTTTTGATGGCTGTATTTTGACCGGCATTGTCGATAAAGGTGTAAAATTTTCTGATAGAAGAAGTACCATGTGCTTTTAATGCACCCACTTTTTCCCAGGCAATGCCATCCAAACTGCGTTCTATTTCAAAACGATCGCTATTTTGTTCAAAACTGGTTACCCAGGTTAGTTCAACCTTGCCATCGTTTTTGTACAAGCCTTTAAAATCGACCAGGCTTACAGGTAATATCCCTACGCTGCCGGTTGGAAAATTAATGGTTACTGTTGCATCATTTGAGCAAAGAGTGGTTATTCCCTGGTCACAAATTCTATAAGTAAAACTGGTTGAAGTCCCTGTAAATCCCGGATTTGGAGTGAAGTTGAAGCTTCCATTGGTGTTCAGCACAACATTTCCATGAGGAGACGGAGATATCAGATAGGCAGAAAATTGCTCATTATTTGGATCCGAATCATTGCTGCTAACAACGCCTGAAGCCGATCGGTTTGTGGTTCCCGTAATATTATCGTTGACTGCTACCGGCGCAAAATTGCAACCGTGATAATAATACTTCGAGGCAGAAATGTCAAACTGATCTATTGCAATGGCTGTTGATCCGCCAATTCCATTGTAGCTGACATATAGTTTGTAAAGTCCGGTAAGCGCCGTCAGTGTTTTATTATAAGTATATACGGTTGATGTGTTGATATTCTGAAACTCAACACTATCAAGCAACAACTGAAGCACATTGTTTGCATCTGCCAGGTGAATTTTTAACCATCTTCTTTCCCCGGTTTGTATTGTATTGTTGAATTTGTAAGTAAATGAAATTGTAATGGTTGAGTTAACCGACAGTACCGATGAAATGCCATAGCTTGGAGAGGGCATGTTTTCGGATACCATGGCTCCGTCTCCTTCGATCCCGGGGTTCCAGCCATTGGCGTTTACATTAAACCCGACGAACTGCGAGCAATGGTTTTCCAAAAAATTTTTTACTTCACTAAGTGGAACTGAAGGACGAGAGTTAAAATTGTCCCAGGTTTGTGCCGAGGCGGTAAGATTACTGAGAATACACACGATACCCAGTAATGAGGGAAAGAAATTCTTTTTCATTTTTGTAAGTTTCCGAGTTTGTAATAATGTTAAAAGCACTAACGAGGAAATTCAGAGGAGGGATAATGAATTCGGATAAAGTGCACAAGAAGAGTAGCAAGTACTCCGGAACTTACATAGCTATTGGAGAAAATATTAAGAATGAACTTTGATCGATACTATAACGTGTTTTTTGGGGAATTGGTGGCAGGAAGCAATAATGTCCTGCAGTACGGAATTGTCAGAGGATTGGGCGACAGAAACAAAAGTAGTTTGGGATTTTCTTTTATGCAAGTGTTTGGAGTTTTTTATTTTCAGGTTGAAGAATTTGGTGAGACGTTTAAGGTTTGAAGCTGAATACAACCAAGACGGACAACTTTAGACTTTAAACTTTAAACCTTAAACATCAAATCAGTAATTTGCACCTTACTATTATGCCCGTTATAATCAAGGTCAATAATTTAAGTAAACACTATAAGGATATCAAGGCCGTTGATGATATTTCTTTTGCAGTTAACCAGGGCGAAGTGTATGGTTTTTTAGGACAGAATGGAGCCGGCAAATCCACTACCATCAGAATGTTGCTGACGTTGATCGAACCCACCCACGGCAATATTGAGATATTTGGTTCCAATCTGCGCACACATCGTAAACAAATATTGCGACAGATCGGAGCGATCATAGAAAAACCCGACCTGTACAAATACCTGACCGCTTTGGAGAACCTTTCGATTTTTGCTAGGTTAAGCGGCATCCGCGTTGCTCAGAAACTACTTTTACAACAACTGGAAATGGTCGGATTAAAAGACAGGGTTCATAGCAAGATCAAAACCTACTCCCAGGGAATGAAACAACGATTGGGCATAGCTGTGGCGTTGATTCATGATCCAAAATTGATCATACTCGATGAACCAACCAATGGCCTCGATCCCCAGGGAATTGCCGATATGCGTCATCTTATATTGCAATTGAGTAAAGAACAGGGAAAGACAATTTTTGTGTCTTCGCATCTATTGAGTGAAATAGAAATGATAGCAGACAGAATGCTAATCCTTGACAAAGGGAAAAAAATTGTTGAAGGATCTGTCAATGAACTTTTCGATTCATCAAAAATATTGGTAGAACTGGAAGTGAACAATGTAGAACAGGTATATGAAAAATTGCAATCCGGGATTTGGAATAACTTCCTAAAAGAAAGAAGGCAGAATACCATTTTTTTTCAGCTGGGCAAGGAACAGATTCCTCAACTCAATGCATATCTCATTAGTGTGGGAGCAGAAGTGATGGCGTTGAAGCCCAGGCATTCCTTAGAAGATTATTTTCTTTCACTTACAACAGCCAATCAGCATGTGGACAGTTTTGCAAATTGAGCTTTTTAAAATTTTCAAACGTCCACGGACTTATATCGCTTTTGTTGCTATAGCAGCCATTGTTATCCTGATACAACTCGCATTCTATGTAGATGGTGAAAGTTATGTGCAATTTATGCTGCAAACCATCAGCGAATCGTTTACTGTAGAGGGAAAGATTTTGAATGGCTACCTGATTTGTTATGTTATCCTTCAAACCCTGCTTATTCATGTACCGTTGCTGATTGCCCTGATTGCAGGTGATATGGTGGCCGGTGAGGCAAACATGGGCACTTTACGATTGTTAATCAGTAAGCCGGTCAGTCGTGAATCTTTAATGCTCAGCAAATTCCTGGCAAGCCTGGTGTATACTTTATTATTGCTTGTATGGATGGCCTTTCTTTCTTTATTAATCTCTCTTCTTGTATTTGGACCGGGTGATCTGATGATATTTAAAAGCCAAGAGATTGTTGTATTGAAGAGTTCGGATATCATGTGGCGGTACTATTGCTGCTTTGGTTTTGCTGCTATTGCGATGACTACCGTTGCATCATTGGCGTTCTTATTATCCATATTTGCGGAAAACTCTATAGGTCCTATTATTACTACAATGAGTATTATTATTGTGTTTACGATTCTTACATCTATGGATTTGCCTTTATTTACAGCCATTAAACCCTACATCTTCACTTCTCATATGCTGGGGTGGAAAGGCTTTTTGGACGATCCTATTAATTACCGGGGAATATTCAGGTCGGGAGGAATTCTATTTTTGCATATTGTGCTGTTTGTCTCAACTGCAATTGTGATCTTTAAAAAGAAAGATATCCTTTCTTAATAAAAGGTAAGGCAGGCCATTATTTGTTCCAGGTAATATTGATCTGTTTCATCAAAATCGTTTAATACATCACTATCAGTATCCAGTACTGCCACCACCTCATCATTGCGGATAATAGGTACTACAATTTCAGACCGCGATAAACTACTGCAGGCAATATGGCCTGGAAAGGCCTCAACATCCGGAACGATCAGTGTTTGTGCTTTGAGCCAACTGGTTCCACAAACTCCTTTTCCTTTTTTTATCCTGGTACAGGCAACCGGTCCCTGGAAGGGTCCCAATACCAACTCACCCTTTCTTACTATATAAAACCCAATCCAGAGCCATTGAAATTGCTCTTTCAGTGCAGCGGCAACATTGGCAAGATTGGCAATGAGATCAGTCTCGCCCTCCAGCAATCCTTTAATTTGTGGAAGCAGGGATTGATATTGATCTTTTTTACTGCCTTGTGCGATGGTTAAATCTTCAGCCATGTTGCGAAGGTAAGACCTGAATTGGGTGGTCAGACGGGGACCGTCAGACCAAGTGATACGCTGGTCTGACGGTCCCCGTCTGACCAGCAGGAAAGTTTAAACCTGTGAGGTCTATAGTAATTTGATCATTACGTATTACAGACCCCACAGGCTTATTTGAAAACAAAAACTATTTATACATATTTCGTAACTCCAGGAATAGCGGAAGCATAAATGCCTTCACCATTTGGAACATTCGGAGGCAGTGCTTTCCAATCGTAAACTTTTGGCTGCAGATCCAGGCCAGAGTTTAAAGAGGCATCCCACTCGACAATCTGTCCGCTGTACGTTGCCATCCGTCCTAAAATAGAGGTCATGGTACTTTTTGCTCCATTTTCTGCATCGGCAAACTTATATTGTCCTTTTGCAATCGCCGCAAACAATTCGTCGTGTTCTGTCTGATAGGGATTATTCTCCATTTCTTTATTGAACTGATAGAGTACTTTCCCCTTGTTGTCTTTTATATTGGCAGCTCCGCAGGCAATTCTGCCTTTGGTGCCGATAATTAATTCATCCACTTTGCTCAAAGTGCCCGGAATATGACGGCACTGACTGTTAAGCACCGATCCATCAGCATATTGAAATTCAACATAATGATGATCGAATATTTCGCCATATTCTTTTCCTTTGCGAACCTCTCGTCCACCCATGCCCTGTGCTTTTACAGGATATCCATGTTTGAACCAGTTGATCACGTCAAGATTGTGTATATGTTGCCCACAGATATGATCACCGCAAAGCCATACAAAATAATACCAGTTACGCATCTGGTATTCCCTTTCGGTCTGATTTTCCTGGCGTTTCCTTACCCAAACCCCATCGTTGTTCCACCAGGCCTGAGCCGAAGTAATGTCTCCAATCTGATCTTTACGCTTATACAATTCCTTGTATGAATTCTGGTAATGCCTTTGCAAGCCAACGACAACATTCAATTTTTTTTGCTTGGCTATTTCGGCAGCAGCTAAAACTTTTTTTATCCCTGCAGGATCTGTAGCCACAGGTTTTTCCATGAATACATGTTTGTTCTGTTTAACAGCTTCCTCGAAATGAATGGGACGGAAGCCGGGAGGAGTAGCCAGGATAACAACATCTGCTAGTGGAATAGCCTTTAAATAGCCGTCGAATCCAACAAATTTTCTTTCTTCAGGTACATCGATTCTATTCTGAATGGTTGCAGCCTCATCATCGGAATTTAATTTTTTCAAACAATTGTCCAGGCGGTCGCGGAATGCATCTGCCATTGCCACCAGCTTTACATTTTGTTTAGAAAGCAGTGCCTGCAACGCTGCGCCGGTTCCCCTGCCGCCACAACCTACCAGTGCTACTTTAATCACATCGTCGGAACCTGAAAAATAATTAGCATTTGAAAATAAAGGCGCAGCCAAAAGGCCACCGGCAAGCAATGTTGAATTTTTTACAAAATCCCTGCGTGAACCGGAATTGGGTGAAGCATCGTTGTTCATGTAATTTCGTTTTAATGATATATAGAAGATTAATTGCCTAAATACTTGCGATAAAATGTATCAATTTCTTCAGAAGACGGTTGTTCGAAAGGCCTGACAATTCTAAACCCAACCGCTGCTGCATCCGTTAACCACCATTTGCTTTTAGGGATCTGCGGATCACGCTTATTCCAGGAGGGGTCAGATTTTGATCGGCTGGCGCATCTCAATGCACCTGCTTTGTCCGTATAACCACCCCCACGTACTGTTTTTGGATAACGGGTACCGGGTGGAACGGCAGGATTAGCAGATCCATCGTCAATCTTATTGAAATATTGCGCGTCGTATTGATCCAAAGTCCACTCCGCTACATTGCCCAACATATCGTACAGCCCCCAGGCATTTGGTTTTTTCTGACCTACTTTTTGATATTTACTATTACTGTTGGTAGCGTACCAGGCATACTGCGAAAGCAATGCCGGATCATTACCAAAAGGAAAGGCTGTAGCACTTCCAGCCCTGCAGGCATATTCCCATTCCGCTTCGGTGGGTAACCTATAGAAAAAACCTGTTTTTTTATAAAGCCACCGGCAATACATCATAGCAGTTTGCTGAGACATACTATTGGTAGGAAATCCACCTTGTTTGCCCATTCCCCAACTAAGATCGATGTACTGAGGTGTCGGTCTTGTTACAGCATCCACCTCAGAATTCCGACTCGTTTTCTCATCGTTAAAGAAAACCAGGAATTCGTCATGCGTTACTTCATGTACTCCAATCCAGAAGGCCGCGATTTTAACGGTACGGGCTGGTCCTTCATCTGTTTTCCGTTGCTTTTCCTGGGAAGTACTCCCCATTGTATAACTTCCTTCCGGAATGGAATTCATTTTGAATATAACAGTGCCTCCCGGGATTGTTTGTTCATAAGGCTGAAATTCAATCTTAGTTTTTTGAGAGAAAGATGGTAAGCAAGCGATCATCGCCATTAAAAATCCAAAATTTTTCACAGTGCCTTTTTTAAACATTTCAAGATATGCTATTTTTATAAATTCTTGCCTTCCTAATCACCGGATATTTTAATTTAGTATGGTTGAAGTAGGCCGTTTATAGATTACATTTAAATTCTAAAATTAATACGATGATGGAACGAAGAAAATTTATGCAACAATCCATATTGGCGGGCGGATCTTTATTCGCCGCACAAACGGTGTCCGCCAATAACCACCGGCAAACCCCGGCGTATCTGGCTGCTGAAAAACCATTTAATTTGAATTATGCTTTTCATGCCGGAATGTTTGCCAATCATGCCGGTAAGAATTTTATCGATCAAATAAAGTTTGCGCATGATATGGGCTTCCGTTCCATTGAAGACAATGGCATGATGGGCCGAACCCCTGAATTACAGAAAGAAATCGGCGATACCCTTGCCAAACTGGGTATGACAATGGGTGTTTTTGTTGTGACGTCGGATAGCTGGCATTGGAAAACATCTCTTACTTCAGGAAAACAGGAATGGCTTGATATCATGAAAAAAGATTGTATTGCCGCTGTGGAAGTTGCCAAGCGATGCAATGCTAAATGGATGACAGTGGTGCCTGGTAATTTTGAACGTAGCTTATCGTTAGAATACCAGACTGCAAACGTAATCAAAGCTTTACGCTTAGGATCCGAGATTTTACAACCCCACGGCCTGGTGATGGTGCTGGAGCCTTTAAGCGACAATCCTGATCTTTTTCTTCGATACTCGGATCAAACCTATCTGATCTGCAAAGCGGTAAACAGTCCTTCCTGTAAAATATTATTCGATATGTACCATATGCAACGCAACGAAGGTGATATCATCAATAACATCAATAAATCCTGGGATGAAACTGCCTATTTTCAGATTGGTGATAATCCGGGACGGAAAGAACCCACAACGGGTGAAATGAATTATAAAAATATTTTTAAACATATTTATGATAAAGGATACAAAGGAGTAATGGGAATGGAACATGGAAATGCAAAACCGGGCAAAGAAGGGGAGATAGCGTTAATTAAAGCCTACCGCGAATCAGATAATTTTTTGCGAGCCTGAATGGTTCGTTAAATGATCGGATGTTGTTGAATGCCACCGTAAGTTTGCTTGTAAATTTAGCCGAGTGATAAATATAAATTCAAGAGCCGGGAAAATCATCTTACCCGTATTCCTGGCATTACTAATTTCGCCGTGTAGCCATGCGCAGAATGTGGAAGCATTGATGAAAAAAGTAAGACTAAAGCTTGAACTGGTCAATGATTACAAAGCGGATGGCCTCCTGAAAACAGATGTTCCTTTCATAAAAGTGCCCGAAAGCAAAGTGAGTGTGTTTTATAAAAGGCCTGATAAATTCAAGATAAAAAGGGAACAAGGGATTTCGATTGTGCCAAAAGGTGGTTTTAGTATGAATCTGAATTCCCTGTTTGCCGGCAATGACTATACGATGATCGCCGGCGGCATGGCTCAGATTGGCGGGAAACCTGTAATAATTATTAAGTTGCTTCCTTTAAAAGAAGACAATGATGTGGTTCTTTCAACCCTATACATTGATGAAAAGGAGGCCCTGGTACGAAAAGCCACCACCACCACAAAAAACAATGGTACCTACGAAATGGAAATGTTCTACGGAAAATTTGCCAGGTGGGGCCTTCCCGACAAAGTAATATTTAGTTTCAATACAAAAGAGTACAAACTTCCGAAAGGAGTTACGTTTGAGTATGAAACGGATGAAAAACCCGCAGCCGCCTCTCAATCAAAAAATCAGAAAGGCGTAGTAGAAATTACTTATCAGAATTATTTTATTAATAAAGGCATCGGGGATAATGTTTTTAATGTCACGAAATAAAAATGTTCCTAATACCTGCCGCGATAAAAGCGCCGTGACCGTTTTAAGAATAAAGAATTTGATTCGCTTCAGTTTGGCAACTTTCTCTCCCATAGATCAGCGCCAATAAACAACAACTCTTCTTGATCATTATTGAATTACACTCCAAGGGTATCAATAATCAACGAATCAAAAAAACAGTGAAGTCTATGCTGCTCAAGCTCCCAGGGTTATAGTGCCCAATATATTAGGCCCTAATTTCTGCCTGCATTTCACCCGTCTTCAATTTAAGGTCATTCATCGAAAATAAATTTTATTAATATTCTGGAAAGATTTATACTCTGGATACATATTAAATTGATAGTCAAGCGATGCAAATTTGTATCATAAATATTAAGTATGTTTTCTTCTAAAGGCAAACATCTATAATATTTTGATGGGCTTCTCCGTTTGTGTATGTTTACAGCAAGTCCTTAACCCTATCAAGATCCGGTATGAATCGTAATCCTGTGAAAGCTGTATGTCTGCTATATGTGTTTTTATTATTTAGCCTGTTATCCCTTGGTCAGTCATCAACGGGATATAGCGGTACAGGGGCCAACATAAACGTGGTTTATCATAGAGCAGAATGGAGAATAAATCCTGATTCTGTGAATGGTTCAGGTACGTCTGTAAAAGCAATCAGCGGATGCGTAACCACTTATTTTAAAATAGTCGATAATTCAGGTGCTGCCACTATTACTTTTGATTTAAGGCAATCTGCGTTTAATAATGCAAATTTACAAGTAAGGTTTGACGGCAATATCCTGCCCGCAGCTTCAGTAAGCTTTCCTACCACTAATGTTTTACAGATTTCACTGGGTGTTACTTTACCACTTAATCATTTAGATTCCGTAACCATTTTTTATGGAGGTACACCTCCAGGTGTTAGCGGTCAAGCGGAAGGATTTCAGAGCAATAAGACTAATTCCTCTTCAGCGGATAATACTGCGCCAGGAGGAAATTTTATATACACTTTATCTGAGTCATATGAGGATAGGGACTGGTGGCCATGTAAAGCGGATATGCAGGACAAAATAGATTCAATGGATGTGATTGTAAGCGTACCCGATGGATTTAGAGTGGCTACGTTGGGTTCGCTCATTGATTCTTCATTGAATGGCAGTAACAGGATTTTCCATTGGAAATCTAATTATCCTGTTGCGTCCTACCTGGTTGCTTTAGGGGTTGCTAAGTATTTTATTTATGATAGGGGACCTGTAAATATTAATGGTACAAGTGTCCCGGTCTGGTATTTTCTTTTTAGTTCCAGGGCCAGCGGTACGGCTAACTCATCCATCATTAATGTATTGGATAAGAGCAAAATTCATTTAACAAACTTTAGCAACAAATTCGGCGACTATCCCTTTAAAAATGAGAAGCATGGATTTTACGAATTTGGGTGGGGTGGCGGTATGGAACACCAAAGTTTCTCGGCTATGGGTTCCAGTGCATTATCTGACTGGTCCACGGTAGCACATGAGTTGGCGCATCAATGGTTCGGCGACAAAGTAACTTTTACTACCTGGAACGAGTTGTGGCTGGCAGAAGGATTTGCCCGTTATTGCGAAGCACTTGCCCTAGAATTAGAACCTACAACTTCATTAAGTGAAACTCCTGCCGGTGTTCGCCTAAGTTTCAAAAATTCGGCCCGTTCAACAACCCTCCCGTCATCAATAAATTCAATGAGTAAAACCGAAATTTACGTACCGAATGCAAATATTGCCAGTTCGACTGCACTTTGGGGTAGTACCTATGGCAGCTCAGTTTATGAAAAAGGGGCGATGGTTGTATCCATGTTGCGCAAACTGGTCGGTGATGACATGTTTTTCGAGTCAGTAAGGAATTATTTAAACGATCCGTTACTGGCTTATAAAGCTGCCACCACGGATGATTTGAAAAGACATTTCGAAGCGGTGGCAGGATATGATTTTGATGCTTTTTTTGCCGACTGGGTGTATGGCAAAGGGCATGCAACGTATACAGTTAACTGGGGCACCAGCTCAGGCAATAGGATCAATATAAGATTAACCACACAAACAAAAAGCACTGGCAACACTGTTACCTATTTCCGTACACCGGTGGTTTTAAGAATTAATGGCGCAAGCACAGATACTACAGTTGTTATTTATGACCAGAATGGCACAGTTTCTTATGCGGGGAATGGCATTCAGGCTACACTTTCGGGCAATATACTGGCTTACCGGTTATCCTTTGTACCCACCAGTATTACCGTAGATCCCGAAAATGAAACGATGATTACAGGTACAGCTAGTTCTTCAGCAGCGCTCAATAACCTGAGTCTTCCTTTATTAGATATAGACATTCTTGACTTTAAAAGCCTGATGCAGGATAAGCAAAATCTGCTAAGCCTTGTAATTGCGCCCACAAAGGAAAAAGGAACGGTCATCCTGGAAAGAAGTGATAACGGTCGTCAGTTTACAACGATCGGAAACATGCAGCAATCTTCAAGCACCCCGGCCGGTATTGTATATTATTTTACTGATCAACAGATCGCTTCCGCAAAGATTTATTACTACCGGGCAAAAATCGTGAGTGAAGATGGAGACATTAAATATTCAAAAATCATAAGCCTTATACAAAACGATAAAATGCCGGCGGTAACCATCAGCCCCAATCCGGTTAGAGATCAGTTACGATTATTGCTGCCTGTGGAATGGCAAAATAGTTTACTACATATAAGTATATACAACAGTGTAGGATCGGTAATAATAAGAGAAGTGAGTAACGGCAATGTTGTTCAAATAAAAACAAATCATTTATCAGCGGGTATTTACAGAATTGAACTGGCAAGTGCTGATGGACAAAAATGGATAGGTCCGTTTACCGTTATTAAATAACAGTTATTTTTTAGATACAATCTGTGCTTATGAAAAAATGTTTACACTATTTCGGAATGTTGCTTGCCTCACTAGTTTTACTTTGTCTTGCATCTGCAGCATGGGCACAACCAGCAACAGTGAGTTATCCCTTGGCTGTAGGTAGAACGTCCGCATGCGGCTCAGGTGGCTCTTCTCAAATGCATTTTTACAATTATAACAGCTCCGCCAATACAATTAGTTCTATTACATCCAATACGACAACAAATCCAGTAGGAAGATATGCGCCTCAGTTGTGCATTGGAACTACTCTTAACGGCAGCGGCAATACGCAAAGATTTACTTCGAGTGTGGCCAGTGTCAGTTACAATCCGCAGGATCATAATATTTATTATTTGTGGACCGCCTATTCATCTAACAATGCTGCAATTACCCAGGGCTCTTCGGCAAGAACTTTCGTGTGGAGATGGCCGGCAGGAACAAAACCAACTGGCACCAGTCCACGATTGGATACAATCCGCTCCTTTGATGCGGATATCCTGGGAGTTGCCTTTGATGCCAATGGCAATGGTTACATCATCGAATTTACAAATGCTTTACCGACAACGCCTCCTACCTATAAACCATGCTTCGGTCTATTGATTTTGTAACGGGTGTTTTAGGAGCTACAGACACATCGGCGTTAACCGGGGGAGCTCAAATTTATCAGCAGGGAAGCGGTGACGTTGCCATGTCACCATCAGGTCAAATGTTTTTTGTAGTAGACAACAAACTGTTCACTCCGGATTATTCAAGTTATACGGGTTCGGGACAAGATCTGACCTGTACTTATATAGATACAGTTATCAATTCGGCCACCGGTTATTTTGTGGGACTTACTTACGCGGAGGGTGAAACCATTTCGGCTTATTCCGGTGGAGGTTGTCCGTTTTTTGAAACCGACCCTCTTACCGCTGCTACCAGCAACATCACTACTTCCGGAACGATGTATTCTGCATCTGACCTGGCCACTATCATTTCAGGTATCGGAGTTTCAAAAAGTTTGATATCCGCTATCCCTACCGGTACAGCCAATCAATACGATGTGGTTTATGAAGTATATGCAAAAAACTATGGTAATACTGACATCACTGATTTTCAAATAACGGATAGCCTCGGTTTAATCAACGGAAATGCAAATGTTTCCAATGTGAGCATCAGTTTTGCTCCGGGGGGCAACCCGGCAGGGCTGACGCTGAATACTGTGGCGGTAACGGGTTATACCGGAACAGGTGCCTTGGCTTCAAACCATGACCTCTTAACAGGTACAGGTACGTTGCCCAATTATCCAACAAGCAATAATTTTGTTACCATTCGAATCTCCTGCCGGATTTCTGGTATTCAGAATGGAATTGTTTATAATAACAGCGCTATCGGTAAAGGCACTGGATATAATAGTCAAATATTACGGGACAGTTCTACCAATGGTTCCCTGCCCGATTTAAATAGCAATGACAAACCGGACGATGTTGGTGAAGGCCAACCAACTCCTCTTCTAATTGCCATCACAGCACAAACGCCCCCTTGCGCTACGCTCGGGCAGGTGTTCTATTCTCAAAATTTTGGTACGGGTGCAAATTCTGCAACCCTGCCGGTATCCCCATTTCCTTCGGGAAGAACGACCTATACCGGCAGCACCACGCAACCATTGGCAACAGATCAGTTTATGCTGACCTCAAATGCAAATGATGGGGACAACGCAAGATTTATGTCGTTGACAGATAATACTGGAGGTGGCAGAATGCTGTTGGTAAATGCCGATGCAAATAACAGGGTTTTTTACAGTGATACCTTAACTTCTTTGTGCGGCAATCAACAATACTCGCTTTCTTTTTATGCAGCTTTTGTGGGCAACGCCAGTTATCAAACCGTTTGTGATGGGTTTGGAGGATTTCAATATCCAAAAATAAAAATGAGGGTAAGAGATCTGACAACAGGCCTGATCATTACGGAAGTTTCAACGACTGATATTAGTGCAACGTCATGGAACCAATATGGCATGAAGTGGCCAATGCCTGCAGGATATACAGATATTATTTTTGAGTTGATCAATGATGGACAGGGTGGTTGCGGTAATGATATCGCTATTGATGACATAGCCGTTGGTATTTGTGATGCTGCACCGACAGTTACAGTTTCCGGATCTTCAGCTGGTTGCCTGGGCAGTTCTACCACCATGTCTACTAATTTGAACGATCCAAATGTTATACCAGGTACAAAAGAATACCAATGGCAGATAAGCACAGATGGAAGTATATGGACTGATATTGTTTCAGCTACTGCCTCCGACTATACCATCAATCCTGTAGCAGCAGCCGACATAAGCAAATATTATCGGGTAATCGTTGCCGCCGCTGGCAACATGTCTTCAGCAAGTTGTCGGTATACTTCATCCAGTTTTTCTATAACTGCTAAAAGCTCTTCTAGTGATCCTACAGGAGCCGTCAGCTCTGCAAATAATTTTTGTCCTGGAGATGCCTCCACATTAACAGTACAGGGAGGCATTTTGGGTGATGGAGCGGTATGGCGTTGGTACACCGGCAGCTGTGGAGGCACATTGGTTGCAACAGGTGCCAGTTTTGTCGTAAATCCGATAACCACCACTACCTATTATGTACGCGCAGAAGGTGATTGTAATAACACCAATTGCGCTTCTGTAACGGTTACCATTAACTGTGATATCGATAAGGATGATGACGGTATTCCTGATTCAACGGAAGGCACCGGTGATACAGATGGGGATGGTATATCAAACTACCTCGACCTTGATAGTGATGATGACGGTATTCCTGATGTTGTTGAATCGTATGGGGTGGATGCAAATGGCGATGGTAAAATTGATAACTATACCGATACCGATGCGGATGGTTTCTCGCAGAATGCAGATGGAAATAATACAGGCCATGTTTCATCAGGCAATGGTCTGGGTTTGCCCGACCTGGATGGCGATGGAATACCGAATTGCTATGATCTGGATAGCGACAATGATGGTATACCCGACGTGCTTGAAGCCGGTGGTAATGACGCAAACAATGATGGTAAAATAGATGGCTATACAGATACTGATGCCGATGGCTTTTCCGATAACGTGGATGGAGATGTCGGCAATGACGGCGTCGCAGAGAATGTTTCCAACGCTTTGTTGCGTACCGGCCCCGATAGTAATGCTGATGGAAGGGCAGATAGTTACCCATATAAAAATTTTGATAGCGATAACAGGGCCAATCCGTATGATCTGGATAGTGATGCCGATGGCATCAGCGACGCCCGGGAAGCAGGCTTTACCGATGCTAATAATGATGGTTTTAGTGATGGAACAAAGGGCGCAGATGGATGGGATGATACCATCGATGCACTGGTTTCTTTGACAATCCGTAACAGCGATGGCGATCCAAATCTCAATTACCTCGATATTGACTCAGATAATGACGGCATACCAGATAATGTGGAAGGTTTGGCGACGAACTCCTACCAATTCGCAATCAACACCGATACAGATGGTGATGGAATAGATAACCGGTACGACAATATTGTAGGATTTGGAGGCAATGGAATTACCCCCAACAACCAGGATGCCGATGGGTTTCCCGATTATATTGATACCGATACAGATGGCGATGGACTGAGTGATATCGCCGAAGGAAATGATTATGACCTGAATAAACTCCCCGATGATAATGTGACACTAACCGGAGTGGACAGTGATGGTGATGGACTGGATGATCGCTTTGATACCAATAATAGTTCTATCGAAGGCACCTCTCAATACATGGGCACAGGCGGAGCCTTTGCAGGGGATGGAACCCCGGGATCGAATACAATGGTTCAACAATCGTACCCCGCTTTTAGTGACAGGGACTGGAGATATGCTCCGTTTACATTGGAAGTATCATTCCTGGATCTTATGGGTAACAAAGAAAATGACAAAGTGCGCCTACGGTGGGTAGTAAGCTGTGAGAAAGTGATCGATCATTTTGATATTGAGAGATGCAACGACGGAGTGAACTTTGCTAAAGTAGGAGAAGTTAAAGGCATCGGAACGAGTTGCCAGGCTACACCTTTCAGTTATCGCGAAAGCATGACCGGTATTTCCGGTAACAGGATCTACTACCGGATTAAAGCGGTAACTACAGGCAATTCCTACAAAAGCAGTCAGTACATCGTGATTGCAAGACAGTCAGCGTCCGAAATATTAATTTCACCCAATCCGGCTACACATTACATAAATATTACCTGCAGCGCTTTAAAGGATGAGCTGGCAGAAGTAGATATTTTAGATGCATCCGGCAAAAAAGTGATCTCTCACCAACAAAGAGTTTATAGTGGAAGCAATACCTTTTCAGTGCAGGGAATAGAACGACTGGCCAGGGGAGTATATACTGTACGTGCTAAAGTTGGAGGTGATATCATCAGCAAAAAAATCCTGATTCAACAGTGACAATCAAGTAAAATAGTTTTAATCTAAACCTTTAACCCCTTTTCAAAGGGGTTAAAGGTTTTTGAAAAAGATAGAGTGGGTAGAACTGAAACTATAACAAGAACAATAAATATTATTCGGCACTGGTCTCTTCAATCTTTTCATCAACCGCATTGGCCAGGATAATAGAAGTGACTTTTTTCAATGGGTTTTTATGATTTTCCTGGTAAACATTTCTTCGCTGGATAATATCTATGCACTCATAAATGGCCGCTAGGAATGAAGATGCATCGGCGAGATTTTTTCCTGCAATATCAAATGCAGTTCCATGATCGGGCGATGTTCGGACCACCGGTAAACCAGCTGTGTAATTTATACCTTCCCCGATGGCAAATGTTTTAAAAGGGATCAAACCCTGATCGTGGTACATGGCCAGCACTGCATCAAATTTCAGGTGTTGCCTTCGCGCAAAAAAAGCATCTGCACTAAAAGGTCCCATTACGATCATATTATGCTTTGCATCCTTTATGGCAGGCTTTATAATTTCCTCTTCCTCCCTTCCGATCAGTCCATCGTCTCCGGCATGTGGGTTTAAACCGAGTACGGCAATCTTGGGTTTATCAATACCAAAATCTTTTATCAAGGAATGATTGATGATATTTAATTTAGAAAGGATGGCTTCACGCGTTATGTATTTTGAAACCTCACTCAATGACACATGTTCGGTCACCAATCCCACTTTAAAATTTTGCGAAGTCATAAACATCACCACATCATTCACCCCAAATAAATGTTTCAGATAGGGTGTATGACCGGTAAAATCAAACTCAGGAGATTGGGTATTTTTTTTATGAATCGGAGCGGTTACAAGACCATGTATCTTATTTTCCTTCAATGCCTGCATGGCGGTTGTCAGTGATTTCACTGCGTATTTCCCGCCTGTTTCTGTGAGTTGCCCGGGATTGATGCCAATTTCCTCTTCCCAGCAGTTGAAGACATTGATCTGTTTGTGATTGATGCGGGTAAAATCTTTAATATTCTGATAACTGAAATTTACTTCCGGCATCACCTTGCGATAAAAATTAATCACTTTATTAGAAGCGAAAATTACCGGTGTACACAACTCAAGAATGCGGAGATCTGAAAAAGTTTTAATGATCAGTTCTGTGCCAATTCCATTCAAATCACCTATTGAAATTCCGATAACGGGCCTGTGTTGGAGAATCATGTTTTTTATTGAAGGCCCTAAATTACAATTTAATCAGTGATTTGCGCATACACGATCCATTTCATAAATACGATCGAAAGCTGATTCCCATTAGATTGGTAAACCTGTATAGAAGTTGTTGCACCGATACTTTAATGTTCAGGTTATCGAATAGCGGCACAGCCTCAATATTTCAACATAACCCTGAGGATAGCACAATGGATTAAAGTATGCAGTGGTCCGACCTCAATTAGAATTTTTGGATTTGTCACTGGCATTGTTTTGGCGCTCGCGGGTGAATACCATTATTTTGCAATACGGATATGTACACATTCAAAAAATCCCTGGGCCAGCATTTTTTAAAAGATGAAAATATTTCTCATAGAATTGTGCAGTCATTACAATCGTTTCAATTTGAAAATTTGCTGGAAGTAGGCCCCGGTGGGGGTGCCTTGACCAAGTATCTTTTAAAATTACCTGCTGTTCAATTACAATGTGTGGAGCTTGATGAAGAAAAAGTAGTCTGGTTATTGCAGACTTACCCGTCTTTAAATGGAAAAATCATTCAGGCAAGCATACTGGAAATGGAAAAACCTTTTGAAGGATCGTTCATGATGGTCGGGAACTTTCCTTATAATATTTCCAGCCAGATACTTTTTAAAATTTTAGAGTGGAAGGATAGTGTTCAGGGAATGGTGGGCATGTTTCAAAAAGAAGTGGCGCAACGCGTGGCTTCCCACGAGGGAAGCAAGGTATACGGAGTCACCAGTGTTTTGGTACAGGCTTTTTTTGAGGTGGAATATTTGTTTGAAGTGGAAGAATCTGCTTTTAATCCTCCTCCAAAAGTTAAAAGCGCTGTCATTAGCTTGAAGCCTAAACCTGCATACATACCCATGAAAAGCGAACGGTCTTTTTTTGTATTGGTCAAAACAGCCTTCAACCAGCGTAGAAAAACTTTACGCAATGCTGTTAAAAGTCTATTTGAAATGGAAATATTACAAGATGAAATTTTTAACAAGCGTGCCGAGCAACTGAGTGTTGAACAATTCGGCGCGTTAACTTTTAAGATGAAATAAAATGAAAAAAGCTTCTGATCCCTCTTCTGAAAACTATGAAAGAAGAGGAGAAGGAATGGTGATAATTACCGCTGCCGCTCATAATTACCTGATCGAATATCTGCAACAGCGCGGATACCAGGTTGAATATTCCCCCCAGATCACTTATGAAGAATTGAAGAAAGGAATTGCCAACGCGACGGGGCTTGTGGTCACTACAAGAATTAAGATTGACAAATCCATTCTGGAAAATGCGGATTCCTTAAAATGGATAGGTAGATTGGGCAGTGGGATGGAGTTGATTGATACAGTATATGCAGAGAGTAAGGGCATCCGGTGTGTCAGTAGTCCAGAGGGTAACCGGAAAGCGGTGGCGGAGCATGAATTGGGTTTGTTACTCGGTCTGATGAATCGTGTTTATACCAGTATGCAGGAGATACGCGAGGGAAAATGGATCCGGGATGGCAATCGTGGTACGGAACTATCGGGCAAAACAATTGGCATTATAGGTTATGGAAATACCGGGAGCAGCTTTGCCCGGTTATTATCTCCATTTGATTCTACCGTGCTGGCTTACGATAAGTACAAATTTGGATTTGCCTCCGGCTACATTCACGAAGCAAGCCTTGAACAATTGTGCAGGTATTCAGATGTAATCAGTGTTCATGTACCGCTTACATCGGAAACCCTGCATATGGCAAACGAACATTTTTTTAATTCATTGGTCAAAAAACCATACTTTTTAAATACTTCCCGTGGTAAAGTTCATCACACGCCTTCCCTGGTTAATGCTTTGCAAAACAAAAAAATTGCCGGCGCCTGCCTGGATGTACTGGAGAATGAAAAACTAGAAACTTACACCGCCGAAGAAAAACAGCAATTGGATTGGCTGTTGTCTCAACCCAATGTGATTATAACACCGCATACCGCAGGATATAGCCAGGAATCCTATTATAAAATGGCGAAAGTGATACTTGAAAAGCTTGGTATTTGATACTATAAAAGCTGTTAGCGGGTCTGTAGGGCACCAATTTATTTTCCAATGGGGAGGGAAGAATTGTAAATAAAAACTCCTATTTTTGTCTGCTTTCAAACATACTGCAACGCTTCAGCACCCCTGAGGCGTTGTTCTTTTTTTCTATTTCCTGAAGTGAATATTTTTCGTTAAAACGGGAGGCAACTATGAGTAGTGTTTTATATGTTTCCAAAGAAACACTGGAGCAAATGAAATCTGAATTGCATCGCATGAGAACGGTGGACCGTCCTTCAGCTGCACGAGCTATTGCCGAAGCCCGTGAGAAGGGTGATTTAAAAGAAAATGCGGAATACGATGCTGCTAAAGAGAACCAGGGAATTTTAGAAGCGAGGCTCAAAAAACTAGAGGGTGATCTGGCAAATGCCCGTATCCTCGAAGCTGATAATGTTGATACCAGCAAAGTGTCTATTTTAACCAAAGTGACCATTACAAATCTCAGTACAAAAAAACAGCTTACTTACCAGATCGTTTCTGAAAAAGAAGCCGATCTGAAATTAAATAAGATTTCTATAACCTCTCCTATTGGCAAAGGTCTTATGGGCAAAGTGATTGGCGATGTTGCTGAAGTACAGGCTCCTGCCGGGGTGATGAAGTTTAAGGTGGAAGATATTAGTGCTTGATGGATACCGGATTCTGGATTCTTTTTTTGAACGCAAATTGCCAACTGTTAACTGAATATGCTGTTCCACTTAGGGCACATAACTTCTTACATCAAACATTGTACATCTAAAATATTCGGCGGTATGACTATTTTTTCGAAAATAATTGCCGGGGAGATACCCTCATACAGGATAGCTGAAAATGATAAATTTTTTGCCTTCCTTGATATTTTTCCTTTGGTCGAGGGTCATGTACTGATAGTACCAAAAATAGAAGTAGACAACCTGTTCGATCTTCCTGATGACTACCTGGGCGAAATACTTGTTTTTGCAAAGCCGATTGCGAAAGCTATTGAAAGTGCCTTCGATTGCAACCGGTGCGGCATCTCCGTCGTTGGACTCGAAGTACCACATGCTCATATCCATTTAATTCCGATCAATGATGCGGATGACCTGAATTTTACCCGGGGCAAAATTAAATTGTCGCCTGATCAGTTGAAGAAGGCCCAGGAAAAAATTGTTTCCCGTCTTCAATGAAGTTATAGATCCTTTTTTTTAATTCTTTCTGGATTTTTTGAGATAAAATCCCCCCAGCCGTTTATTTTTTTAGTTGTTGTTTTTAAAAGGCTATTTTCCTGGAAATGATGACAAACGGCTACCGCCAATGCATCCGATGCGTCAAGATACCGGATTGTTTTTTCTTTCAGGGGCATGATTCGTTGAAGCATTTGCCACACCTGCTCCTTATCTGCATTACCATTTCCTGTAATAGATTGTTTTATTTTTCGCGGAGAGTACTCACATACTTCCAGGCCGGCACTGATGGCTGCCGCAATGGCAACACCCTGCGCCCTTCCAAGTTTAAGCATGCTTTGAACATTTTTTCCAAAAAAAGGAGCTTCAATGGCGAAGCAATGCGGATGAAATATTGTAATGAGGTCGCTAACTTTTTTGTGAATGAGCTGTAATCGTTGATAATTATCTTTCTTTGCACTCAATTTTAAAATATCCATTTCAATCATTTCCAATTTACCGTTTTGAACTATCACTACGCTGTATCCCATCATTAATGTACCGGGATCAATGCCAAGAATTATTTTTGGTGATTTCTGCAAGAAGCGTGTGGTGGTTTTTGTTTGAACAATTTGCTGGTGCTGAACAAAAATATCAAATTAATCCTCAACTATTTTTTAGGTCCTTTATTATTCTGCGTGCTTGTATTTTCAATATACCGGCAACTGCAAAGTCAGCCGGATTGGAGATTATCCGGGTACCGGAATTGGACATCATTGGATGCCGGCACGGCGTTCATTCTTTGTATTGTTATAGCACTCATGTTTGTGAATTGGGGAATTGAAGCGCGAAAATGGCAGCTTGCTATCAAGGGTATTCAGCACATTTCATTTGGTAAAGCCTTTAAGGACACCTTTACCGGCACTACACTGGCTTTTTTTACGCCGAATCGAATGGGCGAGTACATGGGAAGAATTTTGTACATCGAAAAGGGAAAGCGCATTCAGGCAATATCACTTACTATCGTATGCAGCATGGCCCAGCTGTTGGTTACGTTATCAGCCGGTCTAGCTGGATTAATATGCGTACGAAACTTTTTAATTTCAACTTCCAATACCACCGCCGTATATACCCTGGTAAGCCTGGCCATGATCGTAACGTCGATTTCTATCCTGGTTCTGGGTTTATTTTATTTCCGCCTTGCATGGATTGCTAACCTTTTGGAGCGGATTCCCCAAATGAATAAATACGTAGCTTACATACAGGTTTTGGACAACTTTAACGCAACGATACTATTAAGGATACTGTCTTTATGCATATTGCGTTACGGTGTATTTGTGCTTCAGTATTATTTTCTTTTTTGGCTTTTTAAAGTGGATATAAGCTGGTGGCAAACTTTTTGGTCTGTGAGTGTGGTGTTCGTGATACTCGCTATTGTGCCCAGTATCGCAATATTCACAGAATTGGGGATACGATGGAAAGTCAGTATTGAGTTGGTGACTATTTTTAGTAGCAATGTTACCGGCATATTGGCCACGTCATTGACTATTTGGATTATTAATTTGGTAATTCCGGCATTGATCGGCAGTTTATT
>Ga0136634_10000300_pt1 | contig 23335 bp, 21 predicted proteins | sample AntDrymUQ8332106_2_FD_104654 | JGI IMG/M metagenome (GOLD analysis project Ga0136634, IMG submission 104654) | Polar desert sand microbial communities from Dry Valleys, Antarctica - metaG UQ833 (21.06) | ecosystem: Environmental > Terrestrial > Soil > Desert | place: Antarctica: Dry Valley... | reverse complement strand
TTTTCCAACCGAACTTGTTCATCAAATAATCCCCGTGCTTTTGACATATAAAAACTTTTATCCAAGACAACAGTAATTACTAAAACATTGCTTCCTACATTTGGTTTTTAGAGATGCCCTTAACCTTTAAATCGAAACCCAAAACTATTCAACCCTTACCTTTGCAATTCTATATCAAAGCAATACATGGGTAAAATCAAGATTCGGATTATTAATCAGTCAACAAATCCCTTACCCGAATATACTACAGCTGGAGCTGCAGGAATGGATATCCGGGCAAATCTAGAAGCCTCTGTTTCGCTAAAGTCCATGGAACGTTTTTTGGTACCCACAGGTTTATTTGTTGAACTTCCCGTGGGGCATGAAGCACAGATCCGACCACGAAGTGGTCTTGCGATTAAACAGGGCATAACTTGCTTAAATGCTCCCGGCACCATCGATGCGGATTACAGAGGTGAAGTCAAGGTGATTTTAATTAATTTGTCGCAGGAAGAACAGACTATTCACCATGGCGATAGAATAGCACAGATGATTGTTCACACGGTTGAGCAGGTAAAATGGAAACCTGTTAAAAAATTAAAGGCCACTAAACGCAACGACGGCGGATTTGGTCATACAGGAAAATTATAATTATGCAGAAAAGTATCGGCTTGGTTTTGATCATCGCTGCGATCGGCTTTTTGGGCAGTTGCCGTTCTACAAAACGGATTCAGACAGCCATATCGAAAAAAGATACTTCTCAAATCGTAACAGCGGCCCCACGGAATTCAAAAGCAGACTCCACGCTTTTTATTCAGCAGTTATATAATGGAATTCAAAAAAACAAAATTGATTTCAATACTTTTTCGGCGAAAATAAAAGTAAACTTTGAGGGTAATGACGGCAAAAAAAGTGATTTTAATGCTTTTTTACGATTGAAGAAAGACAGTGTTTTATGGATTTCGGTCAACGCTGCCCTCGGTATTGAAGCCTTTCGCATTATGGTGACACCCGACAGTGTTAAAGTGTTGAATAAACTAGAAAAGGTTGTACAGCTCAGATCTGTGGGGTATCTTAAGGAAGTGATTAAAATCCCTTTAAACTTTACCGAATTACAAAACCTGCTTTTGGGTAATGCCACCTACCTTGATAGTAACATTGTTTCCTATAAATATGAGGGAACATCTATTTCTTTGACTAGTATAGGAGAGCTCTTTAAAAATTTTCTTACGGTGAGCAGCAATGATTTTCGTCTTCAGCATAGTAAGCTGGATGATGTAGACAAGATCCGGGCAAGAACCTGCGATATCACCTATGGTGATTATGTAATAAAAAATGGTGTTAGTTTTTCTGCTTTTCGAAAAATTACGGTATCGGAGAAATCCAAACTAGACATTGAACTGCAGTTCAAACAGTTTGATTTTAACGAACCATTAAACTTTCCATTTAGCATTCCAAGAAATTATAAGTTGAAATAAGCGTTACAGTAGCACTATTCATTCAATACCGGCTAATCTGATCTTTCATTATTAAACGTTTTATCATGCGTGCATTGCTGATCCTTGTTTTTATGGTGCTTGTAGCACAGGTTACAACAGCTCAAAATCGCAGCGACCTGGAAAGGCAACGTTCTGAAATCCAAAGGGAGATCGAGGATGTAAGACGTTCTCTTAGCCAGACCAAAAAAAACAGGAAAGAATCTTTGGGTCAGTTGGCTTTATTACAAAAAAAGTTACGCCTGCGCGAAGCGGCTATCAACAACATCAATCAGCAGATCAATGTTATTCAGGGCAATATTAGCCAATCAAGAAACGAGATCTCCAGGTTGAAAAAAGATTTGGATACGCTTAAAATTCAATATGAAAAAAGCGTGGTGTACGCTTATAAAAACAGGAGCAATTATGATTTTTTGAATTTCATTTTTTCTGCTGCCAATTTCAATGATGCTTTGAAGAGAGTGGAATACCTTAAATCGTACCGCGCTTATCGCGAGCAACAGGCAGATAATATCACAACCACACAAACGCTTTTACAAAAAAAGATTGGCAGTCTTGAATCCACAAGGAAAGAGCAAAGCGAGATTCTTACGAGGCAACAAAAAGAAAAACTTGTGCTTGTAGAAGAAAAAAAGGAAAAAGATCAGGTCGTTTCAAAGTTGAAATCCAGGGAGAAGGAATTGTCAAAAGAATTGTCATCCAAACAAAAGGCCGATAATAAATTAAGAGCGTCTATAAAAACAGCTATTGATCGCGAAATAAGATTGGCCAGACAAAAGGCCCTTGAAGAAGAAAACCGGAAAAAGGCAGAAAACCCCGTGGTTGTAAAATCGAGTGCCGGTGCAAAAAAAGAGGAATCAGCAAAAAAACGAAGTGTGTTTGATGAGGTGCCGGGAGGGGAAATCATTTCAGATAACTTTGAAAAGAACCGGGGTAAATTGCCCTGGCCTGTAGACAAAGGACATATTAAAATCGGTTATGGTACCTATTCTATTCCCGGAACTAAATTAACCGGTAACAATCCCGGCCTCACCTTAGAAACAAATGAAGGATCTGCCGTCAAAGCTATTTTTGATGGCGATGTTATATCCGTTTTTGATGTAGATGGCGAATCAAATGTTATCGTAAGACACGGAAAATATTTTACAACCTATGGAAGGCTTTCATCCACTTCGGTATCAAAGGGTCAAAAAATAAAAACCGGTCAAACGGTTGGACGAGCAAGTTCCAATGAAGATGGAAATGGAGAAATAGAATTTTTATTGATGGAAGAAACGCGCAAGCTAGATCCCGCATCCTGGATAAAAAGAAGATAACATCATGAATGAATCTGGATAAACTTGTAGTTGCTGCCTGCCAGATTTATAAAAATCGGTTGTACAATGCTTCATATTTAGGTACAATATTCTGAATGTCAAAATTACGTGCCTGGGCACCTGCGTTGTTTTTAAATTCCTTCAATAGAATTTCATCCGACAGCAGTTGAATGGCCCGTTCACTCATCGTTTTGATATCGCCTACATTTCCCAGATAACCGGTTTTACCGTCAATATTTATTTCAGGCAAACCCCCGGCATTGGTCGAGATCACCGGAACCCCGGCAGCCATTGCTTCCAATGCAGCAAGACCGAAGCTTTCATAATCGGAAGTAAGCAAAAATAAATCAGCAATGGCCAGGATTTCCTCGATCTGTTCCTGTTTGCCTACAAAACGCATGTCATCGCACAAGCCCAATTCGCGGGAAAGGCTTTCAGCTGCCGGACGTTCAGGACCGTCACCCACAAATAATAATTTGCTTGGAACCTGCTTATTGATTTCAGCAAATATTCGCACAACATCTCCCACTCTTTTTATTTTTCTAAAATTGGAGGCATGTAAAATTATTTTCTCTCCATCCGGTGCTATTACCCGGCGAAAGGCATCTATAGGTTTTTTCTGAAAACGGCTTACATCAACAAAATTCTGTATGACTTCTATTTCTTTTTCTATTTTGAAATTTTTATAGGTTTCATCCCGTAAATTATCCGACACGGCCGTAATCGCGTCACTTTCGTTGATTGAAAAGGTAACAACGGGTGCAAAAGTTTTGTCGCGGCCAACCAATGTAATATCTGTGCCGTGCAAGGTTGTAATTACCGGAATATTTTTACCCTGCTTTTCGAGAATTTTTTTTGCCATGTACGCAGCAGAAGCGTGGGGTATAGCATAGTGGACATGTAGGAGATCAATTTGGTTATTAACGATCACATCAACCATTGTACTTGACAAGGCAGTTTCATAAGGAGGATAATCAAACAATGGGTAGGTTGGCACCCGCACTTCATGGTAAAAAATATTAGCATTGAATTCACTTAAGCGTACCGGTTGCTGGTAAGTAATAAAATGAACCTGGTGATTTTTATTTGCCAATGCCTTGCCCAACTCCGTTGCTAACACGCCACTGCCACCAAATGTTGGATAGCATACAATTCCGATGCGCATATATATTGATAATTTGGGGCCGAAGGTAAATGATTTTCAATTGTTCCGGATACCATTCAAATCTACAAAATCAATTTCCCATAACTTTATCAAAACACATACAAATGCTTTTCAGATTTTTAGCAATTGCTATTTTATTCGTTCCTTACGCAGCCAGCTCACAACAGGAAGATTCGATTATGATCAGGAAAATAGCGGATGAAGTATTACTTCATAGTACGGCCTATGAAAATTTACGGGTACTCTGTAAAACCGTAGGAGGCAGGATAGCCGGTTCAGCACAGATGTACAAAGCCGAAGCATGGGGCCGCAAAGTACTCGCAGATGCCGGAGCGGATAAAGTATGGCTGCAGGAATGTAATGTGCCGCGCTGGGTACGTGGAGGAACGGATGAAGCCTACCTCATAAGCAATTCAAAAAAACAATCATTGAATATCCTGGCGTTGGGAAATTCAATCGGAACGGGCCGTAAGGGAGTGATGGCACCGGCATTGATCCTCCATTCCTTTGAGGAGTTGGAACAACGCAAAGATGAAATAAAAGGGAAAATTGTTTTCTATAATTACAAATTCAATCCACTGTTTATAAAAACAACTATTTCCTATGCCGATGCTGTCAGGTATAGATCACAGGGAGCCAGCCGTGCCGGTAAGTATGGGGCTGTAGCGGTACTGGTACGATCGATGACGCATGGAACAGACAATCATCCGCATACCGGGGCGATGGTGTACAATGATTCTTTTCCAAAAATTCCAGCTGCCGCTATTGGATTGAAAGATGCTGATTCATTGGCTATAACGATTACCAACAACAAAAATGTTCAGGTGTTTTTGAAAACAAATGCAAGAATCTTAAACGATACAATCGGGCATAATGTAATAGGAGAAATTGCCGGATCAGAATTTCCGGAACAAGTTATAACAGTAGGGGGGCATCTCGATTCATGGGATCCGGGAGAAGGCGCGCATGATGACGGCGCGGGTTGTGTACATGCTGTTGAAGTGCTGAGGATATTTAAGGCCATTGGCTATAGGCCGAAACGGACGATCCGGGTTGTTTTGTTTGCCAATGAAGAAAATGGATTGAGGGGAGGTACAAAATATGCAGATGAAGCAAAAGCAAAAAGAGAAAAGCACATTTTTGCATTGGAGAGCGATGCCGGGGGATTTACACCAAGAGGTTTCGGTTTTACTGTATCTGCTGAACAATTGCAAAAACTTAGGCGATGGTTGCCATTGTTTGCCCCTTATGGTGTCTATGAATTTAATGCAGGCGGCGGCGGAGCAGATATCGGTCCGTTGAACACGTTGCTCGGTACTCCGGTAGCAGGATTGCAGCCGGATTCACAAAGATATTTTGATGTCCATCATGCGCGTACCGATTTGTTTGAAGCAGTGAATAAACGCGAATTGGAACTGGGTGCCACCAATATGGCAGCGCTGATTTATATGATTGATAAATATGGATTGTGATATTAATGTGCTAATGTGCTAATTTGCTGATGTGCTAAGGAGAAGGAGTATTGTTCAGACGAACAGACGCGGCTTCAAAACCGTTAGCAATAAATAGTAAATATGAGAAGTTTTATCTGGAAAATAATTTTAGTGATCTTATTGATTGCCGCAGGACTCATCTATTGGTACTACTTTAACGTGTATAGTGATGGCGAAAGAAAAGGGACATTGATCAAGCTCACCAAAAAGGGCAATGTTTTCAAAACCGTAGAAGGAGAAATGTGGCTCAGTTGCCGGCAGGTAGTGAATGCAGAAAAATTCTATTTTTCCATAACAGATGAAAAACTTTCCGATTCGTTGATGAATCTTCAGGATGAATGTTTGCAGGTAACCTACCAGCAACATCGCAAATCCCTGGCATGGCGTGGCGATAGTGAATATATAGTAACAGGGTTTAAGAGATTGCAGTAATCGAGTATCTGGCATCCAGTATCCAGATTCTACCCCGCATGCATCAAAAATATAGCCGGCTGCTTATGTAGATCAGGCAATTTCTTTTTCCAGTCATTCACTGTTTTTGTTTGAATGCTTTCATTAGAAGCAGTCAGATTTACGGCCACACACAACCGCGTTGGACCCATGCAGGTTTTTAATAGTGATTCCAGCAATTGATTGTTCCGGTAAGGTGTTTCGATAAAAATTTGCGTACAATTTTTTCTGGACGATTCCTGCTCCAGTTCCCTGATTGTCTTCATGCGCTGGGTCGTGTCAATAGGCAGGTATCCGACAAATTGAAACTGTTGTCCATTCATTCCGCTGGCCATTAATGCCAGTAGAATAGAACTGGGTCCCACCAATGGTTTTATTACAGCACCTGATTCATGCGCCATTTCAACCAGGTACTGTCCGGGATCAGCAATGCCTGGGCATCCTGCTTCGCTTACAATACCTATATTTTTTTGATCCTGAAGTATCCGGTTGAATGCTCTATGCGTTTCCGTATTTTTTGTAAGTGTTGAAGCATGCTTGTCGATGATGAACCATTGATAATCGTCGATCACCATTTCTTTCCACAATGTTTTGAAATATCTCCGGGTGCTTCGATCATCTTCTACAAAAAACACCTGGCAGTTTTTTATTGCTTCCAATACATACGGAGGAATTACCTGCGTATTGCTTTCATCCAGGATAGCGGGAACTAAATACACGATACTTTTTGTAGAATTCATAAATATTTATTTTGATAGCTATGCCTTGCGACATCGTGATGAGTACTCAAATTATGTGGCAAATCCTAAAGGTCATCTTTTTGATGGTAAATGCTGATTGTAGCAGCAACAACAGCATAAGACGGTGCCAAAACCCAACCCAGGAACGGTATAAAATGCATCATATAAAACACCATGCCATTTCCTATGGCAAGACCTTTGTGTTTGCCGATGTAGGTGATGCTTTCAGAAGGTGAAAGTTTATGGCGTTCGCAACTGTAATCGAGCATGGAAAATCCATAATAATAACATTCTACAAATACCATAATGACTGGTGTAATCCATCCCACAAAAGGGAAGAAAGAAAGAATTAAAAGCGAGACGGTGTAAACGGTCTGCCATAAAGTATTCCTCAACGCCAGCTTCACGCCGCGCGTCATATCCTTTACCAATTGTTTCCAGCTAAATGGATACTCTTTTCCTTCAATAATGGATTCTGTTTTCTCACTCAGGTATGCAAACAACGGGGAACCTACAATCAGAAATAAATACTTGAATAAAGAAAAATAGAAAAGTACGAGGATCAGCCGCACCATGATCTCACCCATTAAAAAAAAGAAACTCAGTATGCCGCTTTTCTGTTGATGTAACCATCGATCGATACCAACCCGACGGCTTAAATAGGTTACCGCCGCATCAGAAGATTCCCAGAAAACAATCATTCCCGCTATAAACAGGATCATGTAAAGAAAGCCTGGTATAAAGATCCATTTCCATAACCGGTGATTGCTGATAAATTGATGTGCTCTGAAATAGGATTCGATTGCTATGACAATTTCTTTCAGCAAAAGCGTTTTTTGTTTAGTGGTTTTTTGTTTATTTGTTGATTAAATGCGTATGCTTCGAAACTCAAACTTAACAAATATTCCTGTGCGGCGGCTTGGCCGTTCTTTTTATGATCGCAAAGATGTGACAAGGATTGCAAAGGAATTGTTGGGAAAGTTATTGGTTACAACATTCAAAGGTGTAATTACTTCAGGCAGAATTGTTGAAACGGAAGCGTACGCCGGTGTAGGCGACAAAGCTTCACATGCATATGGCAACAGAAGAACGTCAAGAACTGAAGTGATGTTTGGAAATCCGGGCACTGTTTACGTTTACTTGTGCTATGGCATTCATCATTTGTTTAATGTTGTTACTAACAAAAAAGATATACCGCATGCCATCCTTATTCGGGCTTTGGAACCTGCTGAAGGTATTGATACTATGTTGTTAAGAACCGGCAAAATAAAATTGGATGATACGCTCACAAAAGGTCCTGGAAATGTTTCAAAAGCAATGGGGATTTTTACATACCATACAGGAATAAGTTTATTAAGTGATGAATTGTTTATTGAAGATGATGGGTTCAGGCTCAATGAAAATCAGATTCTAACCACTACCCGCATTGGCGTAGATTATGCTGCTGAAGATTCACTGCTGCCTTACCGGTATATTGTAAAAGACAATTCTTTTGTCAGCGAAAAAAGAAAATAATCTTGTAAAAGATGTAACGACAATATCGCTTATCAGCGGGGTTCATTACTTTTTTCTACGTCATAAGTAGGTTTGAACATGGCTTCATCTACTGGTTTATTCACCTCTATCTTACTAATAGTTAAGGTTCCATAAGGCACAACGATCGTTTTTGGTAATACAATACCTTCGGGCATTTTTTCAAAACCGCTATAATTTGTTTCAATTTCCTGTTCCTGCTCATTGGCCTTTTGTGTGGTAATTGTCCGTATCACATAATAATTACTTGAATCAATGTACATGGTCTCTTTCTTACCAGAATTCAACGTGACCAAAATTTTGTAACAGGTAGCGTTTGCGATATTTTCCTTTCCTGCCAATTCAATCGCATGGCCCTTCTCTTTGTATTCATGGAGCGAACCCCGGGCATCCAATTCATTCTGAGCTTGCCGTATATCATCCTGGCTCATTGGGGTTACAGCTGTCTGTCCCTGGAAAGGCATGAAGGTCCAGCCTTCTGAAGGAGTAACAATCTGGTAACCGGCCATTCCCTGTACAGCAATATCCTGCCGCATTCCCTTACCGTGTAGTTGTACTACAGTAATGTTTACATCAGTACCTTGTACATTGAGCGCTCCTTCAATTTTCACAGAATTGACTTTATTCCAGGCGTCTTTTCCTCCGATCGCCTCTATATGTTTTGTTGCTATTTCATCGGCTGTTTGAGCTTGTACAAAAAGGGTAGCAAACAAAGCCACCGTGGCAGTTAATAAACGAATTGACATCATTTGATATTTTTTTAAATTGGGTAAGATGAAGGAATAATTTTTATTAGGCTTATAAAGTTTTTCGTCAAACGTCGCTGCAAAAATAGTGGATCGTCATACACAAAGTTCCTTTTGTAAATTTGCGGCTCGTCTTCCATTATCCCCGGGTTATCGCATTGCGTATTTAAATCATCAATTATGCCAGAGTTCAATATAAAAGGTTTGTTAACAGATGTTTTTAAACAGACGATTAATCCCGCAATCATCCATGTACGTAACGGAAAAATTTTGTCTGTTCAACAAGTCTCTCCTACCGATCTCGATACCGCACATTATATTATACCAGGTTTTATTGATAGCCACGTGCATATTGAAAGCTCTATGTTGATACCCGCTGAATTCGCCCGTCTGGCTGTAACGCATGGTACCGTAGCTACTGTAAGCGACCCGCATGAGATAGCCAACGTTTGTGGAGTAGCAGGTGTTCAATTTATGATAAACAATGCAAAGACAGTCCCGTTTAAATTTTATTTTGGCGTACCCAGCTGTGTACCAGCCACTGTTTTTGAAACTGCTGGCGCCCATATCGATGCATCTCAAGTAGAATCATTACTTCAGATGGAAGAAATAAAATATTTGAGTGAGATGATGAATTTCCCCGGTGTGCTGTCGTCTGATGTAGAAGTAATTAAAAAAATAGCCGCAGCCCGTAAACTCGGTAAGCCCGTAGACGGCCACGCGCCTGGTTTAAGAGGTGATCAGGCCAGGCTATATATTGAGGCAGGCATCAGCACGGATCATGAATGCTTCACTGCTGAAGAGGCCCTGGAAAAACTAAAGCATGGAATGAAGATACTTATCAGGGAAGGAAGTGCGGCTAAAAATTTTGAAGCCCTTATAGATTTATTAAACGATTACCCTGATATGATGATGTTTTGCAGCGATGACAAGCATCCCGATAGTTTGGTGCAGGGTCATATCAATCAATTGTGTGCAAGAGCGGTCACCAAAGGAATTGATGTGTTCAACATTCTCAAGGCTGCTTGTGTCAATCCCGTGTTGCATTATAAATTGGATGTGGGATTGTTACGTATCGGGGACCCTGCGGATTTCCTGGTTGTTGAAAATATGATCGAATTTAAAGTTCTTCAAACCTATATAAACGGGCAATTGGTTGCTGAACGTGGTCGCACCGGAATTGATTCTTTGCATAAACTAATTACGCAGGCACCTTCAATCAACAACTTCCATTGTACAAAAAAATCTGTACAAGATTTTGAACTGATGGATCCGTTATGGGAAACAAGACACCCACTGGAAGATTACCCGGTAATTGAAGTGATAGATGGACAACTCATCACCAATAAAGTCATGCAATCACCAAAAAGAGATTATGCAAAAATGGAGAGTGATCCTGAAAGAGATATATTAAAAATCGTAGTTATTAATCGCTATTCAAACGGCCCTTCCCCCATAGCAAAAGGGTTTATTAAAAATTTTGGATTGAAAGAGGGTGCAATAGCTTCTTCGGTAGCCCACGATTCGCATAATATTGTCGCTATTGGTGCTGATGATACCAGTTTGTGCCAGGCAGTCAATCTTATTATTAAAAATAGTGGAGGCATCAGCTGTGTAAACGGAACCAAAGAATTGTTAGTACCATTACCCATTGCCGGGCTAATGAGCAATGAGGATGGATATCTTGTGGCGGAAGCGTATACTGCGATTGATGCCATGGCAAAAGATCTGGGTTCACAATTATCCGCTCCTTTTATGAGTTTATCATTTATGGCGTTGCTTGTCATTCCACATTTGAAATTGAGCGACCAGGGTTTGTTCGACGGAGACCGGTTTCAGTTCATAGATTTTTGATTCGCCGGTGAAAACCGGGCGTTTACCGAGTTTAAATCCTGACAGACCTATTCTTACTTTTTGCTCACAGAATCCACGGATATATTTGATTAAAATAATTATATGGACAAAATAGGTCACAGCATGAGGAAGAGGCAATACAAACGTCGGGAGAATTTTATAGGTGGGATACTATTGCTTTCAATTGGTGGTCTTTTACTTGCCCGCCAGGTCGGTGCAGGTCTTCCACAATGGTTATTTACATGGCCAATGATTTTAATTGTTGTGGGACTGTTTGTAGGTGTAAAAACTCGTTTCAAGGATTTTGGATGGCTCGTACTGATAGCCCTGGGAACATTTTTTTTGATAGATAAAATGCAGTATCTGCCATTGAAGGAATTTTTCTGGCCTATCGTTATCATAGGAGCGGGCCTGGTACTTTTATTAAGAACATTTTTTAAAAGATCGGGCAATATAGCCGATGGGAATGCCGACCTTATTATTGATGATCAGCCACACCGGGAGATTCACGATTCTACGGTTGGTGATATGATGGAAGTGGTTTGCATCTTCGGCAGCACCAAACGTGTCATCTTATCCAAAAACTTTAAGGGGGGTGAGATCGTTTCCATTTTTGGAAGCTCTGAAATAAATCTTACCAATGCGGATTTCTCAGGAAAACTAGTTTTGGAAGTAGTACAGATTTTCGGCGGCACGAAGCTGATCATTCCGCCACATTGGGAGGTGCAATCTCAAACCGCAGCCGTTTTCGGCGGTATTGAAGACAAGAGGGCTGTTCAAAATACGGGTAATCCAGAAAAAATATTGGTGCTTGATGGCGCTACCATTTTCGGCGGTGTTACAATTTCCAGCTATTAATAAATAATCATTTTCAAATAACGAATGTTATGAGTTGGTTCCTTGCAAAAGTCATTTTTAGAATCGTGTGTGGTAAAGGCGATCACACCCCCCAGTTTGATAATCAATTGCGCCTGATACAGGCTGATGACGAAACAGAAGCATTTTCAAAAGCACAAACCATCGGGGAAAATGAGCAGGCTTCCTTCTTAAATCAACAGGAGAAAATTGTACAATGGGAATTTATCAATGTGAGTGAATTGTACAAGTTATCTGCATTGATTGATGGGGCCGAATTGTATTCTCGTGTGCACGAAGCCGATAATGCTGATTTGTATATTGGCCTTGTGAATAAAAAGGCTGCGCAGATTCAGGAGAATATTAAACATCAATTATTGCAATTATTTTAATAGAACGTTGTGGCCAACTCCCCATTTTCAACCCGAAGAAATCGATGGATATCCGCTGCATGCTGGTTTTTATGGACCATTGTCCATTTTTTTATGTTGAAAGAATGGGGCTTCAATTGGCGCATAAGTTTACAGGACGCCATTATTAGCAATGCATTGTTGGCCGGAGCATTTATTGTAATCAGTAATATATTACGCTTTTATAGACCCCAAAAGCAATTGTACCTGTACCTGCTTGTAATATGTGGCGCTGTGACGGGCTTATGGGGTGCTGTGGTAAAATATGGACTCACAGGGATATTTTATGGGCATAAGGAGTATGTGGAGTTCATTAGCAGATCAATGCCTATCCGGTTGGACATTGCTTTTTTAGTCAGTGGTTGTGCTGCGATGATGAGTATTCTTTGGTACAACCTGCAGGAACAAAAAGAGAGTGATCAAAGAAAAGCAACCGCTGAGAATTTGTCAAAAGACGCAGAGCTTTATAAACTTCAACAGCAGCTGCAGCCCCATTTTTTATTCAATAGCCTGAATTCTATCAGTGCTTTGTCAGGTACACAGCCGGAACTCGCAAGAAAAATGATTCATCAGCTATCCGATTTTTTGCGAGGCACTTTAAAAAAAGAAGATCATCAATGGGTTACTTTACAGGAAGAATTAAAACACCTCGAGTTATATCTTGAAATAGAAAAAGTAAGATTTAGTCATCGTTTGCGTACAGAAATCATCGCTGATCCGGAAAATGCTTCCTATAAGTTGCCGGTCATGTTGCTTCAGCCGATTGTAGAAAATGCCATTAAATTCGGCCTCTATGACACAACGGAAGCAATTATTATTCGCATCAAGGCTATATATACAGGTCATTATCTTGTAATCACAGTCGAGAATCCATTTGATCCGCAAACCGTAACGCATAGCGGAACGGGTTTTGGCCTGAGCTCTATTCAAAGGCGTCTGTATCTGTTATTTGCCAGAAATGATTTGCTCGAAACTTCCTCAACGGAAAATATATTTACTACAACTGTAAAACTGCCGCAAGTATCATGAAAGTAATTATTATAGATGATGAACCTTTGGCAAGATCTATCATAAAAGAATATCTGCAAACCTATTCACACATCAGGATCGTTCAGGAATGCAATGATGGGTTTGAAGGAATAAAGGCTATCATGCAGCACCAGCCAGATCTGATTTTTCTCGACATACAAATGCCGAAGATCAATGGCTTTGAAATGTTAGAGCTGATAGAACAGCCGCCGGCCGTTATATTCACAACCGCATTTGATGAATATGCCATTAAGGCTTTCGATAGTCATGCTATTGATTACCTGTTAAAACCTTTCATCAAGGAACGTTTTGATAAGGCCCTGCAAAAATGGCTGGATCAAAAAAATGTTCATTACGACAACCCTCAACTTTTGACCACAGCTGCACAATCACCACAGCAAAGTCAGCGTATTGTAGTGAAGACCGGTGGAAAAATACAAATCATACCTGTTCACGACATCGACTATCTTGAAGCGGCAGATGACTACGTGAAAATATTCTCAAAAAAAGGGATGTATCTAAAAAACAAGACCATGAATTATTTTGAACAGGTATTGAGTGCCCAACAATTTGTACGGACACACCGCTCATTCATGATCAATGTTCTTATGATCAGCCGAATTGATCCTTATGAAAAAGACAATCACATTGTCGTCTTACAATCAGGTGTTCAAATTCCCGTGAGCAAAAGCGGTTATTCGAAGCTGAAGGGTATTCTGGATTTATGAATATTGTTATGTTGATTTAAATTGCCGCTCCTGAGTAGCTGGTCGTAAGACACGACCAGCAATAGCCGGTGTTTGTGTCTCACAAGCACTAACATAGCTATACGAGCGATAAAATTCTACGCAACCAGTAAAATCGCGGCAACAATAATAACCCATCCTGCAAATCCAAACCAGGCCCATTTGATTAATTCTCTTTCCTCATCCTGCAAAAACAAGTATCCCAAAAGCACTACAATAGGCCCTAGAACTAAACCTTTAACCAGCCAATTGATTTTTTGGAATGTGCCGACCTCTCCATAGTCATACTGATTCAGCATTTTCTTCATTCGCTTTTGGGAGTTTGAAAGAAGCCTTTTGAATAAAGTTTAATTTTTTTCCTCGCCATTTTTCATAACCGGAAGTGCTAAGATCAACTTACCATTTCATTTGAGCAATCCGGAGTTGCTCCTTTTTTGGCCTTGCGGTATTTTCGACTGGTTGCTCAGACTTCAGCGGGGATGATAATATGGGTTCAGCTGCCCAGGCATTCAGACTCATCGCAAAAACAAATGCAATGAAAAGGAGAATATTTTTAGCGTTCATGTTAGGTGGTTAATTGGGCTAATAAACGCCAACTGGCAAGAATTAGTACGGATCATTCGGTGATATTAGTGGGGCGAGCACCAGGAAAGTGATGGCACAATCTTAGTACAATTCCTTTTGAACAATAAATCAGTTTTATATGACAGATCCACAAAACCCAGCAAAAGAAAATCCAGATGGTGGAGAAGAGGGTATTTTACCTGCTAAAAACAATGAACCATTTACCGCTGGAAATCAAACCCCTGAAATTGCAAACAATGATGGATCGATTATAGAAACGCTGGATACGGTTTTTCATGGCAGTCCCGGCTGGTCCGATGGGGAAAATATTTCCGGTAGTAACCGCGCAGATTATTATGAAGCCCGCTCGAACGGGAAAAGCGATGTGGAGGAGGAGCTCGACGTCATCAGGGAAAGAAATAGAAAGGATTTAGAAAAAGGCGCCTCGTGATATGATCTTTCGCGATAGGTATTGCATATCTATTAGATTTACTGCATCTTATATCGCATCGCCAGATATGCCATACCCGACGTATCAGCTATGCCATACCATCGCATCACAAATATTCGTCGCTTATGAACAGCATCGATACAATTCTAATTCTTCAAGATTGTAAATTCCACCCTTCTGTTCAGCTGCCTGTTTTCGTCCGTATCGTTTGGTACCTCGGGTTTAGTTTCGCCATAGCCTTTGGAAACAATTCTTTTAGACGCGATTCCCTTTGAAAGAATATATTCCACAACGGATCTTGCCCTGTTGTCGCTCAAAGTAAAATTGTATTCATCCGAACCCCGGCTATCTGTATGCGCGCTCATTTCAATTTCGATGGCTGGATATTCGGTGAGCAATGCAACTACACGGTCTAATTCTACAAATGATTCAGGGCGAAGATCCCATTTATCAAAATCGAAAAACACATTATTTAAACGGAATACCTGGCCAATTTCAATAGGCACCAGGTATAGATCTTTGTGTATCTCTTTATAACCTACTTTTATTAAGGAATCTAAATTCAGGTTTTCAGATACTGAAAAGAACTTTTCAGCTGTTGCCCGTATACTATAATTCTTATCATAGGGCAATACAATTTTAAAAGCTCCGTCGGATGCATTGGACAAGGCATTCCCGGCTTCAACCCCATCTGGTAATGTTTCATATATGAGTGAAGCGCTGAGTGGTTCTTTCGTTTTCTTGTTGTACACATTTCCGCTTACTAATACAACAGGATTCGGTTTTTCTCTTTCTAACAATTTCACTCTTACAATGTCACTTTCGCCATATGTATTCAAGCTACTGGTCAGGTATGCATATTCTCCTCCCGCATCCAGCGTGAAAAATGCATCCCAGGTTTCAGTGTTGATTGGACTACCCAGGTTTACCGGATCGCTCCATTTTTGCCAGGTTTTATCGAGGCGTTTGGTCATCCAGATATCATTGTCTCCTAACCCTCCCGGACGGTTGCTGCTGAAATATAAAGTTACTCCGTCAGAAGCGAGATAGGGTGTCATCTCGTCCTGGTTGGGGCCGTTTATTTTTTTGCCAAGACTTTTCGGTTCGGTCCAGGAGCCATCGGATGTCAGGAAACAAACATAGAGATCATTATAAGGACTGCCTTTGTCGGGTGTCATGTACAGTATCAGGGTTTTTCCATCGTGTGCCATGGTAGCACCCGATTGCCGGCCTCTGTCGAATTGACTATAATTTTTTATTCTGAGCGCATTGGGTTCACTCCAGTTGCCGTTTTTTGTAAGCGAGCACATACTGACTCCTTTACCCAGGTATCCTCCTTCCGTATAAGCGCCCCTGATCAGGATTCTGTTATTATCAGGAGAGATCCAGTACACGGCATTATAATGCATGGTATTTAATGGATAGCCGAGGTGCATGGCCTCGCTCCATTTGCCCATGCTGTCTCTTTCCGCGAACCATATATCCTGCGAATTAGGTATCGCATCATATTTTTCATTCGCAGGATGGTTTTCACAAATGAAGAACAATAAATTCCCATCGGCGGAAATGGTTGGCCTTAATTCCGCGAGATCGGAATTTACTTTTATTCCTAAATTTTCTATTTTAAGAATCGTCGCAGCGGTGATAATATTATCTTTTTGCGCCCTCAGTTTGCCCGAAGTATCAGCAGATGTTTGGGCAGATAAATATTGTATAGTAGTTAATGCGATAAAAAGTAAAATTGCTTTCACAGAGATTGGATTTGTATATAGAACGTAAAACCGGGAATAATAATGCGTTTAACCGTATATTTTTGACCTTCCTGGATGAAGAATCTGGTCTTTTTATCGGGCATCATCCTTTTAAACCAGGTCATTCGTAAACTTTCAGGATTTTGGTTTAAATTCCTGTCAAATTTTTAAAATGAGAAAATCACTGTCACGGCGGCAAATCATTAGAACTGGTTTACTTGCTGCCATAGGTTCCACCGTTGCCGGCCACAGTTCTGCTACCCCTGTTTTGAACTATACGCTGAGGTATGATGAGGACAAAGATCCATGGAATGGTTTTAAAGCAGGAATTGCTTCCTATACCTTCCGAAAAATGAGTTTGGAAAATACAATCCTGGCATTAAAGAAGCTTGATCTCCGGTATATATCCATTAAGGATTTTCACTTGCCGCTTAAAAGTTCCCTTGAAGAACGACAGGCAGCTATGCAAAAATTAAAAGAGGCCGGTATTACGCCCCTGAGTTGTGGAAATATAACCATGGATAATACGGAAACGAACATAAGACAGGCTTTTGAATATGCCAGGGATTGTAAAATTCCTACCATTGTGTGCAGCCCGCATCCTGATTCAATGCCTATCCTGGATAAGATGGTTAAAGAATTTGATATTAAACTGGCTATACATAACCATGGCCCGGAAGACAAGCGGTTTCCTTCGCCCTATGATGTATGGAAGGCAGTACAAAATTTCGATAAAAGATTAGGGCTATGTATTGATGTAGGCCATACGGCAAGGGCAAAAGTTGATCCGGCTGAGGCGATTGTTAAATGCAAGGATCGCCTGTACGACCTGCATCTAAAAGACATTGATACAACTGAACCAAAAGGTGAAACCATACCTGCCGGACGAGGTGTGCTTGATCTGTCATCGATCTTGCAGGCTTTACTCAAAGTAAAATATTCTTACTTATTAAGCATAGAGTACGAACGTTCGCCGGAAGATCCATTGGCTGAGGTTGCGGAAACTGTAGGTTATGCAAAAGGATTGATTGCAGGATTGACGGCGAATAAAAAGGGGTGAGCGTATTGATGTTTCAGCTTATGGGTAAGTTATACTGACATCTTCCAATAGAAACGAGGCATCACAGGATGCCTCGTTTATTTATAGTTTATTATAATTTTATTGCAATACTATTTTGTCTCTGTCAAATTCTACCCCGAACCCGTTGTATAGTCTTATAATATACACGCCGCGTTTTAGCGATGTCACATCGATCCTGAAAGTATTTTTATCCGTTGTATTTTCCAATACCATCCTTCCCGAAACATCATATAACTGGTAACGGTAGGGCCTACGCATATTTTTATCCAGGTCTACAGTAACCGAATTGCCCGCAGGGTTCGGATATATTGCGATAACGTGTTTTTTCTGTTCCGGCGAATTATTGTTTCTAAGACGCAGAGGCATTGTGGCTCCACCTGTATAAGTGAACTCCAGAATAGATCCTCTATTGGTACTAACCTGTGGATTGGTCGCGGATGGACCAGAGGTTATGCTATTGCTGTCTACCGCCAGGTAAATTTTTGTACCATCCGTTGAAATGGCAAGGTCACGGTAACGGTTGGCTGCCTTGAAATAGTTAAACGTGTCGCCTGTTATGGCATCGCCTGCAGCATTTAATTTTAGCCTGACCAGTTTTCCACCTTTCAATGTGGTTATTAAGAGGGAATTGTTCCAGCCGGGTATGGCAGTAGATTGGTAAACATCCATACCGCTGGGACCTTCTGATTTCCATGGATTGTTATTGTCATAGCCATTCGCAATGGTATTATTCCAGGGAGTGTTTAGTTCTGTAGTGGTCGCCGAATACAAAGAAAAGATGGGTGCCTTAAAAGTTGCACCTATTGCGGTAGCATTGGTATTTTCGCTGGTAATAATCGGTGCGCTTGAATTGTGCGTACCCGGAGCAGTACTTGTATTGGACGCGCCTGCGGCCTTTCCATTGTAATTGTTATCATTGTAACCTATCACTAAAGGATGACCGAAATTTTTTCCGTTTTCAATAATATTAATTTCGTCATCAGAAAATGGACCATGCTCTGAGGAGTAAATACTTCCCACACCTCCAACAACGGCATATTTCAATCCCTGCGGGTTTCGATGACCAATACTCCACACGGCTGATTCTTTGGTTCCGTTATAAGGATTGTCATCTGGAAGCCATCTGTCGTATGTTCCGGCATCAGCATCTATTTCCAGGTTAAACCGGAGTATTTTTCCTTCGTATGAATTTGTTTGTTGGGATCTTATTGTTCTGGCTGCACTGGCAAATTGTCCTCCACCCATATCCCCTACAGAATAAAACAGGAAATCAGTTCCACCGACAGGTGCAATCATCATTCTCCCTGAATTGTGGTCACTGCTGCCGGGAATAGTGTCGCATAGTGTTACAGGACTTGTCAAAGCTCCTGAAGAGTAGGTATATCGAACAATTCTTGTTGTGAAAAAGCAGCCACCTGCGTTTGACAGGCAGCCATTGGAAGATGAGTTGGCGCCTGATCCGGAATATGTGTGAACGTATGCCAGATAAACATACGGTTTAGCACCCAGTAAATCCGGATGTAAGGCCATGCCCATCAAACCGCCCTGCGGCCAGGGTTTATCTCCATCAGTAGAGTTCGCGATTTTATCATAACGGGGGAAATTCCTTAAACTGGTTAAATCAAGTAAAACAGTTTGCCCCCCGGTTACGGGATCTACCCTGCTTACCTTATATCCCCGTGCTTCGGTTACCCACAAGGAGTCATCCGGGCCATAGATGACTTCCCAAGGATCACCCAGATTTGCTTTTACTACGCGAACAGAAAATATCTCCCCTTCCGGGCCGGTGACAGTTTGAGCAATGCCCGTGAAAGAGATAGCAAATACATTGCAAAGTAAAAAAAAGGTAGAAGTAATAAGTTTCATAGGGGTTAATCATGGATGAATCTGAGAAACGATAATCAGAAACACTTAGTATTGAAACTTGAAAAAATTTAAGTCGGGTGTGTATCATTGTTATATGGTGTGCATGTTCTTATTTTTACGCGGATGTGTAGTGTATATCAATCTCATGAAAATAAAGAGTTTAAATAATTTTCTATTATACCTGAGCTTGATACTAAATGGTATGGTAAGTGCGCACCTTCCTGAAAATAAGCAATAGCTATGTGAGTCTTACCAGAAAGACTACCGGAGGACAGATTCAGCCCGGAGATATATTGGCCTCGGTAATTTCAATCATTTTGCACCTGGAATGTATATTCTTCAAGCCAGGCAAAACAACAGGACACTCAGCAGGAAAATATTAAAAGTCTCCAACAAGTAATTCCACGGGTCTCAATTACCTATTTTCTACTCTATTTATTTGTAATCTTATTCAGGCTTGATTTTGAGAGCTGTTACCTCGTTCAAGTCCCCTGATTCATTTACTCCCAAATCAAAAAATAATTTCCGTTGATCGGCATCAATATATTGATACTGGTGAAGGAAATTGAAATAAAAAATTCCTGCGAGGCAGAAAAAAATTCAATTGTAATCAACTAGTTATCACTGTTATATCTATAGGTGGCCTTTTTTGAACTAAGGGTTTACATAATAGATGCCTTGTAAAATCGTTACATGATTGCACTTATAAACTTTTTGACCTTTTTGCATTTTATATCCAGCCCATGAAAACAACTATAACCCTGCTATGCGTCATCCTTGCGTTCCTCGTATGGAGCGGAATCGTACAAGCCCAGGCTCCCAGGTCAGGCAATAGCTATGTAAATCTCACAAGAAAAACAACCGGTGGACAAATTCAGCCAGGCGATGTATTGGAAATTCGCATGACTGTTCTATTGCCATGGGGTTTTAATGGTGGAACTATTTACAGAGCCCGCTACTATGATGATGTTCCCACGAACACAACTATGCTTACCTCTACCACAGACTCGCTTCGTATTATTACCAACGAAGGAGTTACATTCAGGAGATATACGCTTGGAGGAGGTGACGATGCAGGACGCTACCTCGCGTCACCGGGTGCCGGCAATAAGCAAGTAAGGATAAATTTAGGTACCACGCCAGGGATACCTACAAACAATACACCCACAAGCACAAGCAATTCAGCCAGTATTAATATAAATGGAACCTATCCATTTGGCGACCAGCCAAAATGGTGGGAAGGGCATTTGTTTACAACTTCTTTTCGTGTAATGGTGAGTGGTGCGGTTGGCGATACGATCGTGTTGGGCGCTGGTGAATTCCGGTATAGACTTAGTAATGGCGGGTCAGATCAGATTTTGTCTACTACCCAGTATAGAATTCTGATCAGTGCTCCTCAAAATCTTTGCGCCAACCTGGTAGGATCGAATTTCGCTGATGGTACATTTGGGTCTGGTACGAACCTGAACAGATCTACGGCTCCTTCATTCGTGATTCCTGGTTATGTCTACAAGAGTGATATGGATATTAATCTTCAGCCCGATTCAAGTTTGGGTGATGGCAAATATGCCATTATGAAAAATACAAGCCGTTACAGTCATTCTAATGCAAATGGCAGGAAACAACCAAACTGCACGGGTGGTATTATTGCCGTTGCTGACTCCTGCAAATATAGAATGCATGAACATTGGGATATCAGCGGTGATCATACCGGTTCTACTACTGCGGCGGGCAATGCTCCTCCGGCGTATGCCACTTCAGCTGGTTATATGTTGGTTGTAAATGCTGATTATGTCACCAGTGAAGCCTATCGTCAAACTATAACCGGTTTATGCCCCAATACGTATTATGAGTTTTCTGCGTGGGTAAAAAATATTTGTAGAACTTGTGGAGTGTCAACCAACCTGGTGTCAACATACACTCCAGGCGTTTATCCAAACCTTAGTTTTGAAATTGATGACGTGGATAGATATACGACCGGCGAAATCGATACGTTGGGATGGATTAAGAAAGGATTTGTTTTTGTTACAGGTCCTACGCAAACCAGCATGACATTATCAATCCGGAACAATGCACCGGGTGGTGGTGGAAATGATTGGTCCGTTGATGATATAACGCTTGCTACCTGCACACCCAATCTCACACTGACACCGTCACCGACTGCGGTGACCTGTTATGGGAACCAGGTCAATCTTTCATGTGATGTACGCAGTGTGTTTTCAAATTACGTAAACTGGGAATGGGAGAGGAGTACAGATGGTGGAACAAACTGGAGCAGCACTGGAACCAGCGGAACGGGAAGTCCTGCATTGGTAAGCGGGGAATATGAATACGATGCATCCTATCCCTCATTCCTGGGAGACAGTAGTTCACACGGATCTCTGTATAGAATCCGTGTTGCGACAACGCCAGCGAATATTTCCAATGCTGCCTGTTCATTTACAGCAACCAGTACTGTACAGGTAATGGTTAACAATTGTATGTGGGTGCTTAGAACAGATGTATCATTAACTGGAAAAATTCAACATTCCAAAGCCAACTTATCCTGGACGACAACCAACGACGAAAAAAATATTTACTTCGAAATTGAACGAAGTATCGATAAAATAAACTTTGTAAGAATAGGAAGGATTCCTGCAGCATCCCGGGATATTGGGGATACCTATCATTTTACTGATCCGGAAGAATTAAATCAGCCTGCTTATTATAGAATTAAGATGACCGATGGCGTATATATCAAGTACACCCGAATTATTTTGCTTTCAACCAACAAATTGGAATTTGGAATTAGTTCTATACTAAATCCATTTACATCAACGATCTCGTTAGATATTGTATCCCCAAGTGCAGATCCTGCAACCATCACGATTATTGATTTATATGGAATCATTCAATATAGTCAGACCATACGGACAACTTCTGGAGTAAATAGCATTCGCCTGGGTAATTTGCACAACCTCACTCCGGGTATGTATATTCTGCAGGCGAGACAAAACAACAAAATGGTAAGCAGGCGAATTTTAAAAGTTGAGAACAGGTAATATTGGACGAACAGAAGGAATTCGGTTCCATCCGGTTCTTCTTTTGAAACCACGATCGCTACATTCGCTTCGGGGATGTAGAGTTTTTTGAGGAATCCGAGAACCTTCGTGTAAAATGTTAAGGCGCTGGCAGAACTATTCACAAATAGGCTGGTGAGTGCATCTTCATAAATTATTTATTGAGTTATTTTTCTAAAAAATTTTCCAGTGATGCACCAATTTCCGTCCACCCGGTAACAAAATTATTTTTGCAAAATCCGGGTTATTCATTGGGAAAGTTTGCAACCCTTCGGTGGATCGTGGGTGTCGGAATATTTGTGATCGTGCCACCGCAACTTTACTGAGGGTACTCAGTTTGTTTTTTGAAACCAGTCTATAAGAGGATCAATCCAATCCTTATAACCCTTATAAATGAAACCATGACTTAGGCCGTTATTAAGCATTGTTTCCTTTACACTAGTTACATGCTTTCTATTTTCAAAAATTTTATAACAGGTTCCGTGAGGATCGCTAGATTCAATAATTGAAAGAAAATGCCCGTATAATTCTATAGCTAAGTACTCTTGATATGTGTTAGGCCAGCACCCGCCCATAATCACATATTTCATTTTTTTATTTTTGATCTTCGCAGATACATGGATGCCAATATTCCAACCTGCAGATGCTCCGACCAAAAGAATATTTTGAGGATTTAGACCGGCTTTGAATAAGGTATCTATTTGATTCACAATTTTATTTACGTAAAAAGAATCCTCAATTCCCTCCTGTC
>Ga0136634_10000299_pt1 | contig 23343 bp, 25 predicted proteins | sample AntDrymUQ8332106_2_FD_104654 | JGI IMG/M metagenome (GOLD analysis project Ga0136634, IMG submission 104654) | Polar desert sand microbial communities from Dry Valleys, Antarctica - metaG UQ833 (21.06) | ecosystem: Environmental > Terrestrial > Soil > Desert | place: Antarctica: Dry Valley... | reverse complement strand
CAACGACGTCGGATGCTGAGTACCGCCGGTAGTCCCCTATGACCTGCATTTTGTTAGCGGGAAGGCGCCGAGCGCGGCGAGTTCATTTATGGCCGCGCAGCGTAGGCGGTGTCAAAGAGACTTTCCAGCCTGCGGTCAACACCGCGCAGGCCGTAAATTACAGCTTTTGCCCAGTCGAAGTACTCCCGGCGACGGGCAAGCGGCCAGTCATGTGGTGGGTGCGCAGCGACATCGCGTAAGTTGCAAATCTTGTCCGCCAGCTTTATGAGCTTGGCGCGCTTAGATAAGTGCGGCGCGTGCTCAATCTGCAAAGCTTTGCGACGCGCCTTGGGCAGCGACTTGTTGTCGGTGACCTCTGCGACAAGTTCGGCTACCTTGCGACCGAACCGTTCACGCAAATCGTCAAATGTGGTCTCTGTGTCTTCCAGTGTGTCGTGCAGCACTGCGGCGAGCAGCGTCCTCTCGTCCGTCACGCGGGCCTCAACCAGCAGTACGCGCGCGAGCGCAATCGGGTGATTGATGTATGGGCTCGCATCGACATCCTTGCGCCGCTGGTTGCGGTGCTTATGGGCTGCGAAGGCGACAGCGTCGATCAGGGTGGCGGGGTCGCGCATATCGACTGATGCTAGGCGCTCGCACGTGCTCCTGGTGAACGTCAATTTGGGTTATTCGCCTGTTTAATCGCTCGAGTGCCGGTGGTCTTTAATCAACCGATTTTTGGCCTCTTAAACTTTGATCGCGCAACTTAACGCGTCGTAGGCTGAGCCCGAGCACACAGCGGCCTATTACTAATGGCGACTTTCCCCCAGGGCTTTGACGCGATAAGCAAGCGCTGTAACACCGGCGAGCGCCGAGTCCTAAATGCACTCAAGCGAAACCTGGAAGACGACTATTGCGTATGGCACAACGTGCCACTCGGCCCAAAACGTAGGCAGCCCGACTTCGTCATTCTCAATCCGCGCCGTGGCGTCTTACTGCTCGAGGTAAAGGATTGGAAGCATTCCACGCTGCGCGCCGCCAATCCGGACAGCGTCGAGTTGGAGACTGCAAGGGGCCGCGTTACCGAGGCAAATCCTCTTAGGCAGGCTCGCGACTATGCGATAGAGCTCGCGAGCGTGATGCAGCGCGACCCGGGCCTCGTCAACGGAAACGGACTTCATAGGGGGAAGCTGATCTTTCCGTACGGTTGGGGCGTCGTGTTCAGTGGTATCAAGCACGTCAACGTGGAAAGCACGGACTTCGAAGACATCTTTCCGGCGACCAAGATCATGCTTCAAGACGATCTTGCGGACGAGGTTGCAGCTGCAGCGTTCCAGGAGCGGCTGTGGCAGATGTTCAGCGCACCATTTGCCTGCAACCTGACGCTGCCACAACGGGATCGCATCCGCTGGCATCTCTTTCCCGAGATTCGAATCAATCAACCCGTCTTGGAGTTCAATGGTGCGGCTAACGCCTCGATTGAACTGCCAGACCTGATGCAAGTGATGGACTTGCAGCAAGAGCAGCTTGCGCGCTCGATCGGCGACGGGCACCGCGTCATCCACGGCGTCGCGGGATCGGGCAAGACGATGATCCTGGTTTATCGAGCAGAACAGTTGGCGCGCACCGCCCTAGCCACCAAGCCCGTGCTTGTACTGTGCTTTAACAAAGCGTTGGCCGGCCGGCTTGAAAACATTTTGCGAGCGCGTGGCGTCGATGAGCGCGTGGTCGTCAAGCATTTCCATGGCTGGTGCACCGATCTCGTAAAGACCTACCACTTGCAACTACCCGAGGTGGACGACGCAGATCCTTATCAGCGACAGGCTGTCGCGGTATGTCGTGCAATCGACGAAGGCTCCGTACCTGGCGGGCAATACACAGCCATATTGATCGATGAGGGACACGACTTCGAGAATGCTTGGTTGTCGGTTACCGCAAAGATGGTTGATTCCGCGAGCGAGTCTCTTCTTGTTCTGTACGACGATACGCAAGCGATTTACAAAGCGAGCCGCCGACGCACCAGCTTTTCGAGTCTTGGTATCAAAGCCGTTGGCCGCACAAACGTATTGAAGATCAACTACCGAAACACTGCCGAGGTGCTGCTGCTTGCAATGCGTGTTGCCGGTGGTGTGATGCACGCAGACGAGGCAACGGAAGACACCGTGCCGAGTCTCCTTCCAAAATCTGGCGGCCGGCGCGGGCCGCTGCCTTCGTTGATCGAGGCGTCGAGTGCGCGTGAAGAGGCAGACCGCATTGCGCTGGCAATCAATGAAGTCATCACCGCCGGCACGTCGATCAACGACATCGCCGTGTTTTGTCGTTCTCGCACGCAGATGCGGCCCATTGAGCAGGCGCTAAAGCGCGAGGGAATCGCCTTTGAATCGATGCCGAAGTACTTCAAAGGGTTCGATTGGTCACAAGACAGCGTAAAGATCGTGACGTTGCACAGCTGCAAGGGTTTGGAGTTTCCGGTGGCCTTCGTTGCAGGACTTCAGGCACTGCCGGCCAAGAACGAGCCGGAAGAAGACGAACTGCGATTGTTATACGTGGGGATGACACGAGCGACCGACAAGCTGTTTCTATCGACCTCAGGCGAGTCTTCGGTCGTAACGCGAGTCAAGACTGCAATGCGCGAACTTGAGAGTGGACTTAAAGCCACCATGAAATCGGAACTAAGACGGGCGGCTTGAATTGCGCCAAGGCTGGACTAATTGCGCAGCAGTGCGTGATAGGACCTGATCGGTTCTTCCCCGCGTTGCGCTATCGCCGTCTGTCGCTCTCAAGTGCGCTTAGCGTGACTGGCCATTGCTGCAACTGCTCTGCAATCGCGTCGCCAACATTCGGCACTGAGTCTGTTGCGGCACTTCCCGCCGCGCAGATTTCGGCGATGCGGTCGCAGACACGATCCGCGACTTCATCGCTGACCTTGCCAAACGTCAGCAGCAGTATTCCCTCGCGCGCGAACTGGCTCCAGACGATGATCGCAGGATTGCCGGCGAAGAGCGCCTGCGCGAGCCCGTATGCAGACACTGTTGCTTTGCTGGGATCGACTTCGAGCTTGAGCTGCGTGCCCTGCATTGATACGGTCAATCCCGAAATTTTCTTCAGGCGAGACTCAACGTGCCGCAGCCGCGCATTCAATTCGCGGCGCGTTTGATCACGATCGTCCGTCATCCACGCTTCGAGTGCAGCAATCGCTCCGGCCACGCCTTCCTTGCCGATCTTCATCGGACGCCCAATGCCGTGTTCCTGGTAGATGCACGCTTGCACGAGTGCGAGCGGCCCGGCGATCACGCCCGCCGTGATCGAGGCGAAGGCCTTGTGCGCACTGAAGAGGACTAGATCCGTGCCCGCTTCGACATACGGGCGCGGATCGGTGACCGATGCCGCATCGACGATGACCGGCACCTCGCATTCGTGGCATACGGCGCAGAAGGTCTTCAGGTCGATCAGACGGTTTTGCACCGTGAGCGGTGAGACGACATACAGCGCTGCGGCTGTGTTTGGCGTGATGGCGTGTCGGAGCTGGTACACGCCGCACTGAGTCGCGGCGCCGATCTCGATGGCCGACGCGCCGGCGATTCGCACGTTCTGTGACACGTTATGGCCATAGGTGATCTCGTGGCCTTTCTGCATCACAACTTCGTTTTTCATTCCCTTCGTGTCGGGAAGCTGTTCGACACGGGCGAGGTCGCGTCCTGTCATGCAGGCGGCGACGGCGATGACGATGCTGGCGGCAGTGCATCCGGTTACGCATCCCGCTTCGGTTCCGGCCGCGCGCGCGATGACTTGGCTCGCCGCACTTTGCAGCTCGCGCATCAGGACCGAGTGCGGAACGATTTCGCTGATCGCGGCGACAACTTCCGGCCGCACCGGTGCCGCACCGAATGGCGTCTCAGTGCCCGAGACGTTGATCACGCGCCGTAGGCCGAGCCTGTCGAAGATGTCGGTCATGCTTTGTCTTGTTGCGGACCGCGATCGACCCAACGGCGCAGCAGCGCCATCGATGCGAACAGGGCGCGGACGGCGTGCCGCATGCGCTCTTCAATGACGACACCCTGCTCATCGACGGTACCCAGGCCGGGATTGATGATCACGTTGGCGTCGTCTGCCTGGCCCGGAAGCACGCCCATCTCGGCGGTGCACAGATTCAACAGGTGCGAGCCGGCGACGCGGTCTTCATTGTTGAAGATTGGAATGCCGAAGCGTTTGTTCGACCACGTTCCCTCGTAGTTCAACTCGACGCCGCCGAGGTTGTACGACTTGGTGATCACGATGCCTTCGCCGATATCGCCCTTGGCTCGCTCGTATTCATCGACTACCACTGCGTAGGTGGTGTCGATCGGCTTGGTCACCATTTGCGGGCGGTCGCGCAACACGCGCAGCGCTGCGAGCATGCCGGTCATCGTCATCTTGCCGGGGTCAGCGGCGACGTGACTCGCCTTGCCGTGCGCTGATGTCGCGCCGAAGCGCTCACCGTGAATTCCCAGCGCGCGGCGAATGTTCACCATCGGGCCCTCGCGTCCGATGATGAGTCCGCTGGTTGACGCGCCGGCCACCTTGTCCATGCTGTAGAGCATCACGTCGGCGCCGATCCGGCGCGGGTCGGTGCCGAGAAACGGTGTGCCCCATGCGTTATCGCAAACGTACGGAACGCCGTACTCGGCCGCGAGTTCGCCGATATTGCTCAGCAGCTGCGGCGCACCGTCGCCATTCTTCGTGCCGCAGCCATAACCCGCCGTGTCGTAGCCGAGCGAAACAAACCCGCTAAGGTCGCGCGCGTGAGTGCTTGCCGCGCGACTCAGCGCTTTGGTGGTCGCAGCGGCGTCGGTGCCCATCAGCAGAGGGGTCGGATAGAACTTGATGCCGTGCAGCGCGTAGCTCGCTCCCGCCAGAGGCACCATCACGATGTCGGTGTTCTGGTTGGCTCTGCCTGCGATACCCAGCTCCCCGGCGGTGGCGCCGCGGTCAGCGAAAAGATCTTTGTATCTCGGCGGGAACGGGCGCCCGTAACTCAAATGGTGTTCGCAATGACGCTCGATCAATCCGATGCAGCGCGCTCGATACGGCTCGCCGCGGCCGAGCAGCGGCGGCGTCAGCAGTGCATCGAAGGCAACGCCGATAGCTGCTTCACAACTGTTGGTGGGTGCCGCGTCGTAGTCGTCGCCGTAGACCGATTTGACGGTGCGCCGGATCTCGTCACCCAGATGCTTCAGCGGACGCACCTGCATCGCGTCGCGCTCGATCGCCTGCACGATGTCGTTACGCAAAGCACCCGGCAACGACGAGTTGGCGCCTGACGTGCCGAACCTGCCTTTCAGGTCGACGGGGATGCCGAGCCCCGCGCCAATCTTTTGCGCCTCCGCGAGGATCGCCGCCTTGTTGGCCGCGAGATGTTCGTAAAGATCAAGACGGGATTCGAAAAGAGGCACTTGAGGTTCCTGTTACTCGACTTCGAGCTTCATCGCCAGCAGCGTTTCGCCGCGGATCACTTGCAGCACACGCTGCTTCAGCGTGATGTAGCGCTCGTCGAAGATGATGGTCTCGTAATTGCGCGGCCGCTCGAAGTCGACCACGAGGTTTTCCTTAATGCGCCCGGGGCGCGCGGTCATGATGAAGATGCGATCGGCAAGGAACAATGCTTCGTCGATGTCGTGCGTGACGAACAACACGGTGGTACGCGACCGTTCCCACACCCGCAGTAGCAGCTCCTGCATCATCAGCCGCGTCTGCGCGTCGAGCGCGCCGAACGGCTCGTCCATCAGAAAGAGCTCAGGCTCGCTGATCCAGGCGCGCGCAAGCGCGACTCGTTGTTGCATCCCGCCCGAGAGCTCGTACGGGTAATGCTTTTCGAAACCGGTAAGGCCCATCAGCTGAACGTAACGCTCGGCCTGAGGAGCATATTGCTGCGGCGGCGCACCGGCCATGCGCGGGCCGAACGTGATGTTGTCGATGATGTTGAGCCACGGGAAAAGCAAAGGCTGCTGAAAGACCATGCCGCGCGAGCGATCCGGCGCGGTGATCGGACGATTGTCGATCAATACCGCGCCCGAACTGGGCTTCTCAAATCCTGCGACCAGATTGAGGATGGTCGACTTGCCGCAACCGCTCGGGCCCAGGATGCAGACGAATTCACTCTTGCCAATTTCCAGCGTGACATCGGAAAGCGCGATTGTCTCGCGGCCGCGTTTACGGTCGACAAACGATTTGCTGACGTTTCGCAGCGCGACCGTCGCCTGTGTCGCGGGAACAGCGTCATCCATTGCGTACTCGACGGATCACGCGTCAGCCTTTGCCCATCCAGTGAACCATCAGTCGTTGCGTCGTCACGATCGCAAGATCGAGCAGATAGCCGATCGTGCCCAGCAGCAGGATGCCGAGCATCACCACGTCGGTCCGCAGATACGAGCTGGCATTGATCACCATCCAGCCCAGCCCCGAGCTCGCCGCGATCATCTCCGCCGCGATCAGCGTCGTCCAGCCGATGCCGATGCCGACGCGCACCCCGGTGAAGAGCTCGGGCAACGCACTGGGCAAGATCACGTGGCGAAAGAGCTGCTGCCGATTTACGCCGAGTGACTGTGCCGCTCGAATACGCCCCTCGGGAACGCTCATCACCGCGGACGCAGCACTGACGACGATCGTCAGGAACGTCGACAGATAGATCAGCACAAATTTCGATACCTCGCCGATGCCGAACCACACGACCACCAGCGGAATCAGAGCGAGCTTCGGCAGTGGTCGCAGAAACTGCACGAACGGATCAAGCACTGCGTTGAAGATCGGCGATCGGCCCATCAACAGGCCGATCGGAATACCGGTGATCGCCGCGATGAAGAAAGCAAAGAGCGCGCGGGCGACGCTGACCAGGATATGCATCCACAGCGAGACCTGCCGATAGCCTTCATCGATCAATTGCTCAGCCGTCGTCATCACTTCGATCGGCCCCGGCAGGAAGAGCGGATCGACGAGCTGCAATTTGGCTGCGATGAACCACGCGCCGATCACGACGAGCACCGCGGCGACACTGACCAACCGTAGATACAGACGCGGCATCACTTGTCAGTGAAGACGAGGTGTGATCGAGCGCGCTCCAATGCCGCGAGCGAGCGTGCTGCGCGCGGTATCAGCACAAGTCAGCGGACTGCGCGCTCCATATAGCTGGTGTTAATGAACGGTTTGTAGCTCGGAGGTATCTCGCTTTGACGAAGATCACCCAACTCCACCAGGAATCTCGCCGTGTCGAGCATCGCCGGAGCGATGCTGCCGCCTTCACCCAGCAGCTTGCTCGATAACTGTTCTTTCATTGAAGGGAAGCGCAAGCCCGCCAGCGTGTCTCGCACCGCGGCCTCGTTTTGGTTCAAATGCTGCGCGATCAGCTTGACCATGCCTTCCTTGTCCTGGTTGTACATGTCGACCGTTTGCTGGAAGGCCTGCAGGAACTTGACGACGATCTCTGGATACTTGTCGGCAAATTCCTTGCGCACGACGTAGTCGTTCCAGACGTAGTAGCCATTTTTCTGCAGCTGCTCGGTGGCGAGAATCTCCTTGCCGCCATCACCTTCCATCGTTTGCGAAAACGGCCCCCACACATACGCCGCATCGATGTCTCCGCGTTTCCAGGCAGCAACCATATCGGCGGGCGTCAGGCTAACCAGCGTCAGCTGATTGGCTGGAATGTTGTTGACCTTGAGAGCTGCCATCAGCGCGTAATGCGCGGTCGAGCCGGGAGGAAAGGCGACGCGCTTTCCTTTGAGCTCGGCAACATTGTTGATGCCGCTCTTGGCGATCAAGCGCTCGCTCGTCACGATGATCCCGGAAATGGCGATGAACTCGATTGGCACTTTGCGCGAAATCGCGGCGACAGTCGGCGTCGAACCGAGGCGGCTGATGTCGACTTGCTTCGCGGCGAGCGAGGTGAGCGCTGCAGCGCCGGAAGGAAACTGAACCCATTCGACCTTGGTGCCGAGCGCTTTATCGAACATGCCGTTGGCTTTGCCGATCACCCACGGACGCGGTCCGCCGAACCAGCCGAAGCGCACCACCTCGGGGTCGGCAGCGAACGCGGTCGAAGCGCTCCCGAAGAATACAAATACGGTGGAGAGAGCAGCGGCAAGCAACCTGAACGCGCGTATTGACATGTGATCCTCCGTGAGTGTTTGACGAAAGCGAGGGGCTAGCTGAAAACCGCCGCTGCGTGCCAATCTTGGTCAGCAAATCTAGACTACGCTACTCTGCAGCGCTACTCCCAAGCGCCCTGGGTCAGCGTCTAAACGTCGGTCTGCTCCTCTTCAACCGGCCGTCGTTGCTCAAGATTGAAGCGGCCGTCGTAGATCGGTGCTTTGCCAGTGTTAGGCCCCGGGTACTGAACATAAATGATCACACCACCCGTATCCGTTCTCAGTGCAGGTTCGGTATGTGGATCACCATGGAAAAGCATCGTTCCAGGACGGTACTTGTTGTCGCCGTAGAAAAACTCACCCTCGAGGATGTACCAAATCTGGGCAAAGTCATGGCTGTGCAGCGGGTGCCACGCGCCAGGTTCGTACCGAACTAACCCCGCATTGGGCTCGGTCGGGTTCTCCGGCCGCGGATGAAACGCCATCTTGCAGGTCTGCCCAGGGAAGCGCTGGACAGCCCACGGCAGCGAATCGAAATGAACCGCTTCCGGAAACGGATTTAGCTTTTGATTTTGTTCAGAGCTCATCAGGATCGTCCAACTACTTGCGCGGAAACTGCGGGTCAAGGAACTCCATCGTGAAAACGTCTTTGGGCTGAATATTGTTCTCGAGTTTGGAATTCGCCTTGATCATGTCGATCGTAGAAGCCATCTTCGCTTCCGTCATATAGCCAAGACCCTTTTGCTTTGCGGTGTCCGTCACAAGCTGACCTGCAACGATCTTCCATTGCGCAAGCACGAGGTCGCGCGACGATTCCGGAAATGCCTTGATGAATGCATCTGCAGCGGCCTCCGGGTCTGCGACTGCAAGTGCATAACCCGCCATCGTTGCGTTGACGAATTTTTTTACCAGAGCGGGATTGCTTTTCATCAATGCATCACTGGCGATAAGCCCGATCGAATAGTTTTCGACCCCATAGTCGGCAAAGAGGAACCGGCCCCATTCAGCGTTTGCCTTGGTTCCAGCGCTACTGATGTTCGGTTCCTCAGTCACGAACGTCATCATTGAGTCGATCTTGCCGGCCATCAGGCTGGGAATCTTCGCTGGCGATGTCATCGTGACCCACTGCACCTTGGTGGGATCGACTCCGGCCTTCTTGGCAAAAACAGGAAACAACATCAGGTGGGACTCAGCCGTCGCTGCCCCCATCGTGCGGCCCTCCAAATCTTTGGGCGTCTTTATTCCGGAGGCCTTGCGGTAATAGACCGCATCAGACGACTTATCCAGGATTGTCGCGATCTGTTTGGTATTCAAACCTTTGTCGCGACCAAACACGACCGATGCAGCATCCGCCATGGCAAATGTCGTCGTTCCAGCCGCAGAGCGTTTGACCGATTCACCCGACCCATAACCGCGCAGTATTTCGACCTCGAGCCCGGCTTTGTCGTAGAGGCCAGCAGCTTTCGCCATCACCGGGCCGAAGTGAAGACCATAGGGCGTGAAGTTCAATGTGAGTGTCACTGGCTCGGCAGCGACAACCCAGGGGATCGAAAACATCGCCAACGCGACTGCGAGGCGTCTAAGCAGGGTAGTGAACATCAATGTCTCCTTTTCTTTGTGAAATGTCACCGCGCGGTTATTATCACCGCCACGTCTGCGATGTCAATCTTCCCCCAATTTTACCTGTGACATTTCAGTAGAATAACTCTAGGAGACGAGCGTGAGCAACCAGCCCGCAGCAAGTCCGATGGCATGGCCCGCTATTCGAGCGGTTGGCCGGCATCCGGCGCTTCACAAGGCCCTAAAGATGAGCGGGTCCCTCCTCGGATTTTTCGTCTTATGGGAGATCTGCTGCAGAGTTTTTGAAATCCCCGAGTTCATTCTGCCCTCCCCGACGACAACGATTCTTACCGTCGTCAAAAAGTGGGACCTGTTCGCAAAGCACTCGTTGGTGACGTTTTATGAGACGGGTGCAGGCTTCTTGATGGCAGTAGCCTTCGGAGTTTTCATAGCCGCCGTCATTGTCGTTATCCCCGTTCTTGCGGACCTGATCATGCCGCTGCTCTTGATCTCGCAACTGGTGCCGAAAGTTGCCATCGCTCCCATTTTGTTGATCTGGTTTGGCTATGGGCTCTTTCCCAAGATTTTCATCGCGTTCTTGATCGCGTTTTTTCCGATAGTCGTCAACACGGCAGCCGGCCTTGCCTCGGTCGAACGACCGATGCTCGACCTTGCCCGCTCGCTGGAGGCGACGCGCTGGCAGATCTTCGCGAAGTTTCGCATTCCGGTCGCCCTTCCGGAGATGTTCAGCGGAATGAAGATTGCGATTACGTTGGCCGTCATCGGCGCAATCATCGGAGAGTTCGTAGGCGGCAGTTCTGGACTCGGTTACTTGATCCTCATTGCCAATTCCGAACTTGACACTCCGCTGGCGTTCGGTGCGCTGCTGCTGCTATCGCTTGGCGGAATTTTGCTCTATGCCGCGGTGGAGCTTTTGGAGCGACTGGTTATCCCCTGGAATAAATCGACGCAGAGTGATCTGCGAGCGGTCGCGGGAGGCTGACTATGGAGATGACTCAATTCGACACCGCTACTGCGACAGCAATTGAGATTGATCGGCTATCCAAACGCTACCAAACGAAAGACGGTCCCGTATTGGCGCTCGATAACGTGAGCTTCGAAATCGCCAAGAGCGAGTTCATTGCAGTGCTTGGACCAAGCGGTTGCGGCAAGACCACTCTGCTTAAGGTTCTGGCGGGGCTTGAGATCGCTTCCCAGGGCGAAGTGCGGATGGATGGAAAGCCGGTGAGAGGACCCAATCGTCATACGGGAATCGTCTTTCAGTCACCGGCACTGATGCAGTGGAGATCGGCGCTAAACAACGTGTTGCTGCCAACCGAGATTCTCAAGCTGCCGGCAGATCGCTCTAAGAAAGATGCTCTGCAACTGCTTGAGCTCGTTGGTCTCTCGGAATTTGCAAACAAGCTTCCTCACGAACTCTCGGGCGGAATGCAGCAGCGCGTCGCCATTGCTCGAGCGTTGGTGCACAAGCCAGACATCCTCCTTCTTGACGAACCGTTCAGCGCACTCGATACGATGACGCGTAGTCAACTCAACGTCGAACTATTGAGAATCTGGAGTGACAGCAAGACCACGAGCATGCTCATCACTCACAGCATTCCGGAGGCGGTGTTTCTAGCAGACCGCGTCGTTGTGATGACGCCACGACCGGCAAAGGTCGCCGAGATCGTGAATATCGATCTCCCGCGCCCGCGTACTCCGGAAATGCGGGTCTCTTCCGATTTTGTTCGATTGACCGATCACATCGGACGAATCATTGGGCTGGAGTACGTGTGACAATGACCCGCAAGCGATGAATGAACTCGCGTTTCTCTCGGCTGGCGAGCTTGCCGAACGCTATCGATCGAAGCAGTTGTCTCCGGTCGAACTCGTCACAGCGACTCTGGCGCAGATCGATGCGTTAAATCCGTTGCTCAATGCCTTTCGTGTCGTCGATTACGAAGCGGCAATTAGAGCGGCGAAGGAATCGGAAAAGCGTTGGCTAAAAGGTCAGCCATTAAGCGAGGTCGACGGCATCACTTTCGGCGTAAAGGATCTGCTGCTGGCGCGCGGCCACACGACGCTCTTCGGCTCACGCGCACGTGTGCCAGATTCCGATACGTCAGCGGACGCGCCTGCAGTCGCTCGCTTGCGCGAACGTGGCGCCGTTTTTCTCGGCAAGACAACCACATCTGAGTTTGGTTGGAAAGGCACTTGCGACAGTCCGCTCACCGGAATCACGCGCAACCCATGGAATACATCTCTAACGCCAGGCGGCAGCAGCGGTGGAGCCGCCTCCGCCGCAGCGGCGGGCATGGGGGTGTTTCAGCTGGGTACGGATGGCGGCGGCTCGGTGCGCATTCCAGCGAGCTTCACTGGCCTGTTTGGAATGAAAGCAACGTTTGGCCGCGTACCAGCCTGGCCCGCTGGGCCGATGATGACCCTCTCCAACGTTGACGTAATCACGAGGACTGTGGATGATGGCGCGCGCATGTTGAACGTGGTTACACAGCCAGATCCACGCGACTGGTACGCGCTTCCGCCAAGCGACGTCGATTTCTTGGGGAGTACAGGTGACGAACTGACCGGCAAGAAATTTGGCTTGTATCTCGGCGATTCCAAGACAGCTACGGAAGGCGAAGTTGCAGAAGCCGTTCGCGCTGTCGCGCGCCTTATTGAAGGTGCAGGCGGCTTCGTGGAGGAAGTTAGCTTGCCGGTCGAAGATTCTTTCGGCGTATTTATCGCGCATTGGTACGCCGGTGCGCAACATCTCGTGAATCAGTTGCCTAAGGAGCGGCTCAACCTCGTTGACAAAGGCCTACTCGACGCCGCGCAGAAGGGAACTCAGCTTGATATAGCCGCGCACTACGGAGCGATATTCGCTCGACAACGCTTCGGAGAAAAACTTCAGGCGTTCGTTCAGCAGTACGACGCGCTCATTACTCCCACTCTTCCAATACTGGCGTTTGAAGTGGGCCGCGAAAACCCAGCAGGCTACGACTATCAGTCCTGGTTCGAATGGGCGTGTTTTCTATACCCGTTCAACCTTTCGCGGCAGCCCGCCGCAACGGTTCCCATCGGCTTCTCCACCGATGGGCTTCCGATCGGAGCTCAAATCGTCGGCGCGCTGTACAAGGATGCGCACGTCGTCGCCATCGCGCGCGCGATCGAGCGATTGATTCCGCGCCGGTCGCCAAATGTTCCGTCGGGCTTGATCAAGCAACCCTCATCTGCTCACACGAAGTAGCACTGTGGCAACACGAGTTTCAAACAAAACAGCGCCGGGACGAGATTCCAAACCGCTGGCCGTCATTGCACTGGAGCGGCTGCGAAACGACATCATCCAGTGCAAGTTACCGCCGGGGTCGAAGATCACGGAGGGCGCCCTGTGCGACCTCTACGGATTCAGCAAAGCTCCGGTTCGCACAGCGCTCTTCAAGCTCAGCCAGGAGGGATTGGTGCGAACGGTGCCGCGACACGGCTACGTCATTGCTCCGATCACCATCAAGAGCGTGCAAGACCTGTTTGAACTTCGTCTTGTGTTGGAGCCGGCGCTGGCCCGCATGGCAGTCGGCAAAATCGATATCGATGAATTGAAAAACCTGAATGTCGCACCAGGGTCGTCGAAAGCCGAGCAGGCCGAGATGAAGTTTCTCGCCGCCAACCGACAGTTCCACCTTGCGATTGCGAGGGCATCGGGCAACCAAAAAATGCTCGCACTGATGACACAGTTGCTGGACGACATGGCGAAGCTATTGCATTTGGGCCTATTCTCGTCCGACTGGCGCGCCGGGTCGATGCTCGACGTTCATCGCGATCAAGCACAGCAGCACGAGGATTTGATCGATGCCTTTACGCGCGGAGACCCTGACTCGGCTGCGGATGCCACCAGACTGCATGTTGAAGAGAGTCGAGATCTTGTTATGAGGGCCTTACTATCGCAAGGCTCTCTTACGGTCGGGCGCGTTGCCCTTGCGTAGGCGTATTGGTGCGGCTTCGATCCTCAACCCACCGTACCATTGTTAGCATTCTTAACTCTAGCTCACACTTCCCCGGTATTCCCATTAGGGTCGACGAGAAACTGTATGAAGACAATTTTCAACCTGTGGTGTGCGGCGTTTTGCTCGATAGCGGTTTTCAACTCTGCCCCCTGCAGCGGCCAGGACTATCCGAAACGCGGTCCGGTCGCGATCGTCGTGCCGTATGCCGCGGGTGGCACGACTGATCAACAGGGCCGCATGGCTGCAGAAATCTTGAGTAAGGCTCTGGGTGGTTCCTTCATCGTCGAAAATCGTGTTGGATATGGCGGCAACATTGGCGCTGACTATGTCGCCAAATCGCGCCCCGACGGATATACCTTGCTGCTCGGCGGGATTGCCAACAATGCGATTAACCCAGCGCTATTTCAGAACCTGCCGTATTCCGCTGAAAAGGACTTTGTCGCCGTCGCGCCGCTGGGTAGCGGCCCGTTCGTTCTGGTGACAAGTTCAGCATCGCCGTACCAAACATTGAAAGAGCTCGTCGCAGGCGCGAAAGAAAAGCCAGGCTCAATCAACTTTGCTTCTGCAGGTAGTGGTACCGGCCAACATCTTGCGATGGAGCTTCTCAGGAGCCAGGCTGGTATCGATCTCCAACACATCCCCTATAAGGGCACGCCACCGGCAATGGCCGACGTGATCGGAGGAACGGTGCAGGTCATGTTCAACAACGTCGACACCGTTATTCCACTAGTCAAATCCGGCAAGCTGCGCGCGCTGGGAATTAGCAGCGCAGAAAGATCACTGGCGCTTCCGAACATCCCGACGTTTGTGGAGCAAGGCTACCCAAACATGGTCGCCTACTCTTGGGTTGGAGTCTATGCACCTAGAGGCACGCCTCCGGCTATTGTTGAAGCAATTAATAAGGCCATCGTGTCGGCAATGAACTCTCCGGAAACAAAAGCCAAGCTCGCACCGATGGGCCTCACGACAACGACGCAAACCCCAGACCAGTTCGAGCGTTGGACCCGGCAGGAGCGAGAGCACTGGGCGCGCTTGGTGAAGTCATCCGGGGCAAAGCCTGACTGAAGCATCAGCACGCAATCACCGTGTCCATAGATTTCTTGTGTTGATCGACTTTCGAGTCCGCCCGCCTTTCAAAAGTTTTCTCGAGGGCTGGCTCTATCGACCCCGCTCGGAGACTGATCCTCGAAAGATTCCGCCCTGGCTGACGGGCTTGGAGCCTTGTCGTTCGTTTTCCGAAAGATCAATGCCCGCCTTTATCGATGAGCTCGATGAGGCCGGCATCAATCTCGCAGTCGTCATGGGCCGATCGGCTCCGATGCCGTTTGGAAATGTTTCGAACGCAGATGTAGCGGAACTCGTTGCGACCTTTCCCGAACGATTCATTGGATTTGGTTCAGTTGGTGGCAACCAAGCCGCGACACGCGACAGCGTCGATGAAATCGTCAGCCTCGGCTTGGTTGGCGTTGCGCTAGATAACGGTTACTGGAACCTTCACGATGATGATCCAGGCTTGTTTGCCCTTTACGCGCGGCTGGAGAAGGAAGGCCTGATCCTTTCATTGACAAATAGCATCGTTATCGCCCCCGACCTTAGCTATTGCATGCCCGTTCACATTGAGCGTGTTGCGATTCGGTTTCCCGCCTTACGCATTGTCGTGCCGCATGGGGCGTGGCCATGGACTACGCAAATGTGTGCAGTGGCGTTCAAATGTCCGAATGTGTACGTGGCGCCAGACATTTACATGCACTTGCCAAATATTCCGGGCAGCGATCATTACCTTCAGGCGGCCAACTCGTTTCTGAGCTATCGCTTGATGTACGCGAGCAGTTATCCCATCCGGCCGCTAGGTCAAAGCGTTAGACAATTTGAACAGTTGGGCTTTGAGAGTGATGAAATACGCGCGCGATGTAAGGGTGCCAACGCCGCTGAGCTACTGCGACTGGTGAAATAGCCGGCACCGTGCATCGACGCGCCTGCTCGAGCGACTTGGCACGACGAGTTGTGCACCGGTGATGTACTTCGTTCTTACGGCACATCTGCTGGCGGGTGTAATGAGCGGGTGCGTGGGGATCGTATTGTTTTGGTCGCTGGGCTGCGTGTTTTTCAGATGGCGGCCAGCCTTTCGACGGTATCGGGATAGCGTCTCACCATGTTTATCAGCAACGCGGCCTGTGCGTTTGGCTTGGCACGCCCCTGCTCCCAATTTTCCAACGTCCGAACGTTGGTGCGCAGATAAACGGCGAACAAGGCTCGCGACATCTTCAGTTGCCTGCGGACTCGCAGCAGTTGAACAGGTGACACCTCAGGAGGGGGTTTGAATTGCGCAACGTGCGTGCGCAACGTGCGCTTTCCTGCACGCGCCCCAGCAAGCGCAGTCATTCCTTCGCTCAGTTCGTTAAACAAATCGCGCTTAGGTACGCGACCCGATTTGGTTTTAGTCGCAGCTGTCATGATTTTCTCCTAGCTTCAAGCTCCATCTTGATCATCGTCTTCAGCGCTTTGCGCTGTTCGGCCGTCAGGTCGGACATCTCGTCCTTGTCGAACAGAGTGAAGAGCCAGAATTGCACGCCGGCCTCCCACCAGTAAAAGATCACGCGCAGCCCGCCCCGCTTGCCTTTGCCTCGGCGCCTGTCAATAAACCGCAACTTTCGCAGGCCACCCGTACCTTCGATAACGTCGCCTGCCGAAGGGTTACGCAGTAACTCCAGCTGCAATTCGCTGAAACCAGTGTCGTCGAGATATTTGGCGCGGTGACGCTCAAAAGCGGGCAGTTCGACGAAAACGGCTTTCATTGGTTTCGTCGAATTGTACGCAACTTGCGTATACAAGCAAATTGAGTAATTAGCCTGAAAGGACGGCCTTTGCGTACATTTTGGTCAATTGGCTTGGGGTAGCGCATGCCGCTGGTGCCTCTCCGTTGCTCGACGCGCGCATCCATCATCGAGGCGCCGCGACAACGTACTGCTAGATCGACGCGAAGAATCTCTTGAGAGATAGTTGCATGCACGCAGGGGTTTACCATCGCCCGCGGCACCTCGCGCCAACAACAATCAACTGCGAGGACAACCTGGGAGGAAGAGGATGAACGCTTTGAAGAATATTGCATTACTTGCCGCCGGCATGCTCTGCTTTGCGGCTGCGCCGGTTGCAATAGCGGCCGACGATGTAGCGACGATTAAAGCGAATACCGAAGCCTGGTTCAAGGCTTTTAACGCCGGCAACGCCGACGCTGTTGCTGCGTCCTATGCGGACGACGCCGTCGTCATGGCGCCGGGCTCACCGCCGGCAAGCGGGAAAGCGGCGATCAAACAGTTGGTGACCAAGGAAATCGCCGGCATGAAGTCGGGCGGTGTAACGCTGGCTCAAGGCAAGGTCAACGACGTCGGCATCAAAGGTGACATGGCGTGGCACGCGGGGACGTACTCGGTGATGAAGGGCAGCACCGCCGTCGACACCGGCAGCTACATGGAAGTGCTGCAAAAGAAGGGCGGCAAGTGGATGATCGCGCGTGACATCTGGAATTCGTCGACGTCGCCGGCCGCGCCCCCAGCAGCAGCACCAACACCGCCGCCGCCACCTGCGCCGGCCGCTGCGCCGAAGAAGTAGTCAGCGCTACCGCGCGAGATCGAGAGACGGCGCGGCTAGCGTCAGTAGAGCGCTATCTGGCTGTTTTCAGTTCCTTAGAAACGGATCACCCTCTCGCCGCGCTCCTACCCTAGCCCGACCACACCCGGGCTCGGCTCATGGCGACCTTCCCCCAAGGCTTCGAGGCGATCAGCAAGCGCTGCAATACAGGCGAACGCAAGGTCCTGCACGCGCTCAAGCGCCTTGAAGACGACTACTGCGTGTGGCACAACGTGCCGCTGGGCCCCAAGGGCCGGCAGCCGGATTTCGTGATCCTGAACCCGCGCCGCGGCGTGTTGCTGCTGGAAGTCAAGGATTGGAAGCTTTCGACCTTGCGGGCGGCCAATCCGGACGGGGTCGAGCTTGACACCGTGCGGGGGCGAATCACTGAAGCGAACCCGCTGCGCCAGGCGCGCGACTACGCGCTGGAGCTTGCAACCGTGATGCAGCGTGACGGCGGGCTCGTCAATGGCCACGGTGCTCACAAGGGCAAGTTGATCTTTCCTTACGGTTGGGGCGCGGTGTTCAGCGGCATCAAGCGCGCCGAACTCGAGGGCACCGACTTTGCCGAGGTGTTCCCGGCCGGCAAGGTGATGCTGCAGGACGACCTTGCCGAACAGGTTGCGACGGAGGCGTTTCAGGAACGGCTCTGGCAAATGTTCAATGCGCCGTTCTCGTGCAACCTCACGCTGCCGCAACGGGACCGCATCCGCTGGCATCTCTTCCCTGAAATTCGGATCAATCAACAGACGCTGCCGTTCAAGACGCCGGCCGAGAACGACATGGAGTTGCTGAACCTGATGGAGGTGATGGACCTGCAGCAGGAGCAGCTCGCGCGAACGATGGGAGACGGCCACCGTGTGATTCACGGCGTGGCAGGCTCAGGCAAGACGATGCTTTTGATCTACCGCGCCGAACAACTGGCGCGTGCGGCCGTTGCGACCAAGCCCATCCTGGTCCTTTGCTACAACAAGACACTGGCCGGGCGGCTCGAGAACATTCTCAGAGCGCGCGGCGTCGATGAGCGCGTGGTCGTGCAGCACTTCCATGGATGGTGCGCAGACCTGGTGAAGACCTATCAACTGCAGCTGCCTGACAAAGGCGATGCAGAGCCGTATCAACGTACGGCGGTGGCGGTGTGTCGCGCGATCGAAGCGGGCACGGTGCCCGGCGGCCAGTACACGGCCGTATCGATCGACGAGGGTCACGATTTCGATAACGAGTGGCTGGCGGTCGCCGCAAAAATGGTTGACCCTGTCAGTGACTCACTTCTGGTGCTCTACGACGACACCCAGGCCATTTACAAAACACGCAAGCGCCGCAAGAGCTTCTCGAGCCTTGGCATCAAGGCCGTCGGGCGCACCAACATTCTGAAGGTCAACTACCGCAACACCGCAGAGGTGCTGCTGCTGGCGATGCGCGTTGCCGGCGGCGGCATGATCGCGGACGAAGCGACCGAAGACACGGTGCCGATGGTGTTGCCGAAGTCCGGCGGCCGGCGCGGCGCGCTACCGACATTGATCGTGGCGCAGAGCGCGCGCGAAGAAGCAGACCGAATCGCGCAGCAAATAGGCGAAACCATTGCAGCAGGCACCCCGCACAACGACATCGCTGTCTTTTGCCGGGCGCGGACGCAGATGAAGCCGATCGAACAGGCGCTGAAACGGCACGGAATCTCATTCGAGTCGATGCCGCGCTACTTCAAGGGCTTCGACTGGTCAAAGGACAGTGTGAAGATCGTCACGCTGCATAGCTGCAAAGGGCTGGAGTTTCCGGTGGCGTTCGTGGCGGGGCTGCAAGCGCTGCCGCAGAAAAACGAATCCGAGGAAGACGAGCTGCGGCTGCTGTACGTCGGCATGACGCGCGCGACAGAAAAAAGCTGGTGTTGTCGACGTTCGGCGAGTCCTCGGTGGTGGACCGGGTGAAGACGGCGCTGTGCGAGCTGGAGGTAGGGCTGAAGCCGGCAGAGAAGGTGGAGCTGTTGGAAGTGGCTTAAGGTTGGAGCGACCGCAGATAGATCGTTTGCTCTGAGCCTTCATGACCGATCGTCGACAGCGATTACTCGGCGGCGTTGTAATTTAGGCAATCCACTGCTCGACAGGCCGCGCTAGGAACTCCTCGATCGCGATTCCATCACCGCCGACGAGCAATGTGCGCTGCGGCTTAAATGCTTCGCCAAACGCGGCCATTCCGCGTAGCGCCCCCGGCGCGCGCCCGCTTTTCACTTCAATGGCGGTGACATTCCGTCCCCGCGTAACGACGAAGTCGACTTCGCGGTCGCGCTCACGCCAGTAAGCCAGTTCACAGATGCCAGTGGCTGCGGCGTTGGCCAAATGTGCGCCGACGGCGGATTCGATCAGGCGACCCCACAACGATGAATCGCGCCGCATTTCAGTGAGCGTCATGCCGCTCTGTGCAGTGAGCAGCGCCGCGTTGTAGACCTGCAGCTTGGGGCTTGAGGCGCGGCGCCGCGCCGCATCCGCTGCGTACTTGGGCAATCCTGTGACCATGCCGGCACCATCGAGCAACTGCAGATAATGGGCGAGTGTCGTGGTGTTGCCGGCGTCCTGAAGCTGGCCAATCATTTTGGTGTACGACAGCACCTGCCCGGAATATCTGCACGCAAGCTCGAACAGACGGCGCAACAGAGCGGGTTTGTCTACGCGCGACATCAGCAGCACGTCGCGTGAGATGGAGGTTTCGATCAGACTGTCGGCCACGTAGCGGGTCCAGCGGGCCGGATCGTCGATCAGGGGTGCGGAGCCGGGGTAACCTCCATAGAACACATATTGATCGAGCGACCAGCCAAACGCCAGGCGCATCTCGGAGTAGCTCCAATGCCGCACATGCTGGACTTCAAAGCGGCCTGCCAGGCTCTCTGCCAGACCTTGCGCGACCAGTAATGGAGCAGATCCGAGCAGCACCACGCGCAAAGGCCGGCGGCTGCGCGTGTCTTCATCCCACAGGCGTTTCACCGCTTCGGCCCAGCCGGACACCTTTTGAACTTCATCGAGAACGAGAACCGCGCCGCCGGGGTGCGCTGCTTCGAGCCGGGCGGCCTCCCACTGTTGGGCGATCCAGTCGCTGCCGCGCAGAGCGGGTTCGTCGGCGCTGACGAAACGTACGGAGGCCTTGACGTTCTGTACGGCCGACTGCACAAGGGTCGTTTTTCCGACCTGCCGCGGGCCAGCAAGGACCTGAATGAACCGGCGCGGTTCGGCTAGCCGCCGGGCGAGTATCTGCGCTTGCGGACGTACATAGACAGTGGAACGGCGTGCAGCCGGCATGTTCTATTGGCGTGGATTACTCAATGAACTGAGTAATATTACTCAAGGTACTGAGTAATTTGCAAACCAAAGTTTGATCACCCTTGACAGCGGCAACGGCCACCTTGGCCTTGAACAACGCTGAGCGGTTTACGACGGGATCTTCGAATGCTGTCGGCTCCTTCGTCAGCGGCAAATATGATCGCCGCAAAGAGCAGAGCCGTCACTTATCCCGCTGTCCAGTTTTTAGGAGCCACTTCTGTTAGTGATCATTAGAGGTCATGCTGGTAAGCCGCCCGACACCGTTAGCGCCCTGATCGTAGGTAAAGCTGCTGATGGTGCCGTCGCCGTAGCGGGTTCACCAGCGTCTCAACACCAGGCAAAAGGGACAGCGCTTTGACCAATAGACGAGTTGACTCACCGTACGACATTGCGTACGCTAACAACTTCAAACAGGATACTTATCGTGGTCACGCTTACCGCCAGTGAAGCTCGCGCAAACCTCTACCGTTTGATCGACGAAACGTCCGAATCGCATAAGCCGGTTGTCATTGCAGGCAAGCGCAGCAGTGCTGTGCTTGTTTCGGCTGAGGATTGGGATGCGATGCAAGAGACGCTGTACCTGCTTTCGGTTCCCGGCATGCGCGAGTCCATCAAGGCGGGCATGGCCGAGCCCCTCTCGAAGAGCGCAAAGAACCTTAAGTGGTGAGCTGGCAGCTGGTTTACGCCAAGCAGGCGTTGAAGGATGCCAAAAAACTTTCAGCAAGCGGTCTCAGGCAAAAGGCTGAACACCTTCTAGCAATTCTGGAGCGCGATCCATTTCAGAATCCGCCGCCTTACGAAAAGCTCGTAGGAGATCTGGCCGGGGCGTATTCGCGGCGCATCAATATTCAGCGCCGAATTGTTTATGAGGTGTTCGCTCAGAAGAAAATAGTTCGTGTCTTGCGGATGTGGACGCACTACGAGTAAGGGCCTGAGCCTGATGACGGATCGTCGACAGCGATTATTCGGTGGCGTGGTATCTACCCTGGCCGGGTTGCTCACGGCCGCGGTGATCTACCTGCACCCCGAGAACCTTCAGGCTCCGGCATGGGTCGCCTATGCGGCGTGTGCGGCGTTTGTGTTCGCGGGTCTGACGATCATGGCTCACGAGTTCGCACTTCATCGCGTTCACGCGTGGCTTGCAGTCGCGTGCATAGCGGGACTCCTCGTTCCGGGCGCCTGGGTCGCATTCGGTCCGGGTGCGCGCAAATGTTCGGTTGCACTTCCGTCTTTCAGCACTGTTAGCTCCGATCTGCTGTGTCGTGGAGTTTTCGGCCTGGGCGCGATCATCGTCGCAGCACTTTTGGTCTGGGCAGTGGTAAGTGCGCTGCGTGACGCCAAAGGCGGCTAAGCGCCTAAACAAATGAGGGAGTTACAGAACGACCTTCGGAACTGCTTGGTGCGTTGGTGATGTACTTCATTTTACTCGATAAACCGCACCGGAGAATTCCATGTCCGTTCGCACCGAAAAAAATGGCGAAGTCACGACCATCATCAATGACCGCATCAACGCGCGTAATGCGGTCGATCCAGAAACAGCCGATGCGTTGACCGCGGCATTTCTCGCGTTCGACCGAGACCAGGGCGCGAAGGTCGCGGTGTTCTATGGCGAGGGCGGCGCGTTTTGCGCGGGCTGGGATCTCAAGTACGCCAGTGAGCTCAGCGAGCGCGAGCGGTTTCGCGCAGAGGTCGTCGAGCGGCTGGCTTTTCCAATAGACGCCGCATCGGCGCCGCGCGGCCCGATGGGGCCCTCGCGCCTGGAGCTTTCAAAGCCGGTCATCGCCGCGGTTGAAGGGCCCGCAGTTGCCGGCGGCATGGAGCTCGCAATGTGGTGCGACATGCGGGTGATGGCAGAAGACGCGTACTTCGGCGTCTACTGCCGCCGCTGGGGCATTCCGCTGATCGATGGCGGAACAGTACGGCTGCCGCGCCTGGTGGGACTCGGACGCGCGATGGACATCGTGCTGACCGGCCGCAAGGTAGACGCAGATGAAGCGCTGCGAATCGGCTTGTGCGAGCGCGTGGTGCCGCGCGGCACGGCACGTGCAGCTGCGGAAGCGCTTGCGCATTCGATTGCGCGCTTTCCGCAGGCTGCTGTGCTGGCCGATCGTCGCAGTGTGTACGAAGGACATGGCCTCTCCGTACATGACGCACTCAAGAGAGAGTGGGCGGTTGGTGTGGAAGCGCACTTTGCCGAAGGCGCGGCCGGCGCCGGCCGCTTCTCATCCGGCAAGGGGCGGCACGGCGAGTTCGAGCGAATCTAGCTGCCACTGACCAACACGTTGCCCGCGAAAGCGGCCTTTCTTTAGTATCCGCGCGCCCGGTCGACATACCCCGACGTGGCACATCGAGCGTAGCGCCGCGGAACTGACCCGCGAAATAGGGCGGTCACGGATCGCCCTATTCTTTGCACTCGCGGTCGCGCTTAGCCATGCATATCGACGCCGCGGGTCACTGGATCGTTGATGTCGGACCCACGCCCGAGATCCGCTCCGTGCTGCGCTGGTTCATCAGCAGGCTGAATCGCCGCTGGGGTCATCGAGCTATCGGAGGTGGGGTTGTCAGGCGCCGTGACCGCGATCATGGCAATGCCGAAGACCAGCGTTAGCGCGGCCGCGACATTGAATCCGAGCGCACGCTTGAATGCGGCGATTGTCTCTGGGTCGGCGTTGATCATCAACTTGTCTGTACGCATACATCCTCCGGTTCGGTTGGTCCAGAGCGTTCTGCGCTTTGGATGACTGAACT
>Ga0136634_10000298_pt1 | contig 23431 bp, 15 predicted proteins | sample AntDrymUQ8332106_2_FD_104654 | JGI IMG/M metagenome (GOLD analysis project Ga0136634, IMG submission 104654) | Polar desert sand microbial communities from Dry Valleys, Antarctica - metaG UQ833 (21.06) | ecosystem: Environmental > Terrestrial > Soil > Desert | place: Antarctica: Dry Valley... | reverse complement strand
TTCGGCCCGGACCAAGCGGTACATGCCGGTCCATCCGACGAGGCCGAGAATGAGAATCACCGTGCTGATGCCGCGTCCCAGAACCGCAGCGAAAGCAAAAATCAGAAGGATGTCGGGAATCGAAGTGAAAACGTTGTAGACCCACTCCAGGAAATCTCCGACCTTGCCGCCGATGTACCCGGATAACGCTCCCAGAAATGTTCCGATCACAGTGGCGAGCAGCGCAGCGAACACGCCGACAAAAATCGAGACTTCAGCGCCCTTGACGGCCTTGGCGAGCACGTCGCGGCCGAGCCGGTCGGCCCCGAAGGGCAAGGTATCGGCTCGCGGCGGGTCCGCTATCTGAATCTTTGCAGCACGCGCCTTCCATTCCTCGTACTTCGGAGCGAGCGGATCGATGTCAGTCAGATCAACCGGCTGCGCATCCTTCGGCACCACGCTGGCAAGCGGATCGGTTCCGGTCTGCAACGCGCGTGCGCCCACGAACGTCGGAGGAGCGTCGGGCAGCGCCACCTCTTTCTGCCAGTCGGCCGCAATGACGCCCAGAAACGAAAGCAACACCATCAGCATCGCCGCAGCCACGATCGCCATCGACACGACGCCGAAACGATCGTTCTTCAGCCGGCGCCATGCCGTCAACCAGACCCCGCGCGAGCGCGCCGGTTCGGGCGGAATCGGAATCGATTCGAGGGTTACGGCGGGAATCATTTGAGCACCACCCTGGGGTCGACCACCTTGTAGAGAATGTCAGCTACCAGGTTGATGACCATCGTCAGAAACGCGAGATACACCGTCACGGCCTGAATTACCGGGTAATCGCTTCGGTTCACCGCCAGAAGAATCTCGCGCCCCAGACCCGGAATGGAAAAGAAGACTTCGATCAGGAACGAGCCGATGAAAACGACGGGCAGTTGCAGTGCGACGTTGGTCAACACCGGAATCATCGCGTTGCGCAGCACGTGTACGAACAGCACCCGATTCTCGCTGACACCCTTGGCTCGTGCGGTCCGCACGTAGTCCTGGTTGATTTCATCGAGAAAGAAGCTGCGGTACAGACGTGTCTGCGGAGCGAGCGAGACGAACACCGCCAGACTGATGGGCAGCACGGCATAGTGGGTCAGGTTGGTGACGAAACTGTCGCTCCACCCCTGCACCGGAAACCAGCCCAGGTAAAACCCGAACAACCACTGGCCAACGATGATGTAAACGAGGAACGAGATCGACAGCATCAGGGTCGTAATCATCATGATCGCCCGATCCGTTACCGAGCCGCGCACATACGCCACGGCCATGGCAGCGATGATGCCAAGCACCGTATCCAGGATCAGGATCGGAAGCATCACGGTAAGGGTTGCCGGCAGGCGCGTACGGAAAATATTGCTGATCGCTTCCTGGGTTGCCCAACTATTACCCCAGTTGAAAGTAAAAATCGACTTAAGAAAGATCCACAGCTGCACGTACCACGGGTCATTCAACCCAAGCTGCTGGCGAATGGCATTGATCTGCTCGGGAGTTGCGAGCAGGCCGCCCATGATCTCGGCGGGGTCGCTGCCAAAGAACTTGAACAGGAAAAAAACGAACAGGATGACCCCGAGCAATGTCGGAACCATCTGCCACAGTCTGCGTAATATGTATGCGGCCAACCGGACAGCCTTCTGGCGCGGGCGCGAAAGCGTGGATTATGCCGTTGCCGGCGTTCGGCACAAGTCGGTGTGACACGGAGCGATCAAATGACGGACCGAGTTTCGAATAATCGACGCACCGTTATAAAGTCGCTGATCGCCCTGCCGGCGGCGGCATCGGTCGCCGCTGCACCCTCCGCAAGTCGCGACGGAAATCTGAAGGTTTTGCGGTACGCCTTTCGCGTGGCGGAGACGGGATTCGACCCGGCGCAAGTCAATGACTTCTATTCAGTCAGCATCATTGCAAACATCTTTGACGCGCCGTTTGCGTACGACTTTCTTGCACGGCCCACCAAGATTGTTCTAAACACTGCCGAGGCGATGCCGGAAACGTCTGCGGATTTCACGTCCATCACTGTTCGCATTCGGCCGGGCATTTATTTTCAAGAGCACGCTGCGTTTGGCGGCAAAAGGCGTGAGCTGGTTGCGGAAGATTATGTGTACTCGATCAAGCGCTTCTACAACCCCAAGTTCAAGAGTCAGAACGTCACGTTGCTTGAAAATTCAAAGCTTCTTGGCATGTCCGAAATCCGGGCAGCCGCACTGAAAGGTTCGAAATTCGACTATGACCGCGAGGTCGAAGGTGTGCGAGCGCTGGACCGCTACACACTGCGCATCAAATTTGGCGAACCGGCTCCGCGCTTCCATCACTATCTCGCAACCAGCGGGTTTCTCGGTGCTGTCGCGCGCGAAGTCGACGAGATGTACGACGAGAAACAGATAATGGCAAACCCGGTTGGGACGGGCCCGTATCGGCTAATCGACTGGCGGCGTTCATCGCGCATCATTCTCGAAAAGAACCCAGGCTATCGCGACGATTTCTACGACGCGGAACCAACCGATGAATACGGCGTGCAGTCAGCCGCGCGAATGAAGGGTCGCAAGCTGCCGCTGATCGATCGCGTCGAGGTTTACATCGTCGAAGAGAATCAGCCTCGCTGGCTTGCATTCCTGAACGGCGAACACGATCTGGTCGACGAGATTCCGTATGACATGGCGAATCTGATCGTGCCGAACGGGAAGCTGGCGCCCAATCTAATTAAGCGGGGGATTCAAATGGACCGCGACTACCGCGCCAGCGTCGACATGGCGCTTTTCAACATGGAGCATCCGCTGGTGGGCGGGTACACACCGGACAAGGTTGCGCTGCGCCGCGCGATTGGACTGGGATATCAGATGCCAAACGAAATTCGGCTGGTGCGCAAGAGCCAATCGATTCCGTCGCAATCACCTGTCTCCCCACTGACCTCCGGCTACGACCCTGCGTTCAAGAGCGAGATGGGCGAGTACAACCCCGCACGCGCAAAGGCGCTGCTGGATTCGTTCGGATATGTCGACAAGGACGGCGACGGCTGGCGCGAGATGCCAGACGGCAAACCGCTCACCCTGGAAATGGCTACGCAGCCCGATCAGATATCGCGTCAGCTGGACGAAATCTGGGGCAAGAGCATGAGAGCAATCAATGTCAACATCGTTTTTAAAACCGCGAAGTGGCCGGAGAATCTGAAGAACTCGCGCGCAGGCAAGTTGATGATGTGGCGCGTCGGCTGGGTAGCCGCGCAGCCCGACGGCGATACCTTTCTCGCACTTGGCAACAACCAGAACATCGGGCAGGCAAACCACTCCCGCTTCAATCTTCCGGCATATAACAAGCTGTACTCATTGCAGAGAACGCTGCCTGATGGGCCCGAGCGCGACGCCCTGTTCGTGGAGGCGAAGAAGCTTTTCGTGGCGTACATGCCGTACAAGTTTGTCGGTCATCGCATCGAGACCGCGGTCTTTCACCCTTGGGTCGTGGGCTACCGCCGCCACTCCTTTATGCGCGCGATGTGGAAATATGTGGATATCGACAACGATGTGAAGGCGGAGCGCGCAGCATGACGAGCCGTCGTACTGCAATCAAGGCGCTCGGGGCCATTCCATTTGCGTCAGCTGCGCAGGGCCAGAGCCAGACCTGGATAAACGACGGCAAGAAGGTTCTGCGCTACGCATTTGAGGTCGCTGAGACGGGTTTTGACCCGGTCGCGATCAGCGACCTGTATTCGCGGATAGTCACCTCACATCTCTATGACGGTCTTTTTTGCTACGACTATCTTGCGCGGCCATTCAAGATCAAGCCCGCCACCGCCGAAGCAATGCCCGAGGTCTCGGAAGACTTTCGAAAGTGGACCGTACGACTGAAGCGAGGCATCTACTTTCAGGACGACCCGGTATTCAAGGGTCAGCGCCGCGAACTGATAGCGCAGGACTTCGTCTATTCGATGAAACGGTTTTTTGATCCGCGCACAAAGGCCCCGGCGTACGCGGACCTCGGCAACGTCAACTTGCTCGGCATGGCAGCGCTGCGCGACGCGGCGCTCAAGGGAAAGCCGTTTGATTACGACACGGAGGTTGAGGGGCTAAGAGCGCTTGACCGATACACGATTGAGTTCCAGCTTGCGCAGCCCGAGCCCCGCTTCATCGAGGTCATAGCCGATAACAGTCTGTATGGCGCCGTCGCGCGCGAAGTGATAGAGGCATATGGCGACAAGATCGCAGGCCATCCGGTTGGCACAGGACCGTTTCGTCTCGTTGAGTGGCGCCGTTCTTCGCGCATCGTTCTCGAGCGCAATCCGACCTATCGCGAAGTGACGTACGACGCGCAACCGAACGCGGACGATGTGCAGGGGCAGGCGCTGCTGCAGCGATTCAAGGGTCGCCGGCTGCCGATGATCGATCGCGTCGAGATCTCCATCATCGAAGAAGTCCAACCGCGCTGGCTGTCCTTTCTTAACAAGCAGGCCGACGTGTCATGGCTCGTACCGTATGACTTCGTCAACATCGCGGCGCCCAACGGCAAGCTGGCACCTTTTTTAGCCAAGCAGAACGTTCAGTTGTATCGAACGCTCGCGTCTGACGTCACGCTGACGTTTTTCAATATGGAAGACGCTGTTATCGGGGGCTACACGCCTGACAAAGTCGCGTTGCGCCGCGCGATCGCTCTTGCAATCAACATCGAGCAAGAGATCCGTCTGTTCTGGCGCGGTCAGGGTGTTCCGGCTCATTCCGGATTGATGCCGAACACAGTCGGCTACGACAAGCAGTATGTCAGCATTAACGCACGATACGACGTCGCTGAAGCGCGCTCGCTGCTTGATGTGTTTGGGTACCTCGATCGCGACGGCGACGGTTGGCGCGAATTACCGGACGGTTCGCCGCTGGTGCTTCGTTGGGCCACCACCCCGGATCAACGTTCCCGCCAACGCGACGAGCTGCGTCGCAAGGATATGAATTCGATCGGGCTGCGGGTGGAATTTGCGCCTGCGAAGTGGCCCGAAAATCTGAAGAACGCACGGGCCGGCAAACTGATGGTCTGGAATCTCGGTCTGAGCGCTGCGTCCCCTGACGGACGGCCGTCACTGGACGCGGGATCTGCCACGCATAAGGGCGGCCAGAATCTTTCGCGGTTTGACAACAAGCAGTTCGACCAGATTTATCAGAAAATTCGAGTGTTGCCAAACGGCGCCGAGCGCGATCAGTTGTTTTTTGAAAGCAAAAAACTGCTGAGTGTTTATGTGCCCTACAAATATCACGTACATCGAATCCTGACCGATCTCACGTGGCCCTGGGTCATTGGATTGCGCCGCGCCCCGTACTGGCGGGACTGGTGGACATACGTCGACATCGATACCGAGCAACAGGCGAAAGCGCTCGCGTGAGCCGCAGACGATTTCTTCGTGACAGCGCGTTCGCAGCGGCGTCAGTCGTTGCGGCGCCGCCGCTGGTGGTCAACGCGCAGGGAAAGAAGATTTTTCGGTACGCCTTTCCATCGGCGGAAACGGGGTTCGATCCGGCGCAGATCAGCGATCTGTATTCGCGAACGGTGACTTCGCACATCTTTGATTCCTTGTACGCCTACGATTATCTTGCAAGGCCTGTGCGGATCCGTCCACTTGCCGCCGAGGCATTGCCTGAGGTCAGCGAAGACTTTCGCGTCTTCACCTTCCGCCTGAAACGCGGAATTTTTTTCCAGGATGATCCCGCCTTCAATGGCCAGAAGCGCGAATTGGTCGCACAGGACTTCGTTTACGCGCTAAAGCGATTCTTCGACCCGCGATGGAAGAGCCCGATCGTCTCCGGGCTCGAGGAAAGCAAGATCATTGGGCTGAACGAAATTCGTCAGCGCGTTCTGAAAGATCGTTCGCCCTTTCCCTACGACATTGAAGTGGAAGGCTTGCGAGCAATCGATCGCTATACGTTGCAAATCCGTTTGCAAGAAACTTCGCCCCACTTTGTAGAAACTTTCGCAGCTCCCGACTTACACGGCGCGGTGGCGCGCGAGGTCGTCGAGAAGTACGGCGATGAAATCATGGCGCACCCGGTCGGAACCGGTCCGTTTCGGCTAATCGACTGGCGCCGATCGTCCCGCATTGTCCTCGAGCGGAGCCCAACCTACCGAGGCGAAGTGTTCGACGGGCTGACCGCAGCCGCTGATCCACGCAGCCAGCAGGTTGCGGCCGCACTCAGCGGTAGGAAGCTACCGTTGGTAGATCGAGTCGAAGTCTTCATCATCGACGAGCCACAACCGCGCTGGCTGGCTTTTCTGAATACCGAGCACGATCTGCTCGAGAGATTGCCCGCCACGTTCGTCAACATCGCCGTGCCGCAGGGTCAGTTGGCTCCGAATCTGAAAAAGCGCTCGGTGCAGATGTCGCGCGTAGTTGGCGCGGACATCACCTACACCGTCTTCAACATGAAACATCCGGTCATTGGTGGCTACACGCCGGAGCGAGTCGCGCTGCGTCGTGCTATTTCGCTGGCGTTGAACGTTGATGAAGAAATCCGTTTGCCGCGGCGTGGGCAGGGGGTGCGCGGTTACGCCCCGCTGAATCCACACACCTACGGATATGACCCGGCGCTGGTCACCGAGATCGGTTTGTACGATCTGCCGCGCGCCAAGGCGCTGCTCGACACCTATGGCTTTACCGATCGCAATGGAGACGGCTGGCGGGAACAGCCGGATGGCTCTCCGCTGGTTATAGAGCACATGACGCAGCCTGACGAAGCCCAACGGCCGCTTGAAGAAATTCGCAAGCGCAACTTCGACAAACTGGGCGTGAAACTGGACCTCAGGTACGGAAAATGGGCGGAGCAATTGAAGTCAGCGCGCGCTGCCAAGTTTATGTCCTGGGGCCTGGGCTCGCAGGCGAATGGGTTCGATAGTCGCCTGGCGTTGCAGAGGGGCTACGGGCCCGCTGCAGGCGGCCAGAATCTTTCGCATTTTGACAACGCCGACTTCAATCGCATATACGACCAAATCCGGGTGACACCAAATGGTCCTGAGCGGCTTGCGCTGATACGTGAGGCTGTTCGCATCTGGGCCACGTATGTTCCATACAAGGTTCATGTCCATCGTATCTTCACTGACATGTGGCACCCGTGGGTCTCAAATTACGTGAGGCAGCCTTTCTCCAATCGCTTTTGGGAGTACCTGGATATCGACGCGGCATCGCAGGCGGCCGAGGCTTGAGCCGCGTACTTCGGTTCTTTAATTGATGCGTCGGCGCAATTTTCTAGCTGCTGGCGCAGCGTCTGCGGTAACGGCCTCAGCAGCCCGATCTGCGACGGCTTCCGGCGAATCCAAGACTCTGCGTGTCTGTTTCGCGACGGCCGAAACCGGTTTCGACCCCGCGCAGATTCAGGACTACTACTCAAGCACAATCATCAATCACGTTTTCGACGCGCCGCTGCGCTACGACTACATGGCGCGGCCGGTTAAGTTGATACCGAACACCGCGGCCGCGTTGCCCGACGTTTCCGCAGATTTTCGCGTCTTCACGGTGCGCCTGCAGCCTGGAATTCTGTTTCAGGACGATCCGGCGTTCGGCGGAAAGCCGCGTGAGTTAATTGCTGCTGACTACGTGTACTCGATCAAGCGCGTGTTCGACCCGCGCTGGAAGAGCCAGATGCTGTTCGTGCTCGAAGCGGCAAAGCTGGTCGGTCTGGATTCGCTGCGGCAACGTGTCCTCAAATCCAACCGAGCCTTTGACTACGACGTAAACGTCGACGGCGTGCGCGTACTCGATCGTTATACGTTTCAGATCCGCCTCGAGCAGCCCAATCCGCGCTTTGTGTACACCCTCGCGCTCGCAACACCGCTTGGCGCGGTGGCCCGCGAAGTCATTGAAAAGTATGGCGATCAGATCATGGCGCACCCAGTCGGCACGGGCCCCTTTCGATTGGCGCAATGGGTCCGGACGTCTCGCATCGTGCTCGAGCGCAATCCGACCTACCGCGAAGAGGTCTATGACTTTGCACCGCCCGAGTCGCCGGTGCTTGCTCGCGGCATGCAACGACTGCGCGGCCGTCGCGTGCCGCTGGTCGATCGGGTCGAGGTTACGATCATTCAGGAGGCCCAGCCACGTTGGCTCTCGTTCGAGCAGGGAGCACTTGACCATTTGCTGGTGCCAATCGAATACGGGACGTTGGTCGCACCCAACGGAAAACTTGCACCAGGTCTCGCACGGCGCGGCGTACAGCTCGATGTGACGCCGATGCCTGATTTAGCGTTGAGCTACTTCAACATGGAGCATCCGCTGGTCGGCGGCTACACGCCCGAGAAAGTCGCGCTCAGGCGCGCAATCAGTCTCGGGTTCGACGCGAACGACTTCATCAAGCAGATCTTCAAGGGTAATGCGGTGCCAGCGCAGTCACCGATCGTCCCGGGAACTTTTGCGTCGGACCCTCAATGGCTAGCTGGCATGTCCGAATACAACCCCGCCAAGGCAAAAGGGCTGCTCGACACGTTCGGTTACCTTGACCGCAATGGCGACGGTTGGCGCGAGCAGCCCGATGGTTCGCCGCTGGTGCTTGAGAAGGCTTCGTCCCCATCGGAGATCGACCGCCGCCAGTGCGAGCAATGGCGCCGCTACATGACCGCCATCGGACTCAAGATGGAATTCAGAATTGCTCAGTGGCCTGAACTGCTCAAGCAATCACTGGCCGGAACTTTGATGATGTGGAACTTTGCGTGGCAGGCCAACGAGCCCGACAGCGACTTATTCTTCGGGCTTGCCTATGGACCGAACGCCGGTTCTGCAAACGATGCGCGCTTTTCGTTGAAGGCGTACGACGAACTCTACGAGCGCCAGCGTGTCCTGCCCGACGGGCCCGAGCGTATGGCTGCAATGCGTGACGCATCCCGCCTGCTGGTGGCTTACATGCCCTACAAGTTTCACCTGCATCGAATTCAGCAGGATCTTGCGCAACCGTGGCTGCTTGGCTACCGGCGTCATCCGTTTACAACCCGCAACTGGGCCTATGTCGATATCGATGGCGACTTGTCTTCGAGGCAGCGCAGCTGACATGGTAGGTCGTCTCCTTCGTGTCACGTCTTTGCTCGTCATCTTGCTGGCCACAATATTTGCGGTGTGGCTCATCGATCTCGGACTGCACCCCGCGCTCGCAGTTGTTCTGGGTCTGGCCTTGCCTCTTGTCATGCATGCGCTGCCGCTCGGAATCGAGTTCGTCGTCGGTGCGGTGGTAGATCGACGCCCCGCGGCGCGGCTTGGCATCGCCGAGGGGATAAAGTTGTGGCTGACGGAGTCATGGCGCTCGTTTGAGGTGTTCAACATCGACCAGCCATGGCGTGCGACGTTCGCAGAGCGGAACATTGTTGCAGACCCTGCGCGCCCCGCAGTCCTGATGATCCACGGCTACATGTGCAACCGCGCCACCTGGCGGTCCTGGGTGCGGAAGGGATTGCCGGCAACATGGAATGTCGCGACCGTCAATCTGGAGCCGGCGATTGCGCCGATCGAGGACTACGCAGCGAGTATCGATGAAGCGATCTTTCAACTGCGCGCTGCCAGCGGTGCATGCCGAGTGACGCTGATCTGCCACAGCATGGGAGGCCTGGCTGCGCGCGGCTACCTGCGCGCGTACGGAATCGAGTCAGTCAACAAACTGATCACGATCGATACACCGCATCAAGGAACGGTGTTCGCACGTTTTGCGCGAGGGGCCAACACGAGGCAGATGCGCCGCGACTGCGACTATGTGCAGCAGCTCGCCAAGCACACGGCGGCTGTCGACATCATCTGTTTTGCGAGCCAGCACGACAATTTGATCGTTCCGCGGGACAGTCAAATCCTCGAAGGCGCCGAGGCGGTTTGGTTTGAAAAAATCGGGCACCTCGCGATGACGGCTAACGCAGCGGTGCTCGCACGGCTGATTCAGGCTGTCGAAGAACCCTTAGCTTCAGTTGTCCCAGAAAATGCTGGGCAAGCCTTTGCCCCAAGCGGCATGGCACCAGCGCAGGGGTGACCCTGCAACAATTAGAAGTGAATCCCGCGCATTAGGTTGGCATAGGCTATCTGGTCGGCGGTCGCCTTGCTTTTCTCGCCCTCCTTTGCCCCCCGCGACACATCCGAATCGGGAAACATCCTGAAAGTTGTGTTCATCACGATCTGCGCCACTCGCGGTGCAGCCGCATGCAGCAACTGTCCGAACACCCCGAGCCGCGTTGCAATACGCACCGGCTTATAGACAATTGCCTGCACGATCATGTCAGCGGCTTCTTCCGGCGATAACGTCGGAACGTTCTGATAGATCTTTGTGGGTGCAATCATCGGCGTACGTACAAGCGGCATGTTGATCGTTGTAAATGTGACGCCGACGTCGAGATACTCGGACGCAGCGCACCGGGTCCACGCGTCGAGTGCAGCTTTCGACGCTACGTACGCCGAAAAGCGCGGCGCATTCGTCAGCACACCGATCGAAGAAATGTTGACCACGTGCCCCTTGCGGCGCGATGCCATGCCGGGCAACAGCCCCATGGTGATTCGCAGGCAGCCGAAATAGTTGAGTTGCATGGTCCGCTCAAAGTCATGGAAGCGTTCCTGGCTGGACTCGATTCCGCGCCGGATCGAGCGTCCGGCATTGTTAATCAGAAAGTCAACGCCACCGTGATTCTCGAGCAACCATGCGACCAGCGCATCGCAGCTTTCCAGGTTCGCAAGGTCGGCGGAGCGCGTGACAACGCGGCCGCCATGCGTCTGATCGCCCAGGCTACGTGAAAGGGACGCCTCGATTTCTTTTTGTGCGGCGTCGAGTTTCTCCTGCTCGCGACCCACAATGACCGTAATCGCTCCCGCATGAGCGAGCTTGTGCGCTGCTGCGAGCCCGATGCCCGACGACCCACCGGTGACAAGCACCACCCGTCCCTGCACCTGACCTTTCAACGTGCGATCGATAAAAAGATCCGGGTCCAGATGGCGCTCCCAGTAATCCCACAACCGATACGCGTAGTCCTCAAGTCGCGGCACGCTGATGCCGCTGCCTTTAAGGGCGGCCGTCGTCTCACGAGCGTCAAACCGCGTCGGGTAATTGATAAACGTGATGATGTCGTCGGGAAGCGCGAGGTCTTTCATCAGCGCGTTGCGGATACGGCGCACGGGCGTCAGCGCAAGCAACCCCTTTTTAACGCTGCTAGGAACGAAGCCCAGCAACGCCGCGTTGATGCGCAGGGAGAACTGCGGTGCGTGCGCGGCACGGGCAAAAATGTTCAGGATGTCGCCGACTCGATAGGGCGTGGGGTCGACCAAGTGGAACGCCTTGCCGTCGTAGCCCTTCTGATGCGCGATGTGGTCAATCGCGTCGACCACGAAGTCCACTGGCACGATGTTGATACGGCCCCCTTCCAGGCCCACCATCGGCATCCAGGAAGGAAACAGCCCGCGAATTTTCTGAATCAACTTGAAGAAGTAGTACGGGCCGTCGATCTTGTCCATCTCGCCGCTCTTGCTGTCACCGACGACGAGTCCAGGCCGATAGACGCGCCAGGGCATCGCCGCATCGGTACGCACAATTTTCTCGGACTCGTGCTTGGTGGCGAAGTAAGGATTGTCGAGACCCTCGGCTTCGTCAAACATGTCTTCGCGAAAAACACCTTCATACATGCCTGCCGCAGCGATCGACGACACGTGCTGAAAAACGCCGGCGCGGATCCGGTTGGCGACATTGAGTGCGTTGCGGGTCCCTTCAACATTGATCGCGATCTGTGCCTCGGCTGACGCCTGCAGGTCATACACCGCAGCAAGGTGGAAGAAATGATCGATCTTGCCGTCGAGTTTTTTTAGATCAGATGGCGTTATGCCCAGCAGCGGCTGAGTCAAATCACCAGCAACCGGCACTACGCGAGACGCGTCAACGTCCCAGTACTGAACCAGTTCCGAGACCTTGTCGAAGCTCTCGCCCCTGACCAGGAAATACACCACGCCGCTGTTCCTCGCGACCAGTTTCTTCACAAGCCGCTTGCCAATGAAGCCGGTCGCGCCGGTGACAAAGTAAGTCATCGGTTCTCTCCCCAGGTAGACACCATATTAATTTTTGAGCTCGCGGCAGTTTAGCGCCGCACTAGAGCGCGCGTTCTACCGCAATCGTTGTCCGCACCGCATCACACCCATACACTGCCTGCCTCGTACTTCTTTCATTGTGGGAGCAACAAATGGTCAAGAAACTCAAAGCAATGGCTGACAAATCGCGCGGCGACAGTCAGTTATCCGGCGCGATCAAAGAATCTGCGCACGAGATCTGGCTTGCTGGTCTCGGCGCATTTGCCAAGGCGCAGGAGGAAGGCCAGAAGGTGTTCAAGGCGCTGGTCCGTGAAGGCAGCACCATTCAGCAGCGGACAGCGAAAGTCACCGGAGACAAGATGAGCGATGTCAGCGACCGCGTGAACGACGTCACCAGCAAGGTGACTCAGGTCGCTTCCGATATCCAGAAACAGGCCACTGGAACATGGGACAAGCTCGAAGGTGTATTTGAGAAGCGGGTTGAGCGCGCGCTGGAACGCCTGAGTGTTCCGACAAAGAAAGAGATCAACGCTTTGGCTCAGCGGATCGAAGAACTCGGTCAAAACATGGCAAAGAGCACCAGAGCAACACCGGCGCGCAAGACGTCGGCCAAGCGCGCGAAGTCCGCGAAAAAGACCGCGCGCTAAATCCCTCAGCCGGTAGCTGGCGGCAACGCCGACAGCACCGGCAGTTTCAGATTCAAGGCGCTTGTTCCGGCGTCCGCAACTAATGGACGCAGGCGCGCTATCCTCGCAAGATGAATCGCAAGCCGCCGCGCCGCACTCGCGAGCGCATCCTCGACCTTTCGCTGCGGTTATTCAACGATTTCGGCGAACCCAACGTCAATACCACGCTGATCTCGGATGAGATGAAGATCTCTCCTGGCAATCTTTACTACCATTTCAAGAACAAAGACGACATCATCAATTGCATCTTTCAGGCATTCGAGCGCGAGATCGATCAGGTGCTGGCTGTACCCAGCGGTCGCAACGTCAATGTGGAGGATGTGTGGCTGTTCCTTCATCTTTTGTTCGAACAGATATGGAAGTATCGTTTTTTCTACCGCGACTTGAATAACCTGCTCGCGAACAATCGCATTCTCGAGCTCAAGTTCAAGCGGTTGCTGCACGACAAGGTGGGGGTTGCGCGTCGGTTGTGCGAAGGCCTGCAGGGCTCCGGCGACCTCGATGCGAGCATGCAGCAGATTGATGCGTTAACGACCAACATGGTGGTGGTCGCGACCTACTGGCTTTCGTATGCGTATGTGCTGGATCCACGCCGCACCAATGACCCTGCCGTGGTTGATGCGTCACTGCAGCTTGGCTGTTATCAGGTAATGGCCTTGATGGCGCCATACCTGACGGGCGAAGCGAGACACCTGTTGGAACGACTCGCGGGAGAGTATCTGGACAGTCAGTGAATCAGGGAGAACAGAATGGCGAAGGCCTGGACGAAGTTTCCGCATTCAGACAAACAGTTTGTGTATACCGCGGCAACGCTGAAGAAGGCGTGGGAGCGCTTGCACCGAGGAGATGTCGAGCCGTTCCCCAAGAGCGGCGCCGTCATCGACGCGTGGATTGCGTTTCACGCTGGTTCTTTTCAGCAGGCAGCCGAACTCGGGGCGGGCGCGGGTGCAGATGGCGTCAACGTTGCCAACAAGTCCCAGGCGATTTATGCAAACTATCTCGAGAGCGTGGAACGACGGAAGCTCGAGCTGTTTGAGGAAGTCGCAACGCGAGCCGAACTGTTGCAGAAGGAACAGCCCAAGAATGCCAACGCGTACTACTGGCAAGCATATGCACTCGGCCGCTACGCACAAGGAATCTCCATTACCAAGGCGCTAACGCAAGGCATTGGCGGCAAGGTAAAAACAGCGCTGGAGATGGCGATAAAACTGGCGCCGAAGCACGCTGATGCACATATTGCCCTAGCTGCGTACCACGCCGAAGTGATCGATAAAGTCGGGGCGATGATTGCTGGTTTGACCTACGGCGCCAAGAAAGACCTCGCGCTGAAGAACTATCAGACTGCTTTGAAGTTGCACCCCGATTCAGCCATTGCTCGCATCGAATATGCGAATGGGCTAGTCATGCTGGAAGGGAAAAAAGCGCTTTCGCAGGCCGAGCAACTCTACGCAGAAGCCGCAGCCTGCGAGCCGGCCGATGCGATGGAGAAGCTCGATGTCGAGCAGGCGCGCGCCGAGATAGAAGATTGACGACTAGAAACGAGAGCCCGGTTCCCTTAGAAATTCGATCTCTTCAGCGGTCGACTCGCGGCCGAGCAGCGAATTTCGGTGCGGAAACCGGCCAAAGCGCTTGATGACATCAAGGTGCTTGATTGCCCACGGTAAAGGGTCGGCCAGACCATCTTCGGCAAGCTGCCGGAACAATCGCACTGATTCTTCCTGATCGTTCAGTGCCTCGGAGTGCTCAAACGGCATATAGGCAAACCATCTCTCAATGAGCTGCAGGCGCAGGTCTTCGCCCCGATCGACGAGTTCGTATGCGAGACGCAGTGCCTTGGCATCGCCGGCGAATGAGCGCGCAGTGTCCCGGTAGATGTTGCGAGGAAACTGATCCAGCAGAAGAATCGACGCAAGCACCTCGCGCGGCGAGTCCCCTCCAGGCGCGCCGTCGCCATGCAACGCGGCGTCAACAGTCGTTCCGAACTTCTCGCGAATCAGCTGATCGGTGTCCTCGGACTTCGTAAACCAGAGCGTTCGCGCGGTCCCCGCTTCCGCGTCGCCCGCAGCGCCAAACCAGAAATCCAGAACAGCCTGAGAATTCATTCCGTTCGATTGTTCGTCACGACCCAGGCGAAAAAAAGGCGCCGCAAGCGGCGCCCTTGTTGGCGGCTCAACGTCACGCCGCTGCGTACATCGTGGCCCGCTTGCGGACGACTTCGAGCAACCCCTGGCAAGCGTCTTCGACGTAGTCGAGGACTGTGCCAAACCCCTCCGGCCCACCGTAATACGGATCCGGCACGGTGGCGGCGTCGAACTCGCCTGCGTAGCGCATCAGCAAATGCATCTTGTGCTTCTGCTGGCGCGGACACTGTTGCTGCAACAGGGACAGGTTCTCCCAGTCCATCGCAAGTATCAGGTCATATTCATGGAAATCAGACTGCGTGATCTGTCGCGCGCGGAGCTCGGTCAGCTCATAGCCGCGTTTGCGGGCCGCCTGCTGGCCACGCACATCGGGTGGTTCGCCGACATGATAGGCGTGAGTGCCAGCCGAGGCGATCTGCACGGAATCTTCAAGACCGGCATCACGGACCATCTTGCGGAACACGCCCTCCGCAATCGGGGATCGGCAGACATTGCCCATGCACACAAACAAGACTTTTGTCATCGCACATCGCCTTTCAGTGGCGGCACAACCGCCTGTTCAGAGGGCTTATGGCCCCCAGCTAGACCCAAATGCCCGGGTTGCCGGCCCTGCTGATGAGCAGACCCGTCACCCGTAGCAAAGTTCGCACCTTCTTTTCAGACACCCAGATCGGGGCGGCTAAGCCCCGACGCAAGCGTCTGCATTACGCTGCCTTTTCGGGCGCAACCAGGGCGGCCACATTGGTTGCCCCTCCCGCGCCAAACACCTGCTCCTTGAGCAGCACCAACTGATCGCGAACCCGCGCCGCCTTCTCGAACTCGAGATTCTTCGCGTGTTCGAACATCTGCTTCTCCAGGCGCTTGATTTCCCTGGAAACCTGCTTTTCCGACATCACCTCGTATTCGGCCGCATCGGAGGCCGCCTTGCGGTCATGCCGTTCTGAGGTGGCGTCATAAACGCCATCGATCAACTCGCGCACGTCTTTGACAATGCTGCGCGGAACGATCCCGTTGGCGGCGTTGAACGCGGTTTGCCTCTCTCGGCGCCGGCTGGTCTCATCGATCGCGCGCTGCATCGAGTCGGTAACCTTGTCGGCATACATGATGGCCGTGCCGTTCAGGTGACGCGCGGCACGCCCGATCGTCTGAATCAGCGACCGCTCGGACCGCAAGAACCCTTCCTTATCAGCATCAAGGATGGCAACGAGGGAGACCTCCGGTAGATCAAGCCCCTCGCGCAACAGATTAATGCCGACTATCACGTCGAAAACGCCGGCGCGAAGGTCGCGAATGATCTCCACCCGTTCGACGGTGTCTATATCGGAGTGCAGATAGCGCACCTTGATGCCGTGCTCAGACAGAAATTCGGTCAGGTCCTCCGCCATGCGCTTGGTAAGCGTCGTGATCAGCACGCGGTCACCCTGATCCGTCCGTAGCTTGATCTCGGAAAGCACGTCGTCGACCTGCGTTCGCGCCGGCCTAACCTGGATCTGCGGATCAACCAACCCCGTCGGACGCGCCACCTGCTCGACCACCTGTGACGAATGCTCCAATTCGTAGTCAGCGGGTGTGGCCGATACAAAAATCGAGCGCCGCATCTTGCGTTCAAACTCGTCGAAGCGCAGTGGACGGTTGTCAAGCGCCGACGGCAATCGGAACCCGAACTCGACCAGCGTTTCCTTGCGCGCACGGTCACCGCGATACATGCCGCCCAGCTGCGGAATTGTCACGTGCGACTCGTCGATCACAAGCAGCGCGTCCGGGGGCAGATAATCGACCAGTGTCGCCGGCGGCTCGCCGGGCATGGCGCCCGAAATGTGACGCGTGTAGTTCTCAATGCCCCGGCAGAACCCGAGCTCGTTCATCATTTCGATATCAAAGCGCGTGCGTTGCTCGATGCGCTGCGCCTCGACAAGCTTGCCCTGCGCCACGAACGTATCGATGCGATCCTTCAGCTCAAGCTTGATGCCTTCGATGGCGCGCACGACATTTTGTCGCGGCGTCACGAAGTGCGACGAGGGATACAACGTAAAGCGCGGGATCTTCTGGCGCACGCGCCCAGTGAGGGGATCAAACAACTGGATTGAATCAACCTCGTCGTCATACAGCTCGACCCGAACTGCAAGCTCGGCGTGTTCTGCTGGAAAGATATCGATCGTGTCACCGCGCACGCGGAACGTCCCTCGCGTGAAATCCATATCGCTGCGCTTGTACTGCATCTGCGTCAGCCGCACGATGACGTCGCGCTGGCTCAGGCGATCGTTGTGCCGAAGGGTCAGCACCATCGAGTGATAGTCCGACGGATTGCCGATGCCGTAAATGGCAGACACAGTGGCGACGATCACCACATCGCGGCGTTCGAGCAGTGACTTTGTGGCCGACAGGCGCATCTGCTCGATATGCTCGTTGATGCTGCTGTCTTTCTCGATATAAAGGTCGCGCGAGGGAACGTAGGCCTCGGGCTGGTAGTAGTCGTAGTACGAAACAAAGTACTCGATTGCATTGTTTGGGAAGAACTCGCGCATCTCCGAATACAGTTGAGCTGCCAGTGTTTTGTTCGGCGCGAGCACCAACGTCGGACAGCCGATCTGCGCGATCACATTGGCCATCGTGTAGGTCTTACCGGAGCCTGTTACTCCGAGCAGCGTTTGAAACGCGAGTCCATCAGCCAGCCCTTCCGTAAGCCGCGCGATCGCTTGCGGCTGATCACCCGCAGCAGTGAACGGCTGATTCAGCTGAAACGGAGAGTTTGGAAAGGTGGCAACCATTGAAATTTTGCAGTGCGGCAATGCCTGAAGGTGGCATCTTAACAGCCGACGCGTAAAAAACCTATAGGGCTACAGACAAAACATGCGATTTTTTTCAAGACAATCAAGCTCTTGCGGCGTATTTATAAACTATTTCTCAACATCGATACCGTCGCGACGGTAGGATCATTTTAATACCGTTGCATTTATTGCTGCAGATGCGAGACCCTAGTTGCATGTGCTAACGTTTTGATTAACAAGTAAAACGTGCGCAAACCAAGGCGATGAACGCTTCACTTTTTTCGGCCGTGCAAATGGCGCCGCGCGACCCCACCCTTGGCGTCAGCGAGGCTTTCAACCAGGACACCCGCGCCAACAAGGTCAATTTGGGCGTGGGCGTTTACCTGACTGACGAGGGCCGCATTCCAATTCTGCGGGCGGTAGCGGAGGCCGAACGCCTTCTAGCAGCATCGCTAACGCCGCGTGGCTATCTGCCCATTGAAGGGATCGCTGCGTACGACCTAGCCGTGCAACGCCTGCTGCTCGGAAACGACTCGACGCTGCTTGCAGAAGGCCGCGCGATCACCGCTCAATCGCTCGGGGGTACCGGGGCCCTGAAAATTGGTGCAGACCTGTTGAAGAAGGTCCTCCCCGAGGCTTGCGTCGCAATCAGTGACCCGACTTGGGACAACCATCGCGGCGTCTTTGAAAGCGCAGGCTTCGACGTCGTCAACCACCCCTACTACGATCCAGTCAACCATGGAGTGCGGTTCGAAGCGATGATCGATTTTTTCGCGACGTTGCCGCCGCGGTCGATCATCGTCTTGCACGCGTGTTGTCACAACCCAACCGGCGCCGACCTCACAGACGAACAATGGCAGGCTGTCATCGACATCCTGCTCGAACGCGAACTGGTCCCCTTTCTCGATATTGCGTACCAGGGATTCGCTCGGGGCGTTGAGGAAGACGGCGCGTTGCTGCTTCGGTTCGCGCGCGCGGGCATGCCGTTTTTGATCGCCAGTTCATTCTCAAAAAGCTTCTCGTTGTACGGGGAGAGAGTCGGCGCTCTCACGGTTGTAGACGCGAGCCGCGACGAGTCTGCGCGAGTACTCAGCCAGCTGAAGCGTGTCATCCGCGCGAATTATTCGACGCCCCCAACACACGGCGGGATGATCGTGGCGAGCGTTCTTAATACACCCGAGCTGCGAGATCTCTGGTTGCGTGAACTCGAAGAGATGCGAGTGCGCATTCGCAAAATGCGCTCAGCCCTGGTCGATCGGTTGCAAGCTCACGCCGCGGGCAGGGACTTCTCCTTTGTGCTGCGACAGAACGGAATGTTTTCGTATAGTGGCCTCAGCGCGCAGCAGGTCGAAACGCTGCGCTCGGAGTTTGGCATTTACGCAGTCAGCACAGGACGGATCTGTGTCGCAGCGCTGAATAGCAGAAACGTCGACTACGTTGCTGGTGCGATGGCTTCCGTGCTGAAAACAGTCGCGCCGGAAGCGGAATTGCAGCGTTAGAAGCGACGTCAGTCGCATATAATCCGCGGCGCCTTATTCCTCGATAGCTCAGTTGGTAGAGCGACGGACTGTTAATCCGCAGGTCCCAGGTTCGAGCCCTGGTCGAGGAGCCAGCCTATCTCCTGTCTAACTCCAGAGCCAAGCCGGAATTGCTCGCCGTGCCATAGCCGCTGGCGAACGGAATGCAGGCGGCGTACTGGTCCACGCTCCAACTGTCGAGTAGCTGGTAACCCAGTGCCTTTAAACCGTCGAGAAATTCCGTGCGATTCAGCACGTGGTACGGGACCAACACTCCGCCGGCCTGTTGAATCGTCCAGATTTCCGGGCCTTCTGATAGCGCGACTTTGTTCAGTACGAGCCGGGGTGGAAGCGAGGGAAGGCTGGCGAGGATGGTCGTCAGCGGAAGCTCCAGATACTGCAACACGCCCGATGCGAAGAGGATGTCAGCAGCCGCTAAACATCGTCGATCGGTCGTGAAGCGGAGTTCCGTTGGACGCTCATCATCGGATAGTGCGGAAGATGCCCGAATAATTTCGCTAGTTTCGCAAATCGTCCAGCGGATATCTTCCGGGAAGTTCCAAAGCCGACCGTAGGCGCGAAACTTCGCGCCCAGGTGTCCTCCAAGATCGACGACGTGGCGCCCGCCCTGTTCGAGACCGCGCGCAATCCAAAGTAAGGCGGGGTAGTCGAAAGAGTGGAAGCGTTCATAGATCTCTCGACCCCGCTGGGCGACACCCGGATTGTCGTAGCCAACTGGCAGGTATTTAAGCTTAAGAGCGGCGTTCAGCGCGTCGTCGCGAGTATGAAATACACCCCAGAACTGCCATCCGGTTCCCCTCCGGACGCGACGTTCGTGCAGCGCCCGCCGCCAATGCCATACACCCGGCACGTTCGAAACCCAGTGCGTCAGCCTTTCAAAGCGATTGGGGGTCATTTCCAAATCATACGAAAGCGATTTTCAGACGCAGGTTGGTCCTTTATTCGACGCCATGCTTGGGGCGTTGGAACCATAGAATAGCGACCACGCTCGGCAAGTGGGTAATTCCGCGCGTTCACTATTGCAAACACCTGAATCAGCAGACCAAACATGGGACGGAGAAAACAAGCGGGAGCAGCGGAGCCGAACAGAGCGCTCGAGGCGATTGCCAGCGGACCCGAAGGCGTACCTACGTTTCTCGATGTAAGCCCGTTCGCTGCGCTGAGTATCGCGGAACAAGCCTGGGACCACACCGGGCCACGGACCGTCACGGACTGCTTCGCCGAGCAGGTTCTGCTGCACTCTGCTGCGCCCGCGCTCGTCTGGAACGAAGGTTCGCTCAGTTATGCGGAGCTGGATGCCGCGTCGGATCGAATCGCTGCGCAATTGGTAGTGGCCGGAATGAGGTCCGGCAGCGTTGTCGCGATTTGCATCGATCGGTGTGCACAAGCAGTTGTGTCGATGCTTGGAATCTTGAAGGCCGGCGCAGCGTATATGCCGATCGAGCCGGCGTTCCCCGCCGAGCGCATTGCGTTCATGCTGAAAGACGCGGGCTGCGAACTTGTTATCGCTGAAGCGGGCATAAGCGCGCAGCTACAGGCGAACGTTAAGCGCATGCACGTCGACGAGGCGCTTGCAACTGAAGTGGCAGGATCACCCCTCCCGGCCGACAATGCACCGGAAACGTTAGCTTATCTGATGTACACATCCGGCTCGACCGGTGAGCCTAAGGGCGTTGAAATCGCGCATCAATCGATCGTTCGGCTGGTCAAGAACGCCTCTTTCATGCGCCTGGATCCGAGCATTGCCATGTTGCACGCGGCCCCGCTCGGTTTCGATGCGTCGACCCTCGAAATCTGGGGTCCGCTGCTCAATGGCGGGCGCTGCGTGATTAACGCCGAGCCGATTCCCAGCGGCGCCGGACTTGCCGACTCGATTCGCAAGCATCGCGTGACTTCCGCTTGGCTGACGGCATCGCTGTTCAACGCGATCGTCGACGAAGATCCCCACCAGCTGAGAGGGCTGCAAGAGCTGCTGACCGGAGGCGAAGCACTGTCGGTGCCGCATGTGAGACGCGCACTGGATGCGCTTCCCGAGACGCGGCTAATCAATGGCTATGGTCCCACCGAGTGCACGACATTCGCCACCACATACGCGATACCGCGCGAGTTGGAGTCCGCGGCGCGCTCTGTGCCTATCGGCTTTCCGATAAACGCCACATCTTTGTTCGTAATGAATGCCCGAGCCGAGCCGGTGCCGCGCGGAACGGTCGGCGAGCTCTACATAGGTGGCCTTGGAGTAGCGCTGCGGTATCGCAACCGAGATGGATTGACCGCCGAGCGCTTCGTTGACTCCCCGATGGCAGCGACGGATCGGCTCTACCGCACCGGCGACCTGGTGCGCTTTCTACCCGACGGCGCGCTCGAATTTCTCGGCCGCGCTGACAATCAGATCAAGATCCGAGGCTATCGCATTGAGGTCGGCGAGATTGAAGCCGCACTTGCAGCACATTCCAGCGTGCGTTCGTGCGTGGTGGTGCCGCATGAGTCTCACGAGCGCGGATTGCAGTTAGTTGCCTACGTGGTGCCAGCGCCCGGCGCAACGATCGACGTGCCTGCGCTTAAGGCATTTCTCGCGCAGCGGCTGCCTGACTTTATGGTGCCGCCAATCTTTGTGCGGCTCGCCAAGTTGCCAATTACCCACAACGGCAAGGTCGATCGGCGCGCGCTGCCATTGCCAGCGGCGCAACGCCCGGAGCTCACCGTGAGCTACCAGGTCCCACATGCTGGAATTGAAGCGCAGGTCGCAGCCGTTTTCGTCAGCGTGCTGGGAATCGACCGTGCCGGGCGTCTCGATAATTTTTTCCAACTAGGCGGAAACTCACTGCTGGTGTTGCGCGCGCTTGCGCGCTTGCGCGACTCGGGACATGCAATGCTGAGCGTCGCGGATTTCTTCAGTGATCCGACGCCCGCTGGTCTCGCACAGCGCATCGCGGGTAGCACACCGGCCGTGGATGCGCGGCGCATGGCGCGCACGACGGACCGCAAGAGCCACACGCCAATCGCGATTATCGGCATGGCGGGACGCTTCCCCGGCGCGCGCGACATCGAATCGCTGTGGGGCTTGTTGAGCGAAGGTCACGACGCAATCCGCGAGTTCAGCGACGCTGAGCTTGACGCCAGCATTTCACCGGAGCTGCGTCGCAATCCCGACTACGTGCGTGCACGCGGCGTGATCGACGATGTCGAGCTTTTCGACGCCGCTTTTTTCGGAATCAATCCGAAGGAAGCGGAGTTGACCGATCCGCAGCACCGGATCTTTCTCGAAATCGCGTGGGAGTGCCTTGAACGTGCCGGCTATCGCGCCGGACCCGAGGCAGGGCCGATCGGTGTATTCGCCGGGATGTACAACGCGACGTACTTTCAGCGCCATATCGCGCAGCACCAGCAGTTGGTCGATCGTGTGGGCGAGTTCCAGGTGATGCTGGCCAACGAAAAGGACTACATTGCCACGCGCACCGCGCATCGCCTAAACCTGACGGGGCCTGCGGTCAGCGTGCACACGGCGTGTTCCACATCGCTGGTCGCGATTGCGCAGGCGGTCGACAGCTTGCGCGACGGCCGCTGCGTGATGGCGCTCGCCGGCGGCGTGTCGGTGACGTGCCCGCCGGCCAGCGGTTATCTCTATCAGGACGGCGCCATGCTTTCGCCCGACGGCCACACGCGAACGTTCGATGCCGATGCACGCGGCACGGTATTCAGCGACGGCGTCGCGGCCGTCCTGCTGAAGCGGCTCGACGATGCGATCGCAGACAGCGACACGATTCATGCGGTGATCCGCGGCGTCGCCATCAATAATGACGGCGGCGAGAAGGCGAGCTTCACCGCGCCGAGCGTCGATGGTCAGGCCGCGGTGATTGCCTCCGCGCACGAAGATGCGAACGTCGATGCTCGCAGCATCAGCTACGTCGAGGCGCATGGAACCGCGACGCCGCTCGGCGATCCAGTGGAAGTGGAAGCGCTGACGCGCGCGTTTCGGCGGCACACGCAGGATTCTGCGTTCTGCGCGATCAGCTCGATCAAGAGCAACATCGGCCACACCGTGATTGCAGCCGGCGCGGCCGGTGTTATCAAGACAGTGCTTGCGCTCGAGTACGAACAATTGCCGGCGACCGCGAATTTTGCCGCGCCGAATCCGAAGATCGGTTTCGAGGCCAGTCCGTTCTTCGTTAACGATCGTCTGCGAGCGTGGCCGCGGGGAGCGCAGCCGCGGCGCGCGGGCGTCAGCTCCCTCGGCGTCGGGGGCACGAACGCGCACGTCATCCTCCAGGAGGCGCCGGAAGTC
>Ga0136634_10000297_pt1 | contig 23460 bp, 12 predicted proteins | sample AntDrymUQ8332106_2_FD_104654 | JGI IMG/M metagenome (GOLD analysis project Ga0136634, IMG submission 104654) | Polar desert sand microbial communities from Dry Valleys, Antarctica - metaG UQ833 (21.06) | ecosystem: Environmental > Terrestrial > Soil > Desert | place: Antarctica: Dry Valley... | reverse complement strand
TCGTCGCGCCGGGCCGTGACGTGGTGGTCTCGATGGCCGCTGCAAAAGATGCGCTGTACGTTACCCAGCGTCGCGGCGTTATTTCGATGCTGCAGCGAATTCCGCATGGACCACGAGGGCGCAAGATCGACAGCGAACAGATTGCGCTGCCCGTCAGTGGGTCGGCGTCGCTGGTTGATGTCGATTCGCAGTTGACCGGTGCGGTGCTGTCACTGGCCGGATGGACGCGCGCTGCCAAGCCGTTTTTCTACAACCCATCGGACAGGAAGACGGTTGCGCTTGACCTGGTGCGCCCCGGCGCGTTCGCCGCGCCGCAGGACATCGAGGCGCGCGAGGTTTTTGTGAAGAGTCACGATGGCGTCGAGGTTCCGGTGTCAGTACTGGCGCGCAAGGACGTGAAACTCGATGGCAACAATCCCACCATCGTCTATGGCTACGGGTCGTACGGCATCACCGAGGAGCCGTTTTTTAGCCCGCGTATCTACGCGTGGCTCGAACGCGGCGGCGTATATGCATTTGCGCATGTACGCGGCAGCGGCGCATTGGGCGAGGACTGGCACAACTCGGGTCGCAAGGCCACCAAGCCGAACACGTGGAAAGATGGAATCGCGGTCGCCGATTGGCTGATCGCCAATCGCTATACGTCGCGCGAGCGAATTGGCATCTACGGCGGCAGCGCGGGCGGAATTTTCGTCGGACGCGCCATTACCGAGCGGCCCGAGTTGTTTGCGGCAGCGGTGCCAACTGTCGGCGTGATGGATTTGGTGCGAACCGAATCGAGCGCCAACGGAGTTGCCAATATTCCTGAATTTGGCACGATCAAAAAGGAAGACGAGTTTCGCGCGCTACTGGCAATGAGCAGCTACCACCATATCAGGGACGCGGTGAAGTATCCGGCAGTCATGTTGGTGCACGGAGTCAACGACACGCGTGTCGACGTATGGCAGTCGGCCAAGTTCGCGTCGCGGCTGGCCGCTGCGCAGACCGACGGCAAGCCGGTTCTGATGCGGCTCGATTACGACCTGGGGCATGGGCAGGGCGGAACGCGCACGCAGCAACAGGTGCAGTCCGCCGACATCTGGTCGTTCTTTTTGTGGCAGTTCGGGCTGCCCGAATTCCAGCCGAGGTAGCTAGGCTTACTCGGGCAGATTGCGCTGGCGCGCGATCTCGGCAGAAATCGCACGCGCGATTGTTTCGCGCACGGTCGAATCGAGCGCGGGCCGCAATTCGGAAACCAGCGCGGTCAGCGCACGCACGAGCGTTGGCTGCAGTCGCTGCTGAACCTGGCGCTCGAGTTCAGCCGACAACTGAGGCTGCAATTCACGGAAAAGGCTGTCTCGCAGCTGCGCCTCAATCTTGTCCCAGTCGATCGGCGCCGGTGCAGCTTGAACGGGCAGCGATGGAGCAAATACGGGCGGCGGTGCGGAAAATGGCGCTGCCTCATGCAAGGGCAAGCCACTTGATGATGCCGGTGAAGAAGCACTCCACGATGTCTCTGCAGAAGCTAAGGGCGCTGTCGCAAAGAACGCTGGCGTCACGCTTGCGGCCGACGGGCTCACCACCGGCGGCGGAGGTTGAGGCAGCGAGATGTCGAGGTCCAGAGACGGCAACGTCAAACGTTCGGTCAACACGGGGATCGTCGCGTCGTCGGGCATTACCTTGCCCCCCGGCTGCGTCAGCCGTTCAAGGTCGGTCGACTTTCGCGAGCTAGTCGCCACTGGGTACCTCGATTGCGGAGGGCTGAAATCCGCGCTCACGATAGGCCTTGAAGCGCACTCGCGCGGACTTTCGATCCAGTTCGTCGCGCGAAACGACCTCGATCACGCGTTGATATCCCGCAAAGAGTTTCTCGAATTCCGGTGGCAAGTTGTCATCGAGCGTCAGCAATACATCGCTGTCGGGAGCTGTGCTTGAATCCAGCGCGAGCAGAACCGGCGTGGAAGATGCGAGCGCCGAATCGACGTACACGTGCGGCACGAAATCGAGCGCCGAGAAAGTCCACAGCACATTATCGAATTGAGCGAGTCGCTCCGCGTCGCGCGTGTACACCACAACACGATTTTCAGCAGCACGCGCTTTTCGTATCACACGGCACGCGTAGTGCAACCGGTGACTGACCCCGGTGTAAAAGTCGATCCGGGTAGTCTGCGTGACGGGGCCTCTCGCCGGCGCAGCAGCCAGCTCGACACCGAGAGCGTCACCGACCTGCACGGTCGATCAAAAACTGTGTCAGCAGCGGGACCGGCCGCCCAGTAGAACCTTTAGCCGCTCCGCCTTTCCAAGCGGTGCCCGCGATATCGAGGTGAGCCCACGGATAATTCTTGGTAAAGCGTGCCAAAAAGCACGCGGCGATCACGGCGCCGGCGCCGGGTGTTCCAATGTTGGCCATGTCGGCAAAGTTCGATTTCAGCTGTTCCTGATAATCCTCGTCGAGCGGCATGCGCCAGGCCAGGTCACCCGACTGCCGGCTCGCAGCCATCAGCTGATTCGCAAGCGCGTCGTCATTCGAAAACAAACCCGAGTTGACGCCACCGAGGGCCACGACACAGGCACCGGTCAGCGTCGCGATGTTTATCACCGCTCTCGGTTTGAAGCGCTCGCTGTAAGTGAGCGCGTCGCACAGAATCAAACGCCCTTCGGCATCGGTATTCAAAATCTCGATTGTTTGACCCGACATAGAAGTGACGATGTCGCCGGGCTTTACCGCGGTGCCTGACGGCATGTTCTCGCATGCGGCAACGACGCCCACAACGTTGATCTTGAGCTTGAGTTCGGCCACCGCGCGGAGCGTTCCAAGCACACTGGCCGCCCCGCACATATCAAACTTCATCTCGTCCATTGCAGCGCCAGGCTTGATCGAGATTCCGCCGGAGTCGAATGTGATGCCTTTTCCTACCAGAACGATCGGAGCGCCTTTGGCTGCGCCTTTGTACTTCAACACAATCAAGCGTGGGGGCTGCGCCGAACCCCTGGCCACCGACAGGAACGAGCCCATCTTCACCGCTTCCATCTGTTTGGTTTCGAGCACTTCCACGTCCAGCTTCCACTTCTTGGCCAGCCTGCGTGCTTCATCGGCGAGAAAACTGGGGGTGCAGATGTTCGGTGGCAGATTGCCCAGGCGCTTGGCGAGTTCCATGCCGCTGGAAATCGCCGAGCCGTAACGCAAACCGCGTTCGGACGGCGCGCTGCGTGTTTTCGACAACACTGCAACGGTTTCGGCGCCTTGTGTCGCTGGCTCGCGCTTGCTCTTCAATTCGTCGGTGCGGAATGCGGTCTCGCGCGCGGCGATCGCAACATTGCACGACTGCCACTCGGCGTCGCGTCCCTTGACCTGCCAGTCGAGCGCTGTGACCGCGACGCTTTTGGCGGCGCCATTGAATGCTCGCAAACTGCTCCGCACCGCATCGCAAAATGCGCGCTCGTTGAAGTCGTCCTTGCTTCCGAGACCCGTCAATAGAACGCGGGGTGCGGCCACCCCTTTTAACCCCAGTAACGGCAGCGACGCCCCCCGCTTGCCGGTCATGTCACCACTTTTCACCGCGGCGTTAATGGCGCCGCTGCTGGCACGATCGAGCGCCTTGGCAGAAGGCGTCAGCTCACCTCCGGCATGAACGCCGACGATGATTGCATCGGTCTTGATTGCCTCGGGCAGCCCGACTGCTGTGATAAATTCCATTGGCGTTTCCTTCGCCTCCCTTGTTGTTTCGTTCGGCTAATCAGCTCGTTTGACGACAGCGCACTCTTTGATCAACGGCATCGATCAACGTCAGCGATCAGCGGCAGGCAGCGTTGCTCGCGGCGAGCGCGGCAGTATATCGCTCCGATCGATGCAAACCGCGCACTAACGGGCCCACAGCACGATGATTTTCGGACGTGCGATCGTCTCAGAACTGGCCAATGCTGCGAGCGCGGTGTTCACCGTTCTGTTCTCGATCATCTTTTCCGTTGGACTGGTGCGCATCCTTGGTCAGGCCGCGGGCGGCAGGGTTGACAACCAAGCCGTAATTGAGCTGGTCGCACTGACCGCTTTGACGTGGCTGCCGATCATTCTGACCCTGACGCTGTTCATCTCGGTCCTAATGGCACTCACGCGTGCCTACCGCGATTCCGAGATGGTGGTGTGGTTCACCTCGGGTCGCAGCCTGACTGCATGGATCGGGCCCGTGCTGCGCTTTGCGTGGCCGATCATCGTATCGATTGCGTTACTTGCGTTGTTCGTCACGCCTTGGGCTAACGCCCAAATCGATGAGAGCCGCGATCGATTTGCAAAACGCGACGATGTGAGCCGCGTCGCGCCGGGGCGCTTTATCGAGTCCGGCGGGTCTGATCGAGTGTTCTTTGTCGAATCGGTCGACCTGAGGGACGGGCAGGTTCGTAACGTCTTCGTCAGCATGCGCACCCAGGGTCGCGAAGGTTTGATCGTCGCAGCCAAGGGCATCATCGAGGTCGCGGAAAATGGCGATCGCTTTCTGGTTCTGGAACAGGGTCGCCGGTATGAAGGCACACCGGGCAAGCTCGAGTATCGGACCATGGAGTTCGACCGTTATGCGATCCGGCTCGAAACCCGTGCGGACCAGCCAATTGGCGAGCGCCGTGCCAAGACGCTGACGTTGATGCAGCTAATGGCCCAGCCAACACAGCTCAACCAGGGTGAAATTTTGTGGCGCACCGGCCTACCGGTGGTTGCGCTTCTGGTCACACTGCTGGCCATTCCACTGGCTTACGTCAATCCGCGCGTGGGGCGCTCGTTCAATCTGATCGCCGCCGTGCTGCTGTTCGCGTTGTATCTGAACGTGCTCAATACGGTTCAGGCCTATGTGCAGCAGGGGCGACTGGAATTCAGCATCGGTGTGTGGCTGGTGCACGCGATCGTCTTGCTTCTCGTAGTGATGATGTTTTTGCGGCGTGTACACATGCAGCGCTGGATGCCGCGGTGGCTTTCGCCGTCTTCCAGACGTGCAAGGCAGTACGAGGCTCGCGTGGCATGAAAACGATCCGCCGCTATCTGTGGAAAGAGATTGCCGGTGCCACTTTGTTTGTGCTGTTTGCACTGCTCGCGCTGTTCCTGTTCTTCGACATGGTGGCGCAGCTCGACGAGATCGGGCAGCGCGGCTTCCGGTTCCGCGACGCTTTGTTCTTTGTCGCGCTGACTTTGCCATCCCGGATGTATGAGCTGATGCCAATTGCCGCGTTGATTGGCACGATTTATACGCTGTCAAAACTGGCTGCAAGCTCCGAATTCACGATCATGCGGGTTTCGGGAATGAGCACTCGACGGCTGATGAACAACCTGCTTGGAATCGGCGTCGTGATGGTTGCCTTGACCTATCTGCTGGGCGAGTTCATATCGCCCCCGGCCGAACAGCTTGCGCAGAAAGTGCGGCTGCAGGCAACGGGTTCGCAGGATGGCGTGCGTGAATTTCGATCGGGTGTATGGGTGCGCGACGTGGTAAGGGATCCAGGCGGCCGTGTTGCGGCTTTCCGCTTCATCAATGTGCGCCGCGTCAGCCCAGACGCCGACACGCGCGACTGGAGGGTTTTCGAATTCGATCGCGATTACAAGCTGCGCTCCATCCTGACAGCCGATACGGGGCGTTATGACGCGAGCGGTGGCTGGACGCTTTCCAATGTGGTCGAGACCAAACTGCCGGGACCGATTGCCACCTCATCGGTGCAACAGATGGCAGCTGCAAGGACCCAGGTGGTTCGCACCGAAGATCTTGCGTGGCCGTCGGAGCTAAAGCCCGATATTTTCGGGGTGATGATCGTTCAGCCCGAGCGCATGGCAGGCTGGGATCTGGCGCAATATATCCGGCACCTTTCCGACAATCGACAACAGACCGAGCGCTTTGAGATCGCGTTCTGGAGCAAGCTGTTTTACCCGTGGGCCGTACTTGTGATGATGGTGCTCGCGCTTCCGTTTGCGTTCCTGCATGTGCGATCGGGTGGGGTCAGCTTCAAAATTTTTGCCGGTGTGATGATCGGCGTCGCGTTCTACGGGCTGAATAAATTATTGGCGCATTTGGGTCTGCTGAACACGTGGCCGCCAATTATCGTCGCGGCGTTGCCAAGTCTGGTAGTACTCGCGCTGGCGATGAGTACGTTGTACTGGATTGAACGCCGGTAGCTATTCGCCCGGCGTCGCCGTCAACACGGGCAAGGGTGGGGACGCCGCTGACGGAACCGCAGCAGCGCGAATTTCTACGTTGTGCACGGTCCGATCGTCGACGAGCGGAATGAAGTTGCTTGGCTGTGCGACACCGTCGATGGTCAGCGAAAAACCAGCGGCCGATGCGTCGACATCCGCACGTAATACTTTGATTCGATATTCGGTGTCGCGATAGCGGTAGCTCAATGTGAATTCGTTCCAGCCCGGTGGCCAGCATGGCGCAACATGCAGCTGGTTGCCTTTAAGACGCACACCGAGCAGCGATTCAAGAACGAGTCGGTACATCCAGCCCGCAGAGCCGGTGTACCAAGTCCAGCCGCCGCGCCCGGTGTGTGGCGCAACTGCATAGACATCGGCAGCCACAACATACGGCTCCACCTTGTAGATTGCGGCGTCCTGCTCGTTCTTGGCGTGATTGACGGGGTTGATCATTGAAGTCAGTTCCCACGCGCGCGCGCTGTCGCCCAGCGCCGCAAAGGCCATCGCGGTCCAGATCGCAGCGTGCGTGTACTGGCCTCCGTTTTCTCGCACACCCGGGACATAGCCGCGGATGTAGCCGGGATCGAGGCCCGTCTTGTCAAAGGGTGGATCAAGCAATTGGATCAATCCATGTTCGCGCCGCACCAGCCGTGAATACACGGCGTCCATGGCACCGCGCGCACGCGTAACGTCGCCGAAGCCCGACAGCACGGCCCAGCTCTGCGAGATCGAATCGATCTGGCATTCCGAATTACTTGCCGATCCGAGCGGCGTGCCGTCGTCAAAATACGCCCTGCGATACCACTGGCCATCCCACGCACTCTGCTCGATACGCTCCGCAAGTTGTCGGGCTTGATCTTCGCAGCGCACGGCAAACGCTTCGTCGCCTCGCAGTCGTGCAATCGGCGCGAACTGCTCCAGCACATGGCACAGAAAGAATGCAAGCCAAACGCTCTCGCCCTTGCCGCGCATGCCAACCAGATTCATGCCGTCGTTCCAGTCGCCTGAGCCCATTAACGGCAGCCCACGCTCACCGAAGCGCAGGCCATACTCGATCGCACGCACGCAGTGCCGATAAACGTCGGCGCTCTGGTCCGATCTCACGGGCAGGTCGTAGTAGGAATCATCTTCCGCGTTGACCGGCCGGCCTTCAAGAAAGCGCGACTCTTCTACAAGCAATGACTGGTCGCCTGTCGCAAGAACGTAACGACTGGTCGCCAGCGGCAGCCACAGATAATCATCCGAGCAGTGCGTTCGCACTCCGCGGCCCGACGGTGGATGCCACCAGTGCTGAACGTCACCCTCAATGAACTGCCGGGTCGCCGCCAGCGCAATCTGCGCGCGCATCGCGTCCGGCTCGGTATGCACCAGTGCCATCACGTCCTGCAACTGATCGCGAAAGCCATACGCGCCGCCCGACTGGTAGTACCCGCTGCGTGCCCACAGCCGGCACGCCATGGTCTGATAGACCAACCATCCATTGGTCAGAACATTGAGCGCCGCATCTGGAGTCTCGACCTGAACCGCGCTCAGTGTGTCGCGCCAGTACTGGATGACTGCATCGAGCGAGGCGCGCGCGATCGTCACGCCGCGAAAACGCTGCACGAGCGCGCTCGCCGCTGGAATGCCGTTTGCGGCTCCCAACCTGAACACGATCTCGCGCTGCTGCTCTTCTGCGAGGTCGAACGTGACCTGCATCGCGGCGCATGGATCGAGCGCGGCACCTACTTTTCCAGACAAACGCGTTCGCCGTAGCGACGCGGGATTGCGCAGCGTCCCATTGCGGCCGAGGAACTCGGTTCGATCGCCGGTTACGGTGCGCGCGGTATCGTCGACATCAAAGAAGGAGACGCGCTCTGAGAATTCTGTGTTGTAGGCATTGCGTGCGTAAATCGCACCGTTCTTGGAGTCTATTTCGGTTGTGACGTGCATCGCCGACTTCGCACGCAGATCCCCGAGCACCCATTCAACATAGCCAGTCACCGAGAGGCGACGCGGCCGCTCCGACCGGTTGCTGATTTTCAGCATCGAGAACTTGACTGCTGCGTCGAGTGCCACGAACACGGTGAGCTCCGAGTGGATTCCGTCCTCGATGTGCTCGAACACGCTGTAACCAAAACCGTGGCGCGTGACGGTCGGTGCCGTCTGCACCGAGCCGAACGCATCCGACAACGTCGGCTGCCAGAAGTGGCCGGTTTCCTCGTCGCGGATGTAGATCGCTTCTCCGGTCGTTTCACCCACAAGGTCGTTGTGCCAGGGCGTCAGGCGATAAAGATGCGCGTTCTCGCTCCACGTATAGGCTTTACCCCGCTCTGATATCACGGTTCCAAAGTGCGGATTGGCCAGCACATTGACCCATGGCGCCGGAGTCGCCTTGCCGGCTGGCGCAGCGATCACGTACTCGCGGCCGTCGGGCGTAAACCCGCCCAGGCCGTTGAACAGGATCAGGTCGTCGAGCGTCGGCGTTGGCGGCGGCTCGGGTCTGTAGGCGCGGGTGGGTGTTAAGCGCGGCACCCTGACGTCGAGCGGCACATGCCGGCTGATCTGCTCGATCAAGGTTCCGCGCGTGTCCGACAGCATCACGCGCGCCGCCGATTCGAACAGCAGCCGATCTTCGTTTGCGATCTGCTCGGCGTGCCGCACGAAAATTCCGCCCGGACGATCCACGAAGTGCGCTTCGACACCCGCTGCAATCAGACCCAGAATCTGCTCCTGCAGCTGCTGGCGATACACGTCGTGGTCTTCGTTCCAGATCACCAGGTCGACCGCAAGTCCCTTCAGCCGCCAGTAGGCGTGCGCCTGCACCAGCTGACGTACCAGGTCGATACTTTCGGCCTTCGAAATCTGCAGCAACACGATCGGCAGGTCACCCGAGATCGCGTAGCCCCACAGCCCCGATTGCCCGCGGCGGTTGCGCAGCAGCACGCTGGCAGAGCCTCTGAGTGACGCGTGCGCATACAGAACCGAGCTGGCGAGCCGGCCGTAAAGTTGCGCGTCGGCTTCGGTGGCGTTGAGTTGCCGCAGCACCACCTGACTATGGGTCCAGGTGAGATCGAAAACGCGATCCGCGAGGCGGCGGTCCTGATATTTCTCGATCAGACCCATGACAGCATCGCGCGTGTCGCCGACACCGGACACGATGTCGACAGTCGCTGATTCGCCGGGATCAATCGCGATGCGCCGGCGAATCGCCGCGATCGGATCGAGCACCGACCCTTGCGAGCCTGAGAGCGGCCCGCGGTCGAACATCGCGCGCGGCGCCGCGGTGGTGCCACCCCGACCGATGAAGCGCACGCGGTCGGTTTCAAACGACGCCGATCCTGCGTCCGAGTCGTGTGCCGTCATCAGCTGGAAGGACAAAGGCGTGTGTTCGTCGCGCGAGCGCGGACGTCGCGTGCACACAATGGCCGATCGCCGTTCGATGATTTCGGTCTGGACGAACAGGTTGCTGAACGTTGCGTGCAATGCATCCGCGGCCGCCGGTGCCATCACCACCTCGGCGTAGCTGGTGATTTCGATCGAGCGCCGCGCCCGGCCACGGTTAGTGATTCGTACCCGCCGCAGCTCGATGTCGTCCTCGGGCGAAACGACAATTTCCGTATGCGTTTCGATGTCAAGGTCGCGGCGGCGGAACTCGACCCGCCCTTCGGTGAAGATCGCCTCGTAGTAGTCGGTCTGCGTGAGCGTCGGCTGGTAAGCAGTCGACCAGAACTGCCCGCTTGCAATATCGCGCAGATAACAGAACGTGCCCCAGTTGTCGGAGGTTGCGTCCTCGCGCCAGCGCGTGACGGCGAAATCCTTCCACCGGCTGCTGCCGCCTCCGGCGTTGGTCACCATCACGTGGTAGCGGCCGTTCGACAGCAAGTGCACTTCGGGGACCGGCGTCTGCGGGGTTGTCAGCACGCGCACCGGAGATTCGTCGACCGTGCCCGCAACGCCGAGATCCGATGCGATCGTGGCGGTCGCGTAGAACGGTGTCGCGCGCGGAATGCGCTCCTGCAGCAGCAGCAGCGTGGCCTTGAACAGCGGATCTGTTTCGAACCGTGCCTGCATCGGCCGGTTGAGCAGCACGTAGGAGAACGCCAGCAGGCTCATGCCGTGGTGATGTGCCATGAATGACTGCACGATGCTGCTGGTCTCGCCGCGGCGCTGGCGTGAGGCGGTGTAATCGATCGCCTCGAACATCCCGAGCCGGCCGTACAAGCCGGCTTCTGCGAGTCGCTGCAGGTTGACGCAGGCAGCCTCCGGCGCAACCATCAACGCGAGCGCCGAGGCGTAGGGCGCAATGACGAGATCATCGCCCAGGCCCCGCTTGAGACCGAGTCCCGGTACGCCGAATGCGCGATACTGGTAGTTGTCGTGGGCGTCAACCGTGTTGTAGCCGCACTCCGAGATGCCCCATGGGACGCCGCGCTGCCGACCGTATTCGATTTGCCTTTGCACTGCTGCAATGTAGGTCTGATCGAGCAGCGTGTTCTCGTAGGTCGGCATTACCAGCAGCGGCATCAGGTACTCGAACATCGAGCCGCTCCACGACAGCAATAATGGATCGCCGCCCGCAGTCGTTAGCAGACGACCCAATGCGAACCAGCTTTCCTGCGGCAGTTGTCCCTGCGCGATCGCAACAAAATTTGCGAGTCGCGCCTCGGACGCGAGCAGGTCGTAATAACTCGCGTCGGCGCGTCTCTCGCCGACGTTGTATCCAATGACGAACTGGCGGCGTACACGATCGAAAAGAAATCCGTACTCGACCGTGGTCAGCGCATCGGTCTGCCCAATCAGCCGCTCGAGCGCTGCAAGCCGTTCCTTCGCGCGAGCGACGCCAAGTGCAACGGGTGACTCGGGTCCTTGACCTGCCGTAGCCAGTGCGGCTAGCACGCGCAGCGTGGGGACATCGGCTGCCTCGGCCGAGCCGTCCGACGCAAGCCACGCAGCGAGCAAAACCTTGTCTTCGCGTAGAGCATCACACTGGCGTCCAAGTGCCTGCGACCATCCGACGGCCTCTACCTCAGGGTTCTCCACATCGGAGTTCAGCGTTGGTGATGTGACAGCTTCGACCGGCGGCTCGATCGTCAGCGTGGCGTAGTACTCAGCAACTGCTCTCGCGTGAGTCGCCAGCGTAAGGACATGTGACACCACGGAAGACACCGTAGCGTTCTGCTCGGAGGCGATTCGTTCAAGTTCCGATGCAAATTGAGTGACTACCGGCGGGGGCTCACGCCCACTGCGACTGATGGTCTCTGTCAGGACGGCGAACGTGTCGCTGACACCCCCGAGCCACCGCGGGTGGATCAGCGGCGTGTCAGCGATTGCGGCCAGCCCCGCGCGCAGCGTCATCAGGTGTCCGACCAGATTTCCGCTGTCGACGGTCGATATGTACTTTGGATTCAGCGGTGCGAGCGTGCGGGTGTCGTACCAGTTGAGAAAGTGGCCGCGGAAACGCTCGAGCGAATGCAGCGTTGTAAGCACGTTGCCGGTACGCGCGATCAGCTGCCCGCTCGACAGGTAACCAAAATCGTGCGCCGACATGTCAGCCAGCAGCGCTAATCCGATATTGGTGGGCGATGTTCGGTGCGCGATGACAACGCCGTCTTTCTGCTGAACGTTGTCCGGCGGTAGCCAGTTCTCTTCGGCCCTCACGTAGGTTTCAAAGTAGCCCCACGTCTTGCGGGCGAGTCTGCGCAAAAATTGCGTCTGCTCGAATGACAACTCTTCGCGACGCGCCGGCAGCGGGCGACTGATCCACCACGCGATACCGGGAGAAATCAGCCACAGCAGGAGGATCGGCGCGGCAATCGGCAGGGCAGCGGCATTCAGGCGTGGCAGCACCGTCCAGCAAAGAATCGCAAGCGCAGGCGCGACCCACATCGTGCGGTAGGTTGCAGGCAGATCGGTGCCGTTGGTTGCGTCAAGCTGTCGTTCAACCTCGCTGGAGGGATTCCACTCGAGCAAGCGGCGATGCGACACCAACCTCCGCCACAACGTGCGGACAATCGCATCCAGGCAGTAAAACGCCTCGTATGGGAGCCATGCGAGCGCAAGCAGCACCTGGATGAACTGCGTGCGTGCGGTAAGTGCTACAGCGCGAATGTGTTGTTCAAACGGTGCGTCGGTCGGCTTGCGCACCAGATCCGTTAGTGTCGCGGCAAGCCCAGGCAGCAGCAGTACTGCGATAGCCGCGAGCGTCCATAGCGGTGCGTTTGACAGCACGGCCCAGCCAGACAGCAGCAGCCCTATTAGGGCCGCCGGCACCAGACTGCGGCGCAGATTGTCGAATACTTTCCACTGCGAAAGCATTGACAGCGGGTTCCGCTCGCGTCGTCCATCATGCGTGCGAACGCGCCTTCGCAGCCAACCTGCGAGTTGCCAGTCGCCGCGTATCCATCGATGGCGGCGGGCTACATCGGCGCTGTAGCGCGTAGGAAAGTCTTCGTAAAGTTGCACATCGCTCAGCAGCCCGGAGCGCGCGTAACACCCCTCGAGCAAGTCGTGACTCAGGATGCGGTTATCCGGAAAGCGATCTGCGAGCGCGCCCTCGAAAGCGTCGACGTCGTAGATGCCTTTGCCGATAAACGACCCTTCGCCGAAAGCGTCCTGATAAACGTCGGACACAGCGCGGGTGTATGGGTCGAGTCCAGGTTCGCCTCCATACAGGCGCGCATAAGTCGAGCGGCGCGTACTGGGAAGACTGACCGCCGCACGTGGCTGCAGAATGCCGTATCCCTTGGTGACGACACGGCGACCGGAGCCCCGCGCTGGGCTGTCGAAGTACGGGCGATTCAATGGATGCGCCATCACGCCGACCAGCTGCCGTGCGCTATCACGCGGCAACTGCGTGTCGGTGTCGAGCGTGATGACGTACTTCACGTCCGATAAGGGCTCGGTGGCGCCGACTATCAACGCAAAGCCGCGCGGATCTCCCCGCAGCAAGGCGTTGAGGTCGCCAAGCTTGCCTCGCTTGCGCTCGTACCCCATCCATGCGCGTTGATGCGGGTTCCAGCGCCGCGCCCGATGTAGCAGATAGAACAGATCGCCGCGCGTACTGGCGCTCTTGTACGTCCGGTTCAGTGACTCAATGCCGGCGCGGGCGAGCTCCAGTAGTGGCGCGTCCGATGGAAGTGATTCCGCGCTCGCATCCGGGAAATCGGTGACCAGTGCAAAGTGCACGAGCGGATCGCGATTTGCGAGAAAGCGAACCTCGAGACCTTCGAGCAAGCGCTCAACGCTTGCCCCATCGGTCAGCAGCGTAGGGACCGCCACCAGCGTGCGTGCTGCGGGCGCTATGCCCTCACGAAAATCCATGCGCGGCAACGAGCGCGGCGAAACCAGCAAGGTCGTGAGCCAGTTGACGGTGGCTACCGCCAGTTGGCTGGTCGCCAGCAGGCACATAGTGACCAGCAGCAGCATGCCAACTCCAAAAAGCGGGTCGGCGACGTCAATGCTTCGATAGACAGTGGCGACAAGGCCAGCGGTTAGCAGTCCGGTGATCGCTGCAATCGTTCCGAAGTAAATCTTCAGCGGGTGCTTGCGTCCGAACTTGCTCAACGATTCCCACGCAGTCAACTTGGCTCCGACCGCGTTTCGAAGTTCCAGCAAGCCCTCGTCGATCAGATAAAAACCAACGTGCGATTCGCGCTGATCGGGCGGCGGCGCCATGCCGGTCTCGACCCCATGCTCGGGCGCCCGCGTGCGCGCCAGCTCGATTGCCTTGGCCGCAACCTCGGCTTCCGACAACGCACAGCGGCGCGCGATCTGCTCGGCTGCGTGTCGATAGTGGTCACGCGTTGAAAACTCCATCAATGCGTGCACGCCAGCGGGATCGTCGCGCAACAGTTTCTCGACCACGCTCGTCTGTTCGACGAACTCGCGCCAGTCAATCGCACTCAACAAACGCAGACTGCCGATGCTGTTGCTGATCGACACCTGATGCGATGCCTGCACCTGTGCTTCGAGTTGCACCAGCTGATCGATCGTAAGGTGGGATTCCGCAAGCTGTTGTTCGATCCACGTCAGAGCCAGGGCCAGTCCCGCGCTTTGTCCCTGCAGCCGACGCGTCAACTCAGCAACGAATGCGCTACCCATAGGCGGCAGCGAACGCGCCATATCGGCAATCACGAGGATCAAACTCTTCGGATCTGTCTCTGCCGTTTCCATCATCTGATCGGCCCAGACGTTGGCAAGATCACGATCGGCGCGCGCTGCGGCCATCCGCACGCCGACGCGACGCAGGTTCTCGATCAACGCGAGCCTCAGCATGATCGGAATCGCCCATAGCTCCCCGAGCTTGAGCGCCGTCACTGTTTGATACGCGGTCACGAAACGGCTCAAGCGGTGCGCATCGACCAGGCCGTCGCCGTGGGAGATCGTTTCGAGCGCGATGTCATATACGCGCGGCAACCCCGCTGATGGACCGTTCGCAAGGCGCGGCAGCTCGCGGCTGTAGCCACGCGGCAAATGTCGCTTCGCGGTAGCGACCTGCTCCTCGATCAGGTGAAAGTTGTCGATCAGCCATTCGCCCGCCGGCGTGATGCGCTGATTGGCTGAAAGCGAAGTTGCCAGGATGTTGCACACCTCGATCAACTTGCTTTCGTTGTCCGACAAGCGTGAAAGAAGAGAATCACGCGTGCGGCGCGGGGTGATCTTGTGGGCAGCGGCCAGCGTCTTGCCGTACTGCTCCATCTGATCGGCGCTGAACAGCTCGGAACGCAAGGGGGCGTCTTCATCGGACGCCGCAAGCGACAGTGCGCCAGTAGAAAACCGCGTCTTGAACTGGGTCAGATGCCCGAGAATCGAAGTGCTGCCTGCCCTCAAGTGCAACGCCCAGCCAATAGTTGCTTCATGAGGCAGGATACCAACTTGCATCCAGCGGCGTGACGCATTCACAGCCGTCTTTGGAGGATAGGTCGGCGCTCGCGCTCATTCAACTATCCTGTCATGACAATGAGCTTGCAGATCGAGACTCGCCCACTCCACTCCGACGCGTTTGTTTTTTTTGGCGCAACCGGAGATCTGGCGTACAAGAAGATATTTCCCGCACTGCAGGCGATGATCCAGCATGGCGAGCTCGATTTTCCGATCGTCGGCATCGCTCGCGCCGGGTGGTCGCTGGACAAGCTGCGCATGCGCGCGCGCGATTCGGTCAAAAACAATGGCGGAATCGACGAGGCTGCGTTCGCCAGGCTCGCCGCGCAGCTGCTCTTCGTGGATGGCGACTACTCGGACAAATCGACCTACGATCGACTTCGAGAGGCGCTCGGCGGCGCTGAGCGCCCGCTCCACTATCTGGCGATCCCGCCCAGCATGTACGGCACGGTTGTGCGCGGCCTGGCCGATTCCCGGTGCACCGCTGGCGCGCGGGTCATTGTCGAGAAGCCTTTTGGTCGAGACCTCGCATCTGCGCAGGCACTCAACCGCACGCTGCACGAGGTATTCCCTGAGTCATCGGTGTTTCGCATCGACCACTACCTCGGCAAAGAGGCGGTGCAAAACCTTCTGTACTTTCGGTTCGCCAACACGTTTCTGGAACCGATCTGGAACCGAAACTACATCGACAATGTGCAGATCACGATGGCCGAAAGCTTTGGTGTGCAGGGGCGCGGCAGTTTCTATGAAGAGGTCGGCGTCGTGCGCGATGTTGTGCAGAACCATTTGCTTCAGGTGATCGCGCTGCTCGCGATGGACTCGCCGGTTGGGCGTGACCCGGAGTCGATGCGTGCTGAAAAGTTGCGATTGTTTCGCGCGATACGCCCGCTTGATGCGTCCGATGTCGTGCGCGGGCAGTTTCGTGGCTATCGCGACGAGGTGGGCGTGGCGCCCGACTCGCAGGTCGAGACGTTCGCTGCATTGAAGCTGCGCATTGATACCTGGCGCTGGGCGGGCGTGCCTTTCTACATTCGCGCTGGCAAGCGCCTGCCGGTCACGGCCACCGAAGTTCGGGTGAATCTGAAAATTCCGCCGCTTGCGATTTTCGACGCGACCGACCCGGCGCAGTCAAACTACTTCCGCTTCCGCCTCGGACCTGAAGTCGTGATTTCTGCCGGCGCGCGGGTCAAGCAGCCTGGCGATGAAATGCGCGGTGAGGCGGTGGAGCTGGTCGCGCGGCGCTCTCACGCGAGCCAGGATCTGCCGTATGAAAGGTTGCTGGGAGATGCGATACGTGGCGACACGTCGCTCTTCACGCGAGACGACAGCGTGGAAGCCGCATGGCGCGTGATCGATGCCATCCTGCACAATCCGACGCCAGTCAGAGAGTACGAATCCGGAACGTGGGGGCCCGCGGCCGCAGCGCATGTCGTTGACGGCAGTGAGCGCTGGCACGATCCGGCGCCAGATGCCGTAATCGCATCAGAAACGGAGCAGACATGAATTCAACGCAGCGCCTGCACGCTCTCGGCCAGAGCTTGTGGCTAGACAACATTTCGCGCCGCCTTCTCGATGAAGGGACGCTGCAGCGCTACATCGACGAATACTCGGTAACCGGGCTGACGTCGAATCCGACCATTTTCGACGAAGCCATTGGCGCTGGCGACACTTACGACGCCGGAATTCGCGCCAAGGCAAGCCAGGGTCAATCAGGCGAAGCGTTGTTCGTCGAACTCGCGCTTGAAGACCTGCGGCGTGCGGCAGACATTTTCAAGCCAATTTTCGATGCAAGTGATGGCGTCGATGGATGGGTATCGATGGAATTGTCACCGCTTCTTGCCGATGACAGTGCAGCAAGCATCGATGCGGCGGCGCAGATCTACCGACAGGCGGGCCGCGCGAATTTGTTTGTCAAGATCCCCGGCACGCCAGCGGGAATCCCGGCGATCGAAGAGTCCATTTTCGCGGGCGTGCCGGTCAACGTCACGCTACTGTTCTCTCGCGAGCAATATCTTGCAGCGGCCGAGGCGTATATGCGCGGAATCGAACGACGCATCGCTGCCGGGCTCGACGCGCGCGTGGGTTCGGTCGCGTCGGTCTTCGTGTCGCGTTGGGATCGAGCGGTCAGCGAAAAGGTGACGCCGCCGCTTCAGAACAAACTCGGAATCGCGATCGCTGCACGAACGTACCGTGCCTATCGCGAGCTTCTTGCGTCGCCGCGCTGGCGCAAACTCGCGGCCGCCGGTGCGCAGCCGCAGCGGCTTCTATGGGGCAGCACTGGGACAAAGGATCCGGCGCTGTCACCGTCGATGTACGTCGAAGCGCTAGCTGCACCCGACACGATCAACACGATGCCCGAGAAGACGCAGCGTGCCTTCGCCGAGCGCGGCCAGGCTGTGTGCGTTCTGGCAGTCGACGGTGACGGCGATGAATCCTTGCTGAAGCAGTTCGCGGAGGCGGGCGTGGACGTGGATCAGCTCGCTGTCCAGTTGCAGGTCGAGGGCGCGCAGGCATTCGTCAAGTCGTGGACATCGTTGATGCAGCGTATTTCGGACAAGAGCGAGATGCTCGCCGATTCCGCATCAAGCAGCAGGTAGCGGGTTGGTGATAAAGGCCGCGCGTTCGTCAGGTGGGTCCAGGGTGGCTGCCTCGTTGACCGAACGGCCGCAATGGAAGGCATTACAAGCGCATCACGAGCAGATGCGCGAGCTTCATCTGCGCGATCTGTTCACCGATGACCCTGCACGCGGCGAGCAATTTATCGTCGAAGCAGCGGGGCTCTACTTCGACTATTCGAAGAACCGGATTACTGGCGAAACGCTGGCTTTGCTGCAGCAGCTGGCGCAGGCGTGTGATGTGAAGCAACGCGTCGAAGCGATGTTTCGTGGCGATCGCATCAACGTCACTGAACAGCGGTCAGCGCTGCATGTCGCGCTCCGGGCTCCGGAGGGCAAACAGATTCTGCTCGATGGCAAAGACGTCGTTGCGGAAGTGCACACCGTGCTCGAACGCATGGCGGCATTCGCCGAACGCGTGCGCAGCGGCATTTGGAAAGGGCATAGCGGAAAGCGCGTTCGTAACGTCATCAACATCGGCATCGGCGGTTCCGACCTCGGACCCGTGATGGCGTACGAAGCGCTGCGAAACTACAGCGACCGTACGATGACGTTTCGTTTTGTGTCAAACGTTGACGGCACTGATTTGACCGAAGCGCTGCGGGACCTCGAACCTGCTGAAACGCTGTTTATTGTTTGCTCGAAGACGTTCACCACTGCGGAGACATTGGCCAACGCGCACGCCGCGCGTGCGTGGTGTCTGCAGCGCGTAGGCGATGACGCTGCGATAGCCAGGCACTTCGTCGCCGTGTCGACCAACGCCGCGGCCGTGCGCGAGTTCGGCATCGACGTCGACAACATGTTTGGCTTCTGGGACTGGGTCGGCGGTCGCTACTCGATGGACTCGGCAATCGGCTTGTCAACGATGCTGGCAATTGGTGCGGAACATTTCCGCGCGATGCTGGCCGGATTCCACGCGATCGACGAACATTTTCTGAACGCACCCCCCGAGCAGAACCTGCCATGGCTGCATGCGTTGCTGACTATCTGGAACGTCAACTTTCTTGGCGTGCAGTCGCTGGCCGTGCTGCCGTACGAGCAATACCTGAAGCGGTTCCCGGCGTATCTGCAGCAATTGACGATGGAAAGCAACGGCAAGTCAGTCACGCTCGATGGCTCAGCAGTCAGCTATTCGACCTCACCCATTGTCTGGGGAGAGCCCGGCACCAATGGCCAGCATTCGTTTTACCAACTGCTGCACCAGGGTACGCACAACATCGCGTGTGACTTTATCGGTTTCTGCGATCCGCTGAACCCCATTGGCACGCAGCACGGCACGCTGCTGGCAAACATGTTCGCGCAGAGCGAGGCTCTGGCGTTCGGCAAGACCGCCCATGAGGCGAAGGCCGAGGGAATACCGGCGGAGTTGGTGCCACACCGCACCTTTAAGGGAAACCACCCGAGCAATACGATTCTGGGCGAGTCACTGACTCCTTACGCGCTGGGTTCCGTTGTTGCGCTGTATGAGCACAGCGTGTTCGTGCAAGGCGTGATCTGGAATATCGACTCGTTTGACCAATGGGGCGTCGAGCTCGGCAAGGTGCTCGCGCAGCGAATCTCGGGCGAGATCGGCAGCGTGGCACCACCGCCGCTCGCACACGACAGCTCGACGAATGCCCTGATCAAGCGCTATCGTGCGCGGCGCCCGAGTCGTTAACTGTCGTGACGCGACTGGGTTACGGTTACAGCCGCTCGATGATTGTCACGTTCGCCAGCCCGCCGCCTTCGCACATGGCCTGCATGCCATAGCGCTTGCCCGTGCGCTGCAAAGCGTGCACGAGTGTTGTCATCAGCTTCGCACCGGACGCTCCGAGCGGGTGCCCGAGCGCGATGGCACCACCAGACGCATTGAGCCGAGCGGGATCCGCGCCAGTGGCTTTCAGCCACGCCAATGGTACGGAGGCAAATGCTTCGTTGATTTCAAAGAGCGCGATGTCGTCGAGTTGCAGGCCGGCTTTGCGCAGCGCAATCGGAGTGGCGGGTATCGGTGCCTCGAGCATGATCACCGGATCATGGCCAAGCACCGTCATCTGATGCACCCGCGCCAACGGACGGGCCGATGCACCGAGCTGCTGCAATCCCTGTTCATTGACCACCAGCAACGCAGCCGCGCCGTCGCAGATCTGGCTTGCGGTTGCAGCCGTGTGTCGTCCGCCTTCGTGCAGCAGCTTGACACTGCCGATCCCGTCGCGCGTGGCGTCGAAGCGAATTCCCTCGTCGGCTGCATGCGTCAATTCCGTTGCTTCGCCTTCGGCAGTCAGCGCGAGCAGTGGAAGGATCTCCTTATCGAAATGGCCGGCGCGCGTGGCTTCAGCTGCACGCTGATGACTGAGAAGTGCGTAGTCATCGAGTTCACCCCGCGCCAATCCATATTTCACAGCCAGCATCTCGGCACCGGCAAACTGACTGAATTGCACATCCGGATACCGCACCTGCATCGCCGGGCTCATGTAGCTGCCAAAGCCGTGCTTGAACGGCAGCGTTGCCGGCAGACCCATCGGCACCCGCGTCATGCTTTCGACGCCTGCCGCGATTACGGCGTTCATCGCTCCCGACATCACGGCTTGCGCAGCAAAGTGCAACGCCTGCTGCGACGAGCCGCATTGCCGGTCGATCGAGATGCCCGGCACCGATTCAGGCAACTTCGAAGCAAGCACCGCGTTGCGAGCAACATTGTTCGCCTGTTCGCCGGCCTGACCGACGCATCCCATGATCACATCGTCGATTGCCGCAGGATCGACGCCGGTTCGTGCCACCAGCTCGTCGAGAACGCGCGCAGCAAGGTCGACTGCGTGCCACCCGGCGAGCCGCCCGCCCTTGCGAGCACCAGCGGTGCGGACCGCGCCCAAGAGGAATGCTTCCGCCATCACACGTCCTTAGTCATACTGTTGCAAAGCTCGCGCTTATCATTGCACCGCTCTGAAGCGTTCGATTATTCCACCGCTTGACCGCTCCCGTCCGGACTCATGGATACCGACGTTCTTATCGTAGGCGCGGGCCCCACCGGCCTGATGCTCGCGAACCAGCTTGCGCGTCACGGCGTGCGGGCGCTGATCATCGATCGGCACGCCGGTCCCTCGCTGCAGACGCGCGCGCTGGGTGTGCAGGCGCGGACGATGGAAATCTACGCGCAGCTCGGCATCATCGACGATGCACTCGAGCTCGGTAAGCGCGCGACGGGTGCGAATCTGTGGGCAGGTGGGCGACGCACCGCCCATATTCCGATTGGCGACATCGGCCAAGAGTTGAGCCCGTATCCGTTTCTGCTGATCCTTGGGCAGGACGACAACGAGCGGTTGATGGGAAAGCGCCTGGCGGAGCTCGGCGGCGCGGTGCGTTGGAACACCGAGCTTGTGGGTCTCGCGCAGCATGCCGACCATGTCGCAGCGACGCTGAAACAATCCGACGGCAGCACCATCGAAATCAATGCCGCATGGGTCGCAGGCTGCGATGGCGCACGCAGCGCCGTGCGCGAGCTGAGCACCATCGAGTTTGTCGGCGCGCCTTACGAGCATGTCTTCTTCGTCGCAGATACCGACATGACGGGCCCGATGGTTCCCGATGAACTCAACGTTTATCTTTGGCTTGAAGGCTTTCATTTATTTTTTCCAATGCGCGGAAAAAATCACTGGCGCATCGTCGGCATCGTGCCCGAGGAACTGCGGGGTAGGGATCAGTTGACGTTCGACCACGTCATTCCATCGGTGCGGCAGGAGGCCGGTGCTGGAATGAATTTCAAGGCCTGCAGCTGGTTCTCAACCTATCGCATTCATCATCGCCGCGCGGTGCGTTTCCGGGACCGGCGTTGTTTCCTGCTCGGCGACGCAGCGCACATTCACAGCCCAGTCGGCGCGCAGGGAATGAACACGGGTTTGCAGGATGCATACAACCTTGCATGGAAGCTTGCACTCGTGGTTTCAGGACGTGCCAGCGACGCGCTGCTCGATTCGTACGAGGCCGAGCGCGTTCCGGTTGCCGAGCGGCTGTTGAACACAACGGACCGCGCGTTTTCGCTGATCGTCTCCAACAGCAGATTGGCCGGGTTGATGCGTACGGCGGTGCTGGCGCGGCTCGCGGCCTTTGCGATGCGCTTTGATCGCGTGCGCAAGCTTGCATTTCTGACGATTTCCCAGACAGGAATCCAGTACCGCGAGGGGCCGTTGTCGCAAGCCCTGTCCGCCCTAGCTGCCGAAGCGCCACAGCCGGGCGATAGATTTCCGTGGATGCGGCTGAAGTGGCTGACCCACGGCGCCGAGAGCTTGTTTCAGCATCTTGACGACACATGCTTCCACCTTCTCGTGTTCGGCCAGCCCTCCACCGCATTCGAAGCTGGGCAGTTCGGTGAGTTGTTGCACGTACACAGAATTTCAGAGGACGTGGCAAACAATACTGAACTTGCGCGCCTGCACGTTCCGAAGCCATCGTTCTATCTGATTCGTCCTGACGGCTACATCGGGTTGGCCGGCACGAAACTCGACGCCACTGCTGTTAGTCGCTATCTCGCCGAGCGTGTGCATCTGCGCAGTGCGGCCCCTTCAGGTTTGCCTGCTTGACATGCCCGAGCGCACGGCGAGTCTGCGATTCACACTGTCCGCAATTCTTTGTTGCGGTGTCGCACTCCATGCCTACATCGCGTTATTTGAAGCGGCAAAAGTCGCGACGCTGTTCAACGTTGGTTTGTTCGGATGGTCGTGTCTTCCGTACGCGGCGGCGTTGACGCTGGCATTGCTCACCAGGCGCCTATGGGTCGGCATCGTTGGGGCGGCACTCGTCCTGTTTGTCGACGCGTGGACGTACTACGCAGTGTTTGTTCGTCCCAAGGGGTCGACTGCAGCATTGGCTTTGCTATGGATGCCGTTTTGGAACCTGATTATTGTGGTGCCGCTCGGTGCAGCGATGGGGTGGCTGCTGTCTCCCATCCAGTCGCGGTAGTGCAAGTTCAGTGGGTGGCACTCATCGCTTCTTGACGTCGTGCCCACCGAACTGGTTGCGCATGGCTGCCAACATCTTTGCGGCGAATGAATCGTCGTCCCGCGACGCGATGCGGGCGAGAAGGGCAAGCGTGATGGCCGGGGCCGGAACGTTCAGGTCGATTGCTTCAGCGACGGCCCAGCGACCCTCGCCCGAATCGGCAACGTACGGCGCTATTCCATCGAGGTGTGGATTGCTCTGCAGCGCGATTGCTGTGAGGTCAAGCAGCCACGAGCGAACCACGCTGCCGTCGCGCCAGATCTGCGCGATCTGATGCAGATCGAGCGCAAATTCGGACTTGTGCTGCAGCATCGAAAAGCCCTCCGCATACGCCTGCATCAGGCCGTATTCAATTCCGTTGTGAATCATTTTCGTAAAGTGACCGGCACCACTCGGACCCACGCGACCCCAGCCTCGATCGGGCGAGGGCGCCAGCGTTTCGAAGATCGGCCGCAGCCGTTCGACCGCGGCTTCGTCGCCGCCGATCATCAGGCTGTAGCCCTCGGTCAGTCCCCACACGCCACCACTGGTGCCGCAATCAACGTAGTTTAACTGCGCGTCGAGAAGGCGCTGACCACGCTGCTGCGTGTTCTTGTAATTCGAGTTGCCACCGTCGACGACAGTGTCTCCCGCAGCGAGCAACGGAATTAACGCGATGATGGTTTCTTCGGTTGCGTTGCCCGCAGGCAGCATCAACCACAACGCGCGCGGTGGCGCGAGCTGATTAACCAGCGCTTCGAGCGAAGCCGCCGATTCAGCGCCGTACTCTGAAACGCGCTTGCGTGCCTCCGGCTTGAAATCGAAACCGATCACACGATGGCCGCCGCGCACCAGCCGCTGCGTCATGTTGGCGCCCATGCGCCC
>Ga0136634_10000296_pt1 | contig 23573 bp, 22 predicted proteins | sample AntDrymUQ8332106_2_FD_104654 | JGI IMG/M metagenome (GOLD analysis project Ga0136634, IMG submission 104654) | Polar desert sand microbial communities from Dry Valleys, Antarctica - metaG UQ833 (21.06) | ecosystem: Environmental > Terrestrial > Soil > Desert | place: Antarctica: Dry Valley... | reverse complement strand
GCGGATGCTGGCCTGCGACGCCGCGGTCATCCCCATCGTCATGAACGGGGCCGGGCAGCCGCTGGATGTCGGGCGCAGCAAGCGCACCATCCCCGACGGACTCCGCCGCGCGGTGGCCGCCCGCGACCGCGGCTGCGCGTTCCCCGGGTGTGGGCGGACGGTGTCGTGGTGCGAGGTCCACCACATCCGCCCCTGGCAGGACGGCGGCGAGACCGCGCTGACCAACTGCGTCATGCTCTGCACCACCCACCACCGGCTGCTGCACCACCCGGGGTGGTGTGTGCAGATCCGTGACGGGCTACCGGAGTTCCTCCCACCGTGCTGGATCGACCCCGACCGGGTCCCCCGGCGCAAACCCCTCGCACACCTGATCAACGGACCCTGAACCCGACCACCGCTCACTCACGCGGGCGGCTGCACACCCCGAGCACCCTGTCAGCCACCCGCGTGAGGCACTCAGTGACGGGGTGGACAGGGTAGTGGTCATTCAGGGCACCGACACTGTTGAGGAGACCGCCTACCTGCTCGATCTGGCCCACCACGATCCACGTCCTCTGGTGGTCACCGGGGCGATGCGCAACCCCACCCTGGCCGGTCCGGACGGACCGGCCAACCTGCTGGCCGCCGTGCAGGTCGCCGCCAGCACCTCAGCGTTCGGGCCCGAGGCACGACGCGCCGTCGAGGCCGAGGCCGCCCTGCCCACCACGAGGTGGGACGAGGAGGTCGCGCGTAGCCTCGACCTGGGTCTGCCCCGTGTCAACTCGATCGTCGACAAGCGGATCCCGACGTTCTCCCGCGGTGAGCTGCCGCACTTCGGTGTTGGGCACGTGCCCGACCGCGTCGTCGAGCCTCTCGCACGGCTGGCGTCCGCGATGCCGGTGGTGCTGGCCTCGCGCACCGGAGCGGGGCCGGTACTGGCCCGCACCTACGCCCTTCCCGGCTCCGAATCCGATCTGCTGGGCAGGGGCCTGATCGGCGCTGGTTTCCTCGATCCGTCCAAAGCCCGCATCTTGCTGCACCAGCTGCTCGCCAGCGGGGCTGACCACGCCGCGAGCCGCGGTGTCTTCGCCACCGCCGGGGGCGACGTCGAAGCGAGCGATGAGGTGCCATGAGCTCACCCTCAAGCGCAGCTTCGCTGTGGCCTTCGAACACGGCGAGGACTTCTTCACCGCACTGGCCGAGTTCTGCCACCACAATGGTGTCCGCCAGGGCTGGGTCGCCTCATTTATCGCTGGCTTCAACGACGTCCCCCGAACCCGGCCTGTACGACGTGCCCCTCCTGCGGTCGGGCTGGATGCTCACGAGCCGTGACTTCGATCTCCGCGTCGGGGAAGTGGTCGAACTCAGCAGTCATCCGGCCCGTGGGTGGTAGCGGCTTCGGGCTGGGCCGGTTCGTTATCTCACCCGGCTCCTCCGGACCCGGCGCGGGCCGCGGCGCAGCAGCACTGCCGCCGCCACGCTCGCCGCCAGCAGCGTGCCCGCCACGGCGAGGTCACCGGGCCATATCGGGTCGGAGGCGGCCGGGGGCCGGACGATTCCGGGGAGGTCGGCGATCCGGGTCTCGACCTCCGGACGCGGGACCAGCACCGCCGGCACCGCGGTGAGCGCCGCGATCGGGTCGATCACGCCGTATCCCAGTGCGTCGTCCTGGCCACCGGCCGGGCGTCGGGCGGTGGCCAGGATGCGGTCGGTCACCTGCTGCGCGGTGAGCTCCGGGAACCGTTCGCGTACCAGCGCCGCCAGACCCGCCACCCACGGGACGGCGAAGCTCGTGCCTTCCACGCCGGTGGTGGTCGTGCCACCGCCGACGGCGAGCGAGCGCAACCCGGTTCCGGGGGCGGCGACGTCCACCCACGGGCCGGGCACCGTGAACGGCGCGGGCGTGTCGTCCGGGCCGACGGCGCCGACGGTGATCAGTTCATCGTCGTACCAGCCGGGCAGGGACACCTGGTGGGAGCCGGGTTTCCCGCACGATCCGGTGCCCACGTTCCCGGCTGCGGCGACAACCACGACGCGGGCCTCGGCCGCGTACCGGAGTGCGGCGTGCAGGGACGCGCCCGCGACGGCCGCCCGGTCCGGAGCCAGGCACACCGCCTCGGAGATGTTGACGATCCCGGCGCCCTCGCGGACCGCCAGCACGATCGCCTCGGCCAGGGTGTCGGTGTCCCCCGCGGGACGGTCGCCGTCGGGGCCCGGCACCGTGAACGACGGGCTCGACTGGCGGATCGCCAGCAGCTGTGCACCGGGTGCGATGCTGATGGGCGGGTCGACGCGGCCGTCGGGTCCGGGCTCCGCGGCCGCTGCGAGCAGGCCGGCGACCGCTGTGCCGTGCCCGTCACAGTCCTCGCGACCATCGGCGCCGGTGAGGTAGTCCCCACCGCCACGCAGCCGGTCACCCAGCGACCGGTGCGGGTACACCCCGGTGTCGATCACCGCGATGAGCTGGCCACGGCCGGTGGCCAGCCGGTGCACCTCGGTGAGCTGCAGGCGGGCGGCGCCGGTGCCGCTGCCGCCGCTGCCGCCGCTGCTGGTGTCGTCGTCGGCAGGCGGTGGGGTGCAGCGCTGCGGTGAGCGCAGCCCCGCGGCCGGCCCCGGTGGCGCTCCGGCGGGTGGGTCGCCGCGTACCTGGGGTGGCAGCGGCGGTTGCGGACCGGTTCCGGCGGCGGCCGCGGATCCGGTCAGCGCGAGCGCCGCGAGCGCCGCCGCGCACGCGCGTATCACAGTCCGCGGACCAGACGGAACAGGTCCATCGCACCCAGTGCCAGGGGTATCGCCGCGGTGGTGAGCAGCCCGCTGAGCAGGTCCACCGCGCGGCGTGACACCGGCGAGCCGATTGGTCCGGTGCGGCCGCTCGCGTGCAGCCCCACCGCCACGGCGACCAGCAGCACCCCCGCGGCCACCGGCCGCGTGCCAGGCTCTGCCTGCCCCGCGATCAGCGCGACGAGCGCGATCCCGGCGCCGATCGCGGCGACCAGTGCCGTCTGTGCGGGCGCGGCGTCGGCGTAGCCGCGCGCCCGCAGGCCGAGTATCGCCACGGTCACGCCCGCGAACGTGGGCCCGGCCCAGCCCCCGCCCGTCGCCGCGATCACCGCGCCCGCGGCCGCCACCACCGCGCACCCGCCGGTCAGTCCGGCCAGGTAGCCGCGGGCGAGGTCGGCTCGCTCCGCCAGCTCGTCCGGTGGCAGCAGGTCGGGCCCGGTGTCGGCGTCCACCAGCTCCCCGCTGTCGGCGGGCACCACCGGACGCGGCAACCCCGCCAGCCGGAGCGCGGCCCGGGGCAGCAGCGGCCCGGCGACGATCGCGATGGCGCCGACGGCAGCGGCCGCAGCGGCAGGTGCCATCCCGAACCGCAGTCCGACAGCACCCGCCGCCACCAGCACGGCCGCCACCACCGCGCCGACGAGCAGGGGCGCGATCACCCGCAGCACCACCTGCGCCGCCGCGGCCGCGATCCCCGCTGCCGCGGCGGCCAGCAGCAACCCGGAACCCGGCGCACCCGGTACCGCCACCCAGCCGGCGGCCGCCGCCAGCGGGACGGCCGCGCACGCCGCGGTCCGCGCAGCGGCGTGCGCGACCTCGTCCGCATCGGGATCGGACTGGTCGGAGGGCCTGCGGATCAGCCGGGCCGCGTGGACCACGGCGGCGACGGCGCCCAGCCCGGCGAGCCCGGCCGCGGCGGCCGAGCCCGGCGCCGCCGTGGCCAGCAGCCCAGCGGCGGCGACGGTGACCACGAACACCGCGGCAGCACCGAAGCGCCGGTCGCCGGCCCGGGCGGTACCCGCGGTGGCGGCCAGGGCGTCCACCGGATCGTCGAAGACCGGGGGTGGGGGCGCGGGTGCGTCCGGCGCGATCCGCAGCAGCTCGCCGTCGGGTACCCCGAGCTCGTCGAGCGTGGCCTCGGGCGGCAGCGGCCCGCCAGCTGCCCCGGAGAGCCGCCACGGCTGCGGCGCCCCGCCGGGACCGGGCTCCCCGACCAGCTCCAGCACCATCGGCACGAGCTCCGCGACCGGCACGTCGGCGGGCAGCGCGACGTCCACCCGAGCGCGCGGTGCGAGCACGGTGAGCCGGCAGTATGCCTCGTCGGCGGCAGGGGAGCGCATGGTGGTCATGTCCTCGATCGGGTGAGACGACTTCTCCGGAACGGCTCCGGCGTACCCCGTCGGTTGCCTAGCATCGCAGCGCCGGGGCCGCCGGCGGGGCTGTTTGGTCGAACCCGGCCCAGGTGGCGCCGGCGGGGCACGTTGGCACGGCCGGGAGGGACCTCGGATGGGCACGGTCGGAGTCGTCCGGCCGCGGCGGTCCCCGCCGCGGATGCCCGGTGGGGAGCTCACCCTCGAACCACCCCCGGAGCCGGAACGGGTCGTGCCGGCCGGGGTGTTGGCGAGGCTGCTGCCCGCGGTCATGCTGCTCGGCTCGATCGGCTTCATCGCCGTGCTCGGTGTGCGCAACCCCACGTCGTGGCTGTTCGGGGGCATGTTCGCGATCTCGACGCTCGCCATGATGATGACCGGTGCGAACCGCGGCGCTGGCAACCGCGCGGCCAATCTAGACGAGGATCGCCGTGACTACCTGCGCTACCTGTCCTTGCTGCGCCGCCGGGTCCGTGCCGTCGCCGCCGAGCAACGCGCCGCGCTCGAGACGGTGCACCCGCATCCGGCGGCGTGGCCCGCGGTGCTGGCCGCCGGCAGGCTCTGGGAGCGCCGACCCGCCGACCCCGACTTCGGGCAGCTGCGCATCGGCCGCGGAGCCCAGCGGCTGGCCACCGCGCTGGTGGCCCCGCAGACCGGGCCCGTTGAGGGTATCGAGCCGGTCACGGCCCTGGCGCTGCGCCGGTTCCTGCTCGGTCACGCCATGGTGGCAGACCTGCCCGTGGCGCTGTCGCTGCGGGCCAGCTCCACGGTCTGGCTGGAACCGGTCGACCCGGCCGGCGGCCTGGCCGCCGCTCGTGCACTTGCCCGCGCGCTCGTCGCCCAGTACGTGCTCCTGCACAGCCCGGCCGACGCGCTGCTCGCCGTGGTCGCGCCCCCGACGCTCGCGCGGGAGTGGGAGTGGGTCAAGTGGCTGCCGCACGTGGCGCACCCGCGCCGGTGTGACGCCGTCGGCCCGCTGCGGATGGTCACCGTCGACGCCGACGACGTGCGCCGCTGGTGGGTGGCCGAGCTCGCCGGGCGCCCGTCCGGACCCGGGATGGGGGAGCCGCACCTGCTCGTCGTCGTCGACGAGGTGGCCGAGGGGCCGGGTCCGTGGGCGGGCGTGGCCGGGGTCACGGTGCTGCGGGTCGGTGCCCCGCCCGGGCGGCGGCCCGCGCCGTCGGTGGTGCGCCTGCTCGTGGGTCCTGACCAGCTGTTTCGCAGCGGTGGTGGCGAGATGCGCTCCGGCGACGCGATGCGCGAGGCACCCTCTTGGATCGGGAGCCCGGACGGGCTGGGCGTCGCCGAGGCGACGGCGCTGGCCCGGCGGCTGGCCCGCTACCGGCCCGCGGGCGCTGAACCGGCGGGCGAGGCCGCGCCGCGGGCGGCGCTCGGCCTGCCCGCGCTGCTCGGGCTCGAGCCCGAAGCCGGCGGGATCGTCGCGCTGCGCGCCCGCTGGGCCCGCGTGGAGACCGACCGGCTGCGAGTCCCCATCGGCCTCGACGAGCGCGGCGGTGCGGTGACGCTGGACCTCAAGGAGTCGGCGCAGGGTGGCAGCGGGCCGCACGGGCTGTGCGTCGGGGCCACCGGGTCGGGAAAGAGCGAGCTGCTGCGCACCCTCGTGCTGGGGCTGGCCGCCACGCACTCGCCCGCCGAGCTGAACCTGGTGCTCGTCGACTTCAAGGGCGGGGCCACGTTCCTCGGGCTGGCCGGGCTGCCGCACGTCTCCGCCGTGATCACCAACCTGGCCGACGAGCTGACGCTCGTGGACCGGATGGCCGACGCGCTCGCCGGCGAGATCACCCGGCGCCAGGAGATCCTGCGCGCCGCCGGCAACCTGGTGGGTGTCGCCGACTACGCAGCGGCCCGCCGGGCCGGGGTCGACCTGCCGCCGCTACCGGCGCTGTTCGTCGTCGTCGACGAGTTCTCCGAGCTGCTGGCCCAGCGTCCGGAGCTGATCGAGCTGCTCGTCACGATCGGGCGGTTGGGGCGCTCGCTCGGGCTGCACCTGTTGCTCGCCTCCCAGCGCCTGGACGAGGGCCGGCTGCGCGGGCTCGAGTCGCACCTGTCCTACCGGATCGCGCTGCGGACGTTCTCGGCGTCGGAGTCCCGCGCCGTGCTCGGCGTGCCCGACGCCCACCAGCTGCCCTCCGCACCCGGCTCGGCGTTCCTCGCGACCGGCACCGACGAGCTCGTCCGGTTCCGAGCGGCCTACGTCTCCGGCCCGGGCGCGGCACCTGCCGCTATCGGCCCGGTGGCGGCCCGGTCGCGGGCGTACCCGTTCCGTTCCGGGCCCGTCCCGATCGTCGCGCCGCCCGAGCCCGCGGTCGCGTCGCCGGTAGCCGACGACGCCGGACCCACCGTGCTCGACACCGTGATCGCCGCGATGGCCGGGCTGGGCCCGCCGGCACACCGCGTCTGGCTGCCGCCGTTGGACGTCCCGCCCCCGCTGGACGAGGTGCTCGGCCCGGTGCGCCCGGTGCCGGGGCGCGGGCTGAGCGCCGGCTGTGGCGGGTCGAGACTGCGGGTGCCCGTGGGGCTGGTCGATCGTCCGTACCAGCAGCGCCGCGACCCGCTGGTGCTCGACCTCGCCGGCGCGTCCGGGCACCTCGTGGTGGTGGGCGGGCCGCGGGCGGGCAAGTCCACGGCGCTGGTCACCGCGGTCCTCGGTCTCGCGCTGACCCACACCCCCGACGAGCTCGGCGTGCACGTGCTCGACTTCGGCGGCGGCGCGCTCACCCCGCTGGCCGGGTTGCCGCACGTCGGCACCGTCGCGGACCGCCACCAGGCCGATCTGGTGCGGCGTAGCGTCGCGGAGCTCTCCGCGACGCTGGCGCGGCGTGAGCGCCTGTTCCGCGACGCCGGGATCACCTCGGTCGAGCAGTTCCGGGCGCGGCGCGCGGCGGGGGACTTCGCCGATGAACCGAGCACCGACCTGCTGCTCGTCGTCGACGGGTACCGCACGCTGCGGGCCGAGTTCGAGGACCTGGAGGCGCGGCTGCTGCCGCTGGCCGCCCAGGGCCTGTCCTACGGCTTGCACCTCGCGGTGTCGGCCACCCGGTGGAGCGAGCTGCGGCCGGCGCTGAAGGACCTGCTGGGCGGGCGCGTGGAGCTGCGGCTGGGGGAACCCGCGGAGTCCGAGGTGGACCGGCGGCGCGCGGGCGAGGTGCCGACGCGGCCGGGGCACGGGCTCGCCGCCGACGGCGCTCCGGCGGTGCTCGCCGCGCCCCGGCTGAGCATCGGGGCGACGGACCTGCCCGCCTTGGTGACCGCGATCGCGGCGCAGTGGCCGAGGCCGGGGTTCGCCCCGGTTCGGCTGCTGCCCGAACGTCTCGACCACGACCGGCTCCCGCCCGCCGCACCTGGCGCCACCGGCATCCCGATCGGCGTGGACGAGGAACACCTCGCCCGCGTCGAGATCGACCTCGTCGCCGAGCCGCACCTGCTGTGCTTCGCCGACGCCGAGAGCGGCAAGACCAACCTGCTACGGCTCGTCGCGCACGGTGTCACGTCCCGGTACCGACCCGACGAGGCCCGGCTGGTGGTCGTGGACCATCGCCGGGGCCTGCTGGGCGCCGTGCCCGAGTCACACCTGATCGGGTACGCCAGCACGGCGGAGGCCACCGTCGAGGCCGCCCGCGAGGTGGCCGCGTCGCTGCGCCGCAGGCTGCCCGGGCCGGACGTGACACCGCGGGCGCTGCGTGAGCGCAGCTGGTGGACCGGCCCCGAGGTGTACGTACTGGTCGATGACTACGACCTCGTCGCGCCCGGCGCCGGGGCGGCGCATCCCCTGCTGCCGCTCGTCGAGTTCCTCCCTCAGGCCAAGGACGTCGGGTTGCATCTCGTCGTCGCGCGCCGCTGCGGCGGTGCGGGACGGGCGCTGTTCGACCCGCTGCTCGGGCGGCTGCGCGAGCTCGCCGCGCCCGGACTGGTGATGAACGGCAGCTTTGAGGAGGGCGCACTGCTCGAGTCGGTCAAGCCGTCGCCGCTACCACCGGGACGTGGCACGCTCGTGGACCGGCGCCGCGGCGCGCGGCGGATCCAGCTGGCCTGGCTGCCGCCCGACGCCGAGGAGGCTTCGTGACCGGGACGCCCACGCGGGTGGCCGTCCAGGTCGGTGCGGCGACCGTGCGGGTCGCGGGCGCCGAGGCCGACGGTGAGCCGTGGCTGATCGCCGAGCTCCCCGGACCCGGGCCCGGAGTGGCGGCCCTGCTGGCCGACCTCGTCGAGCCCGTCCCCGACGAGCTCCTGCTGGTGCACCCGGCGTGCTGGCCCGCAGCCAGGGTGGCGGCCTGGGCGCGCGACGCGGCCGGGCTGGCGGGACGGGTGCGCGCCGTACCGGCGCCCGTCGCCGCGGCGGGCTGGCGTGCCGCGGCGGTGCTCGACGTCGGGCACGCCGGTGCGGAGGCCACCCGGGTGGCGGCCGACGGGAGCGTGCTGACCTGCCGGACCTGCCCGGTCGGGGGTTCCCGATTGGACGAGGAGCTGCTGGTGATGCTCGGGCTGCGGGCCGAGGTCGCCGACACGAGGGTGGAGGCGCAGCGGGTCCGGGAGGCGCTGTCGTTGCTGCCCACGGCCGACGCGCGGTGGCCAGGTGCGGAGACCTCGGTCCGCGTCGCGGCCGGCGAGCTGCGGGCCGCGCTGGTCGGACCGCTGGGCGCCGCGGTCGACGTGCTGCGCGAGGTGCTGGCTCGAGACGGGCCCGCGCCCGTGCTGCTCGTCGGTGGGGTGGCCCGGGCGCCGCTGCTCGCGGAGCTCGTCGACGGGGTCGGGATCATCGGCGCCGTCGTGGCGCCGCGACCGGACGCCGCCGCGGTGCTGGGGGCGCTGGCACTGCCCCGTCCTGCAGGCGGACCCAGGGCGCCGGGCGGACCCACCCCGGCTGCGCCTCGTCTGCCGCCGCCCGCACCCCGCGGGCGACACCCGGTGCGGGCCGCGTTGTTGACCGTGGCAGCCGCCGGTCTCGTCGCCGCGCTCCTCGCCGTCGGCGCGGTGTTCTCCCCGTCGCCCACGGCCGTCGCGGTGCCGGCCGGGGTGCTGGTGCAGTACGGCTACCGGATAGACGTGCCCGACGGTTGGGAGCACACCGGAGGCCTGCCGCAGCGGCGCCGGATCCTGCTCACCCCGGCCGGGGCCCCCGACGGCAGTGACCTCGTCGCCGTCGAGCGCACCCCGCTGGGCTACGACTCCGGTGCCGAGCCGGAGCGGGCCCGCGCGGAGCTGCGCGCCGAGTTCGACGCCGCGGTGGCAGGCGGTTCCCCGCTGTCTGGCTACGAGCCATCGGCTCGCCTGGCCGGGCGCGAGGTGACGGCCTATCGCCAACAGGACTCCGCGGCCAGCGTCGTCGAGTGGTTCGTCGTGCTCGACGGCGACGCGCAGCTCAGCGTCGGGTGTCGACACACCCCGTCGGGCACCGACGCGGTCTGGGCGGCGTGCGCGGTCGTGGTGGGTTCGGTGCGTCGGGAGTGACGTGTTGGCACTCGCACATGATTTCGGCCGAATGGCCACGGACTGTCCGGGTGGGCTGTCAAGGTGTGGATCAGGTGGACCAGAACATACCGATGGCGAGGGGTGAGCGGCATGGCCGGCGGATTCGGAACGACGACCGAGGACATGGAACGGGCGGGCAGACATGTCCTGTCGGTGAACGAGGCGGTACAGACCGACCTGTCCACCCTGCGGGCGAGGCTCGAGCCGCTGGCCGGGGTCTGGAGGGGGCTGGCGGCGGCTGAGTTCGTGAAGCTGATGGCTCGGTGGGACGCTGACGCCCGGTCGTTGAACGAGGCGCTCCGCTCGATCGGCGAGGCGATCCACGGCTCGGCCCGGACCTATCAGCAGCAGGACGACCAGCAGTCCGGCGGGCTGTCCTCGATCCGCGCGGCACTGGGCTGAGGAGGCCGAGATGAGCGAGATCAGAGTCCAGTTCGGGCACCTCGCCAGCGCGCAGAGCGACGTCGCGGGTACGGCGGGGCGCATATCTGCCAAGCTCGACGAGCTCAAGCAGTTTCTCGCCCCGATGGCCGCGACCTGGGAGGGGCAGGCGGCCGAGGACTACCGGGCCAAGCAGCGCCAGTGGGACACCGCAGCCGCCGACCTGGCGGCGGTGCTCGCCCAGATCGGCGTCGCGCTCGGCAGCGCGAACGAGAGTTACCAGCAGGTCGAGCAGGCCAACGCGGCCCGCTGGAGGTAGCGGGCCGCGGCTCCGGTGCTCGATGCCCGCCGGTGCGAGGGGCGTTTTGACCCCGCTCCGGACCGGCGGGTATCCTCGTTTCTCGATGTGCGGCGGGTGGACACTCGCGATCGTCCCTGCGGCGATTCGTACGGCTCGTCACCGGGCCCGGCCCTCCGCACCCGTGCACCAGAGGCAGCTCCCGAGCCCAAGGCTGGGAAGCCGCCACTCGACGAGCTCACGACAGTGACGAGGTAGGTCCGTGTCCACGTACAGCCCCAAGCCCGGCGAGATCACCCGCGCCTGGCACGTGATCGATGCCACGGATGTGGTGCTCGGCCGGCTTGCCACGCACGCCGCCACGCTGCTGCGTGGCAAGCACAAGCCGACGTACGCCCGGCACATGGACACGGGGGACTTCGTCATCATCGTCAACGCGGAGAAGATCGCCGTCTCCGGCAACAAGCGGGACGGCAAGTTCATCTATCGGCACACTGGTTACCCCGGTGGCCTGCGCCAGCGCTCGGTCGGCGAGATGATCGAGAAGCATCCGGACCGTCTCGTCGAGAAAGCGATCCAGGGAATGCTGCCGAAGAACCGCCTCGGCCGGGCGATGAGCAAGAAGCTGAAGGTCTACGCCGGGCCGTCACATCCGCACGCCGCGCAGCAGCCAGCCGCGTTCGAGATCACCCAGGTCGCACAGTGACTCTCCCAGAGGAGACCGTCCCCGATGGACAGGGTCTGACCAGCACCGAGCCCGTGGAAGAGGGACAGCCCGTGACCACCCCCGAGCCCGACGTCGACACCGTCGAAGAGGCTGCTGTCGAGGCCGTGGCCACCGACGAGCCCGAGGCCACCATCGGCATCGCCCCGGCCGAGATCCCGACGGTGTTTACCGAGCGGCCGATCCAGACCGTGGGTCGCCGCAAGGAGGCCGTCGTCCGCGTCCGGTTGATGCCCGGCACCGGGGCCTTCCGGCTCAACGGTCGCTCGTTGGAAGAGTACTTCCCCAACAAGCTCCACCAGCAGCTCATCCGCGAGCCGCTGGTCACGGTCGACAAGACCGAGCGCTTCGACATCTTCGCCAACCTGCACGGTGGCGGCACGTCCGGCCAGGCCGGTGCGCTGCGTCTGGCCATCGCCCGCGCGCTGATCGAAGCCGACTCCGAGGACCGCCCACCGCTGAAGAAGGCCGGCTTCCTCACGCGTGACCCGCGCGTGATCGAACGCAAGAAGTACGGCCTCAAGAAGGCCCGCAAGGCGCCCCAGTACAGCAAGCGCTGATCGCAGGCGTGCGCCGACTGTTCGGCACCGACGGCGTTCGCGGCCTCGCCAACGGCGAGCTCCTCACCCCGGAGCTCTCCCTGGGGCTGGCCGCGTCCGCCGCGCGCGTGCTCGCTGAGCGAAACTGCTCGCACCGGCCGCTCGCGGTCGTCGGGCGGGACCCGAGGGCAAGTGGGGAGATGCTGGAGGCCGCGGTCGTCGCCGGGCTCGCCTCGGCCGGTGCGGATGCCGTGCGCGTCGGGGTCCTGCCTACCCCGGCCGTTGCGTTCCTGGTCGGTGCACTCGGCGCCGACCTGGGAGTGATGATCTCCGCTTCGCACAACCCGATGCCCGATAACGGCATCAAGCTGTTCGCCGCCGGCGGGTACAAGCTCCCGGACGCGCTCGAGTCAGCAGTCGAGTCCGGTCTCGGCTCGCACGCCGTCCGGCCGACCGGTTCGGATGTGGGCAGGGTCCGGGACCTCCCCGACGCTGCCGTGCGCTACGTGGACCACCTGCTGGCGGCCACGCCCGGCGCGCTCGCCGGGCTGCGGGTGGTGGTCGACTGCGGGTACGGGGCGGCGTCGGTTGTCGCTCCGGACGCGTACCGTCGTGCGGGCGCCGAGGTCGTCGCGCTGCACGCGGATCCGGACGGTCTGAACATCAACGACAGGGTCGGGTCCACCCACCTGCTCCCCCTGCGGGACGCGGTGCGCGCGCACGGTGCCGATCTGGGCATCGCCCACGACGGTGACGCCGACCGGTGCCTCGCCGTCGACGCCACCGGCGTCGAGGTCGACGGCGACCGGATCATGGCCGTGCTCGCCCTCGCGATGCAGGAGGCGGGCGAGCTCGCGGCCGACACGCTGGTGACTACCGTGATGAGCAACCTCGGGCTGCACCTGGCGATGAAGGAGGCGGGTATCGCGGTCTGTACCACCCAGGTGGGGGACCGATACGTCCTGGAGGAGCTGCGAGCCGGCGGGTTCACCCTCGGCGGGGAGCAGTCCGGGCACGTCGTGTTGCCGCGGTACGCCACCACCGGTGACGGCCTGCTCACCGCCCTGCGGCTGATGGCGCGGATGGCCGCCACGGGGTCGACACTGGCCGATCTCGCCGGGATCGTGACACCGTTGCCGCAGGTGCTGCGCAACGTGCAGGTGGCGGACAAGGCGACCGTCGCCGGGTCGGCTGCGGTGCGGGACGCCGTGGCGGCCGCGCAGGTCGAGCTCGGTGGTATGGGACGGGTCCTGCTGCGTCCGTCCGGGACCGAGCAGCTGGTCCGGGTGATGGTCGAGGCTCCCACTGCGGAGCAGGCGCAGGCCACCGCCGTCCGGCTGGCCGAGGTCGTCGCGGCGGCCCGCTGACGCCGGGGAGTTCGCTCGTTCCGCCGCGGGTGCTCGTGCGAATGCGGCACTCGGTTAGACTGCCTCGGCTCGGTAGCAGCCCCGCAAGATCCCACGGTTGCGAGTCCGCAGCCCGGACACGGGCCAGTTGTAGGACGACGAACAGGAAATTTGTCGTGATCACCTGCCTGTGCAGCGGCCGCGTTGCTGATACAGCCGGGCGCGACGTTCGTGAAGCCAACGAGGCGAACCGTGGTCATGCTAATTTAGCGAGTTCCTCCTGAAACCGTCTGTTCACGGAAGCCGAGAACACACCATGCACGAAGGTACTATACGTGTGATCGATCACGCCGACGAGCCTGTCGGCATCCTCCTCAACATCATCATCGACCGGGTCGCCGAGTGCTTTCGACGCGCGGTAGATGGGCCTAATGAACCTTCACTGTACCCCGACTGCTTCCCGTTGGGAGGCCGCGCAGCGTGGACGTTTGACAGCGGTCCGGACGGTTGTCTTAAAGCCAGGCACTGAGTCACCGCCTGGCAGACGTGCATGCTGTCGGATACTTAGATGACCAGGACTGTTGTCATGGCCAACATACTCATCGGCGCCGATGACGAGCAGGTCTGCGCCGCAGCAGCCAGCGACCGTTACCAGCCGCGCCCGCAGTCACCAGAGCGGCACCCAGCCCAGTCGAACCAAGGATCAACGCCAAAAGCACAACCACCGCGGCGGGAATGCAAACCAGTAGAGCAACGCGCAATGTGACGCCCCAGCCCTCGGTGACTGTCGTTAGAATTTCAAGAAAATATGTATGCCTTCGACCGGGGACATCCTCCAGGTCGCCGCTATGGCCTGTCATATCGCTGGTCTCCTTCATCCCTCGCCAATCCGGCACCGACGAGCACGGTGGACGCGAAGTCCCACCGATGGCTGTGCGGGTTGGTCTCACCGCGGCGGCCCGAGCCCGGTCCCCATACATACATACATACATACATACATACATACATGCGGACGCAGAACTGGGGTTGTGCGTTGTGCAGCACCAGCTTCGCGAACCCGTTCGGATGCCGGTACGACCGCCTGGCTATCTCACGGGTTGCGTCGGGATCCTCGCGCAGCGATCGCAACCAGTCCGCCAGAACGCGCGGGTCGTCGACGAGCAGGCCCAGCGCGTCCAGCAAATGCGCTGTACCGATGGGTTCGCGCGCCAGCAACGCGCAGACGGCTTCGGGAAGGGGGTGGCTAGCGGTCGCCACCAGTGGTCGGGTCACAGTCGGTCTCCGGTGACAGAGCGATGGGCGTGGGGAGCGAAACCAATGCGGCATGACGCAGGGTCATCACCGCGTCATGAGTCATCCAGATCGGGAGGTCGCCATCGCCCCATGCCCAGAGTGCCTGGCTGGGGACGTAGCGACTCCATACCGTGTGCAGCGCGCCGCGCAGTCGCGGGCCGGGAACACCGTGGACACCGGCGATGGCGCGTACCGTCCACGCCGCCGTGAAATGCCGGACGGGTACGTCGTAGGCCCGGCGGGCGGGGTCGGGACGCAGGGTCTCCGTGACACCGTCGTCGCGGTCTTGATCGGCCACCCAGGCGAGCGCCTCCTCGGCGGCGTCCGAGGCGTCGGCCCGGTCGAGGAGCGAGCCCGCAAGCCCGGTCACCACGACGGCGCGGGCGGTGTGGGCCAACGACGGCTGGACGGCGGATCCGCCCGCCGCCTTCTCCGCCCACAGCGCCACGCCATCGACGTCGAGGCGGGCGCGGAGCAGGTCGTCCAGCAGCCGGTGCACGAACTCGGCATCCGGGCGCAACCGCAGCGCCACCTCCAGGATCGTCGTGAGGGCGAAGGTCCGGCTCCGGCTGAACGTGTCGAGCGGTTCCGCCAGGAGCATGAGACCCTCGTCCACGCTCGCGGCCGGCGCCCCCGCCCGCGCCAACGCGTCGACCACGACGGCGTTGACTTCCGGACGCGTACTACCTGGGCCACGGATCGACCAGCCCGCCGTACCCGACACCCGGCTTTGCTCGAGGTAACGGACGAGCCCGTCCAGGTCCTCAGCAGGCTCCCCGAGCAGGAGCATGGTCTTGATCCCGTAGGCGGTGCTCCACGCCGTGGGCCGCTGCTCCTCCCCGCTGACGCCGGGGAGTTCGCTCGTTCCGCCGCGGGTGCTCGTGCGGGTGCGGCACCATGCACCCATGCCGCCCGAGCTGCACCTGCATCCCGACCGGTTGCGCTCGCATGCCGTTATGGCCGCGATGCTGTCCGAGGACCTGCGCGCGGTGGTGCCCGGCCCGGACGCGCCACCGGCCCGGGACGGCGCGGCGCTGGTGGCCGAGCAGGAGCGGTTGCGCACCGCGGTGTTGCACGCCGTCCGGGAGCTGGCCGAGCTGAGCGCGGTGCTTGCCGATGCCGCAGCGGCCGCGGAGGCGGCCGACGGCGTCGTGGCGCGGTCGCTCGGTCGGATCGAGGTCGGCGAGGATCCACCGTGATCCGGCCCGGGCCGCCGCCGGATCCCGACGCGGTGCACGCCGTGGCGCGCTGGTGTGCCGGGCTCGCGGACGCGCTGACGGAGGTGGGGCGGCAGCTGGAGCGGCTGGCGGAGCAGATCACCCACGACTGGGCCGATGACCGTGGCCGGGACTGGGCCGAGCGGTCCACGCTGCTGCGTCGCGAGCTCGGTCGGGAGGCGGTGGCCGCCGCCGAGCTCGGTGAGGTGCTTGCTCGCCGGGCGGCGGACGACACGGATCTTGACGGCCCCGTCCCGCCCCTGACGGCGAGCCTGGGTGCCGGCCTTGTCCCGCGCTATCCGGGCCCGGGGATGCGCCTCGGCGGCACCGATGCGACCCGGGTGGACGACGACCGTGGGATGCGGATCGCCGAGCTCCCAGCGCCCGGCGCGGAACCTGGCTGAGCCCCGCTGCATCGCGGGACTCGCGGTAGATCAGGGGTGGTCGGCCAGGGTGGTGTGGGGCACCTTGCCGTCGATGAGCAGTCCTACGCGGTCCTCGTCATCGAGGTGACGCAGCAGGAACGCGGTGACCAGGGCCCGGGTGAGCCGCCGGGTCCTCGCGTCGGGACGTCCGGCGAGTATGTGGTCGCTCCAGTGCGAGCCGTCGAGGAAACTCGTGTGAGTCGCCTTCGACAGCGTCCGTAGCCATACCGGTCCACCTGCTGCTGCGGCGATCGGCTCGGCGTGTCCGGCGGCGGGAGCGACGGTGTCCTTGCCGGCCGCCAGGTGCAGAGTCGCAGCGGTGACGCCGCGCGCGGCGTCCAGGGCCGACGGCCGAGTCTGCGCGACCGCGACCGTCACGACGGCAGCGACTCGCGGATGCCCGGCCGCGGCCAGAAGTGCCGCGCCGCCGCCGATCCCGTGGCCGGCGAGCGCGACGCGCCGGGAGTCGACGCTGATCCGGCCGTCGCCGAGCCGGACTCCGGAGCACACGTCGAGTGTCGTGCGCAGGTCGGCGGCGAAACCGATGCTGCTGGGCAGCACGCCGCGGTGGCTCGACGGGGCGGCGGCGACGATTCCCCACGACGCGAGGTGGCGCAGCAGATCGGCGTAGCGCTCGGCGGGTTGCAGCCAGTCGTGGCCGAACGCGACGGCGGGCAGCCCGAGCCCCTCCTCAGGCGCGAACACCACGCCGGGGATACCGACCATGCCGAGGTTGCCGCGCAGCACTGGGCAGGGGCCGGGCTGGGACAGCTGCTCCACGGCCTCGGTGGCGTTGTCCGCCACCGGCGGCTGGCGGGAGGTGCGGGTCCGGGTCACAGCGCAGCACCGTAGTCCTGTGGATGCGGCTGCGGCCAACCGAACCCGCACAGCCGCTGCCGCTGCGGGTCTGACGGCATTCAGCTGATCAGTCGGGTGACCACGAGCAGCACGACGACGTTGGTGCGCAGCGGGTGGTGTTCGATCAAAACGTCCGCTGCCCAGCACGCCGCCGCGAGCTCCGAACGGGCGGCGTGGAACGCGTGGACGTCGACGCCAGCCGGGCACCAGAGCACCACGCGCACCCCGCTCGGGTGCCGCGATGCTCGCAGCACCGCCGGCAGCCGTCCCGACCAGGACGTCACGCCGCACTCGGCCATCCCCACCCGCAACCTGTGCGGCACCAGCAGGCACCACGCCCTGTCGACGAGGAAGCGATGCGCTGCGGGCCAGCCGACGTAGGCGAGCGCGGCCGTGAGCAGCACGCAGACCGGTGCCACCGGGTGGGTGGCACCGCCCAGCGCGAGCAAGCCGATCGGGAGGCCGAGCGTGAGCACCAGCTCGTAGCGCCAGCGCCACGCCACCACCAGCGGGTTCGCGCGCCGCCGCCGCGGGCCGAACCGGCCGAAGAAGTCGTCGGCGTGCCAGCGCCGGTTCCGACGCCACCTCATCGTGGCTCCTCGGCCTGCGTGCAGTGGGGGGACCGGTAGGACTGGATCCTCGTTCCCGGGATGCGGGTGATGACCAGGCCCAGATCTCGCGCGCGCCGATCGGCACGCTTGGTGATCAGGTCGTCGATGATGTCCAGGAAAGTTGTCGCCAAGCCTCGTCGGCGTGGTCGATCACGCGTATGTTCGCGCACGACGTGTGTCCTCGGCTTCCGTGTACAGGTGGCCTCGGGAGGCACTCGCTGAACCGGTCTGACCACCGGTTCGCCCTGGCTGGCTTCGCGAGCGTCGTGCTCGGGTCGATCGCCAGCAGGAGATGCGCCGCCGCCGCGCTGGCACGTGGCCGCGGCGCATCTCCTGTCCGCCGTCCTACGGCTGGCCCGTGTCGGGGCTGCGGGCTCGCGGGTAGGTGACCCGCGGGGATCTCGCGGAGCAGCAGGAGAGCGGGGAGACGGGTTTCCCTGCCGTGCTCCCCGGCCCCTTACGTGCGGTGTAAGCCTGTGTAGTAGCGTTCTCTCGCGCCCTCACCGGGCCCCCTACATACGTAGGAAATATCTATGTCAGCGCAGATGTCAGGGTACCTACTGTCTGGCTTCGAGTACAGCTGGGGAGACAAAATAATGAAGCTGTCAGCTGTGGGTGAGGCGATGAAGGCCCGACGTAGGGCGCAACGCCTCACCCAGCTGCAGGCCGCCACAGCGCTGGGCATCAGCCGGGCTACGCTCGCCCAGTGGGAGACCGGCAAGCACCTCCCTTCCGCGGACAACGCCCAGGCGATCGACGACTACTTCGGAGCGGGCGGGGCACTCGCCGAGCTCGTGGCGTCCGCCCGTGTGGGCGTGGAGGCCACCGAGGTACCCACTACTCGCCAGTCGCTGGCGACAGTCTTCGACCACGTCGGGCGCAAGCTTGTAGACCGCATCGTCCTTGATGACCGCGGCCTACCGGGTTGGCGCCACCACTTGCAGGAGCAACAGCCACCCACGGCGTGGAGTACCGCTTACGGGATCAAGATCATGCTCCTCCTCGGGGAGCCCGCCGTGGATCTGGACGGGCTCGTCGGTTACCTCGAGCAGAGCCGGGTGCCGGGTGGGGGTTGGTCGATTCGTAGCCTGGGCAGGTCGCGTCCGGAAAGCAACGCCGTCGTGGTCGATGCGTTGGCGCGGGCGGGGGCCCCGACCGCGAGTGTGGACGAGGGTCTCGCGCTCCTGGCGGAACCGCTCGATCCGTTCAGCCGGAGCAGGATCTTCACCCTTACGACGATCTTGGAGGTAGCGCTGCGGTTATGCCCGGATGCCGAGTTTGTACACCGGCTGCTGGACGATCTGCTCCGCGCCCGCCTCCGCGTCGACGACGTGGCGCTTTGGGCTGAGAAGGCATGGGACGGATCCGCCGTCGAGCCATCATTGGTCCACACCGCCCGCGCCGTCGTGGTGGCCGGGCTGGCGGGTTCGATCCTCGACCGAGCCGACGCCTCGGATGCCGCCGAGGAGGCGCTCGCCTGGGTCGTGAGTCAGGACCGCGACATCGGCGTCACGGAGACCCTGCGCCCCGACCCCCACCGGGCCTACGACATACCCATCCGGCACTTCACGGCAGCGTGGACGGTGCGCGCCATCGCTGGTGTCCCCGGGGTTCCCGGTCCGCGGCTGCGCGGCGCGCTGCACACTATGTGGAGTCGCTACGTGCCCAGCCAGGCACTCTGGGCATGGGGTGACGGCGACCTCCCGATCTGGATGACCCATGACGCGGTGGTGGCACTACGCCATGTCGCGCTCGCTTCGCTCCTCACCCCCTTCCCCACCCCCCTCGCGCTGTCACCGGAGACTGATTGTGACCCGACCACTGATGGCGACCGCTAGCCACCTCCTTCCCGAAGCCGTCCGCGTCCTGCTGGCGCGGGGACCCATCGGCACAGCGAACCTTCTGGACGCGCCGGGCCTGCTCGTCGACGACCCAGTTGTCCTGGCGGACTGGTTGCGATCGCTGTGCGATGACCCCGACACGACCCGCGAGATAGCCCGACGGTCGGACCGGCATCCGAACGGGTTCGCGAAGCTGGTGCTGCACGACGCACAACCCCAGTTCTGCGTCCGCATGCACGTATGGGGGGCCGGGCTCCGGCCGCCGCGGCGAGACCAACCCGCACAGTCACCGGTGGGACTTCGCGTCCACGGTGCTCGCCGGTGCCGGGTTGGCGATCACCGAGTACGCGGAGTGCGCGGCCGGTGGGGTAGTCCACGAGCGCTTTTGGTACGGGCGCGGCACCGACCCGGGCAGCAGTGAGCTGCTCCCCGACTGCACCGTGCGCCTGGATACGGTAGGGGCGCGATCGATACAGCCACATGGTCGCTATACAACCGACATCCAGGCGGTCCATACTGTAGACCCGTTCGGCGCCTCCTTGGTGGCAACACTCGTCGTCCAGGGCCCGCGCCGCGTCGGACGTACCATCGTCTATCGCGTACCCGGAGCGGACGCCGAGCAGAGGAACGGGATCCTCGACGACCTCGACGACCTCGACGTCCGGTTGCTCGTCAGTGATGTCCTCGCCGCGATCGAGCCGCAAGGGGGTGTCGCGCCGTGAGTGTCCGTGCTGTACGGCGATGGCGACCGGGTCGAGCCGACCACGGCGTACTCACCGACCGGGAGATCCTCCGGGCCATGGCGCGGGAGGAGCTTTACGTCTCGCCGTTCGACCCGGCCGCGCTGCGACCTGCGGCGTTGAGCCTGCACCTGGGCCTGCGGGCGCAGGTGCTCGTGCCACGCGGCGCAGTGGACGTCGCCGACGTCGGGACCCACCCGGACCTGATCACCCGCGAACCCGACGCGCGCGGTTGCCTCGCCCTGTGGCCCGGTGAGGTGATGCTGGCACCGACCCAGGAGCGGATCGCGCTGTCCGGGCGGCTCGCCGGCCTCGTCGATGGCACCTCCGACTATGCCCGCCTCGGAATCAGTGTCGTGCTTTCCCACCAGGTCAGCCCGGGATACGGATCGGACGTTTCCGGTGGGGCCATCCTCACCCTCGAGATCGTGTCCAGGCTGTCCGAAGTGGTGTACCTGCGTCCGGGTACCCGCATCGGCAACCTCATGTTGCTGCACTGCCGGACCGCACAGCGGATTTACCCCCTGATGGCGGCCAACTACTCCCGCGACGTGGACGTCCGGGCCTCACGGCTGGCTGAGCACAGTGTCCGCCTCTAGCAGGGTGCCTGCCCGTGCAGCGCCGGTGGGCTCCATCGGCGGCTCGCTCGGGGAGCTGGGCGAGCGACGCATTTACTCGCAGCTGCTCGAGCCGCGCTACCGAGCCGTTCCGGCCTTCGGCGACGACTGCGCGGCCTTCGGGCGCGACCTCGTGGTGACGACCGACTCCTGCCCCACTCCACTGGTCGCCGAGCTCGGGGTCACGGACCCTTACTACACGGGGTGGCTGCTGGCCACGATCAACCTCTCGGACCTGGCCGCCGCCGGCGCGACCCCGGAGGGTCTCGTCGTCAACTACACGCTGCCGGCCGACACCCCGGTCAGGGAGTTCGAGCGCATCGTCGACGGCGTCGACGCCTGCGCACGGTGGCACCAGACGCGGGTGCTCGGTGGCGATATCAGCGACGGGCGCGAGATACACCTCGCGGCCACTGCCATCGGCCGGTGCCTGCCACGTCGTCGGTTCTGGGCCCCACACCCGGTCGGCGGCAGGCTGAGCCGTCGTGGCGCCGAGGCCGGGGACCGGCTGCTGCTCGTCGGCTCACCGGGCTATCTGTGGGGTTCGGCGCTGCTGTTCCGCAGCTGGGCGACGCTGCCGGAGCCCGCGGCCGCCGAGGTGCGTCGCAGGGCCCGGGAGCCGGTCGCCCAGCTCGCAGCGGGACAACTGCTGGCCGGCTGGGGGCTCGCCCGGGCGGCCACCGACGTCTCCGACGGGCTGTACGCGAGCGTTCAGAGCCTGTGCCGGGCGAGCCGGGTCGGCGCGGCGATGAGCGGTGAGATTGAGCTCGACGACGTCCTGATGCGGATCTGCGACGACGCCAAGGTGTCGCCCTTCCAGCTCGGCCAGACCTGGGGCGACTGGAGCCTGCTGGTCGCGGTCCGCGCCAGCGACGTCGATCGCGCGCAGTCGGCTCTGCGCCGGATCGGAGTCGGTGTGCGGGAGGTGGGCAGGCTGACCCCGCCCGAGAACGGGATCGTCGTCGAGGACGGCACCGACTCGCCGTCCCCATGGGAGGGGATCGACCAGGAGCGGTTCTCGGCCAGTTCCTGGCACGGTGGCTACGTGGACGAGTTCATCGCGCGGATGCGCGGGTGAGGGTCACCGCGTCGTGCACGGCGCGGACATGAACGGCGTCTGGACCGTGCAGCAGGTGCGCGACGCCGAGGCGGTGCTGCTCGAACGCGTCCCCGACGGGGCACTGATGCGCCGGGCTGCGTTCGGACTCGCGGTGCACGCGCGCCGGATGCTCGGCCGCGTGGCCGGTCGTCGCGTCGTGCTGCTTGTCGGGGCCGGTAACAACGGCGGTGACGCGCTGTGGGCGGGTGTGCAGCTGCGCCGCTGCGGGGTCGGGGTCACCGCGGTTCTGCTCGACCCGGCGCGGGCGCACCCCGCCGGGCTCGCGGCGCTGCGCCGCGCGGGTGGCCGAGTGGTGGACGCGAGCGGTGGCCCCGAGGTGGTCGTCCGGGCCGATCTCGTACTCGACGGGATCGTCGGGATCTCCGGCCGTGGTGGCCTCCGCGAGCCGGCGGCCAGGCTGGTCGACGCGGTGCGCCGGGCGGGCGTTGCGGTGCTTGCGGTGGACCTGCCCAGCGGGGTGGACGCCGATACCGGCGCGGTCGACGGGCCCGCGGTCACGGCTACCGCGACCGTCGCGTTCGGCGCGCTCAAGCCCGTGCACGTGCTCGCCGCGCCGCGCTGTGGGCCGGTGCACCTGGTCGGCATCGGGCTCGGCCCGCTGCTGCCCGCCCCTCATACGCACGTGCTGGGCGCCGCCGACGTCGCGGCCTGCTGGCCCGTACCAGGCCCGGCTGACGACAAGTACACCCAGGGCGTCGTCGGCGTCGCAGCGGGTTCGGCCACCTACCCGGGGGCAGCGGTGCTCGCCACCGGCGCGGCTGTGCTCGCGACGAGCGGGATGGTCCGGTTCGCGGGCGCCACGGTGGCCGGGGTCCAGAACCGCTGGCCCGAGGCGATCACGACCGAGTCGATCGACGCCGCGGGGCGGACCCAGGCCTGGGCGGTCGGGTCGGGCATCGGCACCGACGACGCCGCGCGAGCGGTGCTCACGGCGGCGATCGACCGGGACGTACCGCTGTGCCTCGACGCCGACGCCATCACGCTGTTGGCCCAGCACGCCGACCTGCGTGCCGCCGTCCGCGGACGGCCGGTCGTGCTTACCCCGCACGACCGGGAGTTCGCGAGGATCGCCGGAGACGTCGGCCCCGACCGGGTGGCCACCGCCCGTCGGGCCGCGGCCGAGCTGGGCGTCACCGTGCTGCTCAAGGGCAACGCCACCGTGGTCGCCGACCCGGACGGGCGCGCGCTCGTGCACCCCTCACCGACCTCGTGGGCGGCGACGGCCGGTACCGGCGACGTGCTCTCGGGGATCATCGGCGCCCTGCTGGCCGCCGGGCTCGCCCCCTGGTGGGCGGCGGGCTGCGCCACGTTCGTGCACGGGAGGGCGGCGGAGCGGGCCGCCGCTGGCGCGCCTGCCCCCGCATCGGCGCTGCTGGCCGCGATTCCGCCGGCGATCCGCGCGGTACGAGCAGCGACAGACTAAGTGGTGGACTAATACGGTACGCCCACCGGTCTCGGTGACCACACCGGCGCCAACGATTGTGGCCAATCGTGAAGGACGGGGCACACAGCATTCCCGCCCACCCGCACCGCCGCGGGGAGAAGCTCGCGGACGACCAGGTGGCGGGCGATCTGTCAGACCGTCGAGGCCCTCATCATGAAACCGCTTGCACCACTGCCGGGCGGTAAGTATCGTGTTCGCCAGTTCGTGCGCGGCCACCACAATTTCGCCCTGACCACTGCGTGATGAGCCGCGGCGTACGTGCGGACAGCATGGAGACTCGGCGCGTTTCACCTCGTCGAGATGCGACCTAATGAATGGGTACCCGATCCCCGGGCACCTTGGCTTATGCTGCTCTACCGGGTCCCGCCGATCGAAGGAATGAAAGCGCGACAGCGCATGCGATGCGATGCGATGCGATGCGATGCGATGCGATGCGATGCGATGCGATGCGATGCGATGCGATGCGATGCGATGCGATGCGATGCGATGCGATGCGATG